>Ga0302320_10005294_pt1 | contig 29037 bp, 30 predicted proteins | sample Bog_T0_3_FD_202130 | JGI IMG/M metagenome (GOLD analysis project Ga0302320, IMG submission 202130) | Peat permafrost microbial communities from Stordalen Mire near Abisko, Sweden - Bog_T0_3 | ecosystem: Environmental > Terrestrial > Soil > Wetlands > Peat | place: Sweden: Abisko, Stordalen Mire...
TTGGTTGTCGTAAATAAAGATTGACCGCGGATAAGGATCGTAATTCGGATCTATGCCCGGCTTGTTGTAGTAGTTGGTGGAGAAGTAGGCCGAGATAATCAGGTTGGCCGTCTGGTTATCGGCGATGTCGTTATCAAAAATCTCGACTTTGCTGTTCGAATTGACCACCACCCCGGCGCCGGCCGGCACACTCGCCACCGCCGCGCCCTTGGCCGCGAAGTTCGCGACATTATTCTTGAACACCTTATTTTTATAGACGCGCGTCGAGTGCCCCGCCTGGCTCAAGTTCGGCATGTTGAACACCAGGATGCCGCCGGTGTTTCCGGTGGCGACGTTGTCGTATACATCCGCATTGACCGTGTTCTCGATTTCAATGCCGGCAACGTTCTGCTCTGCGTGACAGCGGCGCACCACCACATTCGTGGACTGACCGACATAGATGCCGGCATCCGACGCTCCCCAGGAGGAGGAGTCTTCGATCAAAATATTCCTCGACTTGACCGGGTAGATGCCGTAAGCCCCGTTGCTGGTTTGCGAGCCGCCGCTCCAGGCAACGCGGACGCCGCGAATAGTGATGTTCTCGCCGTCATTAATCTTGAGCCCGTCGCCCTTCGTGTCCTCAATCGACAGATTCTCAATGACGAAGTCGTTGCCGTATACCAAGATCCCTTCGGGACCCGAGATCTCATTCTTAAACGACAGGATGCTTTTGTCCTGGCCGGCACCGCGGATGGTCACGCCGTTAGCGCGCAGAGTGAGCACACGGTCGAGCGCATGCTTGCCGCTTGGAATCTCGATCACCGTGCCGGGCTTGGCGTCCAGAAATTGCTCTTGCAGGTGTTTCTGAAATTCGCCGTCTTCGGCGCTCAGACCCTGAGGCGGCGACTGGTTGGCCTTTTGTCCGCAGGCGGCGGCGATGAGACATAAAAACGCGACGCTAATCTGTCGCATGATTTCCCCAATGTAGTTGTTATTCGGACCGGATCGAGCCTCCGACACGGCACTCGGCATCCGTCTCACCAGTGTAACATGCTCGCACCTCGAGAGCCTTACCGGCATAGCGACTTGAAGGGGGGAGCGTTATGAGTGATGAGACAGCAAAGATGACCGGTGCGCCCATCGCACGCCGCGAGGTCTTACGCAGCGCCGCGGCGCTCCTCGGTGGTGCCACGGCATCAATGATGGGCGCCTCGGCTCGCGCCGCCGTGGAATCTTCCCACGCTGCCGATAAGCCGCTGGTGGTTGCGCAAGACGGCACCGCCATCGTGCAGACTCAATCCGGAAAAGTGGCCGGCTATTTGCACGGCGGAATTCTCGCTTTCAAGGGCATCCCCTACGCCGCCAGTGCGGAGGGCGCCAATCGCTTCCTGCCGCCGCTCAAGTGCAAGCCTTGGACCGGCGTGCGCAGCTCCCGCCAGTTCGGCTACGTTGCGCCGCAAAGCGCGCGTGGCGGCTGGGCCAATGACGAAGAGGCATTCATGTTTGCGTGGGACGACGGTGTTCAAAGCGAAGACTGTCTGCGAGTCAACTTATGGACGCCGGCCATCAACGATGGGCGAAGGCGTCCCGTCATGGTATGGCTGCACGGCGGCGGCTTCACCGCGGGCTCGGGCCAGGAATTGCGGTCCTACGACGGCGAGAACTTGGCCAAGCGCGGCGACGTGGTGCTCGTCTCCTTGAACCACCGGCTGAATGTGTTCGGTTATCTTGATCTGTCGAAATACGGAGACCAATACGCCGGCTCGGCCAATGTCGGTATGCTCGACATCGTCGCGGCACTCGAGTGGATTCGGGACAATATCTTAGCCTTCGGCGGCGATCCGAAGTCAGTCACAATCTTCGGTCAATCCGGCGGCGGCGCGAAGGTCGGCGCCCTGATGGCTATGCCGGCTGCTCAAGGGCTATTCCATCGCGCAATCGTCGAAAGCGGCTCGATGCTGCGTGTCGCCACCCCAGATAAGTCACAGACGCTGGCCGATGCAATCGTCGCCGAGTTAGGCTTGAATCACACGACGATCGAGCAGATTCACAGTCTCCCGTACCCTAAAATTCTTACGGCGGCCGAAAAGGTGTTGCGTGAACACAATCCGCGGCCGCCGGGCGGCGTGCCGAACTTTCGCCGCATGGCCGAGGGGTTGGGATTTGCTCCCGTTCTCGACGGCAAGATTATTCCCGCGCAGCCCTTCGATCCCAAAGCTCCGGCGATGTCGGCAGACGTTGCGATGATCATCGGCTCGACGCTCAACGAGTTCGTGACCGCCATCAACCACCCGGAATACGAGCTCATGACGGAGGGCGATCTCGAGGGGCGCGTCAAAGAGCTTTATGGCACTCAGAATTCGAAGATTATCGCAGCGTTTCGTGCACGCACGCCGGACGCCAAGCCGTTTGATCTGTGGTCGCGTATCGCCGCATCGACGGTGCGCGAGAATGCCATCAAACAAGCCGCCGCCAAGGCTGCGCTCGGCAAGGCACCGGCCTATCTTTATTGGTTTACGTGGCAAACGCCCATTCTCGACGGCCGGCCACGCGCCTTTCACTGCTCAGAAATTGCGTTTGTCTTCGATAATACCGATCGCTGCGCGACCATGACTGGAGGCGTACCCGAGGCGCGCTCACTTGCCGGCAAGATGAGCGATGCGTGGATCCATTTTGCACGCACCGGAAACCCCAATCACCCGAACCTTCCGCATTGGCCCGCCTTCTCCCCCGAGCAAGTTCCGACGATGATTTTTGACAACGTGCCCGAAGTAGCCATGAACCCCGACGCAGCGGAACAACGCAGCATCGCGGCGACCTAATTTGCAAAGTCGTGTCGAAATGTGACGATCTGGTTCGTCGTATCGCAGAGTATGGCGCTGTAATCGGAGGATTTAAGTATGAAAGTCATAGTATTGGTCAAGGCAACGGCAAGTAGCGAAGCCCAAGTGATGCCGAGCGAATCGCTGCTCGCCGAAATGGGCAAGTTTAACGAGCAGCTGGTCAAGGCCGGGGTAATGCTCGCCGGCGAAGGCCTACATCCAAGCGTTCGCGGCAAACGCGTGCTTTTTTCGGGCAAAGCGAGAACCGTACTGGATGGTCCTTTCGCTGAAACCAAAGAACTGGTGGCCGGGTTCTGGCTTTGGCAAGTGAAATCCATGGACGAAGCGCTCGAATGGGTCAAGCGCTGTCCGAATCCCATGCCCGAAGATTCAATCATCGAAATTCGGCCGATTTTCGCGCCCGAGGATTTTGGCGAAAATCTCACGCCGGAATTGCGAGAACGCGAACAGCGTCTGCGCCAAGAGATCGACAAGTCCCGTGGCTGATGCAGCGATTCATCGCAGGCTAGAGGCGCTCTGGCGCATGGAATCCGCGAAGATTATTGCGAAGCTCGCAAGGATGCTGCACAGCGTCGGTCTTGCCGAGGAGTTCACGCAAGATGCCCTGGTGACGGCGCTTGAGCAATGGCCGAAGAGCGGCGTGCCGGAAAATCCCGGCGCCTGGTTGATGACGGCTGCCAAGAATCGCGCCCTCGATGAATTGAGGCGCCGCAAACTCTTCGAACGAAAGAGCGAATCGATTGCCAACGAAACGCGGCTGAGCGCGGTCGGCGTGCCGCCGGACCAGGAGGCGGATGATATTGGCGATGACCTGTTGCGACTGACGTTCGTTGCCTGCCATCCGGTGCTGTCGACCGATGCACGAACCGCGCTGACCCTGCGCCTCCTCGGTGGGCTCTCGACCGGCGAAATCGCGCGCGCCTTTTTGGTGCCGGAAGCTACCATCGCGCAGCGCATCGTGCGCGCCAAACGAACCCTGGCCGAGGCCCGGGTTCCGTTTGAAGTGCCGCGCGCTGACGAACTTGCCACGCGCTTGGGCTCGGTGCTCGAAGTCATTTATCTCATTTTCAACGAGGGCTACACCGCGACTGCGGGTGATGACTGGATGCGGCCGGCGCTGTGCGAGGAGGCGCTGCGCTTAGGAAGGATTCTTGCCGAACTCCTTCCGGAGGAGTCTGAAGTGCATGGCTTGGTGGCGTTGATGGAACTTCAGTCATCGAGGACCGGATCGCGCGTCGATGCCGCAGGCAAGCCAATTCTGCTACTCGCCCAGAATCGCGGGCGATGGAATCAACTATTAATCCAGCGCGGATTAGTTGCGCTCGGGCGCGCCGAGGCTCATGCCAATGCGTTAGGACCGTATGCCCTGCAGGCAGCCATTGCGGCGTGTCATGCGCGCGCGCGAACCGCAGAGCAAACCGATTGGCAGCGAATCGTTGCACTTTACGACGCGCTGGCTGCTCTCACGCCCTCGCCGGTGATTGAACTGAATCGCGCGGTTGCGGTCTCGATGGCATTTGGGCCCGAGGCAGCCCTTGAACTCGTGAATGCGCTCACTCACGAGCCTAGGCTCGAGAACTACCACTTACTGCCGAGCGTTCGCGGCGATTTGCTCGAGAAACTCGGGCGGTTTGCAGAAGCTCGCGCGGAGTTCACCCGCGCAGCGGCAGTCGTGCAAAACGCGCGCGAGCGCACGTTGTTGCTCGGCCGCGCTTCGGCATGTGGCGGCGAGGTGCAATAACGATTGGAGGCTTGAAGTGAAACGCATCATAATTGGCTTATTACCGCTGCTTGCGTTGAGTGCGCTCAGCGCGCGCGCCGACAATTTCGGCAGAGTCTTTTACGACAGGAAAAATAATCAATTGGTCGTCACGATGATCTACCGCGGAACTAACCCGAATCATGATTTCACCCTGAAGTGGGGCGAGTGCCACGCCGGGCAAGCGGGCCTACAAGAGGTGACGGCGGAGGTCTTGGATGATCAATTTCAAGACAGGGCGCAGCAGAATTTTCGCGCCACCAAGAACTTTCCCCTCGATGGACTGCCGTGCCGCCCTGCCAAAGTGACCTTACGAACGGCACCGCGTTTTTTCTATACCCTGACCATTCCAGGATAGCCGCGCCGCCGCTCGCATGCGTGTATTGCTGGTTGAAGACGATGGCATGATTGCCCAAGGCCTGCAGATGGCCCTGCGGCAAGCCGGATTCGCCGTCGATTGGATGCGCGATGGCAAGAGCGCGAACGCCGCATTGCAAGCCGCGAGATTCGATCTGGTACTGCTCGATCTCGGGTTGCCGCAACGGGATGGCATTGAGGTTCTGCGCGACCTACGTAAGCGTGGCGATGTCACGCCAGTGATCATCTTGACGGCGCGCGATGAGATTCAACACCGCATTGCCGGCCTCGATGCTGGAGCCGATGATTACATCGTCAAGCCATTCGATGTGGACGAAGTCACCGCCCGCATGCGTTCTGTTCTGCGGCGTGCCGCCGGACGAGGCGATTCGGGCATCCAGTATGGCGATTTGCGGCTCGATCCCGTAACCCATGCCGTCGAGCGCAATGGCGTTCCGGTCGCCCTCTCCGCACACGAATTTGCGGTGCTCGAAGCGCTGTTGCAGCGGCCGGGCGCGGTGCTGTCGCGCAGCCAGATCGAAGATCGCCTGTACGGATGGGATGAACAAATCGGCAGCAATGCCGTCGAAGTGTACATTCACGGATTGCGGCGCAAGCTCGGTAGCGATGCCATCCGTACCCTGCGCGGTGTCGGCTACTACGTCCCGAAAATATGAAATCGATTCGTGCCCGACTGTTGATTGCGCTGATCATATTGGTCGCGTTGATTTCGCTGCTGGCGGCAGGCGTCACCTATCGTCGCGTGCTCAGCGAGACCTCGACGCTGTTCGACTATCAGTTGCGACAGATGGCGCTATCACTGCGCAACCAAATTTCACTGGCGCCGCGTATCGAGGTGCCTCCCGACCAAGGCGATGCCGATTTCGTGATCCAGATATGGGATCTATTTGGCGCTCGGACTTACCTGTCGCGGCCCGGCCTGCCGATAATTAATCAAACGGTCTTAGGCTACGCGGATCTGTTGGTGCGCGGCCAAGCCTGGCGTGCTTACGGCCTGCAGACGGCCGATGGCGTGATCCAAATCGCGCAGCCGGCGCGAGTGCGCGAAGCGTTGGCGCGCGCCGCGGCGGAGCGCGTGGTCATACCCTTAGTCCTGCTGCTGCCGATTATGATCGCGGCAGTTGCCTGGATCGTCAGTCGCGGCCTCTCGCCGCTGCGGGATGTCGCCGTCGAAGTGCAGCGGCGCGACGTGCAGAGCTTAGCCCCCATAGGCACCGCAAATCTGCCAGGCGAAATCGCGCCGCTGGTGGGAGAGCTCAATCGCCTGTTGGCGCGCTTGCAAGACGCCTTCGCGGTGCAGCGGGCCTTTATTTCAGACGCGGCGCACGAACTACGTTCGCCGCTCACCGCGCTGCGGCTGCAGCTGCAGCTGCTCGATCGCGCACCAGACGATGGCGCACGCAGCGAAGCGCGCAACCGGCTCGGCGGCGCAGTGGAGCGGGCTATTCACTTGGTAGAGCAGCTCCTGACCTTGGCGCGAAACGAACCCCAAGAGTCGGTTGGCGAGTTTGGGCCCGTCAATTTGGCCGTGGTCGCGGCCGATGGCATCAAGGACACGCATGATTTCGCCCTGGCGCGGAACATCGATCTGGGTCTCGAAGCTCCGCCGAGCGTCCCCGTCTGCGGCGATCGCGAGGCGCTTCGCACCCTGGTTCGCAACTTGGTCGACAACGCCGTGCGTTACACGGAACCGCACGGCACGGTCCAAGTACGCTGCCGATCGACGGCCACGGGGGCCCAACTCGAGGTGAGGGATACAGGCCCAGGTATCAGTCCGGAGGATCGGGCGCGGGTATTCGATCGATTCTATCGTCAAGGCGGGTCTGAGGAGACCGGCACCGGCCTCGGGCTCGCCATTGTGAAGGCCATCGCGGAACGTCATGGCGCAAAAATCCGGCTCGAGACCGCCGCCGGCGGCGGTTTGCAAGTCGAATTGAGCTTCCCAGCAGTCTCTTAAGGTTGCCTTAAGCCTGGGGTGGGAAGCTCTCCCACAAGAGCACTTGCTCACCATCGCAGGAGATCCGCATGCAACTTCGTAACAGAACCCTGGCATTGTCCGCGGCCGGCTTAATCGCCGTAGGTACCGTCGCGGGCTTGTCTGCCCCGACGCTTTTACATGCCGGTACATCACCGGCGGCCGATCCGGCCGGCAGTTCGCCTGCCTCCCCCGCTCAGCCCATTCCCCTCATGACGGCGCCGAATTATCGCGCGATCGTCGCGCGCAATCAGGCGGCAGTGGTCGGCATCACCACTGCGGGTCCGATGAACACGGCCGCGGCGCCGCAGCAGTTCAACTTCGGCGGCCCCAATGGCGATGACGACAATCCTTTGTCGAAATTCTTTCAGGGGATACCCATGCCCCGCCAGCGCGGCACCATGCATGCGCAAGGCTCGGGCTTTTTAGTCTCTGCCGACGGGCTGGTATTGACCAATGCGCATGTGGTCGACGGTGCGAAGGAGGTGACGGTGAAACTGTCCGATCACCGCGAGTACAAGGCAAAAGTCTTGGGTGCCGATAAAAGCAGCGATATTGCCGTATTGAAAATCGATGCCCACGACTTGCCCACCGTGCGTCTCGGGGATTCCGACCAGTTGAGCGTGGGCGACTATGTACTCGCCATCGGCGAGCCGTTCGGTCTTGAGGAGACGGCCACCGCCGGCATCGTCAGCGCCAAAGGTCGCTCGCTGCCGGGCGACGGTTATGTGCCCTTCATTCAGACCGATGCGGCGGTCAATCCTGGGAATTCTGGCGGCCCGCTATTCGATGCCAGCGGCGCCGTGGTCGGTATCAATGCGCAGATTTACTCGAACTCCGGCGGATACCAAGGTGTGTCGTTCGCCATTCCCATCAACCTCGCTGTTCAAGTCAAAGAGCAGCTCGTCAAAACCGGGAAGGTCGCGCACTCGCGACTCGGAGTCGAGGTTCAGACCCTCGATCAGTCTTTGGCCGACTCGTTTAAACTCAAGTCGCCGAATGGAGCGCTGGTAGCCAAGGTCACGCCGGACAGCGCGGCAGCGGCGGCAGGCGTGAAAGTCGGCGATGTCATTTTGAAGTTTAACGGCGCACCCATTGTCGACGCCGGGCAATTGTCCCAGCGAGTCGGCGCCACCGCACCGGGCGAGAAGGCGTCACTTGAGATCTGGCGCGATGGCAAGAGCTTGAGCCTGACCGCGACAGTCGGTAACGCAGCGCAGTTAGCGGATGCTGCGGAAAGTTCCGGGGACGCCAACGCGCCGGCGAAACTCGGCTTGGCCTTGCGGCCGCTGAATCCTGCCGAGCGGCAACAGGCGGGTGTGGCCGGCGGACTCATCGTCGAAGAATCGCAGGGCCATGCGGCCGAAGCGGGCATCCAGCCCGGTGACGTCGTGCTGTCGGTCGACGGCACTCCCGTGCAGAGCGTTGCTCAGCTGCGCAAGATGGTTCAGGAGCACGACAAGCAAATCGCGCTTCTGATTCAGCGTGGCGAGGCGCGACTGTTCGTTCCGGTGAACTTAGGCTAGAAATGATCGCCTCATCCCCTTGGCGCCTGAGTCGCCTGGGGGATGGGGCGGGTCGCTTGGGATATAGAATGTAGTTTAGATAGTCATCATAAGTCACTGATTATTATCGATACCCGACTTTGAGATGACGTATGGAATAGATGCCGTGCACAATGCGCAACGCGCGTCGGACTGTGACTCATTCGGCCGCCCGGCGCATCCTACATCCTGCCGGTAAATCTCGTTAAAATAATGTGTTGCGCTCTTTTCATTACATGAATTAGAGTTTGACCATAACTTAGACCTTAGGGATGGTGGGTGCATGGCTCCTCAAGCTCGATCTATCGCTTCGCTGACGATTTCATTTGGCCTCGTGGCCATTCCGGTGAAACTCTACTCTGCGACGGTTTCCTCCGAACGCATCTCGTTTAATCTGCTGCGGCAAAAGGACGGTTCGCGAGTCAAGCAACAGTACATCGCCGTGAACGACGGCAAGCTGGTCGAGCGCTCTGAAATGGTGAAGGGCTTCGAGTTCGCCAAAGACCAATACGTGATGTTCAGTCCCGAAGAATTGAAGGCGCTGGAAGATACGACCACGCATGCCATCGACATTGGACAGTTCGTCCCTTTAAGTTCGGTTGACCCGGTTTATTTTGACGGCACGTATTACTTGGCGCCGGACAAGGGGGGAGCCAAGCCCTACACCCTACTCGCCACCGCGCTGCGCAAGGCCAATCAGTGCGCCGTCGGCCGTTGGATTTCCCGCGGCAAGGAACACATCGTGGTGATCCGCGCCTTGGAAGAAGGCTTGGCCATGCACCAATTGCATTTCCAAGCCGAGGTTCGCAATTTGAAGGATTTGGGCGTGGAGGCGGCGCCGGTCTCGGAACCCGAGTTGAAGCTGGCGCGTCAATTGATCGACCATTTGGCGGCGAAGCGTTTCGACCCGAACGAATACTCCGACGAGCACAAGGCGCGCGTAGAAGCAGCGATACAAAGAAAGGTCGACGGCAAGGAAGTCTCGTTGGCGGAAGGTCCGGTTTCGATTAAGGGTGGTAACGTCATCGATTTGATGGAAGCGCTGCGAGCCAGCATCGATGCCCGCGGATCGAAGGCGGCCGACCTCAAGGAACGAAAGGCGCCGAAACGCGCAGCAGAGCAAAGCTCATCGCGCAAAACCGCTCGACGATGAGATGCATGCCTATAACTCGAAGGACTTAGAGCGTCTTTTTGGATTGCCCGCGTCGGCGGTTCGCTCGCTGGCCCGTGCCGGTCACATAAGCCCCATCAAGCGCGCCGGCCGGCTGCATTACTCCTTCCAAGATCTCTTGATGATGCGCACCGCGAGCGCACTGCGCGCCGCCAAGATTTCCGCGCACCGTATCAATCGCACGCTGCAGACCTTTCGCGAAACCCTGCCCACAGGCGACGCTGCGACCCAGCGCTCGTTGAGTGCGCTCGGCAATCAAATCGTGATTCGCGAAGGCCGGATGCTGTGGGAATCCGACTCGGGCCAATACGCGCTCGACCTTGGTGAAGACAAAGGCGGCTTACACGTCATCAGCCGGCGAGTTCCCGCCGCAGCGCCCGAGGCGCCTGCCGGGAAATCTGCGGACGAGCTCTACGCGCAGGGCTACGCGCTCGAGGACGCGGATCCCGATGGCGCGAGCGCCTGCTATGCGGCAACGCTCGAGATCGACCCGGAGCATGTCGAGGCGCGCATCAATCTTGGCCGACTGCTGCATATGGGCGGGCGACTCGCCGAGGCAGAACGCGTGTATCGCGCGGCCTCGAAACCCGAGTCCTTGATCGTTTTCAATCTGGCCGTGGTGCTGGAAGATCTGCAGCGCGAGCCCGACGCCATCGTCGCCTATCGCGAGTCGCTCGCGCTTGATCCGCAACTCGCCGATGCGCACTTCAATTTGGCGCGGCTGTACGAGCGGGCGAAAAATCCCAAGGCGTCGCTGCGTCATCTGCTCGCCTACCGACGCATGATGGATCGGCAAGGCACGTAAAATGGCGAAGCCGGCCCTCGCCACCTATCGCGCCAAGCGCGACTTTACCAAGACTGCCGAGCCCTCCGGCAAAGAGCCGGCCGCGCCCTCCTCGCGGCTGCGCTTCGTCATCCAAAAGCACGCGGCGCGGCACCTGCACTACGATCTTCGCCTCGAACTGAATGGGGTATTCAAATCCTGGGCGGTGACCCGCGGCCCGTCCGTCGATCCCGCCGACAAGCGCTTGGCGGTGGAAGTCGAAGATCATCCGTTGGATTACGGTGATTTCGAAGGCACCATCCCTAAAGGCGAGTACGGCGGCGGCACGGTGCAGCTGTGGGACCGGGGATACTGGGCCCCCGAGGGTGGCAAAACCCCACAAGCGGCATTCGACAGCGGCGATCTGAAATTCAACCTGGACGGATCGCGGCTGCACGGCAGCTGGGTGCTGGTGCGCATGCGCTCCGACCGCCACGGCGGCAAGCGCACCAATTGGCTGTTGATCAAACATCGGGACGCCGGTGCCAAGCCCGGCGACGACGGCAAGTTGCTCGAAGAGGACCGCTCCGTCGCATCCGGACGCACCTTGAAGCAGATTGCCGAGGGAATCGGCAAGCGCCCTAAGCCGTTCATGTTGGCGGGTGCGCCCGCCCCGCCCGATGCGGTGTGGGACAGCCATGCGCCGGCCAAGCGCGCGACGCCGCCGTATACGCCGCTGATCGTGTCCAAAGTACCCGCATTCATCGAGCCGCAACTCGCCAAGCTCGTCGATCGGCCCTCGGATGGGCCACGCTGGGCGCACGAAGTGAAGCTCGATGGATACCGATCGCAGCTCAGGGTGTCGGCGGGTCGCGCCGCGGTGCGCACGCGCACGGGGCTCGACTGGACCGAACGCTTCGCCGCGATTGCCGACGATGCACGGTCGCTGCCCGACTGCATCATCGACGGGGAAATCGTCGCCTTCGATGAGCAGCGCATGCCGAGCTTTGCGGCGCTGCAGGCAGCCCTGTCGGACAACAATTCCGCAAGCCTGGTGTTTTTCGCGTTCGACCTCTTGTTCAAGGGTCAAGAAGACCTGCGGCCGCGCCCGCTCGCCGAGCGCAAGTCGGAACTTGAGGCGTTGCTCAGTGCGCCGAAGTTAAGCGATCGGCTGCGCTATGTGGCCCACTTGGAGTCGCGGGCCCAGGACGTGTATGCCTCAGCCTGCAAAATGGGTCTCGAGGGCATCGTCTCTAAACAGTTGGATGCCCCGTACCGTTCCGGACGTTCCGGGAGCTGGACCAAGATCAAATGCCGCGCAGGTCAGGAAGTCGTGATCGGTGGTTGGACTACCGAAGCGGGAACCGTGCGCTCGCTGCTGGCGGGGGTTTACCGAGGCGGGGAGTTTGTCTACGTCGGGCGCATCGGCACGGGATACGGAAGGCGCGTCGTCGATGTTTTGTTGCCGCGCCTGAAGCAGCTGACGCGCAGCCGCAGCCCATTCCAGGGCGAGAACGCCCCGCCCGCGGAAAAGAACATACGCTGGCTGAAACCCATCCTGGTCGCCGAAATTCAGTTCGCGGGTTGGACGGCGACCCACATGATTCGCCAGGCGGCGTTCAAGGGGTTGCGCGAGGATAAATCGGCGCGCGATGTCGTAGCGGAAGTTCCCAGCAGAGGTGATCCACCCATGGCAGCCAAACCAACCCGCAAGAAGCCTGCAAGCGCACGCCCATCGACCGTAAAAGCCCCAGGCGGGGTGACCGTCATGGGAGTGTCGATTTCCAAAGCGGATAAGGCGCTTTGGCCGGATGCCGGCGACGGCGAGCCGGTCACCAAGGCTGATCTTGCGGGGTATTTCGCGCAAGTCGGCGCTTGGATGTTGCCGCATCTTGTCGGCCGTCCTTGCTCGTTGGTGCGCGTGCCCGATGGCCTCGGCAGCGAGCAATTCTTTCAGCGTCATGTCATGCAAGGGATGTCGCCTCATCTGACGTCGGTGAAGATCAAGGGCGACAAGGCGCCATACATACAAATCGATCGAGTCGAGGGTCTGATTGCGGCCGCGCAGGTCGCCGTCCTTGAGATTCACCCCTGGAACTGCGCGCCGAACGACCCGGAGGTCGCCGGCCGCTTGGTGTTCGACTTGGATCCGGCCCCGGATGTCAATTTCGCCGCCGTGATCGCGGGGGCCATCGAGATTCGCGATCGCCTGAAGGCAATCGGCCTCGAGTCGTTTTGCAAGACCACGGGTGGCAAGGGCCTGCACGTCGTGACGCCGCTGCGCGCCGGCAAAGCCGCGGTTCGCTGGCCGGTGGCCAAAAACTTTGCGCACATCATCTGTGCGCAAATGGCGCAGGACAGTCCCGCTAAATACCTTGACAACATGTCGAAGCGTCAGCGTGTCGGGAAAATCTTCTTGGATTATTTGCGAAATGATCGTACCGCGACCGCCGTCGCGGTTCTGTCGCCGCGCGCACGCGAAGGCGCGCCGGTCTCGATGCCCGTGGATTGGAAACAGGTTCGCTCCGGGCTCGATCCCAAGAAATTCACCGTAAGAACCGCACCCGCCTTGCTCGAGAAGGCGAAACCGTGGCAAGGATACGATGCTGCCTCGCGCTCCCTAGAAGAGGCAATTCGCGTGATTACCAAAAAGTCGAAAGCATAATCAGCTGAGTTTCGGCACTAGCGCGCAACACTCCAGGGTATGCTGAAGAATGCACCCCCGTGCGACATTGGCAGCCACCATTCTCGGATCAAGCCTGGCGTTCATCGACGGTTCGGTGGTGAATGTCGCCCTTCCCGCCCTCGCGCGGGATCTTCACGTAGCCGCTGCGGATTTGCCGTGGGCGATCAATGCCTACCTCTTGCCAGTCGGCATCTTGACGCTGCTCGGCGGCGCGCTCGGCGACCATTTCGGGCGCCGTCGGTTATTTCAACTGGGGCTCGCGATTTTCGCCGGTGCGTCGGCCGTTTGCGCTCTCGCGCCCTCACTTGCCTGGCTGTTGGCGGCGCGGGCCTTGCAGGGACTCGGCGCGGCGCTCCTCATGCCCAACAGCCTTGCCATTTTAGCAACCGAGTTCTCAGGCGAAGCACGAGGCCGCGCGATCGGAACTTGGGCTGCCGCCGGGGCACTTGCCACCGCCTTGGGACCGGTCGCCGGCGGATGGCTCATCGACGCCATCGGATGGCGGAGCATCTTCGTGCTCAACCTGCCGATCGCCTCGGTTGCGGCGTACTTGGCGTGGCGGTACGTGACGGAGGGGAACGAACCGAAGCCCGCACCGCTCGATGTGCTCGGCGCGATCCTCGCCACTGCCGGTTTGGGTGCGATCATTTGGGCGCTTACCGAGGCATCGGATTCTCAGGCGCGCGTCCCAGGCTGGCCGCCCGCGACCGTAGGCCTCGCGCTGATCGGTGCATTTTTGTGGCTTGAACACCGGCTCGGCGAGCGAGCGATGATGCCGCTCAGCATTTTCGCCGCGCCGACATTCGTCGGGCTTAACGTGCTGACCTTTTTCCTTTACGGCAGCATGGGGGGTATTTTCGTGCTGCTTCCCTATCTTCTCATCGCCAAGGAGCATTGGCTGGCCTCGGTCGCCGGCGCGGCTCTGTTGCCGGTGCCGCTGCTGATCGGCGGTGGCTCGCGATTGATGGGGCATGTGGCCGAGCGTTACGGCGCGCGCCTGCCGTTGACCGTGGGGTGCAGCTTGGTGGCGATCGGTTTCGCGCTCTTGGCCCGCATCAGGATCGCTGACGTATTTTACTGGCGTGACGTGTTCCCCGCGATTCTTCTGATTGCCCTCGGCATGGGTGCCTGCGTCGCGCCGTTAACCGCCGCCGTGATGACCTCGGTGGCCGCAAAACGCGTCGGCTTGGCCTCTGGCTTCAATAGTGCGGTCGCCCGCGTGGCCGGACTCATTGCGACCGCTCTACTCGGCTTTGTCTTTGCACAACAGCAAACAGCGCAGACATTTGCCGCGGCTTTTCGCGTGGCAGCGCTGGTCGGTGCCGTTAGCAGCGCACTGGCCGCCGGCTCAGCGCTGCTGTGGGTCAAGGCAAAGCCGCCTTAAGCACACTCATCACACCTTGGAGCGCGCTCGTCACATTTTTTGCGGGTGACCGCGGGAAGTTGCTAGTTTCCTCCGGATGAAACTTGTTCGATCGATCGTCGCCGCCGCCCTCGGCGCGGTTCTGGTGGCATGCGCGACACCAAATGTGCCGCCCGCAAGATCCGTCGCGGTTTCGAATCCGCATGGATTGCAGTGTCACACTGAAAGAATTACGGGATCGATGATCGATACCCGAGTGTGCACGACGCCGGCGCAACGCGAAGCCATGGGTATCCAGACCCGGTCCATGCAGAACACGCTCAACCAGCAGCAAATCGCCACCTGTCCGGGATCGCCCGGCTGCGGTCACTAGGGGGGCGGTACAAAAATTGCCCGGGCCTGTCCGGTCTTTTTGAAGACGCCGAACGAGCCGCCGACTCCGACACCCACGGCGGTATTGCGCGAGTAGGATTCGGATCCCACACCCGTTCCGAGCGAGGCCGTCTCGCGATCGGAGAATCCTTCCAAAATCAGCCCATTCGCCCCGAGTTGCGCGGCTTGCTCCTTTAATCGCTGCACGACTTTGTCGACTTGTTGCGGGCCACCGGGCGCAAAGACGCTTTTGCTGGACGCAGTGAGCTTGGCGATCTCCTCGAAGCTCGGCGGCGCAGAGGCATAGATCTTCACCTGGTCCGCTGCAATGGGTGCGCGCGTGTGACCCACGATCACGGGCTTGGAGGAAACGCAGGCAGTGGCTAGGGCGCACATCAATAGTATGAAAGGCAGTCGAAAACGCATTTTCAATCCTCAGTACCGGCAGACATGCAGCCTATTTTCGCACGTTGCACGCCGAACACACGCGTTCAAAAGTGGTTAAAAGTCGATTGTTCATGTCAGGATGTGCCGATGCAACTGCCAGGGGACTACGACAGCATCATCATCGGTGCGGGCACGGCGGGTTGCATTCTCGCGAACCGACTGTCGGCGGATCGCAAGCGCCGAGTGCTGCTGCTCGAGGCGGGCGGCGGGGATGACTGGATTTGGTATCACGTGCCGGCCGGTTATCTATTTGCCATTGGAAATCCTCGTTCTGATTGGATGTTTCGAACGGAAGCCGAACCCGGCCTGAATGGACGCTCGCTGGCCTATCCGCGCGGCAAAGTCCTGGGCGGCTCATCGGCCATCAACGCCATGATTTGCATGCGCGGTCAGGCCGCGGACTACGATGCCTGGCGCGCGCTCGATCTGCCGGGGTGGGGGTGGAGCGACGTCTTGCCGGCGTTTCGGAGGCTCGAAGATCATTTCATGGGCGACAGCGAACACCATGGGACCGGAGGCGGATTTCGCGTCGAGGCGCCGCGCGTGAGGTGGCGCGTCTTGGATGCCGTGCGTGACGCTGCCGTGCAACTGGGGGTGGCTGCGATCGGCGATTTTAATTGCGGCGACAACGAAGGCGTCTCGTATTTTCACGTCAATCAGCGGCGCGGACGCCGCTGGTCTGCAGCGCGCGGATTCTTGAAACCGATTCTCTCGCGCAGCAACCTGCGCGTCGAAACGCATGCCGTGGTCGAGCGGCTGATTATTGAGCATCGGCGCGCCTGCGGGGTGCAATTTCGCCGCGATGGCCAGACCTGCGAGGTGCGCACTCGAGGTGAAGTTGTGCTCGCCGGCGGGGCGATCGGCTCGCCGCAGATTTTAAGTCTATCGGGGATCGGCAGGCACGACTGGCTGGCGCCGCTCGGAATTGCAACCGTCATCGACCGTCCCGGCGTCGGCTCGAATCTGCAGGACCACTTGCAGTTGCGGGCGATCTACAAACTGCAGCACGTCAAGACTTTGAACGAGTCCTATCATTCGCTCTGCGGGCGCGCATGGATGGCGATCGATTACTTATTGCGCCGGCGCGGGCCACTGACCATGGCGCCCTCGCAACTCGGCATCTTCACGCGCTCTGACAGCGCTCAAGATCGAGCGAATATTGAGTTTCATGTGCAGCCGCTCTCCTTGGATAAGTTTGGCGACCCGCTGCACACGTTTCCGGCGATTACGGTTAGCGCCTGCAATTTGCGCCCGACTTCGCGCGGCACAGTGCGGCTGCGCTCACCGGACCCGTCGACGGCTCCGCGGATTGCACCGAATTACCTGTCAACCGAAGCCGATCGGCTGGTGGCGGCGGATGCCATTCGTACCACGCGCCGCTTGATGGCACAGGCGGCTCTGACTCAGTTCGTGCCGCAGGAACTGCTGCCGGGCGCTACCGTCGGCGATGATACCGATGCGTTGACGGTGGCCGCGGGAACCATCGGAACGACCATCTTTCATCCGGTGGGTACGGCAAAAATGGGGACCATCAACGATCCGCAGGCGGTTGTCGATGCCAGACTTCGCGTTCACGGCATTGATCGGCTGCGCGTGATCGATGCGTCAATCATGCCGACGATCACCTCTGGCAATACCAACACGCCCACTGCCATGATTGCGGAGAGAGGCGCGCAAATGATCATCGAAGATGCGGGTCGCTCACCATGACCGAGAACTCTGTCGCGCCAATCCCCGCGGCAACCTTGATTGTGGTGCGCGCGAATGAGAACCAGGTGCCCGAGATACTCCTTCTCAAAAGGAGCGCCACCGCGCGCTTCATGCCGAATGCCTATGTGTTCGCCGGCGGCGCCGTCGATGCCGTCGATTCCGCTGACAAGGTATACGGGCTGTGCCGTCATTTGGGCGATGCCGGCGCGAGTGCCCGGCTCGATTTGCCGAAGGACGGCTTACGATTCTATGTCGCAGCCATCCGCGAAACCTTCGAGGAGGCCGGCCTGCTATTCGCATATGATCAAGCCGGCGACTTGGTGGATTTTTGCGCATGGGATGAGGCCCAGTTGCGTCGGATCAGATCCGCCGGCGCCTCGACCGCGGACCTGCACGCCTTGTGCACGGCAAACAACTGGCACCTCGCCACCGACCGCTTATGCTTCTTCAGTCATTGGATTACACCGCGCGGATCGCAGCGGCGCTTCGATACGCGCTTCTTCATCGCCCGGGCGCCGTCGCGGCAGGTGGCATCGCTCGCCAATACGGAGATGTCAGAGCTCGTTTGGCGCACCGCGGCCGACGCGCTCGGCGATCAAGCGCAAGGGCGGCTCATGTTGATGTTGCCGACACGCACCGTGATTCAAGAGATTGCGCAATTCGAACACATCGATTCGTTGCTCAAATCCGCCCGCCAGCGCAGCGGCATATCGCCGATCACGCCTGACCTGCCGGGCCTTGGATACTGACAGCCCAATGCCGGCTATTTCTTCGGGCTCGAGGCCGCCGGCTGCAGGTCGACGTCCAGCTTCGGGACGCCAAACTGACCTTCGAGCTTGTGCAACTTTTCGAGATCAATCGCACCCACGATATTGACGATCGTGAACTGCCGCGGTTCACTCGCGATGATTGCAAGGCCGATGGCCTGATTCTTGTCCGTCATGATGAAAATATCGACATCCGCATGCGACTTTCGGCTGCGAGTCTCGAGCAGACGATTCCAACCGGGTGCCGACAACTGATTTCGCACCGCGTCGATGTCGCTTTCCCGGTAGGCTGCATCTTGGTCAAAGGTGTAGCTGCGAACATAGATGCCCTGCAGCCCTTTGAGAACTTCCTTGGTCGCGGCGTCTTGCGGATCATTGCTGTCCAGAAAGCGTCCGGCCATCGCGAGCAGCGAAGGATCGAGCGTAATGGTCACCGACTCGGTGGCCTTTTGCGCCAAGGCCGAGAATTCCGGCAGCAGTAATCGCGGATTGGGAGCCGTCCATGCCAGGCTCGGCAGGAGCAATATCAGCCACAACCATGAAATGCGCTGCGTCATAGGGTTTCCTCGAAAACTACGCGCCCGGCGTCTCTGACGCCGACTGATTTTTGACCGCCTCGTAGGCCAGATCCAATTTCTGGCTGGTCATTCGCAACGCTTCGATCACCTGCCGTCGCGCCTCAAGGCCGCTCTCACGATTGCGCAGATCCTGCACGTGCTGGCGCGCGCCCACCGCCAGCAGCAGCGTCGCGGCCAAACTCGCGGTCAGCCACGCGGTGCGGCGCAGCGTGGTTCGCGGCTGTCGAGTCAAACTGATTTGTGCGAGGAGTGTCTTGGTAAATGCCTCACGCGGCGCCGCCGGCCGAAGTGCGGCGCGCAACTGAGACTCCAAATCCTTCACAACGAGTCTCCGGTGCGCTGAGTCAAGTCCGTGCCCGGTGTGTTCGAACGCAACATGTCCAACGATCTCTTCAAATGGCTTTTGACCGTATTGATGGGCATATCGAGGGTGCGGGCAATATCCACGGGATCTAAGTCCTCTTGATAGCGCAGCAGCACCACGGCTCGCGCCGGCGGGGTCAATTGTGACAGCAGGTTCGATAGGTGTCGGTGCAACAGCGGGTCACCGCCATCGACCACACTCAAGCTGAGCGCCTCCTCCTCGAGTGGCGCCGTCTGCAGACGCGATCGCTGACGCAACTGATCGATGGCGCGATGGCTTGTGACCTTGCGCAACCAGAATGCCAGATGCTGACTCGACTCGATGCTTGCTATCTTCGCATTCAGCTGCATGAAGACGTCCTGCGCCAAGTCTTCGGCGAGCTCGCGAGTACCCAGCATGCGCAGCGCCAGGCTGTAAACGGAATGCTGATGGGCTCGAACCAGCACGGCGAGCGCGGCTCGGTCGCCCAAGCGGGCTTTTTTAAGCTGCGCGTCGAGAAAAGCCGGTTCTTCAGCATTCGACACCGGCCGCTACATCAGTAAATGGGCTTGACCCGCGGCAAGATCGCGCAAGTGCAAGTGCTGCTCCAAACGGGGCAAGTCTTCGATCGCAATGGAGCCGACGATGTTGATAATGGTGAACTCGCGCGGCTCGCTCGCGATCAATGCGAAGCCATTGGTCCGATTGTTGTCGAGCAGAATATACATATCGACATTCTGGCTCTTTTTTCGATCATGAACCTGCATGACCTGACTCCAGCCGGGCGCCGACAGCTGCTGCCTCACGGCGTCGATGTCCGCCGCCGAATAGGCAAAATCAGTGGCAAATTGATAGCTTCGAATCTCGATGGATTTAATCCCTGACAAAACTTTCTTGGTCGCCGCATCGTCCGCATCTTTGTCGTCGAGCATGGCGGCTGCGATTTTTAACAGCCAGGGATTTAGGCTTAAGTTGACGGATTCTGTCGCTTTGGCAGCGAGGGGGCTGAAGTCCGGCAGCTTAAGCGACGCATCGCGCGCAGAGCCCACGGCCGGGACGGTCAGGCAAATAAGCGCAAGTGCACTCAGACATTTTTTCATGGACGATCCTCCTATAAGTGGCTTATAGGAATACGTTCGGGGAGCGTTGCTAGGGTGCAGCAGATTTACTGCGAACGGTTACAAATAGCCTGCCACAGTATTTTAAGTGAGTAATATCAATCGATTACACACTGAACCTAATATACAACATGAGCTAGGTATCGGTGCGTGGCGGCAGCGGAATCCCTCTGCCGCCACGCGACTTGCATCGAGAATCTACGCCTTGCGCTTAATCAAGTGATACAGCGCTAGCACCACGATGGCGCCGATGACAGCAACCACCATGCTATAGATATTTAAACCTGTCACGCCGCTCATGCCGAAGGTGCTGAACAACCAGCCTCCGACGAACGCGCCTACGACTCCGAGAATAATGTCGAGAAAGAATCCCTCCCCGGACTTGTTGATGATCTTACTGGCAATGAAGCCGGACAACAGACCCAGAATTATCCAAGCGAGAAACGACATAGGGACACTCCTTTTTTTTGTAAATCATTATGTTGCATGCCCTGCGGCGCCGACCAGCGGATCGTAGCAGAACTCAGCACTTTGCCGTATGACCAGATGTTAAGGGCGTTTCGCGAATCCGCCCAGCGCGCCCAGCCGATCCGGTACGGGTTCATTGGGCCCCAAGAATTGCAGCATCGCTTCTCCGTCATGCGAATTTTCCGCCATCACCTTGAGTGCGACGAGAATTGGCGTTGCCAGAATGATGCCGGCGATGCCCCAGAAGATTCCGCCAAACCAGAGACCCAGAAAAATCAACAAGGGATTCACTTCCAGGCGTCGGCCGACCAATAAGGGCTGCACAATCTGTCCCTCGAGCGTCGCCAACCCCAAATAGCTGGCCGAGACGCCGAGTGCGTGCCCGAGGCTGTCGAATGACACGATGGCGACCACCGTCAGCGTGATCAGAGTCGTGGTTGCGCCGGCATACGGAATGAAATTGAGGATTGCGGCAAGAGCGCCCCAGAGATAAGGCGTCGGCATGCCCCAGGCCATCATGATCAGAGTCGTTGCGATTCCCAAACCGAGATTGATGAACGCAGTGGTGACGTAGAACTGGCCCACTTCGGCGCGCACCCTCTCGATGTATCGTTGGACGTGATGCGACTTCAGGTGATCGACAAACGCCGCGGTCATGCGCGCGGCCATGGGTGGACCGCCCGCCAACAAAAACAGCGTAATGATCACGAAACCCGCCAAGCCGATCGCCGAATCGCGTAGCGTGGCGAGCACCGCGCTCGAAGCGCTTTCTTGCGTCACGACCGGCGCCGGACGCTCCGCAGCCTTCGCAGCGCCAACCTGGCCTGCGCGATTTGTCAGCTCTTCGATGTGTTCCATGATCCGCGCCACGGGCGTGAATTTTTTTTGTATCACCGAGAGCGTGTGAGGGGCCGCCGCGTACCACTGCTGGCTCGGCGCCCAGACGAGGGCCACCAACCCCGATACCGCCGCCAGTGCGATCATCAAAATGAGCACCGCCCCGAGGACTCGAGGGAAGCCTAGTCGGTGCAGTGCCTCGACCGGACTCGACAATATCAGGCCGGCCAGCAACGCGAGAGCGACAGGAATAAACGCGCTATGACCGACATACAAAAGGCCGCCGATGAGAAACAGCAAAATTCCCTTGCCGGCGTTGAAGTTCCGAACTCCGGCAAGAGTCTTCGGAAGCCGGTCGAATTTCGAAGGGCCTGTTGCCACGCACGCTTACCTATGTACGCGCCAGCCGCACATTTTTTTAATTATGACCTCGACAGTCTAGACCTAAAACCCTTTGGCTTCGAATGCTTCGGGCTAAACTGTCGAGCGCTCTGAAAGGCTTAGATTCGACGTGGACCTACGAGGAATGCAATAACTGCCCCGATTAAAAACACCACGAACAGTATTTTGGCAATTCCGGCGGCGCCTGCGGCGATGCCACCGAATCCGAACAGGGCTGCGATGAGGGCAATGACGAGAAAAACGACGGCATAGTGAAGCATGGTGAATCCCTACTTTTGATTGTGACGTTCCGGCGCGCCCGCGCTTGCTTTGAAACGATACTCGTCCGCGCAGCATCGCCATACTCAATGGAAGCGCCAGGCGACGTGGGAATTGCCTGACGCGCCGCGCCAATGTAAGGCCGCTCCTACAAGCAATCGCGAGATCTTTCTCTTGCCTCGCCGATTCGCTTGCGGAGGATGTAGCACCGGGAAGATCAACTGATTTGTCACAACTGGCTTCAGAATAAGGGAACACTTATGTCACGCGTACTCATCGCCGACGACCATGCCGTCGTTAGAGCGGGCTACAAACAGTTTCTGGAAGCTGACCCGAGCATTGCCGATGTGGGGGAAGTTTCGACTGGGAACGCAACCTTAGACGCTCTGCGCCGCAAAGAGTGGGATTTGCTGTTGATGGACATCCATATGCCCGACCGCAGCGGACTCGATATCTTGAAACACGTGGTGACGGGCTACCCGGAAGTACGCGTGCTGATCATGAGCGGGCTGCCGGAAGAACAATACGCACGCAATGTGCTGCGTGCCGGCGCCAGCGGATATTTGTCGAAGGGCGGCAGCTCCGAGGAATTCCTCAAAGCTGTGCACACCGTTCTTGTCGGGCGGCGTTATGTCAGCGCATCGCTCGCCGAGGCAATGGCCTCGGATCTGGACGATAAGAGAGATCAAAACAAACCATTGCACACGCAGCTGTCGCCGCGACAATTTCAGATTTTCTGCAAGTTGGCTGCCGGTGTCGCGGTGACGGATATTGCGCGTGAGTTGAGTCTTAGCACCAAGACCATCAGCACCTATCGAAGTCGCATCTTGGAGAAGATGGGATTTTCGACCAATGCTGAGATCACCGGCTACGCACTGCGCAACGGGATAATTCAGTAGCAGCATCCCGATTGACACGCTGCGGCACGCATTGCCATAGTGTGGGCGGAGATGCGCTTCATGAAATGGACTGTCGATCCAAGTGAGCTGTGTTTGCAGGCGAGTTGCTTAGCGCGGGATTTCAGCCTCGCACCGTCTGATGCGGCGCGCCGCTCCGTGCTTCGCTGGCTTGCCGCCAGCGGCGCCGCATTAGCCGCCGGAGGGCTCGCACCGCGAGCGGCAGAGGCGGACGCGCGGACGGCTGACTCCTCATGCATCCAAAGCGCCGAAGCAACGACCGGACCCTTTCCCGCTGACGGCGGCGGCCCGTTTCCTGATCGCCGCAATGTCTTGTTGAATGGAGCGGTGGTGCGAAGCGACATTCGCACCAGCTTCGGCTCGTCGGCGACCCTCGCCCCGGGAATATCCCTTCGGCTGAGTTTTAATTTGCTCGACCTGCGCCGCGGCTGTACACCGCTGACTCAAGGCGCCGTCTACCTATGGAGTTGCGATTGCAACGGCGACTATTCCTTGTACGCGCCCGGCTTAGAACATGAAAACTACTTACGCGGGGTTCAGTTTGCCGACTCACAGGGCCAAGTACGTTTTCATACGATATTTCCCGCTTGTTACGCCGGGCGTTACCCGCATTTGCATGCGGAAATATTTACCGGCGCAGGGACAAACTTTAAGCAACTGACAAGAGTGCTCACGACGCAGTTTATCGTGCCGCCCAATATCTGCGCCCAAGTGTATAGCCGCACCCAGGGCTACGAGCGCAGCAACTCAAATTTTCGCGCGACGCCCATCTCGAGCGACATCGTGTTCTCGTCGAGTTCCGAAGCGCAACTGGCTGCGCAAACTCTCGCCCTGGCGGGCGATCCCGATCACGGTTATTCGGCTACGGCCAACATTGTTGCGTGATGAGAGCCCGTCTCGACTAGGTTGAGTGGCGCCGATAAAAGCGCGGGCGCCACACCGCGAGAATGATATTGACAATCGATAGCCCGAGCAGCAACCACAGACCTCCCGATTCCGTGCGCAGGATCTGCGCGAGTTCCGCGCTATCGCCGCGGCCTGATAGCGCGAGCGCCGAGAGTTCCGCGGCACGGCGGGCGCTCGCCCCGACGGTGAGCAGCGTACCCTCGAACATGCTGATGCCGAGAAGCGCCTTGATCCAAGCCCACGCCGCGTTTTTGTAACCGTCATTGGCCGCTATAGCGAGTAAGCCGCTGATCAGCACCAATGCGAGCGAAGGAATAAGTAACCACTTTGCGATCGAGGCGATGTCTTGCCTTACCGCGGCATAGGCGACCAGTGAGCGCGTTGGCGCAGGCGCGCCGGCCAGCAGAACCAAGCACGTCGCGAATGAGCCGACCACGCCGACTGCGCCGAGCTCATGCAGCAGCTTGAGTAGCTTCCTCATCGATGCATGGTTCCACTTCGCTGTGCGCACCGCAAGATCCGATTGACGCGTCGCTCGCAGGCGCGATGGCCGTCAATGGTGGGATGTGCTATTGGTATGTTTTCACTCAATTTAGGGCATTCCGTGTTCGCCATTTTGCCGACGGCGCCAGCCTCCTGACATGAATACGGCGCTTCCCGCGCGGGCGGTGAGAACCGTGAGCGCGCCGGTGCACGCGCTGGCGGATCTGCTGGTTGGTCGCGACGGGCCTTACGCCCGCGCCTTTGACAATCTCGTCTTGGCGCTCATTGTGCTGAGCGTTGTGTCGGTTGTCTTGCAAGTGACGGCCGATTTGCCGGCATGGGCGACTCAGATATTGCGGATCACCGAGTTCTTGGTGGTCGCCGTATTTAGCTTCGAATACGTACTGCGCCTTGTCGCCGCGCCGCGCAAGCTGGCTTTCATTTTCAGCTTCTACGGGCTCGTGGACCTGGTGTCGATCGCCCCTTTCTACTTCACGGGGCTCGACGTGCGTTATCTACGCGTGCTGCGCCTGTTGCGCCTGCTGCGCGTGCTCAAACTGCAAAGGCGCATTCTCGAAACCACCGTCGCGGAGCGTACCCGTGAACTGGCGGATCGCAACCTTGCGCTCGAGCAGGCTCAGAAACAGCTGAAGGCCGAGCTGGATATCGCGCGTGCGTTGCAGATCGCGATCCTGCCGTCGACGTTTCCGTCAAAGCCGGGCTGTGATGGCGCCGCCCGCATGATTCCGGCCAGTACCATGGGCGGTGATTTCTACGACTTCATTGAGCTTCCCGACGGCCAAATCGGGCTGGTCGTGGCCGATGTCTCCGGCAAAGGTGTGCCGGCTGCCTTCTTCATGGCGGTGTCGCGCACTAACCTGCGTGAGCTCGCGATACACCATCCCGAACCCGGGGAGTGTCTTGCGTCGACCAACGATGTGCTGTGCACTCAAAACCCGATGGACCTGTTCGTGACGGTGTTCTACTGCATTTTCGATCCGACGACCGGCGTGTTGCGTTACGCGAACGGCGGCCACAATCCGCCGTGCGTTAGGCGGGCCGCCGGCACTGTTGAAATGCTCAATGCGGCCGGCGGTCTGGTGTTGGGCGCGATGCCCGGCAGTCGTTACCCGAACCACACGGTGCAACTTAATCCGGGCGATCGGCTGGTGCTGTATACCGACGGCGTGACCGAGGCATTTAATCCGGCTGAGGAGGCGTTCGGCGTGGAGCGACTCATCAACGAAATCTGCGCGCACGGCGATGGCACGGCGTCCGATTTGGTGGATCGGATCTGCGGCAGTGTCGCGAATTTCGCGGGTCTCGCTCCGCAGTCCGACGACATTACCTTGACCGTGCTCGGGTGGTACGCATGAGCCTCAATGCGCGGCTCGAATCGCATGGCCGCACCACGCTCGTGATCTCGGAGGGGCGCTTGGATTTCGGCGCCTGTGCGGGCTTCCAAGCGGCTCTCGAGAAGGCCTTGGCGAGTGCGGGGACGCTTCCGGCGGGGTTGCTGATCGAGTGCGCCGGACTCGATTACGTATCGAGCGGGGGTTTACGGGTATTTCTACTAGCGGCGCGTGCCGCGCAACGCACTGGAGTGACGTTCGCGCTGTGCGCGCTCAAGCCCTCGGTCAACGAAGTATTTGCGCTCAGCGGTTTTAACCAAATTATTCCAACCTTCGCCGACCGCGCCGCCGCACTCGAGCAGCTGCCGTGAACGAGCGTTCCACCAGCGTCTTGAGCGATCCGGCGCAGCTGCCCGTACTGACCCGATTTTTGCAAGAGTTCTGGTCGGCCAACGGCCTGCCTGCGGCCGAGGCACTCAAGTTCGAGCTCGCACTCGAGGAAGTATTCATGAATGTGGTCATGCATGGGTCGCGCGCGAGCCAACCGCGAGTTGAAGTACGTCTGGCCGCGTCCGACGCAGATATCACCTTGGTAGTCGAAGACGAAGGCCCCGCCTTCGACCCCTTGTCTGTGCCGCCGCCGGAGTCGGCGGCAAGCCTTGAGCAACGGCCGGTGGGCGGCCTCGGGGTATTTCTGGTGCGTCAGATGATGGACACCGTCGAGTACCAGCGCCTGACTTGCCGCAATCAGCTGCGAATGACCAGACGGATCCACCCCTAACGTGTGCAAGACATGAACAAGCCGATATTCGAGATTCGGCAGGGTCCTGAAGGCGAAGTCCTGATGAGCGGTCGCCTAGACGCCACGCAATGCGACGCCGCGTTGCAGTTCTTAAATACGCTCGCCCTCCCCCGGCTCATCGATCTCGCCCAACTCGAATACATCGCAAGCGCGGGGTTACGCGTCATTCTGCTCACTCAGAAACGCTGCAAAGCGGCGGGCACATGCGTCAAGCTGATCAACGTGACGGCACCGGTTTACGATGTTTTCCACTACGCCGGATTCGATCAAATTCTCGATATCAGTCGCGGGGGCTAGCCGTCTCCGTGGACACCTCGTTGTTGATTCGCGCGCCCATCGCGCTTGTTCCCGTGCTGCTGTTCTTGGCGGCGCTGGTGCATAGCGATAGCTACAAGCTGGTCCCCATGAGGACGGTGTTGGGCCTGGTTGCCGCCGGTGCCCTGGGAGCCGGCGTGAGCTACGTGCTGAACGTCTACTTTTACGCGCAGTTCGCCGGTAATTTCGCTGCCTATTCGCGATTGATTTCGCCCTGGATCGAGGAGGCACTCAAGGCGGCGCTGCTGCTTTACTTAATTCGTACTCGTCGCGTCGGGTTGCCTGTTGACGCCGGCATCGCGGGATTCGCGATTGGCACCGGCTTTGCGCTCATCGAGAACTTGTACTACCTCGCCTCGCGCTCGGACAACGCGATTGCGATTCAAGTGATCCGCGGTTTCGGGACTGCGATCATGCACGGTGGCACCGCCACGGTGCTGGCGATGATCTCGGTCACGTTGTACGAGCGGCGGCCGAACGGCGGTCTATACTTATTCCTGCCGGGATTTCTCGCGGCGGTGGCGATCCATAGTGGCTTCAATTATCTCCTCGTGAAGCCGGTAGTGGCGGCTCTGGCAATCCTATTGGTGTTGCCGACCATCATCTACGCGGTGTTTCACCACACTGAGCGTTCGCTTCGAGACTGGCTGGACGAGGACCTGGACTCCAAAGTTCAGCTGCTCGAATTGATCAATTCCGGCACGTTCCTGAATAGCAACGCGGGACGCATGCTTCAAACCCTGCGCGGCCGTTTCCGAGGGGAGGACCTCGCGGACATGCTGTGTCTTTTGCGGCTTCATGGCGAACTCGCCGTGCGGGCCAAGGGCGTGCTGTTGTTGCGGGAGAGCGGCCTCGATGAGCCTCCGCTCGATCAGGAAACCCGGGACAAGCTTGAGGAACTTGGTCAGTTGGAACGTTCGATCGGCCGCACCGGGATGCTCGCCATGCGTCCGTTGATGATGGCCACCGGCAAGGATATCTGGCAATTGAGGCTCTTGGGACGCTAGAAAGCGACTCCGTCAGTGCAAATCCGGGTTCTAACGGCGGACCCGATCACCTATGATGGATGCGGGAGCATACCCAACAAGGGAGAAAAAAACCGGTGGGAAACGCCCGCCCGAAACGCGTCGATCGATGCGCGGCCAACTTTCTCGGCTGTCGCGTGTAATTGTGTACCAGGAGACAGATTTAGAACTGGTGCAACGTTACCGAGGCGGTGATCGCGCTGCTTTCACGGAATTGGTAACGCGCTACCAGCGACCGATTTATAACGCGGCGTTCGGAGTGTTGCACCGGGCGGATGATGCGAACGACATCACCCAGGAAGTGTTTCTCAAGGTGGCGGAGCGACTCAACGAATATGACCCTCGATTCAAGTTCTTCAGCTGGATCTATCGCATTGCGCTCAACGAGTCGCTCAATCTTAGGCGTCGTAACAGCCGCCAGGCACCGCTCGACGTCGAATCCAGTTTGCCGGCTGCCGACGCCAGTAATCCCGAGAAACAGGTGAATGACGATCAGCTCTCAAAAAGAATCCAGAGCGCGATGACCCGCTTGCCAGAGAACGACCGGATCGTGCTCTCGCTGCGCCACTTCTCGGAGTGCAGCTACGAGATGATCGGACAGATCCTCAATTTAGACGAGAAGACCGTCAAATCGCGCCTGTTTGAGTCTCGCCAACGGCTGCGAGGACTACTCGCGGATTTGGAGGCACGTTAGTGCACCGCGCTGACCAGCTGCAGCTGATGCACGAAGTCCTCGACGGCGAGGCGTCGGCGGACGATACCCGGCAGCTCGAACAGTTACTCTCGGCCGATCCGGGTGCGCGGTCAGAATTTGAGAAGCTGCGGCGCTTCTTTTCCGGTCTCAATGCCATACCCAAGGCGGGACTGTCGCAGGATCTGCTCGACGATATGCTTGCTAAATTGCCGCGGCAACAAACGCGGCGTTATCGATTGCGCCAACTTTCCTCTCGGTGGCGGGTATTTATTGCAGATTCGAGACGGCGTCGGGGCGCATCAGCGAATAGAGCCTCGAGAACGAAACATGTTTTTGTCGAACCCAACATAAGGAATGCAGAGATGAGCGAACCAATCGGCGGATTATCAAGCAAACGCAAGCTTTGGATTGGCGCCGGCGTTGCCGCGGTCGCCCTGGTCGTTGCAGCACGCTATTTTAACTTGCCACCAAGTCACGACATGTCTGGGACCATTGCGCCGGCAAATCGCTCGGTTGCAGAGCAGCCTGGCGCGGCCGACGTGAATGGTACCGACCAGGCGGGCGCACAGTCGGTGGCGGTCACAGGCGATGCGGCTGATCGAAACGCCGCGAGCAACGCCGAGGCCCGAGGTGCCGCGAGTGACCTTGCCTCCCGAGGCGCCGCGAGCGATCTTGCCTCCCGAGGTGCTGCGAGCGATCTTGCCTCCCGAGGCGCCGCGAGCGATCTTGCCTCCCGAGGTGCTGCGAGTGATCTTGCCTCCCGAGGCGCCGCGAGTGATCTT
>Ga0302320_10005297_pt1 | contig 29029 bp, 27 predicted proteins | sample Bog_T0_3_FD_202130 | JGI IMG/M metagenome (GOLD analysis project Ga0302320, IMG submission 202130) | Peat permafrost microbial communities from Stordalen Mire near Abisko, Sweden - Bog_T0_3 | ecosystem: Environmental > Terrestrial > Soil > Wetlands > Peat | place: Sweden: Abisko, Stordalen Mire...
CGAACCGTTTTATCCGTATACCTACCTGCCGACCGAGAAAGAATTCAACACCGATTTCCTGCTCACGTACCTGATCCATCCGGGGACGGCAGTCTATGTCGGCTACAACAGCGACCTGCAGAACTTGAACCACGAGCTGATGCAAGATCCCGCGGGTCTGGCGGGGTTGTACACGGCGAAGGGCTATATGAACGACAGCCGGCAGTTTTTTGTGAAAGTGTCGTATCAGTTCCGGTTCTGAGAGCGGACTTCGGACCTCGGACCTCGGCAAAACGGGGCGGCGACGGGCTGTGGGGCTTGAGGCTGAGGTCTGACGCCTGAGGTCCGACGGCTGGGCCGGGCCGTTGCTGAATCCTGGGGCATTCCGGTAGAATCTAAAGATTCGTGTTGAGGTCTGAATCTACTATGAAAGCAGCCATCCATCCCGCTTATAACGAAGTGCGCGTGCATTGCGCGTGCGGTAATGCGTTTGTTACCCGGTCCACCCACAAGGGGGACATCAGTGTTGAAATCTGCTCGGCCTGCCATCCCTTCTTTACCGGCAAGCAGAAGCTGATGGATACCGCCGGCCGCGTGGAGCGCTTCCGCCGCAAGTATGCCAAGAACGCGCCTGCGCCCGCGAAGGCCGAGCCGGCAAAGAACTAAACTTTGCCACGAATTACCGCTGGTACACGTGGAATTGAGCCCTCGCCGTAAGGCGGGGGCTTTCGCTTGAGAGCCCAAGTAGAATAGACCTGTGCGCAAAGGCTGGGACAACTCGACGGGGAACGGCTCGCGTGGGGCGGACACTACTGTCCGCCTGGCAGCGCCGCTGAAGCCGGTCCCGGTCAGCCTCTGCATCGGTAATATCCAGATCGCTCCCGCAACGGTTCTCGCTCCTATGGCGGGCGTTACCGACACCGTTTTCCGGCGCTTCATCCGCAACCTGGATGGATGCGGGCTCATTATGACCGAGTTCACTTCCGCCGACGGCGTGCTCCGCAAGAAGGACCAGAAGGCCAAGCGGTATCTCCATTTCTATGACGACGAGCATCCCATCTCGGCGCAGCTTTTTGGCAGCGATCCGCAGGTGATGGCGGAGGCGGCGCGGATGGTCGAGGGCCTCGGCTTCGACCTGGTCGATTTGAACTTAGGCTGCCCGGCGAAAAAAGTCGTGAAGTGCAACGGAGGCTCCGGGCTGTTGCGCGATCTTCCGGCGATCGGGAAAATCTTTGAGGCGGTGCGCGCCGCAGTGAAGGTTCCGTTCACGGTGAAGTTTCGCGCGGGATGGAATGACGACGAGATCGTCTGCGTGGAGTTGGCACGCATGGCGGAATCGTGCGGGCTAGCCGCAGTCGCGTTGCACGCGCGGACTCGGGAGCAGGGCTACAGTGGCCAGGCACGCTGGGAGTGGATCGCCGCCGTGAAGGATGCGGTGAAGATTCCGGTGATCGGCAACGGCGACATCCGCACGCCCGAGGATGCCTGCGCCATGGTCGCGCAAACCGGCTGCGATGCGGTCATGATCGGGCGCACCGCGCCCTCGAATCCGTGGATCTTCCGGCAGATTCAGCAGTATTGCGCGGGCATGGAGTACGCCGAGCCCAGCGAAGCCGACCGTTATCAGATGATCCGCACCTACTTCCAGATGCTGATCGAAGAAGAACTCCCGGACGCCGTCGGCAAGATGAAGCAGTTTGCTTCCTGGTTCACGCATGGCGTGCCGGGAGGAGCGGCGCTGCGCAAGACGATCTACGAGTCGAAGAGCGCGGTGGAGATTCTGGGGAGGGTGGAGGAATTCTTCGAGGCAAGGTTGTGTGGCGCGGGTCTCCCTTTGACAAGCTCAGGGCGGGCCCTCGCCCGCGAAACGGCCACCGCAACCCCCGAAGCCTAACTCGCACTAAGTCCACTGATCACGCAACCCTGCAGCCGAGCCTTGGAATATAATCGTGCCCACCCATGACCCTGGCCTCCGGCACAAAACTCGGCCCCTATGAAATTCAATCGTCCATCGGCGCGGGCGGTATGGGAGAGGTGTACCGAGCCCGTGACGCGCGGCTCAACCGCGACGTCGCCATCAAGATTCTTCCAGAATCGTTCTCCGCGGATGCCGACCGCCTGCAGCGATTTGCGCTGGAATGCCGTGCTGCCGCGGGTCTCAACCACCCCAACATCCTTTCGATTTTCGATATCGGCGATGTCCAGGGAGCGCCCTATGTAGTTTCCGAACTGCTGGAAGGGGAGACGCTGCGGGATCGCCTCCGCGATGGCCCTCTTTCGTCCCGCAAGGCCATCGATTACTCCCGGCAAATCGCCAGCGGCCTGGCTGCGGCTCACGAGAAAGGGATCGTCCATCGCGATCTGAAGCCGGAAAATCTATTCATCACCAACGATGGCCGCGCGAAAATTCTCGACTTCGGCCTCGCCAAGCTGATCCGTCCCGAAGCCGATATTTCCGGCGACGCCCCCACGCAGCAAATCGCCACCGACGCCGGAACCGTCATGGGCACGGTCGGCTACATGGCGCCCGAGCAAGTGAGAGGCAAACCCGCCGACCCGCGTTCCGATATTTTTTCCTTCGGGGCCATCCTCTACGAAATGCTCTCCGGCAAACGCGCTTTTCACGGTGACTCTGCCGTCGATACCATGAGCGCCATTCTCAAAGAAGATCCCTCCGACCTCACCGAGACCAACCGCAATGTCTCACCAGCGCTGGAGCGGATCGTCCGCCATTGCCTGGAGAAAAATCCCGCCGAGCGCTTTCAATCGGCGCGCGACCTGGCCTTCAACCTGGAAGCGCTCACCGATATTTCGACTTCAAGCCGCGGCGGCGTGCGGGCTCTGCAGTTGGAAGATGAGCCGGCTACGCGGCGCTGGTTGCTGCCCGTGCTGGGCGGAGTACTGGTGCTGGCGTCATGGGCAGGCATTTACGGATTGGCTCATCGCGGCGAGGCGGCGAATCCCACTTTCCACGAAATCACCTTCCGTAACGGCACCATCTGGGACGCCCGCTTTGCCCCCGACGGGCAGACGATTATTTATGGCGCAACCTGGGAAGGCGCGCCGCAAGAAATTTTCTCGACGCGCTTCGACAGTTCCGATTCGCGCTCGGTCGGCCTGCCGCGGGCGCAGATTCTTTCCATCTCGTCCAAAGGCGAGATGGCAATCGCCCTGCATCCCACCCCTCTTGCCCACTTCGTGCAATCGGGAACGCTGGCCCGGGTGGCGCTGGCTGGAGGCGCGCCCCGCGAGGTGGTCGACAATGTCCACTGGGCGGACTGGGCACCCGATGGCCAGTCGCTCGCCGTCATACGCCCGAGTGCGAATAATCTTTCGCATCTCGAATACCCAATCGGCAACGTAATCTATCAGCCGCGGAGCTGGGTAAGCCATGTGCGCTTCTCGCCGAGCGGGGAGTTTCTCGCCATCGCCGATCACGTCCCCGGCGGCGACGATGGCCGCATCGTGATCGTGGACACCCACGGAAACCGCAGAGCCAGCTCTTCGTTCTATACCAGTGTCCAAGGGTTAGCGTGGAGTCCCGATGGCAAGGAAGTCTGGTTTTCCGCGGTGCCGGGTGGGTCGGCGCGCTCCATCTACGCGCTGGGTTTTTCGGGCAAGGAGCGGCTCATCTATCGCGCCCCGGGCGGACTTACTCTGCACGACATCAGCCGTACGGGCTTGCTACTGCTGACCGCCGACAAGACCCGCTTGAGCATGTTCGCGCTGGCTCCCGGTGAGACCCGCGAGCGCAGCCTGACTTGGTTCGACTGGACGCTGCTCGGCGACCTCTCCGATGACGGGAAGACGCTGCTATTCTCCGAGACCGGCGAAGCGGTGGGCGGAAACTACAGCATCTTTCTACGCAAAACCGATGGCTCGCCCGCGGTGCGTTTGGGCGACGGCGGCTTTGGTGCGCTTTCTCCGGATGGAAAATGGGCGGTGGCTGAGAACGGCAGTCCCGCCAAGTTGACGCTTTTGCCGACGGGCGTGGGCGAGCCACGGCAGCTCACCGACGACAAGGTCGATCACGCCCGGGCGGTTTGGACTCCCGACGGGAAATCGATTGTGTATATCCAGTCCGATCCGGGCCGCAGCCTCCGCACCTACATCATGGACGTGCAAAACGGCGCTGCGCGCGCCATCACTCCCGAGGGCGTCACCGGTTCCATCCTCACGTTCGACGGCAAGTTCCTTCTGGCTGCCGATGCGAAACGCCAGTTCGCGCTGTATCCTCTCGCCGGGAGTGATCCGCAGAAAGTGAATTTCACCATCGGGCCGGACGAAGTTCCCGTGCGTTTTCTGTCCGACGGCAAGAGCCTGCTCACCCGCTCCCGCGGGATACCCGTAGATATTACTCGCATCGACCTCGCCACTGGCCGCCACGAGCCATGGAAGCAAATCGTGCCTCCCGATCCCGCCGGCGCGCAACGAGCTCCCAGCCTCAAGTTCAGCGCGGACGGGAAGTCGTATGCTTACTCGCTCGGCAGAATGCTTTCGGATTTGTATGTGGTGGATGGGCTGAAGTAAGGGAAGTAATAGATCTTCGAGTTTGTAACAGAGGAAAAGCTACGCTCCCCGCGCCACCATCTTCCCCGACTCATCCTTCTCTACATAAGCCCAAGGCGTTGTCGCGTCATGCGTGAAAACCGTCAGCCAGTTCTCTGGAATCGCCTTCGCGTAGTACTGCTTCTTGCTCTCGATGGTCTGCAAGGGGTAAAGGTCGAAGCCCATGCCCCAGGTGATGTCGATGTGCGCGGTAGTGGGGATGAGGTCGGAAATGTAGCAGGCGGTGCGGCCTCCGCTCTCGACGATTACGGCTTGCATGTGCGCGGTGTGCCCGGGGAAGGTTTTCACCGAGATGCCGGGAGCGATTTCTTCGCCGCCTTTCAGCAGCGTCATCTGGCCGCTCTGGACGAGCGGGTCGTAGTTGTCGGGGAGGTAGCTGATGGCGTCGCGCTCGCTGGGCTTGCGCGCATATTGCCACTCGCCTTCTGGAGCGTAGTATTTCGCGCGCGGGAAAGTCGGCACGATTTTGCCGCTTTTATCGCGCACCGTATTCCAGCCGCAGTGGTCAAAATGGAGGTGCGTATTGATGACGACGTCGATGTCTCCGGGAGCAATGCCGGCGGTGGCAAGATTTGCCAGCAACTTGGCGGGCTGGCCGTAGAACTTGACCATGCGTTCCGACAATTTATTTCCCATGCCGGTTTCAACCAGCACGTTCTGCTTGCCGGTGCGCGGATGTTCCGTACGAATGAGCAGCGAGTTGAGTCCCGCCTGCACGTAATTTCGTTCGTCGGCTGCCGCCTTGCGTGACCACATGATCTTGGGGATCACGCCGAAAAACGCGCCGCCGTCGAGTGGGTAAGTGCCATCGGAGAAGATGCTGAGTTCGAAATCGCCGAGAGTGAGGCTGGGCATGGAGCTAGTGTGCCACAGCCTGGTCGGTATTTCCCTGCGAAGCTGCGGTACTCTCATCGGTATGGACCGGCCGGTCAGTGTCACGGTGATCGCAGCTCTGTTTTTCCTGGTCGCGGCGTATCTGGTCGCGATGGGAATCATTGAATTCGTGGCCCCGGGCACTCTTTCGATGACGGGGACCGGTGTCACCTACGGGAGAGAGCTAAACGGACCGCAGACGGCCTTATCAGTCGGCGCGGGATGGGCGCTGATTGGCTGGGGCCTTTACCGGCTGTGCAACTGGGCGCGCTGGTGCGCGATGGCGCTGATGGTGATTGGAGTCGCTGGATCGGTGCCGGCGGTGTCCGCAGCGGCGCGGGATATTACCTGGCGCTTTTTCTTTTACGGTGCGCAAATCATGGTGCGGGTTGTGATCGCATGGTATCTGGTTGCGTCGCCCGAGGTGGTGGAAGCTTTTGTGAAGAAGTAGTCTGTGCTTGAGCACGGGAAGATGCGTTAACAAAGTTTGTCATTCCGACCGAAAGGAGGAATCTGCTGTCTGCTCCAGCTAATTCAGAGTGATACGAGTGTTGCAGGCCGGACCACCTTCTATATGGGTTCGCAGCAGGTGGCAAATCCGTTCTGACAATTGTGTGCGGGCAGCGAGATTCCGTCGACCCAGACATGGAAAAGCGTGGAGTACCTTGGCATACCGGCAGGCCGCGGGTGATTGCTCAGTCCGCCGCGGAACTTATAAGAGCATTCGGGTTGGACTGGAAAGTTGTGAAGACGGAGTCGTTTGAAGGTCAAGCGCAAGTGCCGGGTCGGAGCTTCGTAGTTCGTGAGGAGCTGTGGAGCCAGCATAAGGGCGGGCTGCTCGGGACGGTGCGCTCGGGCTATGAGCCGATGCAGAACACGGAGGCATTCAGTTTGTTCGATCCTATCGTACATAGCGGAAAAGCAAGCTACGACAGCGCCGGCTGCTTGAACGACGGGCAGTGGGTCTGGGTGGTATTGCGTTTTTCTGGAAATTTAGAGGTCGGGCCTGGCGACGTTATCGTCAAGTATCTCTTGTTCGGTCACACCCCTGCGAACGGCTATTACACCATGGCGTATCTGCCGGTTCGACTCGCTGGAGGAAACACTGTTCATGGCGGTAGGTTCCACAATCCGGCGCCATATGCCACTGAGCCGACTGTCGTGCCCAGGCGCTTCAAACCTTCGCCGCAATCAGCGGCGCTTCAGATCCAGCGCCAGTTTGAGGATAGGCTGGAGAATTTCAGGGCGATGGCCAGAATCAACCTCGATGACAGAGGCTTGGAGCAATATTTAGACATGGTGCTCGATGACTGGTCAAAGAAGGACAGTTCGGCAAAAAGTGCCGCCGGCAAGAGCGACTTCAACAGAAGGGAATGCACCCGTCTGTTCACAGAGGGCAGCGGAAACCAGTTGCCGGGTGCGGCACATACGTTATGGGCCGCCGTAAGCGCGGTGACGGAATATGTTGATTTTTTTAATTTAGGCCCAGAGGGCCCTAGCTACCTTGCCGAACTCTGGTTCAGCGAGCTTAAGGGTTCTGCCATTCACGTTGCAGGGCAAATAGCGGGAAGAAACTAGGTCACTGCTGGCTATGTCAAATCATACACAACTCGGGTGCTTGAGAAACCTCGGGGTCATAGTTCTATTCCCCGCGTCGAGCCTGCTCTTTGCCCAGACAAGCAACGAGCCCATCAGCTATTTCTACAACAATCTCGGGCGCCTCGTCCGGGTCGTGGACAATAACGGCAACCGCGATACGATGCGGTGGGCAACAATGTTTCGATAACGCGTTCGACTACCTCTACCACCGGATTGTAGATTCTCGCCTTCTGCCGGCAGTTCCGATGCTGCCAGCGCAAGCAGACGGCGTAACCGCGGTTCCGTCTATGCGGTGACAGCTATTTCGCCTTTACTCTTTCTTTCTCACCCACCCGCCTGCTGACCTCAAACTTCATCTTGCCGGCTTTCTTGTCGGCATCGACCACGATGTGATCGCCGTGCAGGATCTCGCCATCCAAAATCTTCAGAGCCAGCGGATCCTGGACCAGCTTCTGGATAGCCCGCTTCAGCGGACGCGCGCCGAAGTTGGCGTCATAACCTTCCGTGAAGAGCAACTCTTTGGCAGCGTCCGTGAGCTCGATCGAGATCTTGCGGTCGGCAAGCAGGCGGCGGACGTCTTCCAGACGAAGCTCGATGATCTTGACCAGTTGTTCTTTGCCGAGCGGACTGAAGACGATGATGTCGTCCACGCGATTCAGGAACTCAGGCCGGAAGTGGCCGTGTAGCGCGTTCAATACCTGTTCGCTGGCCTTCTCAAACTCTTCGGGTGTCTGAACGTGGTCGGCTTGCAGATAGCTGGAGCCGATGTTCGACGTCATAATCAGAATCGTATTTTTGAAATCCACCACGCGGCCTTTGCCGTCGGTGAGGCGGCCGTCGTCCATGATCTGCAGCAGGATGTTGAAAACGTCGGGATGAGCTTTTTCAATCTCATCGAAGAGCACAACGGCGTAAGGACGGCGGCGAACCTGCTCGGTGAGTTGTCCGCCTTCTTCGTAACCGACGTAGCCCGGAGGCGCGCCGATCAAACGGGAGACCGAGTGTTTCTCCATGTATTCGGACATGTCGATGCGCAGCAGGGCGCGCTCGTCGTCGAAAAGGAACTCGGCGAGAGCGCGGGCGAGTTCGGTTTTGCCGACTCCGGTCGGACCAAGAAAAATAAACGAGCCGATGGGACGCTTGGGATCGCTGAGTCCGGCTCTAGAGCGGCGAATGGCGTTGGCAACACGCTCGAGCGCGGGGTCCTGGCCGATGACGCGCAGGCGCAAGCGATCTTCCATGGTGACGAGCTTCTTTACTTCGCCTTCGAGCATTTTGGAAACGGGGATGCCAGTCCATTTGGAGACGATGCGGGCGATATCTTCTTCGTCCACTTCTTCCCGGAGCATGCGCGGAGCTCCTTTGCCCGCGGGGCCGTCGATCTTGGCGCTGAGCTGTTTTAGCTCTTCTTCTGATTGCCGCAACAATCCGTAACGGATTTCGGCAACCCGCTGCAGGTTGCCTTTACGTTCTTCGGCTTGCTCTTCGATCTTGAGCTTCTCGATTTTCTCTTTCAGCTCACGGGAGCGGGCAATCAGATCTTTTTCTTTTTTCCAATTGGCCTTCAGAGCGTTGGATTTCTCGCGGATCTCGGCGAGTTCCTTCTCAATGACCGAAAGCCGATCCCTGGAGTTGGCGTCGTCTTCTTTTCTTAGCGCTTGCTTCTCGATTTCGAGTTGCGTGGCCCGGCGTTCGAGCTGATCGATGTCGGTGGGAAGCGAATCGATCTGGATGCGAATCGAGGCGGCGGCTTCGTCGATGAGGTCGATGGCCTTGTCGGGCAGGAAGCGGTCGGAGATGTAGCGATGCGAAAGTGTCGCAGCGGCGACGATGGCGGAGTCTTTGATGCGGACTCCGTGATGCACTTCGTAGCGTTCTTTCAGTCCGCGAAGAATGGCGATGGTGTCTTCGACGTTGGGCTCGCCGACGAAAACAATCTGAAAGCGGCGTTCAAGGGCAGCGTCTTTTTCGATGTATTTGCGGTACTCGTTGAGCGTAGTCGCGCCGATAGCGCGCAGTTCGCCGCGGGCGAGGGCGGGCTTTAGCATGTTGGAGGCGTCGATTGCGCCTTCCGCTGCTCCGGCTCCGACGAGCGTGTGCAACTCGTCGATGAACAGGATTACCTGCCCCGCGGAATCTTCGATTTCTTTCAAGACGGCCTTGAGACGGTCTTCGAACTCGCCGCGATACTTTGCTCCGGCCAGCATTCCCGCGAGATCGAGCGCGACTACACGCTTATTCTTGAGAGCTTCCGGCACATCGCCCGAGATAATGCGCTGAGCGAGGCCTTCGACAATGGCGGTCTTGCCCACGCCGGGTTCGCCGATGAGCACGGGATTATTTTTCGTGCGGCGGGAAAGAACTTGCACCACGCGGCGGATTTCTTCGTCGCGGCCGATCACGGGATCGAGTTTGCCGCGGCGGGCTTGCTCGGTCAGATCGCGGGCATAGCGTTCGAGAGCCTGGTATTTGGCTTCGGGATTCTGGTCGGTCACTTTCTGCGAGCCGCGCACGGCGATCAGGGCTTTCAGAATCGCGTCGTTGGTGGCGCCGTGGCGAGCAAGAATCTGCTGGGCAGCGTCCTGCTTGAGGTGCGTGATGGCGAGCAGTAGGTGCTCGGTGGAGACGTACTCGTCTTTGAAGTTGGAAGCCTCTTTGAAGGCTTGCTCAAGCAGCTTGTTGGCGGCGTTCGAAAGCGTGGCCTGCGCCGCTTCCCCGGAAACCTTGGGGAGCTTTTCGATTTCGCGATACACGTCGCTGAGAACGGCCTGCGGACCGATGCCGATCTTTTCGAGGACAGGCGGAACAATACCTTCTTTGTCTTCGAGCAGGGCAGCAAGCAGGTGGATGGGCAGAAGCTCGGGATTGCCGTGCTCGGAAGCAAGATCGTTCGCGCGCTTGACGGCTTCCTGCGCCTTTACGGTGAATTTTTCCCAACGGATGGCCATGGGGGACTCCATTTAGTAATTTGGTAATTTCGTAATTGGGTAATTTGAGAAACCAGCACCGCAACGTGCGTCGGGCTGAGTTCGGCAGTTTAAGGCCACTAAATGTACACAACTACCAAATTACAAAATAATGGGAGGCGGTTTTGCCGCCCCCCTGATTCTAAATCTTCGAGATCGAACTTACGCGGCTTTGCTGGGGCCTTTGGCTTCCAGGGTCTTGTCGGTGGCCTTCTCGGTGCCCACGGTGACCTTGATCTGCTTGGGCTTGGCTTCGGCCTTTTTGGGCAGAGCGATCTTCAGCACGCCCTTGTCGTAGGTTGCCGAAACCTTTTCGGAATCCACGGTGGTGGGCAGAGTGAAGGTGCGGGTGAAGCTGCCATACTGGCGCTCCACACGGCGGTAGTTCTCTTCTTTCTCTTCCTTCTCGATCTTGCGCTCGCCGTGCACGGTGAGGGTGTTGTTCTCAAGCTGGACGTCGATGTCTTTCTCGTCGATGCCCGGAACTTCAATCTTCAACGTGACGTTGTGCTCGTCTTCATAGACGTCAACGGCGGGGGCGTAACTCGAGGTGGTGAGGGACTCATCCCGGCCTTCGGGCGAGTAGGACTCGCGGAACACGCGGTTGATGCGGTCCTGCAGGCTGGACAACTCACGGAATGGTTCAAAACGGGTTAGTACGGTCATGGTTCTAGTCTCCTTCTGTGCTTGTTTTCTAGGAATTCGACGTTGCTGTTCACAAGCTTAGATGCTTATTCAGCACAGAGGAAGCATAAAATATGAGTGTATTACTGTCAATATAGTTATTTAGTTCATTTTCATCAACTTATGATGGCTATCACGCACTTCAGATAAGCCGTTTCTGGGATATTCAGCAAGATCGGGTGATCCTTGGCTTGTGCGCGAACCTCGACCAGGCGCACAATCCGGTGAGCGTCCCGGGCCGCGTCGCCCAGCATCCCTAGGAAATCGGCCTGGCTGACATGGTAAGAGCACGAGCAAGTGACCAGGATTCCGCCGGGGCGCAGCATCTTCAGGGCGCGAAGGTTGAGTTCTTTATAGCCGCGCAGGGCAGCATCGAGCTCGCGCTTGCTCTTGGCGAAGGCCGGCGGATCGAGGACGATGGTGTCGTAACCCTGTCCGGAAGAAGCATAGTCTTTGAGCAGGTCGAAGGCGTTGGCATCAATCCATTCGATCTCTTTGCCCTTGTCACCGAGTTGCGCGTGGTTGAGCGTGGCGTTCTGGTCGGCGACCTCAAGCGCGGGCCGGGAGCTGTCGACCCCGGTAACGTGCGAGCAGCGGGAAGCCAGATGAAGAGCGAAGCCACCTTGATAGCAGAAGACGTCGAGGGCCTCACCGTGAGCATATTGGGCGGCGGCGGCATAGTTCTCGCGCTGGTCAAGGAAGGCTCCGGTCTTCTGGCCTGCGAGTGCGTCGAAGTGGAACTGGACGCCGTTCATGGTGAAGATCGTCGAAGTCTTTTCGCCGGTCACCAAGCCGGATAAGCGCGGCGGCAGCTCCTCGAGTTGCCGAACCCGCGGGTCCACCCGCTCGACGATAGCCGCGGGATGAAACCGCTCGGTGAGCTCGGAAATCAGCGTCTGGCGCGCGATCTCCGCGTCCATTGCCTGGGTAAGAATCTGCATCGAGAGAATGTCGTTGTAGCGGTCGACAATCAGGCCGGGGAGAAAGTCGGCTTCGCTGAAGATCACGCGGTAGGCATTGGTGTTGTGGACGATCCGCTCGCGATAGGCGATGGCATCGGTGATGCGTTGACGAAGTAGCGCCGGGAAATCGGCGACCGGATCGTGCGAGATGAGGCGAAGGGCAATTTGGGAAGAGCTGGAATAGAGCGCGGTGCCAAGCATCTGGCCGCGATGATCCTGCACTGTCACCAGTGAGCCCGGTGGGACTCCGTCGCCGGAAACAATGTCAGAGCGATAGACCCAGACGTGGCCGTCCTTCAGGCGAGTGGCGCCGCGAGGGGAGACCTTAATGGGCGGGATGGTTCCTGCGCCAGACGCCTTGGGCATGGCAGCAATCTTAAACCCCTGCTATCCTTTTACCGCAACTCCCAGCGGTGCCCTCGCACCTCGACCGCGATTCGCCGAACGCTGGATACCAAGGAGACCAATATGCCTGGTTGGTTGGCTCGGACCGCCTCCCTCTTCGCCCTTTTACTTGCAGCTGTTCTTGCGGCGGGTCAGGCGGAATGGTCCGCAGTCGTTGTCGACACCGGGAAGGAAGACGAGCCTGCCACACTAAGGATCTACTTCGGCGGGGAAAAAGTTCGCTTGGAGCCACAGATATGGGTTCGAGGCTCTGCGCCAGGCCCGTTCATTCTGTTCGATCGCTCGACTCGCACTGGCTTTGTCATCGTGCCGGCGAACCATGGGTATATGGATGCGCCTTCGGAAATGATCGAACCATACCGCGGTTACGCCGCGGGCTGGAACATCGATACCTTCTGTGCGGGGTGGCTCAAGACTCAGCAAAACCGGGACGGAACCTGCAAGGAACTTAGCGACGAATCGGTGAACGGTAGGGAGGCGCTCAGATACGAGGCCACAAACTCGAATGGTGCAATAACGCGCCTCTGGTTCGATCGCAAGTTGCGCATGATGGTGAAATGGGAGGCCGGCAAAAACGGGGGCGAAATGCGTAACATCCAGGAGGGACCGCAACCGAGCGCCATATTTGAGATTCCCGCAGGCTACACCAAATCCAAAATGATTTTCGGAACTGTATCAGCCACACCCAAGTAAAATGACTTCATTCCATCCGCTCTCCAAAGGGGCATGAGGCTGCGGACGGCGGGCAAAAGTCGAGCTGCGCTCGACGGACAGCCGAGGGCGCCTGTCCCACATGAATCGGGCTAGCTGGCGGCTTGTTCGGTGGGGACGCTTGGGGGCTTCTCCGACTTGGCGGTGGTGCGGGCACTCATTTCGTAGCGGGCGGCCTCGAGATCGGTGTGCAGGGAATCTAGAGCGGTCATGGGCATCTCGGTGCCCCAGTTTTCCATCTCTTTTTCCGTCCAGCTTCCGTTGAGGCGAATGGCGCCGGTGATGTCCTCCGGGAAGGCCTGGCGGAAATCCCCTTCGCGGCTGAGGATGTCGCCGACGAGCCGTCCGGTACCGACGTCGAAGACACAACGGGTGGCCTGGCCGCCCGCGTTTTGCATGCACAAGAACACTTCGCCGGCATCGCCAAACTCAGCCCGGTAATACCACGCCTGGGGCGCATCGATTTTGGGATGATGGCGGCGCACGCGCTTGTGTTCGGGCTCGAGAGCCTGCATTTCGTTGGCGGGATTGAAGTAGAGGATGCGCTGGCAAGAATCGCAGATCACCGTCTGCTGGCCGGTGCGGACATCGTTGTAAATCTGCGGCCGCAACATGACCTGGCAGGCCATGCATTTGTGATCGCGCACCTCGGAGATACCACTACCGCGAAATTTCGACACGCGCTCATAGTGGCGCAGGAGATCCTCATTCACGCCGGCCCGCATCTGATCGCGCTTGGCGCGCCACTCGGCGAGTTGCTTTTCGTCTTCGGCAGTGCGCTGGCGGGCTTCAACTTTCTCTTTTTCAATCTCGGCAGCTTCCGCTTTCAAATCAGCCTGGGCGGCCTTCACTTGCCGGTCGCGCGCGTCCGCGTTCACCATCAACTCAAGAATCTTGTCTTCGGTTGCGGCGATCTCCTTTTCCGCGAACTGGATCTCGTGCAACAGGGCTTTGTATTGATCGTTAGTTTTTACATCGAGGGACTGGTCGCGGTACTTGGAAATTTTGCCGCGGACGGCGGTGATGGCAGCTTCGTACTGGCGGCGCGCGGCTTCGTCGGCCTTGACCGCGGCCTGAGCTTTTTCCAGCTGGAGTTTGGTGTTCGCGAGCTTGTGTTCGATGGCGGCTACGCGTTTGGGAAGTTCGGCGATTTCGTCCTGCAGACGGCGTATTTCCTTGTCCGCTTCTTGCAGGTGCAGCAGGTTGTCTATTTCTGGAAGCATCCCGAGAGGGCTCAGGTCTGATTCTACCACGCGGAAACGGGGGTTCCCTCTTGCCGGGCGAGCCAACGCGCCCACGGAAGGCCTTTCCGGGTGTAAACTTTTTCGTTCCGCTCTTGCCGTCACTTCTCGCTTCTGGGGTTTCACGTGAAAACCAAGGTCGCAATTGCCGCGTTTGCCGCTCTCACCTTTCTGTCAAGTCTGCCGGTGCCCCTTCGGGCGCAATCGCCTTCGCCGACGAAGCCGCTTACCATTGAGGCAATCTACGCTCCTGGCGGGCTGACTGGGCGCGCTCCAGAAACTATGGAGTGGAGTCCCGACGGGACCAAGCTCTCGTTTGTGCAGCGCGACGACGAGGGAGAACACGGCGAACTGTGGTATGTGGACGCGGTTACGGGCGAGAAAAAAGTACTGGTCAGCGCGGCCAAACTGGCCTCGCTCGCACCCGACGCCAACAAAGTGAAGGACGAGCGCGAGAAGGAGCGACTCACCCGCTATCACGTCGCAGCCTACCTATGGGCTCCGGATTCGAAGCACCTGATTTTCGACTCGCAAGGACAACTCTGGCTGTTCGACCTAGCGACCAGTACTGCGGTGCAGTTCACGTCGGCGCCCGACCCCAGCGGCGATCCCAAGTTCTCCCCAGATGCCAGCCATGTTTCTTACGTGCGCAAGCACAACCTTTATGTGCGGCCGGTGAGCGGCAATGGAGAACGGCAACTCACTAAGGACACAGCAGATGATCTGTTCAATGGCGATATCGATTGGGTCTACGGGGAAGAGTTAGCGGTGCGCAGCAATTATTTCTGGTCGCCCGACAGCAAACAGATCGTCTTTCTGCACATGGACGAGAGCAAGGTTCCAACCTACCCCATCGCCAACCTGATCCCCACGCATCCGACGGTGGACAACGAAAAGTATCCGAAAGTCGGAGACGCAAACCCAGTGGTCAAGCTCGGCGTAGTGGACGCCGACAAGGGCAAAGTTCGCTGGATTTCACTGATGAATGATTCCCTGACCAGCGAAGGCGAGGCTTACATCCCGCGTTTTGGCTGGGTTCGAGACGGAGTGATCTGGGCGGAGGTTCTCAACCGCACAGAGGACAAAATGGATTTGTATTTCGTGGACGTGAAGTCGGGAAAGTCGCGAATTGTTCTGACCGAAACCACGCCCGGCGCATGGATCGACTTCGACCATGTGGAGGTTCGCTTCCTCAAATCGAGTGGACGGTTCCTGTGGCCGAGTTGGCGCGACGGGAATATGCATCTTTACCTCTATAGCTTCGATCGGCAGAACCCGATGGCAGCCGACGCAAAGCTGGAGCGGCAGCTCACGCGGGGCGATTTCGCGGTGCTGGGAATCGAGGGAGTGGATGAATCGGCGGACACGGTGTTCTTCCAGGCCAACCGCGACGATCCGCGGCAGCAACATATCTATTCCGTCAAGTTGGATGGAACGGGACTACAGCAGCTCACTCACGAAGAAGGGCTTCACTTCAGTAACTTCTCCGAGGACGGCAAGCACTACGAGCAGACCTTTCTAGGCCCGACGACCGCGCCGCGCATGTCGCTGTGCGCGGTGGGTGGCGCATGCGCTCCGGTTTGGCAGGCGCGTGACGAAATTGCGGAATATGGATTGCGGGCTCCGAAATTCCTGGAGTTCAAGGCCGAGGACGGAACGACGCTTTACGGCCGATTATTGCTTCCACCGGATACGTCCAGCGGCAAGATTCCGTTGATCGTAAACATCTACGGCGGTCCTGGGGCGCAAACGGTGTTGAAAGCCCCGCCGAGCCCGTTTGATGAGATTCTGGCACGCAAAGGCTTCGCGATCTTCTCCGTGGACAATCGCGGAACCCCGGGCCGCGACCGCAAGTTCCAGACTGCGATTCGTCACGAGTTCGGAGCCATCGAATTGAAAGATCAACTTACCGCGCTTGATCAGCTGCTGGCGCAATACCCGCAGCTGGATCAGGGCCGCATCGCGATCTGGGGATGGTCAAATGGCGGATCGATGACGCTCTATGCGATGACGCACTCGGAGCGCTTCCGCGCCGGAGTTGCAGTAGCGCCCGTGACCGACCAGATCAACTACGACACCATCTACACCGAGCGCTACATGGGTCTGCTCAAAGACGATCCGACCGGCTACGAGGGGTCTGATGTGACGAAGGCGGCGGCAAATCTACACGGGGCACTTTTGCTGGTGCACGGCACGGGCGACGACAACGTGCACTTCCAGAACAGCATTCAGATGATCGACGCTCTGATCAAAGCGGGTAAACAATTTCAGCTGATGATCTATCCCAACAAAACGCACAGCATCGCGGGCAGCGATGCCCGCGACCACCTGTTCCACATGATTGAGGATCACTTTGAGCGGGAGCTGAAGTAAGGAGAAACCGCGTCCGGCCGTCGATTGCCGCTACTTTCGCTTTTCGGACTTCCGCGACGAGCTTTCTTTCGACGAGCTTTCTTTGCTGGACTTCTCTTTCGAAGAACCATCCTTCGAGGAGCTTTCCTTCGGCGGCCGTTCTTTCGACGAGCCTTCCTTGGCCGAGCTCTCCGATTTGGACTTCTCGTCTTTCTTGGAATCTTCTTTTTTTGAGTCTGTGTTGTCGGAAGAAGAGGCGTGCGTGTTGGCCTTGTTTCCGTAGTCGGTGACGTACCACCCCGATCCCTTGAACTGCACCGCAGGCGCGGAAATCATCTGCTCAACTTTGCCCCCGCACTCCGGACACTTCTTGACCATCTTGTCGGAGAACTTCTGGATTTTCTCGAAGCGGTGACCGCACTTCTCGCATTCATATTCGTAAAGAGGCATGGGTTTTGAGACGGTTGTGAGGAAAAATCACTTTCACCTTGATTCTAGGGGCGGAAGTCGATTGCGTCAATTCGGACTGCGGGCATCGTGCGATCAGGAACGCGCGGTATTCACGCGGGAGGGTCTTCCGGGAGTTGTTGCGCAAGACGCTTCGGCGCGGTGTTTCGCCAAGCGGAAGAGATTGCCCGCTGCAGCGTTTTCCCATCGACGCTCTTCAGATGGATATTGGTGGCGCCTCGACGCCCCCAGGCGCCGTTCACCGGCACAAAGACCGCCGGATCGGCTTGCGAGAAGTCATGTTGCTGCTCGGGTGTGAGCTTGACCATGCCCCAACCCTTCGCGGGATGATCGAGCGTAGCGAAGATCTTTCCCCGCACACGAAAATCCGGATGGTCCATATGAGCGCTCTCTGCTGTTTCAGGAAGAGCAAGAGCGAATCGGCGAAAATCGTTGGCGGTCACGGAGTTCTCCAGAAGACGTGCGTACCTTAGCATAACGGCTGACGATGGCTCTGGGTTACGGCGGCGGTGCTAGACTTCCGGCTATGAAGGACGCTGACGATACTGACGACGAATTCCCCGACCCTGAGGTCCATGGCCAGGCTCAATCAAAAGGAGCCAGACACAAGACCGCCTCAACCGTGCAGGCTGCGGGGCCGGCCCTTTATCTTGTCGCCACGCCCATCGGCAACCTCGAAGACATCACGCTGCGCGCCGTGCGCGTGCTGAAGGAGGTGGATCAGATCGCGTGCGAAGACACGCGGCAAACGCAGAAGCTGCTCAATCACTACGGCATCACCACTCGCACCGTCAGCTATCACGAACATAATGAGATGACACGCGCGGCTGAGTTGGTGAAGGAAATGCAGGAGGGGGCGAGTGTCGCGCTGGTGACCGATGCGGGCATGCCGGGAATTTCCGATCCCGGCTACCGGCTGATTTCGCTGGCCATTCGGCACCATGTGCCGGTGGTGCCGATCCCCGGGGCGTCGGCGTTTCTGGCGGCGTTGGTGGCCAGCGGATTGCCGACCGATTCGTTTCGCTTCAGTGGATTTCTGCCCGCCAAGCGCGGCGAGCGGCGGGCAGTTCTGGAGGCGATCCAGACATCGCCGCGCACTCAGGTTTTCTACGAGGCTCCGCACCGCATCGTCGAGGCGCTTTCGGATGTCGTCGAGGTTCTGGGACAAAACCGGCATGTGGTGATTGCGCGCGAAGTGACCAAGCTGCACGAAGAATTTCTGCGCGGCCGCGCGAGCGAGATCCTGGAAACGCTGAAGTCTCGCGACGGAGTGAAAGGCGAGATCACACTGCTGATCGGGAAGGCTGAGGAAGAAGAAGTTCGTGTCAGCACGGGTAACCTCGCCCGTCGGCTGGCGCAGATTATGGCGGAAGAGAAGCTGGATGAAAAGGCCGCGCTAAAGAAATTGGCGAAGGAGCGGGGAATCTCAAAGAGTGAGGCGTACCGGGAGTGGCAGAGGAGCAAGTAACAGGTGATGGAGTGCTATAATCAACATTGATTAACGTTAATCAATGTTGATCTAGAAACCGGGAAGGTTCGTTTATGAAACGCGTTGTTCATCGCATTCCTCTCACGAAAGCGCGTATCAACCTTGGGCAGGTTGTCCGTCGGGCTCATGTCAATCGCGAGTACTTCATTCTCGAAAAAGACGGCATCCCCGTGGTTGGCATCATGCATGTGGATGATTTGGAGGATTACCTGGAGCTTCACGATTCCGAGCTTAACAGCCACATTGCGAAGAGTAACGCGGAATATCGTGAGGGCAAGGCCCGCGACGTGAGCGAGTTTCTGGCAGAACTGAAAACTTCCACAAAAAAGACAAAAAAATAAGCTTTACAACATGATCCCTTCATTCCGAGTGCTGGCGACGCCTTCGTTTGACCGGGACTTTCGGAAAACCGCGAAAGGCAATCCCATTCTCGAAGGCGCCTTGCAGGAATTGGCGGCAATCCTCCGCGAGGACCCGTATAACCAGAGCGCCAAACACCCATCAAGAAGCTCACGGACATCAAATCTGATGGGCAATGGCGAATTCGCTGGCGTGAGTACCGCTTGCGGTACGACATCTATGGGACCGATGTGGTGCTGCACTCGTTCCGCCATCGGAAGGAAGCGTATTAGCTGCGGTCGAGTAAGTCCATGCCCGAAAGAGCGGGGCGTACGGGCTTGAGATTCGGACGTATCTGATCTGCCACTTCTACTTCCCCGCCAACTCCCGCTTCACCGCTTCGCTAACCACCTTCCCATCCACGCGCATCCCCGCTCCCGAGAACCGGGCCATGGCATTCTTCATCACCGTGCCCATGTCTTTCATGGTAGGAGATCCCATCTCGGCGATCACGGCTTTTACTCCGGCCACGATTTCGGCCTCGCCGGCGGCTTTGGGCAGATAAGCTTCGATCAGCACGATTTCGGCGGCTTCTTTGTCGGCCATCTCCTGCCGCCCGCCCTTGGTGAACTGCTCGACGGATTCCTTGCGCTGCTTGATCAGCGTGGTAAGGACGGCCTGAGACTCTTTGTCATCAAGCGGCGCCATCTTCTCTATTTCGCGGTTCTTCAGCGCGCTCTTGACCATGCGCAGGGTAGAGAGACGTTGCTCCGCGCGCGCCTTCATGGCGGTGGTGATGTCTTGCTGGATCTGGTCGATCAGGCTCATGAGGGGATTATAGACGGCGGGAAGAACTCTAACGGCGTTGTGACCGGAATCACCGCACGGGCGCGCGGTTCCGGTAAACTAATGGATTATCCCTTCGATAAGGACCTTACCTATGCTGCGCAAGAACCGTCTTTTTACTCCCGGGCCAACTCCGCTGCTGCCGGCGGCGCAAACGGCTATGGCTTCCTTCACGGCGCATCACCGCACGGCCGACTTCCGCGCGTTGTTCCAGCGTGTGCTCGCCGACATGAAAGACTTCATCGGCACCCAGAACGACGTGCTGGTGCTGGCTTGCTCGGGCACGGGCGTGATGGAAGCCTCGGTTTCAAACCTGACCTCGCCCGGCGATAGAGTCTTGGTGCTCACGGCTGGCAAGTTCGGCGAGCGCTGGACCGGTCTGGCCAAGGCGTTCGGCTGCAGCGTGGACGTGTTGGCCGCGCCTTACGGCAAAACGTTCTCGCTCGATGACATTCGCGCGAAGCTGACTTCCAACGTGCGCGCGGTGTTCGTGCAGGCAACCGAAAGCTCCACCGGGGCCCGCCATGATGTGCAAGGCATTGCCAAGATCGTGCGCGCTAACGGTGACGACACCCTGCTGGTAGTCGATGCCATCACCGGGCTGGGCACAACCCATCTTGATGTGGACGGCTGGGGCGTGGATTTTATCATCGGCGGTTCCCAGAAGGCCCTGATGATTCCGCCGGGGCTTGCGTATTGCGCGGTGAGCGAGCGGGCGTGGCGGCGAATGGATACGACGACTTCTCCGCGCTATTACTTCGACTTACGCAAGGAGCGCAAGTCAGCGGCGAAGGGCGAATCGGCTTATACCCCGGCAACCTCACTGTTTGCGGCCCTTGGAGCGGCGTTGGAGTTTGTGCGGGGAATGGGGAATGGCGACTTGTCCAAGGGACGCGAAGAGTTGGTCGACAATGCCGAACTCTGCGCGGAAATGACGCGGGCAGGGGGTGAGGCCCTAGGCCTGAAACTGTACGCCGCGTCACCAGCGGCTGCACTCACCGCGATCTGTTCGCCGCAGGGAATTGATTCTGGAAAGATCGTCAAGGAATTCCGCGAGACGTTCGATGCGGTTGTGGCCAACGGACAGGGCGAAATGAAAGGACAGCTTTTCCGCATCGCGCACATCGGCTACTACGACTACCTGGATACAGTCGGCATTCTAGGCGCGTTGGAGCATGTGCTCGCCCGCGTAACCGGAAAGCCGGTCGAGTATGGCGCGGCCGTGCGTGCGGCGCAGGAAGTGTACGCGCGCGGCCTGTCTGGGAAGCGGCAACTGGTGGGAGCGTGAGTACGAAGCAGTTCTTCCATCCGATCTTTTCTGCGAGGTCTTAAGAAAGCGATGAGCGCATCCATTTCAATGAAAATCGTCATAGCAGAGAAGATCTCCGCATCCGCGGTGGATCAGCTTCGAGAGCCCGGCTGGATCGTGCTCACGGCGGACCAGTTGGATGGAAAATTGGCGGATCAACTGGAATCGGCCGACGCGCTGATTGTGCGCTCGGCGGTGCAGGCGGATGCGGCATTGCTGTCGCATGCCAAGAAGCTGCGCGTGATTGGCCGGGCCGGCGTGGGTGTGGACAACATCGACCTGGATGCGGCTACCCGCCAGGGCATTGCGGTGATGAACACACCCGGGGCAAATGCCGTGGCCGTGGCGGAACAGACGCTGGGCATGATGCTGGCCATGGCTCGCCATCTCTGCCGCGCGGATGCGCTCATGCATGCCGGCAAATGGGAGAAGAAGTCGTTGCAAGGCACGGAGCTGCGAGGCAAGACGCTGGGCATCGCCGGGCTTGGCCGCATTGGGATGGAAGTGGCGCGAAGGGCACGCGCCTTCGGCATGGAGATCGTTGGACATGATCCGTTCGTTTCCGTGGGCGTGGCCAAGGAGCAGGGAATCCGCATCGCGAGTCTGGATGAGCTTTATGCGGCTGCCGACTACATCACTTTGCACGTGGGCCTAACGCCGCAGACCGCCGGCATGATCAACGAATCCGCAATCAAGAAGATGAAGAAGGGCGTGCGGCTGGTGAATTGCGCGCGGGGAGAGCTGGTGAACGAGGCTGACCTGTTGCAGGCGTTGAAACAAGGCCATGTGGCAGCCGCGGCGCTTGACGTCTTCAACGAAGAGCCTTTGAAGAGCTCACCTCTTCAGGCGATGGAGAATGTCATTCTCACGCCTCACATCGGCGGGCAGACTTTTGAGGCGCAGGAAGCCGTGGGGGTGCAGATCGCGCAACAGGTTCGGGAATATCTGAAGCATGGCGTGATTCAGAACGCAGTGAACGTGCCCTCAGTTTCCGCCGAAGAGTACGCCGAGATGCAGCCCTACATAGTTCTCGCGGAGCGTATGGGGGCATTTCTCGCGCAGATCTCCGAAGGCTCGATGGAAGAGATTTCGCTGCGCTACAGCGGACATATTGCCGAGTGGAAGACGGAACTCATTCGTAATGCGGCGATCAAGGGCATCCTCAACCAGGCGCTGGAGGAAAAAGCTAATCTGGTGAATGCGGCTTCCCTGGCTGATCTTCGCGGGCTTCGCATCCACGAGGCTCACAAGGCGAAGGCCTCAACCGGCGGCGCCGGGAGCGTGCTATCAGTTTTTCTAAAGAGTTCAACGGAAGAACACATGGTAAAAGGCGCCGTTCTGCATGGGACCGCGCCCCGGCTGCTGCACATCGACGGCATCGACGTGGAAGCGCCGCTCGAACGCAATCTGATCTATTTGCGAAACAACGACGTCCCAGGCGTGATCGGCAAGGTGGGCACGATTCTGGGCGAAAGTGAGATCAACATTGCCGACTTCTCGCTGGGACGGCGTAGTGCCGAGGCATCCTCGGAGCCGCGTGAAGCGATCGCGGTAGTCCACGTGGATGGGCAGGTGCCCGACGCAGTGCTGAGGAAGCTGGAAGAGATTCCGGCGGTGCGGCAGGCGAAGGCGGTGCGGCTGTTCTGAAGGATTACGATGGCTGAGTTCTGCCTCGCGAAACCTACGACTCCGCGTTATCCCGCCGTAGCTTCCGGCTCTCCGCCAACAGCGCCATCGAGTGCATCAGGTTTTGCAGCGTGACAATGCCCACCAGTCGCTGATCCTCGACCACCGGAATGATGCTGAGATTGCGCGCGGTAAGTTTGCGGAAGGCGGAAGCCAGCGACTCCTGCCGAATGGAGACTTCGAAGATCTTGTTCATCACGGCCTGCACGTAGCCGTTGCCTTCCACGCGCAGCGCTTCCAGAATGCGCTGGCGGGAAATCACGCCCACCATGTCGCTGCCGCGGACCACGGGGAAATCATCCTGCAACGAATGCACTGCCTTATCCAGCGCGTCTTCGAGTGTGTCCGCTGGGGAGAGAGTTGCGAAGTCGGTCAGCATGACTTCTTCGAGCCGCACATTGTCCAAAACTGATTGGAAGATGACTGCGCGCTCCTCAAGTTGTGCCGCCGAAAAGATAATGATGCCCACGATGGTGAGCCAGGTATTGCTGAACAAACCCGCAACCATCAAAACCATCGCCAGGGCGTGGCTGATGGAAACGGCGCGGCGCGTGGCAGCGGCGGGATCAATGGTGCGCGCGAAAAACGCGCGTAGAACCCGGCCTCCATCGAGAGGATAGGCCGGCAAAAGATTCAAACCGGCGATGTAGAGGTTGGCCCATACCAGGCTGCGCGGCAGATTACCCGACTGCAGGAACGGCCACTCCCACAGATGCGCTCCCACGCCAGATGCGAGGATCACTCCGGCCGCAATGATTGCGAACGCCAGATTCACCAGCGGCCCGGTAAGAGCCACACGAACTTCCCGCTGCCACGCGGCCGCAGGAGACTCGGGCTGCTCCGCGCGCGATTCATCGAAAACAGTTACGCCGCCGAGCGGCAGGAGAATGACCGCCTTGGGGATTAGTCCGAAGCGCCACGCCACGAGCATGTGTCCGGCTTCGTGGGCCACGACGCAAGCCAGCACAATTCCTACCAGAGCCAGGTCCCGCGGGCCGTTGGCGGGGTGGTTGGCGTTGTATTCCGTCCAGAAAACAAACAGCGGCAGGATCAGGAATGTCAGGTGAAGGCGGACCTCGACTCCGAACAGGCGCCCGACGTGAATGGAAAAACTTCTCATGAGCTCTCGGTTACTACAGTTATTCTACATGGTCGGATATATTGGCTCCGCTAATCGAAAGTACAAAGCCATGCGCGTAATTGCCGGCAAATACCGGGGCCGTCCTCTGCGCTCAGTGGGCGGGAAGGACATTCGTCCTACTTCCGACCGTTTGCGCGAGACGCTGTTCAACGTGCTCACCGCCGGCAATCCCGCGGCGCTCGAAGGCACGGTGTGGCTGGATTTGTTCGCGGGGACAGGCGCGGTCGGGATTGAAGCGCTTAGCCGCGGAGCCAAGCACACCTACTTTGTGGAGACCTCAGCCCCGGCGGCGAAGTTGATTGAGCAGAACCTGCAGAGCTTGGGAATCGCGGAGGGATACAAGATACTGCGCGACGATCTTTCCGGAATTCTCTGGCGTCTGCAGCGCGAGCACGTCGCCGCCGATGTGGTGTTCCTCGATCCGCCTTATCGATTGCAACGTGCTTATGAAGAAACTCTCACGGTTCTGGCGGATTCATCGCTGGTCTGGGCTATGACTCTAGTCATCGCGGAGCATGAAAAGAAGTTCGATCCGGGCGGAGAGTTTGGGTCGCTGCGGAGAATCCGAAAACTGGTACAGGGGAACAACGCTCTCAGTTTTTACCGCATCGGCGGACGCCCCGACCTTAACGAGTCTACATAAGCAGTTCGTTGCTGCGGCGCACGATCGGGTGCTGCATCTCCTGCAGATCGTTCTTCACCATATTCAGCCCGTAGACGCAGCCTTCGAACTCGCGCGAAAGATTCGCAAACAGCGGAGCCACCTTGGCGTATTCGAAGTGTTCGAACTTGGAGACGATATGGTAGCTTTCTTTCCCTGCTTTGATCCACTCCACAAAATTCTCCAGGCGGTGACGGCGCAACCGGAAGTGGTTGATGCTCTCGGGAAACATCCCGGCGAAGAACAACGCGTAGTCTCCAATGTGCTTGCGTACCTGGCGTTCACGGTCAAACGAGGGTGCGGGGCCGTAGATCGGGTCCGACTCGATGAGCATCTCGCCCAGGTCGGCGAGCGGACGGTCGGCTGCGTCGTGAATCTTGAACAACTGGTCGGCTTCGCAGAACTCCGCCAGTAGATGCGAGACATAGGCTACGACTTGCGGATCGCGGATGCCGATCTCCTCGGCATAGTGGCGTCCTACTAATTCCTGGAACAGTTGCCGCAGCGGATGAGATTCCGGAATCATGCCTCTTTGGGCCCCCTGAAAGCCGCGCTGCAGCACGGCTCTCCCAATCTTCGTGACTAACTAGTTATCCCAGTTTGGCCGCAAACGCAAGTGACTTTTGTTTATCGGGCGCATCGTTTTCCTTGATCATTGGACGTTGGCAAGCCCTTGCAAGGTTGCAGCGTGTTTTATTAGCACACGCAGGTGTCGACTGCTAACTCAGAACACCCCCGGCAACGAATAGAATCAATGTCCAAGAAGCGGAAACCAAGCAAGAGAGGAAACCAGGCAAATGGAAAGAATGAACATCTCCAGCGGCACACCTTGGGAACCCATTGTGGGCTACTCGCGCGCGGTGAAGGTAGGACCCTACGTGCACGTATCGGGCACTACGGCGACCGGACCGGACGGCAAAATTGTGGGTGTGGGAGATGCCTACGCCCAGGCGGTGCAGACTCTGAAGAACATCGAGAGCGCTCTGCAGAAGGCCGGCGCCAGCATGAAAGATGTCGTGCGCACTCGCATGTTCGTAACCAACATCGCGGAGTGGGAGAAGATCGGCAAGGCGCATGGAGAGTTCTTCGGCGACATTCGTCCCGCGACCTCGATGGTCCAGGTGAGCGCTTTGATCTCGCCGGAGATTCTGGTGGAGATTGAAGCGGAGGCTATCATTGGGGGAACCATGGAGCGGAACGGCTGAAGTCCAAAGAAAAGCGCCATTCAAATTCCGTTTTTCGGCGATGGGGGCTAAGATTTCGTGAATTTCTCTTTCAATTCACTTGACATCGGCTTCGCCGCGAGCATAATTCATCAATCCTGTTTCTGATTCGGATTGGACCCGGCTCAGTGGGTGCTTGGGAAGCCGGAGGAGGTGTTTATGAGCGTACTGGAACTTTGTGACCGGGAAATCGCGGCGGTTCCACTCGATGCCAGCGTAGCCGACGCCGTCAACAAAATGCTCGACCACCACGTTGGCGCCGTCGCCGTCGTGGACTCCGAATACCGGGTTGCCGGGATCTTCACGGAACGCGACGTTCTGCGCAAGATGGCGCTCACCCGAACCGACCCCCAGACCACGCCGGTCCGCGAACTGATGACCACGCCGGTGGAGATGGCAACGCGGAAGACCGGTGCGGGCGAGGCGCTCACCACCATGCTGGAGCGCCACTTCCGTCATCTGCCGGTAGCCGACGACAATGGCAAGCTGCTGGGGATTCTCTCCATCCGCAACTTGCTGGAGTGGCGCGTCGATGACCTCAGCCGGGAATTGGAGTCGCTCGAACAATATGTCTCCAATGACGGGCCCGGGGGCTAGCACCTCCGCTGACCCGAACTCTTTTAGTAGCACTGAAAGAAGAGCGGCGAGGTGCCTAAACGCCTATCCATGGACGAGGAGCAGTTCTTCGTCCTGCGATTCTTCATGAACCTCCGTGATTTGCTCTGCGGGGGGCGGCGGGCCCGGAAGCGGAGGTTTCCGTCTAGGGTTTCGCAAAAGCAGGACAAACGGCATCATCACGAGAAACAAGACTCCCATTACCCAGAAGGCTTCTACGAAGGACAACATAGAGGCGTTTCGTTGGACCATTCCGTAGAGGGAAGCCCAGGCTCTGCGCGATGCCACATAGCTATCCACACCGTTCCTGTGGAACCACCCCTGCATGCCCTGGAGCATGCTCCCGGTTTTCAAATTGCCCGCTGTAATCTTGCCGACCAGTACGTTTTGATGCATTTGGGCTCGGCGAGCCAGGAAGGTGGTCATAACTGCGATGCCAACGCTGCCTCCGATATTGCGCATCAGGTTGAAAATGCTGGTGGCGTTTCCCATTTTCTCTTTGGGAATCCCAGCCATGCTGAGGGCCATGAGTGGAATGAACAGGAAACTCAGAGCCACGCCCTGAAATACCTGTGGCCAAAAGATATCCCAATAGCCGGCGTTCAAGTTGAGGCCGGAAAGACTGAACATCGTCAGCGAGCCGAGCACGAGGCCAAATACCAGAAGCCTGCGAGGGTCAGTTTTACTGGTCAAGTATCCCGCCAGCGGAGTCGTGGCCAGCGAACCGAGGCCGCGAGGAGAGAGCGCCAGGCCGGCGTTGTAGGCCGGATACCCCAGCAGCGTTTGCAGGTAAATGGGCAACAATACCAGGCTGGAGTAGAGGATGAAGCCCAACAAGCTCATGAGAAACACTCCGGCACTGAAGGAGCGATTCGCCAGAGCGCGCAGGTCCACTACGGGCTTCTCGGTTTTCAGCTCTCGAATTACCAACGCCACTAACCCGAAAACGCAGAGTGCGGCAAAAAAGCGAATGTAGTGGGAAGAAAACCAGTCTTTTCGCTGACCGGTATCGAGGACCACCTGCAGCGTCCCCAAGCCAAGAGCGAGAAACCCGATGCCCCACAGGTCAACTCGCCCCTTTGTGCGCTTGATGTAGGGCGGATCGAATATGAATCGGTTCATCATCAGGAGAGACAGGACGCCGACGGGAAGGTTGAGATAGAAAATCCAACGCCAGCTGTAGTTGTCGGTAATCCAACCACCCAGCGTTGGCCCGAGAATCGGCGCCAGCAAAATGCCGATGCCGAATGCGGCCATGGCCTGGCCATGCTTTTGCTCCGGAAATGTTTCCAGCAGGATGGCCTGCGCCAGAGGCTGCAATCCCCCGCCAGTAAGTCCCTGAAGCACGCGGAAAAAGATCAGGGCCGGAAGGGTGGTCGCCAGTCCGCAGAACAAGGACGTTACCGTGAAGCCCGCCACGCAAGTAAGGAGCAGCTTTTTTCTGCCGATATAATTCGCCAGCCATCCCGACATGGGCAGGATGATCGCGTTGGACACGAGGTACGACGTGACCACCCACGTCCCTTCTTCGATGGTGGCGGCGAGGTTTCCCGCAATGTGAGGGATAGATACGTTGACGACCGTGGTGTCGAGTACTTCCATGAAGGTCGCCAGCATCACGGCAAATGTGACGACCCAAGGATTCACACGGGAATGGGCATCTTCATCCATGTGTGTTCACGGGCGCGGCATGAAGCCTAATCAGCCTTAAGGCCCGTGGAACTACTCTTAACTGTTCACTTATAGGCAGGAATCGAGCGATTGGCGGTGATCGAGGTCACAAGCTAGTAGGACGAGAAACGAGGTGTTTCTCAGAACTCGTAATCAAGCCAGGAACGCCTGCCGGCGGAGAGAAACAATCGTTAAAACGAGTGCACCGGTGGAGCGACCGTTATTCAATACCACTTCGTCGCACCCGCTCCGTCACCCAGTCCGTCCAGAACGCAGCGGCTCCACTGGCTATGAGTGGAGCCTTGCCGAGCACGGCATCCACGAAGTTCTCGATCATGGGACCGTGTACGTTGGCGTGGTTTGGAAGGTTCTCGTGGCCGCCGGGATAGATCAACTCGGGACCATTCAGCGGACTTAACTCCATTTCTCCCTCTGTGCCCAGGATGCGGCATTGGTCGCGCTTTACCTTCGAATGCCAGCGCACGTCCACGATGGTGCGCACTCCGCCCGCGTAGTCGATCATGACCGTCGCGTTGTCTTCCACAGCGTAGGAGTGCACCGCATTCGAAAGATAGCCGGTAGCGCGGTTGGGCTGACCGAATAAGAAGTTCGCCACGTCGATGCGGTGCGAGGCGATGTCGTAGAGCGGTCCGCCCCCGGCTTGAGCTGGATCGATCAGCCAACTGCGGTGACTTCCCTGTTCATCACGCCATTCGTGGCATGTGAGTTCGGCGAGCAGGGGCTGGCCGATGACGCCGGCTTCCAGCAGTTGTTTCGCGCGCAGCACCTTGGGATAGGCTCTGCGATAGTAGGCCACGCCGAAGGTGCGGCCAGCTTCTTCCGCAGCCTGCACCATGGAGCGCGCTTCGGCCTCGTTCATGGCCATGGGCTTCTCACACATTACGTGCTTGCCAGCGCGAAGGGATTGGATTGTCTGGGGCGCGTGAAGGAAAACGGGAGTAGCGATGTAAACCGCTTGAACCGCGGGATCGGCGAGAGCTTCGTCGAGGGTCGTCCACGCCCGCACGTCGTAGAGGTCAGCTTTTGCCGGATCCCGCGTGACCAGGCCATACAAGCGGCTTCTGCCTTCGGCCTGGATCGCGGGAATAACGCGACGGGTTGCGATATCGCCGATTCCGATTACGATCCAGTTCAGCATAGTCGGGCAAAATGCGAGGCTTGCAGAAATTCAAAGGCCGGCCTAAGCCGGCCTTCGGAATCAATGTCAATTGACAGACAC
>Ga0302320_10005299_pt1 | contig 29023 bp, 24 predicted proteins | sample Bog_T0_3_FD_202130 | JGI IMG/M metagenome (GOLD analysis project Ga0302320, IMG submission 202130) | Peat permafrost microbial communities from Stordalen Mire near Abisko, Sweden - Bog_T0_3 | ecosystem: Environmental > Terrestrial > Soil > Wetlands > Peat | place: Sweden: Abisko, Stordalen Mire...
CCGGTTGAGTGCAAGCCCGGTGACTCGGTTTATTCTGGTTCGATCATGCGCCGAGGTGAAATCGACGCCATGGTCTATGCCACCGGCACCAAGACGTACTTCGGAAAGACCGCTCAGTTGGTGGAAGAGGCGGTAACCGTCAGCCACTTTCAAAAGGCGGTGCTGAAAATCGGTGATTATCTCATCGTTCTCGCGGTGGCATTGGTGCTTCTGATCGTCACGGTAGGTATCTGCCGGCATGATCCCATCCTGAGCACAATCGAGTTTGCCCTAGTGCTCTTGGTGGCAGCGATTCCGGTAGCGATGCCCACGGTGCTTTCGGTCACGATGGCGGTCGGCGCCCGACTCCTTGCCAAGAAGGAAGCGATTGTCACCCGGCTGTCGGCCATCGAGGAACTCGCCGGCGTCGACATTCTCTGCTCCGACAAGACTGGCACCCTCACGGAAAACAAGCTCACCCTAGGGGACCCCTTCGTTTTGCCGGGCTTCAGCGGAGATCAAGTCATTCTCTACGCGGCTCTGGCCTCGAGGGCGGAGGATAAGGACACGATCGACCTTGCCGTTATCGGCGGCGTGAAGGACGCGAACGCCCTGAAGGCCCACCAGATCCTTCACTTTCAGCCATTCGACCCGGTACATAAACGCACCGAAGCGACGGTCAAGGACTCAGACGGAACCCAATACGACGTCGCCAAGGGAGCGCCTCAAGTCATTCTCGCGATGTCGGCAAATGTCGGCGACGTGAAAACGGTTGCCGAGAAAGCCATTGCAGAGTTTGCCGGACGTGGCTATCGCTCGTTGGGGGTGGCCAAGAAAGGGCAGGACGGCAAGTGGCAATTCATTGGCATCGTGCCGATGTTTGACCCCCCGCGACCCCAGGCCAAGGCAACCATCGCGAGCGCCAAAGAGATGGGGGTCGATGTCAAGATGGTCACCGGCGACCAGACCGCGATCGCCCGTGAGACCGCAGGGCAGTTGGGTCTTGGCGTCAACATTCTTGACGCCACCGGCTTGGGAGATTCGAAGGCGGTCGAAACGCCGGAATCCTCAAAGGCCATCGAGAAGGCAGACGGGTTTGCCCAAGTCTTCCCCGAGCATAAGTACCATATCGTGGACGTGCTCCAAAAGATGGGGCACATCGTCGGCATGACCGGCGACGGCGTCAACGACGCTCCTGCATTGAAAAAGGCCGATTGCGGCATCGCCGTTTCGGGGGCGACCGACGCTGCACGGGCAGCCGCTTCCATCGTCTTGCTGACCTCCGGCCTCACTGTCATTATCGACGCCATCAAGGAAAGCCGCCGGATTTTCCAGCGGATGAACAGCTATGCGATCTACCGCATCGCCGAGACGCTTCGTGTGCTTCTGTTCATGACGCTATCGATCCTGGTGTTTAATTTCTACCCGGTGACGGCGGTCATGATCGTGATGATCGCGCTCATGAACGATGGCGCGATTCTGTCGATCGCCTACGACAACGTGATCTACCGGAATAAGCCCGAAGCGTGGAACATGCGGGTGGTTCTTGGCGTTTCGACCGTCCTTGGAGTGATCGGTGTGGTAGCGGCCTTTGGGCTGTTTTATCTTGGCGAGCGGGTGTTTCACCTCGACCGAGACACGGTTCAAACGCTGATGTATCTGAAGCTATCGATCGCCGGCCACCTCACGATCTTCATCACTCGAACCCGTGGGCCCTTCTGGTCGATCAAGCCCGCGAAGATCCTCGTCATCGCGGTGGTTGGAACTCAAATCCTCGCTACGCTCTTTGGCGTCTATGGCGTCTTCATGCACGCGATCGGATGGGGCTGGGCTGGCTTCGTGTGGGCTTATGCCATCGCTTGGGCCCTCATCAACGATCGCGTGAAGCTGCTGGCCTACAGGGTCCTTGATGCGCTCAAGCCAAAGCCAGCAGCCGTTGCAGAACAGGCCCTCACCAAGCCGCTCATTGCTCAGGCTGCCTACGGTCTCTATGAGAAAGAGGGCCGTCAGGACGGGCACGCGATGACGGACTGGCTCGAGGCCGAGCAGGAATTGAGGAAGGATGGCGCCCCTCCCAAGGGCCCGAAAGAGCCTGTGGGCCCGGCTAAGCCAGGTGCAAAGTGACGATTGACATCAAGCCTTTCCGGGTGCACACGGGCAAGGTGGTTGACCTCGGCGAATGGCCTACCGAAATCCCTCCGCTCTGCAAATCGGAGAAGCGCTATCACAAGCTCCTTAAGGATCACGTCAAGTCGTTAGAGGTTCTGCAGGAGCTTCACTATGCCTCGCAGCGCTATGCACTGCTCCTGATCTTCCAGGGAATAGATGGCGCCGGTAAGGATGGCGCGGTGCGGCATGTCATGTCTGGAGTCAACCCTGAAGGCTGTGAAGTGTTCAGCTTCAAGCAGCCAAGCGTCGAAGAGCTGAAACACGATTTCCTCTGGCGCACGACCATGCGACTGCCGGAGCGGGGGCGCATTGGGATCTTCAACCGGTCCTATTACGAAGAGGTCCTTGTGGTGCGGGTCCACCCGGAAACCCTACAAAAAGAGGGATTGCCTCCGGAGCTGATCGACCCGGCGACCATTTGGAGCGAGCGGTATCGCTCAATCTTGAACTTTGAGGAACACCTGCACCGAAACGGTACGAAGATCGTCAAGATCTTCCTCCACCTTTCAAAGGACGAGCAACGGAAACGCTTCGTTGACCGGATCGATGAGCCAGACAAGAACTGGAAGTTCAGCATGGCCGACGTTCACGAGAGGGGCTTTTGGATTGAATACATGGCTGCTTACGGGGCCTGCCTTACGGCGACGACAAGTGAGGATGCCCCGTGGTACATCGTCCCTGCCGATGACAAGGATGATGCTAGGCTCATCGTTTCACAGATTGTGCTGGAGTCCCTAGGGAGCCTCCATATGGCGCACCCCAAAACGACGGAGAAGCGGCATAAGGAACTCGAGGCCATCCGCGGGCAACTTGTATGACGCTGCCGTTAAACGTGGATGCCGTCCACGCTTCCATTCCGTTACTCCCTGAGCGACCGCGACCTCATCCATTCGCGGGTCGGATCTGGCGGTCTTATCCCGTCGGCCGAAGGAGCTTTATGCGGGCGGTTCAGGGTGAAGTCCTAGAGATCACTCTGACGACCGAAGAAGCGCTGCCAGCTGGCCTGATGGCAGTCCTTGCCACGACCCTCAATACGCAAGGGGGCAAGACTTGGGGTGAAGTCCCCTTCGTGAAGGCCAATGCGAAATCGCTGTCGTGCCATGTCACTCCACGACATCCGGGCATGCATTCGCTTCGGGCGACCTTCTCGCTGGATGATGGGTCGACTTGGGTAGGTGATACGGTTCCGGATGCGTTTGTTCTCATCGATCCTCCTCAGGTGGACGGACTCCGAATCTACACCCTTATTCCCACGGTCTCGGGAAACCTCGAAGACTGGGCCGCCGACCTGACCCGCATCGCGGCAATGGGCTTCAACGCGATTCATCTCCTGCCGATCACCGCACTCGATACCACCGAAAGCCCCTATGCCGCCAACGACTTGTTCGACATCGATCAAAGCTACCTAACGCCAGGATCGCGAAAGGACGACTTCAAGCAACTGCAGGACTATGTGGCAAACGCGAAGGACCACGGTATTCGCCTCTGCTTCGACTTGGTCCTCAACCATATTGGCGTCCACAGTAAGATGGCTCGCCGCGCACCCGACTGGATCGTGCCCGACCCAAACCAGGCAGACGGGCTGAAGCGCGCTCGCTATTGGACCAGTGGTGGGTGGCGAGCCTGGAACGATCTGGCACTGATCAATTACGAGCACCCGTCGGAGGCGACACGGGCCGAGATTTGGGCGTACATGAAAGACTATGTGATGTTCTGGGCAAGCTTCGCCAAAGAAACAGGTGGCTTTGTGAGATTCGACAATCTCCACAGCAGCAACTCAGCTTTTGTGCGGTCCTTGACGCGCGGCATTCAATCAGACATTCCTGAGGTGGCCGTTCTCGCCGAGTACTTTACCGATGAATCGACCCTGCTCGATTCCGTTCCGTTATGGGGTTTGAACCTCATTCTGGCCACACCTTGGAACTACAAGTTCGTTCCTGAACTGCGCGAATACCTCAACTACATCCATCGGGTTTCTGAGCAGATCCGCTACTTCATGCCCATCACCTCGCACGATTCAGGGTCGCCTGACCAGGAGTTTGGGACTGCCGATTCCACGGTTCCGCGCTACGTGGCCGCCGCACTTATGGGAACGGGCGCGACCGGAATGCCCGAGGGCGTGGAATGTGGAGAGCTAAGACGGATCGACTTTATCGGAAGGCAGGCCAGACGATCGTTCGACGCCAAGCCTCGGTTTGCCGAGTTCGTGCGCTGCGTCAACTCGATCCTCGTCAACCATCCGGCCTTTCGCCGGGGCCAAAACTGCCAGTTCGTCGATGGTGGCCATCCTTCAATCCTGGCCGCCCTCAGGACCAACGCCGAGGGCGGGACTCCCGGCTACCTCGTCGTTTGCAATTTCGACATCCACTCAGCTCAGAGCATTACGATCGATCTCACCTCGGTGCTCGGACCAGATGGTCCATTCCGCGCTCATGAATTGCTAGGCGGCGAAATCAAGGTCTTCACGCAAGCCCGATTCGACCTGCAGCTCCCGCCATGCGGCGCGTGGGTCCTCGAGTTCTTCGGCCCCCGCCCTCTCCATGTTTCTAGTGCCCCTTCCCCATGAACAAACACCTTCGTTCCGTCAATCCGATCTATAGTCTCTTTCCAACCCAAATCGAAGGTTTTGATTCCTTAGCGGAACTGGCGCTCGATCTCCGTTGGTCTTGGAACCATGCGACCGACGAGGTTTGGAAGGCTCTGGATCCCGCACTATGGGACCTGACTCAGAATCCCTGGCTGGTGCTTCAAACCGTTTCTCACAACCAAATTGAGCGGGTACTAAACGACCCTGCATTTCGAAAGCGAATCGAGGACCTGCTGCAGAAAGAGCGCGCCACGGCGGACGTGCCGGGGTGGTTTCAGCGCCACCACCCGCAGCCTCCGCTGAACTGCGTCGCTTATTTCAGCATGGAATTCATGCTCAGTGAAGGCCTCCCGATCTACTCTGGTGGCCTAGGTAACGTTGCTGGTGATCAACTGAAGGCGGCAAGCGACTTGGGTGTGCCGGTAATCGGGGTCGGGCTTCTGTTCCAGCAAGGTTACTTCCGCCAGGTGATCGACATGGACGGAAGGCAGCAAGCGCTGTATCCCTACAACGATCCTGGGCAGTTGCCGGTGACTCCCCTGCGCCAACCGAACGGCGAATGGCTGCGGCTCGAGATTGCGCTGCCCGGGTATTCGGTTTGGCTCCGGGCCTGGCAGGTGCAGGTTGGGAGGGTCAAGCTCCTTCTCCTCGACAGCAATGACGCGGCCAACTTACCTGCGCATCGAGGGATCACCAGCGAACTCTACGGTGGTGGACACGAACTGCGCCTCAAGCAGGAAGTTGTACTCGGAATTGGGGGTTGGCGGCTCCTCACCGCACTGGGTCTCCATCCAGAAGTTTGCCATCTCAACGAGGGGCACGCTGCTTTCGCCGTCTTGGAGCGGGCGTACGAATTCATGCTGCAAAGCGGCCAACCCTTCGACGTTTCGCTCGCCGCCACCCGCGCTGGCAACATCTTCACCACTCACACGGCGGTCGCAGCCGGCTTCGATTGCTTCCCTCCGGCCCTTGTCAAGCAGTACTTCGGCCATTATGCCGACCAGAAGCTGAACATCCCCTTCGGTGAACTGCTGGCGCTTGGCCGACAGAATCCGGACGATCCCGGCGAAGGCTTCAACATGGCCTATCTGGCGATCCGGGGCAGCGGGGCGGTCAATGGAGTGAGCCGATTGCACGGCGAGGTGAGTCGCCGGCTGTTCCAGCCTTTGTTTGCGCGCTGGCCCCAAGAGGAAGTCCCGGTGGGCCATGTGACCAATGGCGTCCACATGGCGACATGGGAATCGGCGGGCGCCGACGCGCTTTGGACGAAGGCCTGTGGAAAGGATCGGTGGCTTGCCAAGACCCAGGCCCTCGAGAAGGGTATGCGCGACGTGTCTGATGCGGAGATCTGGCAGTTACGATGTGCGGCCAGAAAGTGCCTGGTCGAATACGCGGTCGAGCGTGCTTCCCGAGAGTTGGCGGCCTCTGGAGCACCCTCGGCAGCCATCGACCAAGCCAAATGCGCACTGAATCCTGAGGCACTGACGCTCGGCTTTGCGCGGCGATTTGCCACCTACAAGCGGCCCAACCTCCTGTTAGGGGACCGAGAGCGGTTGCTCCGCCTACTGAAACAACAGGATCGTCCAGTTCAACTGGTCATTGCAGGCAAGGCTCACCCTGATGATGGAGCGGGCCAAGACCTCATCCATGAGTGGATTGAATTCATTCGTCGGGATGCCGACCGCGCCCCAATCATCTTCCTGAGCGACTACGACATGCGTCTCACCGAGCGACTCGTGCATGGCGTGGATGTCTGGATCAATACGCCGCGCCGGCCTTGGGAGGCGAGTGGCACAAGCGGCATGAAGGTGCTGGTGAACGGAGGAATCAACCTGTCGGAGTTGGATGGCTGGTGGGCAGAAGCTTATAGACCTGAACTGGGCTGGTCCCTTGGCGATGGTCACGAGCATGGCGACGACCCTTCTTGGGACGCCCTCGAAGCCAATGAGCTCTTTACACGGTTGGAGAGTGAGGTCGTCCCGATGTTTTATGAACGTAATCCGGCGGGAATTCCCACCGCGTGGGTCAAGAGGGTTCGAGACAGTATGGCCCAACTTACGCCACGGTTCTCGGCTGACCGGGCGGTTCGCGAGTACGTTGAGCGCTATTATCTGCCGGCGGCGGCGACCTACGTTGAGCGCGCCGCCAATGAGGGGGTGCAAGCGCAACACCTGACCGCGTGGAGACATGAGTTGGACGCAAAGTGGGGAGCCATTCGATTTGGCGGAATGCAGGTGCAAGCTCGCGGCGAACAACATGTCTTCGAAGTTGACGTCTTACTCAATGACCTGAGTCCCGATTGCGTTCGGCTGGAACTCTACGCCGATCCCAAGCTATGCGGCGATCCCATTCGGCAGGAGATGACTCGCGATCATCCCATCATGGGCGTGGAGGGGGGCTATGTTTATCGTGCCACGGTTTCGGCGGATCGGCCCCAGACCGACTACACGCCAAGGGTCATGGGTTGCTTCCGGAGCTGCGCAGTCCCCTTGGAAGAGGGAAGAATCCTATGGCGGCAGCCTTCCGATGGGGGCCATTCATGAGAAGCACGTCGCCCCAGGTGAAGTGCCTCTTCCTCGACATCGGCGGCGTGCTGCTGACCAATGGATGGGACCGACATGCCCGATCGCGGGCCTCGACCAACTTTCAGATTGACCATATGGAAATGGAGGACCGGCATCACCTGACCGTCGATACCTATGAAGAAGGGAGGCTATCGCTGGCCGATTATCTAGACCGCGTCATCTTCTACAAGGATCGTCCGTTCACCCCAAGCCAGTTTAGGGACTTCATGTTCTCCCAGTCCCGGTCCTACCCCGAAATGATCGCACTGGTGGGCAAGCTCAAGGCCCGCTACGATCTGAAGACGGCGGTGGTCAGCAACGAGGGACGCGAGCTCAATGCCCACAGAATTCGCGAGTTCAAGCTTGAGCGAATCATCGATTTCTTTGTTTGTTCGTGTTTTGTCCACATCCGGAAGCCCGACGCGGGCATGTTTCACCTGGCGCTGGACTTTGCCCAGGTGGAGCCTCACGAAATTCTCTACCTCGAAAACACGCCGATGTTCGTGGACATCGCCGAAGCACTGGGCATTCGCAGCATCCTTCACACCGATTACACCTCTACGTGCGCCAGGCTGGCCGACTTTGGGCTTCAGCGTGGTGACGAGGTCGTAGCGGACAAGGGGTCCCGATGAACTCCGGCAACGCCCGACAAGACCGCCATATCTGAATGATCAAACCATGAAAAAGCTAATTGTATTTGACCTTGATGGAACCCTCGCCCAGAGCAAATCGCCCATCGATCCTGAAATGTCGACCCTATTGACCGCCCTTCTGGGGGTCACCAAGGTTGCGGTGATCTCGGGTGGCAACTGGCCCCAATTCGAAGCGCAAATCCTTGCCAAGCTGCCCAAGGGCGCTAACCTCTCCCAACTGTCTCTCTTGCCAACCTGCGGAACCAAATTCTATCAATATCAGACCGCCTGGAAAGAGCTCTATGAAGAGGACTTCAGCGTTGCCGAAAGGGCGAAAATCCTCGATTCCTTCAAAAAGATCATGCACGACACCCAATTCAAACCGGCGCAGATTTGGGGCGATGTGATCGAAGATCGCGGTAGCCAAATCACCTTCTCCGCGCTAGGTCAGCATGCGCCGATCAAAGAAAAGGAGAAATGGGATCCCGATTTTTCCAAGCGGAAAAAGATGAAGGAGCTACTCGATCCCCTCATCCCCGAGTTCTCGGTCCGCCTGGGTGGTACGACCTCGATCGACGTCACCAAGCACGGCATCGACAAGGCATACGGCATCCGCAAACTGCGGGATACCCTTGGCATTGCTATTGAAGAGATGATTTTCGTGGGTGACGCTATCTTCCCCGGTGGCAACGACTATCCCGCCAAGCAGGCCGGCGCCCTTTCGATCGAGGTGCGCGATCCTCATGAAACCAAGCGGGTCATTGAAGCCTTTGTGGGATGCTTGCAAGGGGCCACTCAGCCTATGCATCGCGAAGAAGTGGCGCGATGAACCCCTTTGAATTGCACCGGATCTGCATGCTCATGGAGCCTGAACCCGGCAACCGGATGGAAGTTGAGGGGGTCTTGAACCCAGCGGCAACGCGTGGTCCCGATGGTCACCTCTACTTGTTCCCGAGGATGGTGGCGAAAGATAACTATTCGCGCATCGGTATCGCAAGAGTGGTGTTCGATGGCGCCGGCGAGCCCCGTCATGTCGAACGGCTTGGCGTTGCGCTTCATCCAGAGGCTCCGTACGAACGGTGTTCAAACGGTGGGGGCGGCTGCGAGGATGCGCGAGTGACCTTCGTTGAGCCACTTGGGCACTATGTGATGACCTACACGGCTCTCTCCGATCGAGGGCCGAGAATCGCCTTTGCCAACTCCGAAGACCTTATCCATTGGCGGCGGTTGGGGTTGGCCACCTTCGAGCCCTTCGAGGGCATCCAGATTGACGACGTCGACAATAAGGACGCCAGCGTCTTTCCGGTTGCCGTTCCCGACCCCTCGGGCAAACCTGCCTTGGCGATCTTGCATCGCCCCCTATTTCGAGGGACTCGCCCAGAGGAGATCAATGGCGATCCGGAAACCCGTGTGATCGACCTGCACCGCGAAAGCATCTGGATCTCCTACCGGGACATGGATATCAAAGACGGGAGCCAGAGCCGCCTATGCCACTTCACCTCGCATCGCCGACTTGCTGCTCCGGTCGAGACGTGGGAACGCCTGAAAGTGGGTTGCGGAGCGCCGCCGGTGCTCACGCGCCATGGGTGGATGCTGCTCTACCATGGGGTCAGCGAAATCGGTCACGAAAAACACAAGAGGCGATTTCGCTATTCAGCCGGCGTGATGGTGCTATCGGCGGAGAATCCTTCTAAGGTCATCTATCGCTCGCCTGATCCAGTCCTGACGCCGGAATTGTCGCAAGAGCGCCAGGGAACCATCGCCAATGTCGTGTTCCCCACCGGAGTGGACCGGCGTGACGATCTCGGCTCGCCCGACCGCTACGACGTTTATTACGGCATGGCTGACACTCGCATTGGTGTTGCCTCATTGACCGTTCCGGAGACTTTGCCGCCGTGGTCGCCCATGGCGCCATCGAGATCCAAATTAGCCATTTCGCCCCCTGGGGATTCGGCGGAGATTCCTCCGGGCCCATCGAAGACTGACCCATCACAACACGAGGCGTTGCCAGCAGGCAAGCCCTAATCTGAATTCACCTTAGGAAGCATGATGAAATCAACTCGAAAACTCTACGATCTCGGCCAAAGCATCTGGCTCGACAATATCACCCGCAATTTGCTGCGGAGCGGCACCCTCAGCCGTTACATTCAGGAGCTGTCGGTGACGGGACTCACCTCAAATCCGACCATCTTCTACCATGCCATCAAGGATGGTAACGACTATGATGCAGGCATCGATCATCGGCTGCGTGGTCCCGAGTCGGTTGATGCGCTCTTCTTCGAATTGGCTCTCGAAGATGTCAAGGATGCCGCAGACCTCTTTCGGCCCGTGCATGAACTCACCGATGGGGTGGATGGTTGGGTTTCCTTGGAGGTATCACCAGTATTGGCCCATGATGCCGCCAAGACGCTTGCCGCTGCCCAGGAGCTTCACCAACGAGGAGGGCGGCCCAATATTTATATCAAGATTCCGGGTACGCCGGAGGGCCTGGTAGCGGTTGAGGAGGCCATCTTCGCCGGCATTCCCGTTAACGTCACCCTGCTGTTTTCGCGAGAGCAGTATCTTGCCGCCGCAGAAGCCTATTTGAGCGGCATTGAGCGGCGAATCGCCGCTGGCCTGAAACCCAATGTGAGTTCGGTCGCCTCCATATTCATTAGCCGTTGGGATGTCGCGGTCACTGGGAAGGTCCCGGACTTCAAGAATCGTCTGGGCACTGCGATTGCCGGTCGAACCTACGCCGCCTACCGAACCTTTGTTGACTCCGAGCGCTACCAACGGGTGCTAAATATGGGCGCGCGTCCGCAACGACTGCTTTGGGCAAGTACGGGCACGAAGGACCCCTCGGCGCCCGAACTGCTCTATGTCAAAGCCCTCGCGGCTCCGTTTACCATCAACACCATGCCGGAGGCCACGCTCCACGCGTTGGCCGAGCACGGGGAGTTCGATGTGGTCTTGGACGTGGATGGAGGAGACTGCGAAGACATTCTGAGCCAGTTTGCCCAGGCCGGAATCGACGTGCAGGCCTTGGCAGCTCAGCTTCAAGACGAAGGCGCGAAGTCCTTTGTCAAGTCTTGGAATGACCTGATGTCCTGCATCTCCGCGAAGAGCGCAGCCCTGAAATGACGCTCCGGCGGCGGTCCTATGAACATTCTCGCGCTTAATGCCGGGAGCGAATCGCTCAAGTACAAGCTCTTCAGAATGCCTGAGATGGGTTCGGACGCCGCTGAGGAGGTTCTCCTCGGCGGCTCCGAGGATCACAGCGCCGGCGGAATTGTCGAAGCCTCCGAGAAGGTGCTCAAAGCGTGTGCCAAGAAGGGGGTCGACGCCATCGGCCACCGGGTGGTCCAAGGAGGCACCCTTTTCCGAGAACCCACGCGAGTCTCGCCGGATTTACTGAAGGGGCTCCACGAACTGCGTGACCTGGACCCAACCCACAATCCGACCGAAACGGCGATGATTGAAGCTGGCTCGCGTTTGCTCCCTGGGGTCCCGGCATTTGCGCTCTTCGACACCTCGTTCCATCGAACACTTCCCGAAGTGGCTTGGCGGTATGCACTCCCTCGCGACCTGTCAGATCGTTGGCATCTGCGCCGCTATGGCTTCCATGGTCTTTCCCACCAATACGTCGCGGAAGCATTGCTCCGTCTCCTCAAACGCAAGCCAGAAGGAACAAGGCTGATTGTCTGCCACCTTGGGAATGGAGCGAGCGTCTGCGCCTTGAAGGACGGTCGAAGTGTGGATACGAGCATGGGGATGACCCCTCTTGAGGGATTGGTGATGGGCACGCGTTCTGGGGACGTCGATCCGGGCCTTTTGATGTATTTGTTACGGACGGCCCACATGACCGCGAAGGCGGTCGACGACGCTTTGAACCTAAGAAGCGGCCTTCTTGGGCTCTCGGGGAAATCGGCAGATGTGCGGCAGCTAGTAATCCTTTCTGACAAAGGCAGTGAGGACGCACGGCTTGCGCTTCAAATCTTTGCCTACCGGGTGCGCAAGTACATTGGCGCCTACGCGGCCGTTTTGGGGGGCGTTGATGCGGTGGCATTTACGGGTGGCATCGGTGAACATTCGGCCCAAATGCGCGGACGCATCTGCGAGGGACTGAGTTTCCTTGGCATTCACCTGGACCAGGCCGCCAACGACCGCGTGGGCACCGAGGAGGCCTGCATCAGTGCAGCCCATGCGAGCACCCAAATCTGGGTCATCCCGACCGATGAGGAACGCGAAATGGCCCGGCAGGTCTGGAAGCTACTCGGTGGCAAACCACTTTGAAATGACCCACGGTCCATCAAGTGCCCGGTTTCCTTATTCACTCTGCCAGGAGGGCTCTTCAGCATTCGCAGTCATACTGAGGGTGTCCCCCCGCAGCAGACACGCATCGGCGCTCGCGTGTCGAGATCGGAAACCTTATGAAAGCAACTCAAAAACTCTATGACATGGGCCAGAGCATCTGGCTTGACAACCTCACTCGCGGCCTTCTCAACAGCGGAACGCTCGGTCGCTACATCCAGGAGTTCTCGGTTACCGGTCTCACGTCCAATCTGGCAAATCTTGAGTGTGCGATCAGGGAAGGGAATGAGTACGACCGTGCCTTTGAGCTGTTGCCCACCCCACCCCCCGGCGCCGAGGAGCAATTCACCGCTCTTGCGCTGGAAGACGTCAAGGAGGGGGCAGATCTATTGCGGCCAGTATTCGAGCTGACGGATGGGGTGGACGGATGGGTGTCGTTAGAGCTATCGCCGCTTCTGGCGAACGACACCGCCGGAGCGGTTGCGGAGGCAAGACGCATGCACGAGATGGCGAATCGACCAAACGTCTATATCAAGATTCCCGGCACGAAGGCTGGTCTTCCCGCCGTCGAGGAGGCGATCTTTCTTGGCATCCCGGTCAACGTCACCCTACTGTATTCTCGGGAGCAGTATCTCGCCGCCTCCGAGGCCTACTTGCGGGGGCAATTGCGACGTCTTGACGCGGGCTTGAAGCCGGACGTCAGTTCGGTCGCCTCAGTCGCTATCGGTCAGTGGGATGTGGCGACGAGCGGCCGACTGCCGGCCCACCTTCGGCATCAACTTGGCATCGCGATTGCGGGCCGGGCCTACGCAGCATACCGGGCCCTCATCGATTCGCCGAGGTGCCAGCAGGTCATTGAGGCGGGTGGACGCACACAGCGCCTACTTTGGACCGAGACGGGCATCAAGGAGCCTGCTTCAGGCGATCTGCTCTACATAAAGGCGCTTGCCGCACCGTTCACCGTGAATGCGATGCCGGAGGCCGCCCTTACTGCCCTAGCGGACCATGGCGACCTCGGAGGCATTCTGTCCACGAATGGCGCTCATGGCGAGGAGGTCATTGCGAACGTTGCGAAGGCCGGCATCAGCGTCCTCAGCCTGGCCGCCCGTCTCCAGGACGAGGGCCTAAAGGCGCAAATCAAGACGTGGCATGAGCTAATGGCCTGCATCACAGAGAAGGGCGCGGCGGTGATATAGCCGAGAGACGCGCTATTGAGCTCGCGAGAGGGGTGACGCCGCGAGGATGCGGGCTTCACTCGTCTCAAGGAGAAGCACGTCCTCCAAAGGGCTTTGGTCAGGCGCATCAACAAAGTTCTCACTGTGCTCGTAGCCGTACGGAACCAAGCCACCGTTTCGGATGCTGCCGGAATGCCACTCCCGCTCATGGAGTTTGGCGGCAACCATCTTAAGCGCGAAGATCAAGGCAATGAAGACACCCAGCGCGAGACCATTTTGGAATAACACGAGCCGACTCCTTTAGTGCTTCAATGATCGGACAATCCAGGGTCAAGAACCGAGTCAGAATCATGCCGGTAGCGTCAGGAAAAGGTCAGGTTTGTTGATGGTCTCGTCGGCCAGGGCGGGCGACCTCTGTCCAAGATCAAACAGGCTCCCGATAATAGGGTAGAATTGCAAGTGCCTGGGCGCGTGTGTTTCGGCCCCGGCTTTATTTATGTCTGACTCTCCTAACAATCCAGGCTTCAACAGCCTAGGAATTCCGCCAAGCATCGAGCAAAAAATCTCGCGTCTTGGCTTTACCGTTCCGACCCCCATACAAGCCCAAGCGATTCCGCCTGCGCTTGAGCGTCGGGACCTCATCGGCATTGCCCAAACGGGCACTGGCAAGACGCTCGCATTCGCGGTACCGATGATCGCGAACCTGCGCAATATCCAACTGGGCCTCGTTTTGGTGCCCACGCGCGAATTGGCTATCCAGATTGAAGAGGTTTTTCGTCAGCTTGGCGTGAAGACTGCGGTCCTGATCGGCGGTGCGCCGATGGGTCGTCAAGTTGCCCAGCTTCGAGGCCGCCCCGCCGTCATCGTCGCCACCCCTGGTCGTCTTATGGACCACCTGGAGCAGCGCACCCTTAGCCTTCAACTGGCCGGGGTCGTGGTACTCGACGAAGCGGATCGAATGCTCGATATGGGATTTGCTCCCATCATTCGGCGCATTTTGGACCTCACACCCAAGGACCGGCAGACGATGCTGTTCTCGGCTACGATGCCCAAGGAAATCGCCGATCTGGCCAACACCTATCTAAAGTCGCCGGTGCGAATCGAGATCACTCGTTCGGGCACGGTGGCCGACCACGTGGAGCAAGAGCTCTTCGTTGTCGAGCGCGAAGACAAAGCCGCGTTGCTTGGAGACGTACTCCGTTCTCACAAGGGCACCGCACTGGTCTTTACCCGCACTCGCCATGGCGCCCGGAAACTGGCGACCACGGTACGAGCCCACGGGCATTCGACCGCCGAACTGCACTCCGATCGCACGATGGCCCAACGCACCGCAGCCCTGCACGACTTCAAGTCGGGCGGAGTTCGGATCCTGATCGCCACCGACATTGCCGCTCGAGGAATCGACGTCAAGGAGATCGGGCTGATCGTCAACTACGACATTCCTGAGAATCCGGAAGACTACGTGCACCGAATCGGTCGCACCGGTCGCGCCGGCGCCTCCGGGAAAGCCATCACCTTCGCCTGTCCTGACCAACATCGAGACGTGCGAGACATCGAAAAGCTGATGAAGGCCGAGCTTCGGCTCTCGCCCGATTCACGGCTCACCCTTGCGGTACGACCGCCGGCGCCGATGCGCTCGCGCCCCGGCTCAGGTTCCTTCCAAGGCAACCGTGGTCGTAACAACAACAGCCGCCCCGCGCGGTTCCGCTAAGAATCATTGCAAGGCGGCGAATTTCCATCGCCGCCCCTGCATGAAGGGCCGCCTCCCCTTCGGGGTCAATCAGGCGGCCACCCACCTTACAAGCATGGGGTGCAACTTTCTGCAGATTCCACCGACAATTTCTGTGGAGGCGGGAAGACCCGCTCTACTCGGGAATTCCTATGGTGGACACGTTTATGAGGCTTGGCGATCTCCTCGTTTCGCGAGGGGCGGTCACCAATCTGCAGCTTTCCATTGCTTTGGCCGATCAGCGGATATCCAACCGACGGCTTGGCGAAATCGTCATTGAACGGGGGTTCGCCACCGAAGGGGATGTCGCCGCATGTCTGGCGCAGCAATACGGTTACACCGTCGATCCGCTGGAAGACTACGAACCGGACTCTTGGGCGCTCCAAAAGATCACCGCCGAGGATGCCCTGACTCTGCGTGCCCTCCCACTGAGCTGTGATGCCGATGGTCTCACTGTCGCCGTGAGCGACCCCATAGACGTGCTTGCCACCGACCGGCTTGCCGTGGTGACCGGCGCTCGGCTCAACATCAAAATTGCTCCCCAATCCAAGCTCCTCGATTGCATTCGCCGCGCCTACGGGCTGGAAGAGCCGAATATCGCTCGTTTTGAAGGGGCGTCCAAAGCGCCGCCTCGGTTCCGCGGCCTGACGCCGAAGCGGCGACAGGGCAACATCGCGCTGATGGACGCCTATGACACCCATCTTGACCGCCCGGTGAGCCTGATCGCGTTGCCATCCGAAGACCCCGAAGAGATTTCCCACTTTCATTTGGTTCGAGCGGCCGCGAAGGCATCGGTGTCGGGGGTAGCGCCCGTTTTCGATTCAGCCACTCACCGCGGCTATCGATGGACGGTCATGGAACGGCTTAGCGGCGAAAACCTGGAGCGAGTGTTGTTTGTGCGCGGACCCCGATCGGTGCCGGCGGCAGCCGAACTAGCAGCCAAGGTTGCCGAAATCGCCGATTCCCTGCTGCGCCACGGCGCTCAGGCCTCGTGGATTTGCGCCGCGAACGTGATGATCCGCCCTGACGGTCCGCTCCTGGCGCCCTTGAGTGTTCCGCCCCTGCGCTACTCGCAGCCCATCGAAGTGTTCGATAAGGAAAAGGCCTCTCAAGCGGCGGTCTTCGCCGTTGGGACCCTGTTAAGGGATTGTCTCTACGGCCTCGACCCCCAGTCAGAGCCACTGCTGCCCGCCCCGATGCCCGATATCATTGCCACCTGCCTCGCGGTGAACCTCAAAGAGCGGTATGGTGCTCCCATCGAGATCGCCAGCGCCCTTCGCTCTTACAACTGGCAGGCCCTCAGCAGCCCGTTGGCGCGCCAAACGAATAGTGAACGCGATCAGTTGCTGGGCAGCCTTGATGGTATGCCCGTGCCCCAGATCGGGAAGAAGCCTTTCTGGCAGCGCTGGCTAAACAGGCGGGCCGCGTGAAGGTCTACGGCGTCACCAGCGGAAAGGGTGGGGTCGGCAAGACCAATCTCTCTGCCAATCTTGCGATCCAATTTGCCCAGCTTGGCAAGCGCGTGCTCATTTTCGATGCCGACATCGGCCTCGCCAATCTGGATGTGATCCTCGGTTGTCCCTCTAACTGGAAGCTGCAGCACGTTCTATCCCGAGAGAAGACTCTCGCGGAGGTCATTCAGCCGGGACCCGGCGGGATTGAGTTCATCGCCGGTGGCTCCGGCATCGAATCGATCATCCACCTGCAGGGCCCGGCCGGGGAACAGTTCCTGAAGGACCTAGATGGTCTGAGCAGCCGCTACGACATCCTCGTTTTCGACACCGGCGCGGGAATCGACGACAACGTCATGACATTCCTGGCCGCGTCGGATGAGATTCTGCTTGTCGTCACTCCCGACCCCGCCAGCATGGCCGATGCCTACGCGACCGCGAAAGCCGCCTACATCACTCGGCCGCTGGCGACGATCAAGGTGGTAGTCAACATGGTCGAGAACGAGCAGCAGGCACGAAGCGTGTTCAACAAGCTGCAAGCCGTGGTTGCCCAGTTCTTGGGCAAAACCATGGTCTATCAGGGCCACGTCCGCATGGATGTCGCCGCGATGAGTTGGATCAGACAGCGCAAACCCTATTCGCTGGCCGATCCGTCGCTGCACGCAAGCCAGGATGTTAGGAATCTCGCCGCATCATTGCTAAGCGAGGCCCCGCCTTCGGTTACTGCAGCCGTCGCCCCAATTCGAGAATTCGGATTGGGTGAGCGCTTGAGGAACATGTTCCTACGGCGTCGCACGGCTTAACCCCCGGCTACGGCCCTCCACTGGGGGACGATCCCTTGATTCGGTCAATGAAGCTCTGAATAATCGAGGCGCCGAACTTCATCTTGGCCTTGACTGCCTCCAAGTCTGGGAGCAGGGCAGTGAGTTTGCGGTCCGCCGCTATCCTAGCTGAGTTGATGACGAGGGGAGGCGAGCCGCTTTGAAGAGCGCTTCGCAACGCAGGAACCAGGCGGGGGTCGTCTCCCTTGAGATTTTCCAAGGCTTGAATGCCGGCCGCGCGAATCGTCGCGGGCTGACTATCTGAGAGGGTGGCAAACACGGCGTCGGCCGCCTCAGGTGCGCCTGCCTTGACCAGCGCTTCAAGTGCGGCGAGGCGAACTGCGCGATTGGACGATGTCTTCGCCTGATGAAGAATCACCGGCTTACTATTCGCGAAATCCTGCTCAGCGACGGCCCCGATGCTGGCCGCCACCACCACATAGGGCTCTTGGTCGTTGATGAGGCTTCTGAATAGGGCCAGGTCCTTAGGCGTCCTGGGCAGACTCGCAAGCGCTTTTACGGCGGTGCTTCGTCGGGTGAAATTGGCGTGGTGCACTTCGGACTCCCAGAACGAGCGAAGGCTCTCTCGACTCAAGTTTGCCAGCGACTCGGTGTGGAGGATGCCCGGGAAGAGGCCCTGGTCACCCTGAAGAACCCCGACCACAGAGGCGACCGTCGCATCGGCGGGATTGTCGCCCAGAAGGTGTCCCATGGCGTAAGCCCGATCGATCGGGTTCGGATCGGCCTTTAGAATGGGGAGGAGCTCATCAGTCGTCCAAGGGTTCTTGGGGATCTGCCGTAGAAAGTCGTGCTCAGGATCGAATGCGACGGTTTGGGGTTTCTCCGGCGCCGAGACGCGGAACTCCTGGGCAGCGGCATTGAGGTGAATGGCCACGTACTGGCTCATCCGGTCTCCGTCGATGATGCCCAAGTGGGTCGGTACGTCGTAGATTGGCGTGCCCTTGGATGTGTCTTGAGTCTGCTTTACTGAGACCACGACCTGCTTGGCCGCGTCATCCCAAGTCCACGACCACTCGATCACCGGGTGGCCGGGCTTGAATATCCACTGATCGAACCAAGGGTGGAGGTTGATGCCCGATCCATCGGTCATCGCCTCGCAAAGGTCGTTCGATTCGACGGGCCCCTCCCCGAATTTCACCAGGTAGTGGTGCAGACCGGCATAAAAGGCCTGTTCGCCAATCTGACGGCGAAGGGACATGAGGAGCACACCGCCCTTGGGATAGGTGTGCTGATCGAACATCACCCCCGGCTCGGAATAGAAGTCGGTCGCGAGGGGCCGCTTGTAGCGCTCGCTCTCTTGGAAATAGCCTTGGCTATTCTCCTCGATCTCGCGCATGGAGTCGTTGGGGCCCCGGGTTTCCGCCATGTAGCTCATCTCCATGAAGGTGGCAAAGCTCTCGTTGAGCCAGATTTGACCCCAGTCCTTGCACGTCACATAGTCGCCAAACCACTGGTGGCCGGTCTCATGGGAGATGAGCGAGTCCATGTCATAGTAGCCCTCGCGGGGGTCGGTCATGAAGAGCCCATAGGTGGTGCAGCTCACGTTCTCCTGCCCACCGCCAAAGTCGTAAACCACGTCCTGTGCATACTTTGGCCACGGATACTTGAAGCCAAGCTTGTGGGAATAGAAGCTGAGAATGTCCTTCGTATGGGCAAACGAGTAGTCAAGCTTGCTTCCCATGCCTTTCGGGCATACGTAATAGAGGGGGATGCCGCTCCAGGTGTCGCGATGGATATCGAATGGCCCCGCCACGATGGAGGTGAGATAGGTGGCATGAGTTTGATTCATGCGCCAGACAACGGTGTGGCGCTTACGGTCCTTCGTGGGGGTGTCGGAAATGAGAAGGCCGTTGCTGATCACTGACCAGTCGGCGGGGACGGTGGTGCGGGTCTCCGAGGCGGTGAAATCGTTGGGGTAGTCCCAGGTGACGGCCCAATCGCGGGTGTCGTCGGTCTCGCCATTGGTCCAGAAGCCGACCTTGGATGGATCGCCGGGCTGCGGCTCGTGCCAGTGCCATCCGCCTTGACCATCGACCGACTTCTTGGAATGGTATCGGAAGGTCACCTTGAAAGTGGAGCCTTCGGGAAACATGGGCGTATGAACCCATAGGCCGTCGGTCGTCCGATCGTAGTCGGCAGGCCTACCGTTCACCAAGACTCCGTCGATCCTCACCTTTTGGCTCGCATTGAAAAAATGGCGGTCAATGCCGCTCAGTAGGGGGGTGACCGTGTTTTCGGCAGTTGCCGTGAACTCCCGGTTGGGATAGTCCACGTCGAAACTGAGAATCAAGTTCTGCAAGTGGTAGGTGCGATCAGGCGCGTAATGGACGGTGGCGCTTGGCGCAGAAAACGGAGACTGTGCGGACCTGGACCCGAATTGAGCGAAAGACGAGGCGGCAAGCGCAAATGCCGCGAACGCGAAAAGGAATTTTTTCATGATCGATACCCACCAAGGCATGCTGACCCCGGTGTCCGCGCAACGATTTTAGCCGGAAATGGGTGGGTTCAGTGGGGCCAACGATCTGGTAACACTCTCCTATGCTTGTGGGTATGGTGTTTTTGCTGGCCTCTTTGAAAGCCCAAGGGGGTGTCGATCCCAATTTATTGGCCATCGGGCGCCATGGCAAAGCCCAAATCGAGCCCGGCCAACTCTTCGATCTCAGTTCCACCAAGAGCGTCACGATGGATGATCTGGTCGCCGCAGCTAAGGGCAAGCCCTTCGTCTTCCTCGGTGAAGAGCACGCAACCCCTGCTCATCAGCAGATGGAAGCTGACGTCATTCGGGCACTGGCGGCATCTGGGCGCCACGTGATCGTGGGGATGGAGATGTTCACCCGTCCCAAGCAGGATGTGCTGGACCAGTGGTCGGCCGGCGCCCTGACTGAAAGTGACTTCCTGGATCAGGTGGATTGGAAGGGACAATGGGGCTACCCCTATGCTTGCTACCGCCCGGTGTTGGAGGCGGTCAAGGCGTTGCACCTCCCTTTGGTTGCCCTCAATGTGCCGAGGGCTTGGCCCCATGCGGTGAGCCTTCACGGAATACAGGGTCTGCCTACCAGCGCTCGGCTCCAGTTGCCTCCCGAGATTTTCCTAGGCAATGCCGACCATCGGCGTATCTTCGATGCCATGGTTGGCCCACATGGAATGCCGGGGGTGTCGCCGGACAACATCTACGCCGCCCAAGTGCTTTGGGATGAGTCGATGGCGGATACCGCCCTTAGGTATCTTGCGCTGACTCAGCCGCCCTCCGACACGGTCTTCGTCACCATCTCCGGGTCGGGACACGTGCTGTACGGACAAGGTCTCAATTGGCGAATCGCGCGGCGCAAGGGCGGACGGGGAGTGACGGTGGTGATGATGCAATCGGCGACGCCGGTGACCGTCTCGCGTGGGATTGGAGATTTCGTGTACCTAACCGCTCCCACCGCGACCTCGCCGTAACCAGGCCGCTTTTGGGCGCATTGTATACTCAAGGCATGGGTCTAAAGGCGCGCCTTGCGCGCTTGTTCCAGGAAAAGCCGAGTGCTGTCCCGCAGTCCCGACTCATTCACTTGGAACCCTCGGACCGCTCGGTGCTTACGAGGCTTGTGGACCCCGACACCATGCGGGGCCTCGAGTTCGGCCCGCTCGACCGGCCGAATGTTCCGGCGACGTCACCGGGGATCCGCTACATTGATCACCTCACCACCGAGGAACTCCAAAAGGAGTATGCGGGCAGCGGTTACGACGTCTCCAAGCTATGTCGAGTGGACTTTATCTCCGATGGCCGTCCGCTGCCGGAAATCCTCGGGGACTGGCGGGAGCTTGACTATGTGGTTGCCGCCCATGTGATTGAGCATATTCCCAATGTGCTTGGTTGGTTTCATGAGCTCAGGGCCGTGCTTCGGGAAGGTGGGCTGCTGTTACTGGTCGTGCCCAACAAGCGCTTTATGTTCGACCACATCCGGCGCCCTTCGACCCTTGCAGATGTGCTTTCCGATTTCTTGGAGAACCGCCGACGTCCGTCCCCTCGCGCGGTTCTGGAGCATCAACTGCATGCGTGTCGGCACCTCGAGTCGATCGCGTGGCGTGGGGAAGTTCCGGAGGAGGAGATCAACCGGATCCACAGCGATGCGGACGCACTAGCCACCGCTACGCGAGTCGCGACAACCGACGAGTATTTCGACGTGCATGTGAACTGCTTCACGCCCCTTTCGTTCTGCAACATCCTTCTGGGGCTCACCCAACTCAAACTCTTACCGTTCGCGCTGGTGGAGATCTATACCAATATGCCAACGGGTGAGTTTTACGTGGTTCTGAGCGCTTGCGATCCTCATACTTCCATCGAGGCACGGGTCGGCGACTGGAGAGAAGTTTCCGCATTGGCGCCCTTGATGGAGGAGGATCATTTCGGGGATACGCTGGCAATGGAGCGCAGGGGGAAATCGACCTGCAGTGTTCCCCAAAGGGCATAGGCTCAGGATCGACGGTCCTTGCGCCAAACGAACCGCAGGCCTGACCAAACGTCGGTGACAGCGCAGACCTTGTTGTCCACCATCCCTGTTGGGAGGAAGAGGTCACGAAGCAGGTTCTCCGTGACATCGGTCGGTACCCGCGAGGACTTCTTGGGCCAGCACAGCCAAAGGCCCCCATCCTTCTTGAGGGATGCCATGGCTTCTGGTATCTCCGCCACCAGGCGGTATTGAAATGCGGCGAAGATGACGGTCACGTCATGGGGAGGCTCGTGGCGCAAGTCGGCAAACCCTTCAGCGAACCCTTCGGGTGCGCCGATGAACCGGGCGGATGCCCCTGGCTTCAGCCCCAGTTTCTTGAAGAGGGGAGTTCCGGAGTATCCGGGAGTCGGTTGCATCGCCAGATTATGCCTCCAAGAATTAGAAGGTGAACTGTAGGCCGGCGTAGCCTAGCCACTGCCGTTCTCCGACCGGAACATGACCAAGCGGCAGGCCGTAAGCGCCGATGAACGTCACGCCGGCTCGAATGGGCGCGCGGATGCCGAAATTGAAAAGCTGCTGATCCTCGTCCGAATCCAGTACGCGATCAGATCGATACTCGCCAACGAGTTCAAGACCCTGGCGAAACAGGTGTCCCACGGCCAGCCCGTACGTCCATTCGTTGGGCTCATTGCGGTGGAATGCCAGCCCCGCATCCGCATTGAGCTCCAATGGGCCGACCGTCTCGCTGGCCTCAAACGGGAGAAAGATGTTCGCATCCGGCTCCAGGAGACCTGCGTGGACCGATTGAGCGAGGGTGTTGAACGTGTATTGGGGATACGTCGAGACCTGCAGCTTGTCGTCGCCAAGATCGACGAATCGGTATTTCAGGCCAAACAGCGTATCGCCTGCGCCCTGCTTGCGGCTTTGGCCAACAGTGCTTGTGAAGAGCCATGGGAACTCGACGGTTAACTCGATACGATCACCCACCCCGTAATTGATATCGAAATCGGGAACCTGAGTCTCGATAACGCCCGGGGACCGCTCGGTGTTGTAGGCAACATTCACTTCCCACTTCCCGTTGCCGGGGGTACCGGGGTCGTCGGTGATCATGGGCGGCCCGCCCTGCGCGCTGGCCCGAGGCGCGATGGTGAGCAGAACTGCGAAGGCAAGCCCGTCGATAAAACACCTGAAGCCTAAATCGGCCCTCCTTTTCACCAGCTAGTTTTACCGCTGGCTTGCGACTGGCGATTGAAGGAAGTCGGTTTTCTTAACAAATGCCTGAGGCCGACCATGGAGCGGCGTAGCCATTAGCGAGGAACGGGGACGCCGAGGTGTTCGCGTTCCACCGCGACACGATGCGGTTCTGTTCTTTGACCTGGGCCGACTGCTTTGGCGGACGCCTCCTCCCTTGCCCAAAACCCCAATCGAGGAGGCAATCGGCAACAGCGGGGGTTCATCGAGCGTATTCTCCGCTGAAGGTGACAAACCAATGTCGAATGCGATTGGATGGATAAAGGAGCTTTGGGGGGCGGGGACAAGGGAGCCGGTCACGTGGGAGTGTCGGCCGCTCGTGATTTGCGATGGAGATGGCATGGTTGTCTTGATGGCGCCCATTGCGACCGTGGAATTCATCCCCGAAGGCAACAGTGAGCGGCGAGGGGTGGCGCGGGTCTTGAGCGAGGAATTCGCCTCGGAGGTGCTGCCGCTCGAGGTCAGTTCAGTCACGACACGCGATTCGCGTTCGTTCCTGGGCATGGGCCATGGCAGGGACGGTGTTCAGCTCGTCGGAGAATCGGCGGGAGAGCTATTTACTTGGAACTTGGATGGATTTGGTGACGACGTCATCCTTGAAGAGGCGAGCCCAGTCGAAGCCGAATTCTCGCCTGAGATGGAGCCGGAGTAGCCTCAATCCTCGGGCTCTTCTTCTAGGGGCGTTTGGAGGGGATCGGTCGAAACCACACCTTCTGGCTTGGCTACCAGCGAACGTGCGCCGAGGAACGCCAGAAAGAGAATGCAGGCCCCCAACGCGGCGCACGTGGTTCCCGCGTTAACGGCATCTTCGTTCGGATCTGCGCTGGAAATGGAGGGTTGCTCCGGTAGGTAGGTGATGGTCAAATACTCCGATTCGGCGCGGCTGCGGGCGACGGTTGTGCCAGAAACTCCTTTGTAGTTGACGCCGTTTACGGCATAGCTGTAGATCACCTTGGTTTGGTCGGGATCGACGACCGAACCACTTCTTATGGAGCTGTACTGGTAGTAAGCACGGCCCACGCGCACGTAGCCCACAATTGCGGTGGTTTGGACGCCGTGGGTGCCCAGCGCTCTTGCTTCCAGAAAGCGAGGCAAAGGACCAGAAACAAGCGCCAGCACCATGATCGCGGCCAAGACCGAACCAAGCACCACGCTTCTGGCGACTCCTCGCTCCCGCCCCGGACTAGCCATGTGGCGGAAGCCGGTGCTTGCTGGAGCGGAATACGAAGGTGTTGATCGAGTGGGCTGGAAGGGAAGGGGATATGCTCTGGCCGTTCAGTTGGACGGTCACATCCTCCTCAGCGGCGCTTCCATTCTTGACGACTAGCACGACGTCGCCGTTTGGATTCCGGAAGGCGATTTGGTCGGTCAGCGTTCCTGTGGTGGCGATTCGATTCGCGTGGGGCGCCACATAGTAGCTGAAGTGTTTGGCGGCGTAGAATTGCGGATTGTAGGTGACCGTCTTGGTCTGGCGGTTGATCGAGATCATCGAGTTCTGTGCCCAGCCCCAGTGGCTCTTCCCGGTCTCATCGAGGATCATGTTCCACTGCATGAACGAGCCCACCCACCCGTCGAGGTATTCCCGCATCAGGTCGTAGGTGTATTCGCCGTAGTCCCACTTATTGGTGCCGTCTCCGCACTCCATCTCCGTCTCCATCAGCTCGAGCTGGGGGTAGAGATCGTGGGTGCGCTGCAGCAGCTCTCGGCCGCTCCACTGGTAGCCGACGCCGTGCACGCTGGTCAGCACATGGGGATCGGCGAGCACGGTTCCCGGATAGCCATCCCAGTCGGCGATCGGATAAGTCCCCGCCCAGATTTCGGCTTTCACCTTGTTCGTCTTGAATTGGGGCGCTAGGTAGTCCTTGATGAAGTCGCGAAGCTCGGCGCCCGTCCAATGGCATTGGGGATAGACGTTGTCATTGTAGTTGGCCTCGTTCTGGACGTGCACGGCAAAGAAATGAATGCCTTCTGCCTGGTAGGCCTCTACGGCCTTCTGAAGGTACAGCGCGTAAGCGCTCAGGTTTTGCGGCGTCTGGGTCATCGAGCCGTGGGTGTAATTGCCATTGGTGGTCATCCAGGACGGGGGCGACCAGGGCGATCCCCAAACACGGAGCTTGGGCTGAAAGCTCATCGCGGCCTTGATGTAGGGAATCAGGCGCTGCTTGTCTCGGTCGATGCTGAAATGGGTCATCGCATAGTCGCCAGCGTTGTCGTCGAGCGAGTAGTAGCCCATGGCGAAGTCGCTGGAGCCGATCGGCATCCGGCAGATATTGAACTTGCAGCCTTCCTTTGGGTCGAAAAGGGAAGCCATCACCGCTTTACGGTGGGAGTCGTCCAGCACCGAAAGGGCATCCCATCCCAGCTCGTTGAAGCATCCCCCCCATCCCTTGATCTCCTGGTAGGTAATCGAAGGATCAATCTTGATTTGGGGCTCGCCGGCGACATCGGAGGCGACCATGGGCACCAGGCCCTTATCCACCCAGCTACTGTCGGCCGTCGAGCAGCGCCAGATAACTGCGGCTGGAGCGTCGTGCCCTGTCGATGCGAGCAACAGCGGCATCGCTGCGAGGAGGCTTGCGATCATGGCGCGATTCTACCTTGGCAGGCATTCTTGCGGGAGTTCCCCGGGGTGGCATGGCACCATGCCCGAGGCGAAGGTCCGATCCTTTGAGGGCAGTGATCTGGATGTTCTGGCCCGTCGCGTTGACGCGGTCCAAGATCTCGAGGCACTTGTCCTTGAAGTCAGTGGCGGAGATCGCTCCACATCAATAGATTACGAAATGGGGCTGGTTTCGACGTACGATGCTGGGAAGGATGAAGCAACGCGATGAAACCCTAGAGCTCTTGCGCGATTCCTTGCCGGCAGCGACCGGCATGGCGGATGGGGAGATGCCGAATCGCGCACGAGCGGTTTTGGGGATGTTGATGGAGCGGGTACGCGAGGTGCAGGCCATTGAGCTGCCGCCCGTTCCCGAAGATCCCAATCTATGCCCCAACTGTGACCGCCCGAACGCTTCGCCGAAAAGCCCCTATTGTTGCGATGAGTGTCGGGAGGCGGCGGGGTTGGTGCGGCAGGTCCGTGCCGGCCTTGACGACGCCTCGATTCTCGACCCCGAACGTCAAGTGGCGTTCGGGCAGGTGTTGTGGCACGCAGTTGGGGGCGGACGTCCGTTGCGCCGTCACATCATCCCCGAGCGGTCGAAAATCCAGACGACCAAGCGAGAAGGCGATCGCTGTTGGAATTGCGGTGAACCGGCCGTTTCCTTTGATCACATCGGCAGCGGCTGCAATCGCTCCATCAATCTGCGGCCGGTCTGTGAAGCTTGCAGCAAGACCAAGGACTTTGGCGACCCAGAATTACTGGGCCGTCACGAGGCCGTTCATTCGTTGAGCGATTTGGCGATGCGTATTGCGTCGGCCAACGCCCTTCGATGCTGCGATGACGCGGCGACTTGGGACTGGCGAGCGTTTTTGAAGCGGAGAGCCGCCTCAATTGGTTTTAGGCGACGGCCGGAAAGCCCGGTGGATGCGTAAAGTGTTGACGGGAACACCGTTCGCTAGTTGGAGCTATCGGCCGCTAGCGCGGCGAGTTTGAGGACGGTGTTCCAGTTGCGACCGGTGGCTGAAGATACGAGGCGGTTCCAGCCCTTGGCGCGGCCAAGCTTGGAGTCGCCGATGCCGAGGGGGTAGTACACGAAAAGCCCTCCCGCCACACAGGCCAGCATCTCGGGACCGGTGTAGGCGGACGTTACCGCGGCAACCCCGGTGGCCAACATCTCCGTGCGGGACACATAAAGCACCAGGTGGCTAGGGTCGGCAACGGCCTCGCCTCGGAATGGGTTGGCTTCGATCAAATCGGCCCACTCCCTCCTAGATCGAATCACAAACTCCGTCTCCATTCCGAGCCGCAGCCGCGCTTCGGTTTGGAGCCGGTTCTCCAAGTCGGCCGCATTTTCGTCGGCGTCCCCGACGAAATTGCCGCTCTGCAACAGCGTTCGAGGATGCTCCAGTCCGGCGTCCGCAAGGAACGACTTGAGTGTCGACATCTTCAGAACGCCCGTCCCGCCTACGTTGAGTGCGCGAATCAGTCCTATATAGGTCGCCATTCCCTTTCCTAGACGACCAGCGAAGGGGCGCCGTCGCAGAGCACTTTAGCCGCCAATGACCGACCGAAATCTGTAGTGGCCGGAACCCAGATGGAACTCTGCCGATCCGTTCCGGGAGGGCTGCGTTTCGCCAAACGCTTCCGTCGCTGAATGCCTATCGGCGCAAGGCACAAAGACCGTTGCCGAAGTATTGGGCGGAATGGAAACCTCCATCGTAAGCGCCGCACCTTGTCGGCGCCAGGCGCTTGAGATGGCGCCGTGAACCGAGCGGTAAGTTGCCTTCACCCAAGTGAGACCGCCACACGGCGTGGGCCGGATCACGATCTTCGCGAAGCCTGGACCTTCGGGGTCATCCTGGATTCCTGCCAGGTCTCGGTAGAACCACTCCATGATCTGCCCAAGCATGAAGTGATCTTGAGATGACTCGGGACGAGCGTCCCACGCTTCGGTAAGGCTGGTCGCTCCATGGGCTAGCTGATAGCCATAGCCTGGCCGCGTCGATTGGTTGTTCATGGCGTAGATCACGTCAGACCGTCCCCCTTCCGCCAGCGCTTGCAAGAGGTAGCGGTATCCCACATCCCCCGCAGTGAGACCCTTCGCCGACACGTTTCGAACGATTGCGTTGAGCACGGTCTGGCGATGCTCGGGCTCCACCAAACCCATGACGTAAGGGACGGAGTTGGCACATTGGGAGCCGGTGGAGTAGTCGCCAGTGCTCGGGTTGAGGAAATGGATATTGAACGCGCTTCGTACCGCGGCGGCTTTCGCCGAGTAGGCGTCGGCATCGTCGCGCTTACCGAGCAACGCGGCCGTCCTCGCAATGATCAAGGTGTCGGTGTATAGGAATGCTGTTGCGGTCAAAGCCTTCGGCGTGAGTTGGGCGTAGCCCGGCGGGTTGGGCCCGATGTCGTACCAATCGCCAAGCCCGGTGTCGAGAATGCCGCCCTTCGCCTGGCTCGCCAAGAAGTCGGTGTAGCGTTTCATCCCCTCGTAGTGTTTGCGAAGGATGCGAAGGTCGCCGTCAAACTCGTACTGCTGCCACGGCACCAGCAAGTAGGAACTGCCCCACTCGGGCGAGTTTCGAAAAGGGTTGCTGACATCGTTCGGACCGCTTCCGAACACCACATATTCGGGAGCGATGTTGGGGACAAAGCCGTTGGCCAACTGGCCATCGGCAATGTCGTCGGTGACTTTGGCGAACAGGGCTTGGAGGTCGAAATTGTAGCGGAGGGCGGGACCGTTGAGGTGGGTCTGCTCGAGCCAGCCAAGGCGCTCGCGGTGCGGGCAGTCGGTCACGAGGCTCATCAAGTTGCTCTTCTGCGCCCAGAGGATGAGGGTGTTGATCCGGTTGAACAGTTCGTTCGAGCAGGCAAAGTGGCCTATCTCTTCAGATGCCGAGTGGATCACGATCCCCGCAATGGAACGCAATTGGGGCGGGGCGCCGCCTTGGGTGGCCGGAGCGTAATCGACTTCCAAGTATCTGGCCCCGTGACTGAAGAATCTTGAGGCATAGACTTCCGGGCCTCCGCCACGAAGCGTGTACTGCCAATAGGCTGGGCCCCAGCCGACCGATCGCCTGTCGAGGCTCCCGTCGGGATTCAATAGTTCCGAGGGAATGATCCGCACCGATGATCCGGGAGGTCCTTCCACTTGAATGCGCGCCATCAGGGCGGCGTTCTGGCCGAGGTCATAGACGGCGGCGCCGTCGCGAAGCCGATGAGTGGCCACCGGACGCAGCACCTCGAAGGCGCGGATGGGTGGCGCCGCCGCCGAGAGCCCGCGGAGGATGCCACCTGGTCCATCGGTTTCGCT
>Ga0302320_10005301_pt1 | contig 29016 bp, 24 predicted proteins | sample Bog_T0_3_FD_202130 | JGI IMG/M metagenome (GOLD analysis project Ga0302320, IMG submission 202130) | Peat permafrost microbial communities from Stordalen Mire near Abisko, Sweden - Bog_T0_3 | ecosystem: Environmental > Terrestrial > Soil > Wetlands > Peat | place: Sweden: Abisko, Stordalen Mire...
CAAACGTCGTTTCCCCCGGCTCGCTTCTCGCGCCTGAGGCTGCCACGCTGGTATCTTAATGACATGCGCTTATCCTCTTTCACCCACTTTGCTTCCTTCGAGAATGAAACCATTCTACGCTCTGTGGGTATTGTGGGTGAAGCATATTCTGTAAGTTGTTCATTATAAAGGCGGCCCCGTAGCTCAGGTGGATAGAGCAGCAGTTTCCTAAACTGCGTGTCGGAAGTTCGAGTCTTCCCGGGGTCACCATCTGTCTGCCCCGCGCTCTCAATACCCTCAGCTCGCCTGACGCATGCAGCCGGCACGGAATTCAGCCGCCGGAGGTTTTGACTTGCCGCCCCCATCGCGTCTATAAAGTTGATGTCATGGAATTCGGTTCCATGGCGTACTTCTGCTCCTCCAACGAGAGGACGCAGTTCAACAACAGCAATCGCCAGGATGCTCGGGAAGGCGGTGAAAGTCCGCCACTGCCCCGCAACTGTGAGCGTACCTGCCTCGGGTTCCGTCGTTCGGCCCCGGACAGGAGACCAGCCAGGGATCTTCCGCCAATCTTGGAAGTTCCCCACCAACCACTGGAGGCGAACCCACGCGGTTTGCTTTTGGGAAGGTGGCTGGAGAATGCGCCAGTCAGGAGACCGGTCCTCGCGCTAACCCCCGCTTGCGTTCCGAGGGGAACGGAGGAGCCTTCATGTCTATTTCCGCAAGTCTGCGCGCGCCGCTGAGCCGTGCATTGCCTGTTTTCTTCACCGCCAGTTTCTTCTTCCTGCTTGCTGTTGCTTGCCAGGCCGCGTCCATACAAGGCGTGGTCACTGACGGCTCGGGCGCCAAGGTTACCGGCGCCACCGTGGTTCTGTTCAACAACGGAAAACCCATTGCCTCTTCCGTTTCCACCCCCGACGGCAGCTTCCAGATCACCACCGGCGTCGAGGGACGATTCTTCCTCGTTGTCTCGTCCAAAGGCTTTCGCCAGTTGGAGACACCCAGCTTTTACGCCGGCCGCCTGGACGCGATTGAGCGCAACCTGGTGCTCGAGCCGGAGTGGGTGCGCGAGTCCATCGTGGTCACGGCAACCGGCGTGCCCACCCCGCAGCCGCAAACCAGCGAGGCCACCAGCGTGCTCGGCACGCTTGACCTGGCACTGCGCGACGACCTGGTCAGCGCTCTCCGGCTGATGCCGGGCACGATCTCCGTGCAGGACGGCCAGCTCGGAGCGCAGACTTCGCTCTTTGTCCGCGGCGGCAACTCCGACGCCAACAAGGTCCTCCTCGACGGCGTCAGCGTCGACGACATGGGCGGCCAGTTCGACTTCGGGCCGCTTTCAACCACGGCCGTGGAGAAGGCGGAGGTCTATCGCGGCACCGATTCGAACCTCTACGGCGCCGACGCAGGTAGCGGCGTAGTCAGCCTCACCACCCCCCACGGAACCACCAGCTTTCCCTCGTTCCTCCTCCAGGGCGACGTCGGCAACTTCCACACCTCGCGCGAAGAAGCTGAAGTAGCCGGAGCGCGCAAGCAGTTGGATTACCTGGGCGCCTTCAGTTGGCTCCAAACCAGCAACGCACTGCCCAATGACGAGTACCATGTGGCCACCACCGCGGCAAACATCGGCTACCAATTGAACAGCTCTACCCAGCTGCGCGGAACCCTCCATTACGGCGTCGACGGCACCGGCGATCCCAACGCATGGGACTTCTACCACGTGGCCGACAGCGCAACGCAAAAGGATCAGGACCTGTTCATCAGCGGCGTCATCGACAACCAGACCACGCCCGCGTTCCACAACAAGCTTCTCTACGGCGCAACCCGCAAGCGCGAGCAATACAACCAGTGGACGCAGCAAGGCAGCGGCGTCTTCGATAGCTCCGGCGACAGCATGGGCGACCTGGTCACCATTGCCGGCGCCAACGGCGATTCGGTCACCGGCCGCGCCATCCTCGACTTCGCCGGCGTTTATCCCAGCGGCTACCAGCAGGTCAACAACCGCGACCAGCTCGTCTACCAGGGCGACTACAAATTCACGCCCCACCTCACAGCCCTCATCGGCTTCCACTTTGAACAGGAGCGCGGCCTCTTCGTCGACCCCTCCTACGGCACCGACCAGCAGACCACACGCACCAACTACGACTACCTGGCCGCCGTTCATGGCGACTTCAAGCAGCGCTTCTTCTATACGCTGGGCGGCAGCCTGGAGCGTTACTCGTTCTTCGGGACACAGACCTCGCCCCGCGCCGGCCTCACCTTTTTCGCCGTCAAACCGCGCAAAGGCGTGCTCAGCGGCACCCGCATTCTGTTCAACTACGGCGACGGAGTCCGCGAACCCAAGCTCGATGAGCAGTTCGCTTCCCTCTATCAATTCTTCGTTAATGCCAAGCTAACTTCGCTCGCCCAGCAGTTGCAGATCGGCCCGCTCGCCGCGCCCGCCACGCGCAGCTACGAAGGTGGCGCAGAGCAAACCTTCTTCAGCAGCCGCCTCATCTTCCGCGCCAACTACTTCCATAATCAGTTCGGCAGGGAGATCGAATCCGTAGGCTCGCAGTACCTGCTCAAAGTGGTTGAGACCAATCTCACCCCCACCCAGAAGCAACAGCTCAAAAACGCCCTCGGCAGTTATTACACCTACGACTCGGGTCTTGACGTGAACACGCAGGCCTTCCGCGCCCAGGGCTTTGAAACAACAGTCGAGAGCGGCGTCGGCCGCAACCTCTTCTTCCGCGGCGGCTATACCTATCTCGACGGCGTCGTCCAGCGTTCCTTCTCCAGCGACAACGAAGCCCTCGTCGGCGGCTATGCGCCCACCTACAAAGGCACCCCCATCGGCTGGTACTCGCCGTTGAGAGGCGCCCGGCCGTTCCGCCGCGCGCCGCACACGGGCTTTGTCACGGCCACCTATGCCGACCATAAGTTCACGGGAGTCTTCACTTCAGCATTCTCCAGCCGCGGCGACGACTCAACCTATCTGCTCGATGCCAACTATGGCAGCACCATGCTGCTGCCGAACCGCAACCTCGACTACGGTTTTGCCAAACTGGACCTGGGCGGAAGCTACAGTCTGCTCACCGGGATGAGCATCTACGGCCAGGCGGAAAATCTGCTTAGCCAACAGCACATCGCGCCCATCGGTTATCCCAGCCTGCCCATGAACTTCCGCGCCGGCTTGCGCTTCGAACTCGGCAAGGCAAGCAGCCGATAAACCCCGTCCAGCTCGCCGCAATGCGCCCTCACGCATTGCGGCGCATGGGGCGCGGCAATCGTCCTCCAAGTTGTCTCGCCCCAACTCAATCCAGAGTTCAGTCCGCGTTAATCATCAGCAGGGTGCCCACCCGGGCACTGCCCGAGCCCCATCCTATTGCTCCCGGTGTGCTTGCGTTCTGCTTTGGGCCGGAGCGCCCAAATGGCCAACCGAAGAGGATAAGCAGGATAAACCGGAGTTGCTCCTGCCCAAGATGAATTAAAAGAATATTGATAATATGAAAACGATTATTTGGTGATCCCGCACATTCGTTGAATTGTGACTAAATTAAGAATCTTTATTGTTGATAAAGTATATAGTTTGCGATTACAGTGGACTTTTCCACAGGTATCCCTTGCGATTGCTTTCCTTGGAATTGTTGTCTCCCCGAGGTGTGTTGTGGCTTGCCCAAAGTGCGAATCTGAGGCTCTCACCATCGTCCCGGCTGAAATCCGGCTCTACCGGAATCGGCCCCGAACTCTTAGCCATCCGCCCATGAACCCTCCGCCCGATGTCATGGTTTGCCTCGATTGCGGCTGGTCGGAGTTCTCCATTCCGCGTGCCTGGCTCTCTGCCGGTTGGTTGCGTGCCGAGCGGTCCCAATCGGTGCCCAGCGCGGCTGCCATTTCGGCGGCCAACGTGGCGGCTGCTACCCCTTAGCCAGGTCTGCCGTCCGCGTTGGCCTGCCGGCGCAGGCACGCGGCCCGGCGCTGCTTGGCGCTCCCGTGTGTCCTCGACAACAGAAACTCGCATGCGCAAAGCCCTTCCGTTCAACGGATGGGCTTTTTTTATTGCAGACTGCGGGTCAGACCGGTCGGTCGTGCAAGGGAATCGCTTTTGCGCCCGCCTTGCGGCGGAAACCAAAGAGAAAGGCCTCCCACGCGCAGGTAAAGCCGAATGTGTGCAGGATGCGAATGGGGCGAATGACCGGCAGCAGAACCACCAGGAGCGGGCCGGGAATGTGATGCGACTGCCCCCAACTGCGATCGTTCTTCGTGGGCAGCAGACGGCGCAGACTGCGCCAGAATCCGGAGGGACCGGTTTCGATCTTGGCCGTTTCGCTCCAGAGTTGCGGAAAGCGCGCTGGCTGGGGCGAATTCCCAAACTGCATCTCCAAAAATGCATTGACCGCGCGTGCGATGCTCGGTTGCTGGGCAAGGGCGGCTGTGAGTTCCGCGGGCAATGCCGTAGAAATGGTCTCTGCCACCGTCGCGCAACCACAAAGGATTAGCATTTCCATCCCCTGAATGCGTGCCTTCTCGAGCAGGGAATCCGCTTTGGCCAGCCTCTGCGCGCGTAACAGCGCCCGCCCCAGATCGCCGATCCACAACAACCGGATGTATTCGTGCTTGAGACAGTGATAGCAGAGGTAGAGAATCAGGTCTTCCTCTTGCAGCGATCGCATCGGCCTGCCGCGAAACGTGGCGGCCACCGAGCGGCTCCAGACTCCGTCGATATCGAACGGGCAGTCTTCGGGGACACCGAGGAGCGTGTGCAACTCGATAGTTGTGCCGTCGCGCTGGAAGGTCCAGTGATACTCGTAAGTCGGTGAAGGTACCGAATTGAATCCTGACTGGAGCAGTAATGCCTCTGCCCTTGCATAGTCCCGGCTGCGGACCAACAAGTCGAGATCGACCGACCGGCGCGCGGTCACGTCGCCATAGAGATCCTCCGCCAGCGCCGGCCCCTTCAGCGGCATCACGTCGATACCGCCCGAGGCAAAGGCATCCAGCACCGACTCAAACTCCACGCAAAGCATCAGGGAACTGACCCATTCCGAGCCAACTGCGGCAGCGAAATCCTCTGGAGCATACGGCGCAATCAGCGGGTACACGGCGGCCAGAATACCGTGCAGTTGCGCCAGTGCGAGAAACGCTGGCCAGTCCAGGGCCGGCGGAGGAGTGAGAGCGGGGGGCGACTGCCGATCAACCGAAGATCCCTGGTCCTGCACCGCGTGGTGCAGGCAACGGAAGAGGAATTCAAGTTCCGCGGAGAGATCTCTCATGGCTTCAATCTCCTGCATCGAGGCGCTTCAGCGCCCACTCCACAACCGGCTGCGCCTCCCCGCGCCGGCCGCGCCAGGCCTCGACATGGGTCGCGGTCTGGCCCGCGGCGTGGAAGGCGGCCTCAGGAGACCAGTAAGCCGTGAAGCTGAAGCGCATCAGTTCCAGAGCCGCGGCGCCGGCCGTAAGCGGCTTCGGTTGCCAGTGTGCGTCCTGCCGGTAGCGGCAGCAAAGCATCAGCGCCGGCTGGATGGGCTCGCTGCCCACGCCGCCGGTCACACCCAGTTCCCCGAAAGGCACCACCGTCTGCGTCAGCTTGCCCGGCTCGCGCCGGATATGGAGCGAACGCGGATACGGATGCACCCAGCCCTGTCTGTCCAGGACCGCGTACTCATCGGAGTAATAGGTCGCTCCCGCTTCCAGGAAGCGCGTCACCAAGGTCGTCTTTCCATAGCAGCTTTGTCCGGGCAGCAGGATGGCCCGACCCCGCCATCCTACCACTCCGCTGTGAATGAAAACCCTCTCCCTGGCGGCCTCGGCCACGCGATAGGCGGCGTTCCGCTCGAAGGCATCCAGGAGATCGGCTTCGTCCTTGCAAACAATTGAGCGCTGCCCTTTGACGCGGATGACCGAGTTCTCGGCATCCTCGCCGCAGAAGGCGATGGAAAAGATTCGATCGGGGGCAAAATCTCCAGCGTCGGCGACCGCCTGAGATCCAATCGGCAGCCGCGTCAGCAGGCGCGGCATCAGCGCTGCGCGGTTGGTGCGCACCAACATCCGCGCCCCATAGGCCGAAAAACAAAGTTGTCCTTGCCACTGTGGACGCAATCCCGTTTACCAGCCTATCCTGAAGCTCCTGCCAACAGTATGCGCCCACGCCGCACACAGCGGGAAGACCACCTGTCTTCATCGGCACAGGCAATCCCCGTCAACTTGCGCAGGAGCTTATCGAACCCTTTAGGAAGGTCGTTGGTCGGGCCTCGGTTCCAGTGCCAGGACCGCGGGTGCGGCCATCATCAGAGCCGCTCCCCAGCCCAGCTTGCGGAAGAACTGGCGCCGTCCCAGGTTTGCGTCCCCGCTCGCGGGCAATTCGGCCTGTTCCATGAGCCCTTTCTTCTTCAGCGTGCGTAGCGCGAACTCCACCACGCGCTGGTCGGCCTGCATACCTGTGGCCTGCGCCACCAGCTGTGCCAGTTCATCGATGGAGGTGTTACCGTCCGAGTGCATCCAGACCACGGCGGCTGCCTGGTTCAGTGAAAAGGCCTTTTTGGTTTTGAGGTCGCAGAGCAACAACTCGCCGCCCAGTTCCTTCTGAACCAGGTGGGTCGAGTTGTTACGCAAGGGAAGGGAAGTGCGCTCAACGGTGCTCATGAGGTGAGCATACCCAGAGATGCGTTGCGGATCAAGAACAAAAGTGAATCGCCAGGCATCGGGGAGCTACGCAGGCTGGAAGATGGCTCGACAGGGGATGCCGAGCCAACTCCGGCGGATTGGCCAAAATCGGCAAGCTCTTCCGCAGTGCGCCTGCCTCGCAGGACTGCTCATTTCAGTTCCGCAGCTCTGGCGGCTCGATGTTCGCGGCATATGCGTGCGCCTTGCTGGCGGTAACCGTCAGCACCAGGGGCGCCGCAACCGTCACCGCCGCCGCCCAGCCCAGCTTGCGGAAGAGCTGGCGCCGTCCCAGGTTGGCATCTTCGCTCTTGGGCAACTCAACCCGCTCCATCAGGCCGTCCTTGTCCAGGGAGCGCAGCGCAAATTCCACAACGCGGTTGTCGGCGGGTGTCCCTGTGGCTTCGGCCACCAGGCGCGCCAGCTCATCGATGGAAGTTCTGCCGTCCGAGTGCTTCCAGACCACGGCGGCTGACCGGTTGAGTGAATAGGCTCTCTTGGTCTTGAGATCGCAGAGCAACAACTCGCCGCCCAGTTCCTTCTGAATCAGGTGGGTGGAATTGTTGCGCAAGGGATGGGAAAGCATGCGGGAAGCCATCATGAGATCAAAGTAGACTCGAATTGTCCGACTCGTCAAGAAATAAATATCGAATGGAGGGCAGGCAGCTAGCAGTGACCTGCGTTTGATTCGCACGGGTCACGCTACAAAGTGCGCGTCAGGCGGCTCTGCCATCACTGCCTTGGAGGCGAGACCGGGATATCGCGGTCTCGCCCCGTCTTTCTTCGTCCCACCCGCGAGAGCCCTGCCCTCCCAGTGCATTGAGGCTGAGAGCGGTGCACGGATCTGCCATGAGCCTTGTTAGCCCGGGGGCCCCGACGGGGGGGTCCTTGTTGCCGCGACCGCCGTGACCGCCGGCAGAGCCACCAGCAGAGCCGCCGCCCAGCCCAGCTTGCGGAAGAGTTGACGGCGTCCCAGGTTCGCATCTTCGCTGGCTGGAAGGCTGACCCGCTCCATCAGGCCGTCCTTGTGCAGGGTGCGCAGTGCTAACTCGACAACGCGGTGATCGGCGGGCGTTGCCGCAGCTTCCGCCACCAGGCGCGCCAGTTCATCGATGGAAGTTCTGCCGTCCGAGTGCTTCCAGACCACGGCGGCTGCCTGGTTGAGTGAAAAGGCCCTCTTGGTTTTGAGGTCGCAAAGCAACAACTCGCCGCCCAGTTCCTTCTGGACAAGGTTGGCCGAGAGATTGCGCAAGGGAAGGGAAGAACGCTCAAAGTTGACCATAGCAAAGCATAGACAGATCGAGTTTGCAGGGTCAAGAGAAAAACAGATGCAATGGCGGACGTCTGCGCAAGCAAAGAGTCGCAAGCAAACAGCCGCAAAAAAGAGGGGAAGCCGCGAAGCTTCCCCTCTTGTAATTGCATCTTGCGCCTGAAGGGCGCGTCTGGCCGCACCGCAGGTGCCTAGTACATGCCGTCCATGCCGCCGCCGTGGCCGCCGCCTGCCGGCGCCGACTTGGGCTCCGGAATCTCGACAACCAGGGCTTCCGTGGTCAGCAGAAGTCCGGCGATCGAAGCTGCGTTCTGCAGCGCGGTGCGGGTCACTTTGGTCGGGTCGATGACGCCCGCTTTCACCAGGTCCTCGTACTGGCCGGTCGCCGCGTTGTAGCCGAAGTGCGGGTCCTTGGACTCAAGAACCTTCGCCACCACCACCGCGCCCTCTTCGCCGGCATTGGCGACGATCTGGCGCAGGGGCTCTTCGAGCGAGCGGCGAACAATCTGCGCGCCGATCTTCTCGTCGCCTTCCAGCGTCTTGATCAATGCGTCAACCGCCGGAATGGCGCGAACCAGAGCCACGCCGCCGCCGGGGACGATGCCTTCCTCGACTGCCGCGCGCGTTGCATGAAGTGCGTCTTCCACGCGTGCCTTCTTCTCCTTCAGTTCGGTCTCGGTCGCCGCGCCCACCTTGATGATGGCAACGCCGCCCACGAGCTTGGCCAGCCGCTCCTGCAGCTTTTCCTTGTCGTAGTCCGAGGTGGTCTTCTCAATCTGCGACCGGATCTCCTTCACGCGTCCGTCAATATCGCTGGACTTGCCGGCGCCATCCACAATCGTCGTGTTGTCCTTGTCGATCGTGATCCGCTTCGCGCGGCCCAAATCCTCCAGCTTCACGCCCTCGAGCTTGATGCCCAGGTCTTCCGTGATGGCCTTGCCGCCGGTGAGGATGGCAATGTCGCCCAGAATGGCCTTGCGGCGATCGCCGAAGCCCGGAGCCTTGACGGCCGCCACGTTCAGCGTGCCGCGCAGCTTGTTCACAACCAGCGTCGCCAATGCTTCGCCTTCGACATCCTCGGCGATGATCAGCAATGGCTTGCCGCCGCGAGCAACCTGCTCCAGCAGGGGCAGCAGATCCTTCATTGCGCTGATCTTCTTTTCATAGATCAACACATAAGGATCTTCCAGAATCACTTCCAGCCGCTCGGCGTCGGTGACGAAATAGGGGCTCAGATAGCCGCGGTCAAACTGCATCCCGTCCACGGTCTCCAGGCCGGTGTGCATGGTCTTCGACTCTTCGATGGTGATCACGCCATCCTTGCCCACAACCTTCACTGCCTCGGCGATGATGTCGCCGATCTCCTGGTCGCCGTTGGCCGAGATCGCGCCCACCTGGGCGACAGAACCCTCGTTCACTGGCTTGGAGAGCTTGCCCAGTGCACCGCCGTCGGTCCACTTGCCGTCCTTGTCGCGCGTGCCGATGATCACCGTTACGGCCTTCTCAATGCCGCGCTTCAGGGCCGTCGGGTTGGCGCCGGCCGCCACCGTCTTCACGCCTTCGCGGAAGATCGACTGCGCCAGCACAGTGGCCGTCGTGGTCCCGTCGCCGGCTACATCCGACGTCTTGGAAGCCACTTCACGCACCAACTGCGCGCCCACGTTCTCCACCGGGTCCTTCAAATCGATTTCCTTGGCGACCGTGACGCCGTCCTTGGTGATGGTGGGGGAGCCGAACTTCTTCTCGATTACTACGTTGCGGCCCTTGGGGCCTAGTGTCGCCTTCACGGCGTCTGCCAGCGTGTTCACGCCCCGCAGAATCGCCTGACGGGAATCTTCACCGTGCAGAATCTGTTTTGCCATTTTTGTAACTCTCCTAATCCAGTTGTCAGAAATCAGTTGTCAGTGAACAGTGCTCAGTGATCAGTCCCTGTGTTCAGTTCGTCAGTTGGCGCCAGAGTCGAAGTTGGCGATTTTTACTGATCACTGTCCACTGATCACTGACCACTCGGCGGCTACTTCTTCACGATTCCCAGAACTTCTTCCTCGCGCATGATCAGATACTCTTCGCCGTCAAGCTTGATCTCGGTGCCGGAGTACTTGCCGAAAAGCACGCGGTCGCCTGCCTTCACGTCCAGGGGGAACACCTTGCCTTCGTCGTTGGACTTGCCCTTGCCCACGGAGATCACTTCACCCTCCTGGGGCTTTTCCTTGGCGCTGTCGGGGATAATGATGCCGCCACGGACGGTTTCGCCCTCTTCCAAGCGGCGAACCAGAATACGATCATGGAGCGGAGTGAATGTCGTCTTGACTGATGTTGCTGCCATTGCTTTGCTTCTCCTTCACGCGCGGGCAGGGTTGAGCCCCGGCCGCGGGTTTTGAGTGATTTGCGGTAAGAAACTCTGGAATTCCGGGTTCTCGTTCTATTGCGTTAGAGCGGCAAACCCGCCCGAGCAATGCAGCCAGCCATGTGCTAGCAGTCTCGGCTTCCAATTGCTAACGATAGGGAAAGAGAAGCCAAACTGTCAAGCCCCTCTTGCTCAATATGAGTGAATCGCACTCATAAAATAGGCGATCTGAACGGAAAGTCTTCGCACTGTATCCTAACCTATAGAAAATAATGCCCTAGGAGGCTGCCATCAGCGCAGCCACCGCCAAGCCACAATCAGTTCATTGACAAGAAAGAGCGTCCCAAAAATCGCCTTATTGTGCCGGGAAAGCCACTCAGGCAGGTAGATGTCGAAGCTCTCGCGCCGGTCCAAGGTGAAACGGGCGGCCAGGCTGGTCAACGGGCACCGGCCGTGGTTCACTGCAAGAGCGCCGCACTCCAGCAGAACCAGCGCGGTCAAAGCCAGCGCCCAGTCAAAGCGGCGAAGAAAACCCACCGCCGGCAGAGCCAGGATGCACAGCACGAAAAAGGCCCAGATCGCGGTGTGCAGCAGCTTGATAGCGCCGAGCACACGAGCCCGGAACGAAGGCCTTTGAAACAGTGATTCCAGCATCGCAAACGGTCCGGGGCGGCGCGGCTGAGCTCTCCCACCGGCTTCATATTCTACAGGCAGGGAACGGACTCGCGGATGCTGCAAGCCACGCGGTAGAATGATTCTCATGTCGCGCCGCTCTCTCCTTTGTTTCGCTCTCTTGCTGGCCGGGTTTGGTCTGGCCGTTTCGCCCCTTTGTCCCGCCGCTCAGGAATCCAGCAAGCGCGGCCGCAAATACAAGCCGCCGGCCCCCACCGCGCGCATTGAAGTCACGGTGCTGCGCGACGCAAACTCAAAGCCCATTGAGAATGCCGCGGTGGTCTTTCACCCCATGGAGGGGGAGAAGGACAAGGGCAACATGGAGCTGAAAACCAACGAGGACGGCAAAACCATCATTGACGTGCTCCCCATCGGCGACACCATTCGGGTCCAGATCATCGCCAAGGGTTTTCAGACGTTTGGCGGGGATTACAAGGTAGACAAGGCTCAACTGGCCATCGAGATCCGCATGAAACGGCCCGGTGAGCAGTACTCCATCTACGACAACCACGACCAGCCGGCCGGCGGCGCCAGGCAACCGGCCACGCCATCCGCCCCCAGCCAGCCCCAGGCTCCCAAGTAGCGTTTGCCGGGGATCTGCCGAAGCAAACCTGTTGGTATTGCCATTGATTTCTCTCCAAACCCTCGGCGGTAAATCGGCACTGGTCACCGGGGGCGCCCGGCGCATCGGCCGCGGGATCGCGCTAGCCTTGGCAAGCGCCGGCGCCGATGTGGCTATCACCTATCGCAACTCCCGGTCTGAAGCCGAAGAGACCGCGCGTGCCGTTGAAGCTGCGGGGAACCGCGCCATGACCGTGCGCTGCGACGTGCGTTCCGAGAGCTCCGTCCGCGCCGCTGTTGCCGCCACACTCGCCGCATTGGGCCGGATTGACGTGCTGGTCAACAACGCCGCGGTCTTCGAGTCCGCAACCCTTGAATCGATCAGCCTGGATCAATGGGACGCGGTCTTCGAGACCAACACGCGCGGCCCTTTTCTGGTGGCGCGCGAAGCGCTCCCCGCTTTGCGCGCGTCTGAAGGCAGAATCGTCAACATCGGCTCGCTGGGTGGGCTGCGCCCATGGGCCGGTCACGCCCATTACTGCGCTTCCAAGGCCGCTCTGCACATGCTTACCCAAGCTATGGCCAAGGCCTTCGCTCCCGAAGTGAGCGTGAACTGCGTGGCCCCCGGCTGGATTGAATTCGACCCGCAGCCCGGCCAGGAACCCGGCCCGGCGTCAGCCCGCTTTGCCGACCGAACGCCCATGCGCCGCAACGGGACGGCGGACGATATCGCCCAGGCGGTCTTGTTCTTTGCCGCGGGGCCCCACTTTGTCACCGGGCAGATTCTGGCTGTCGATGGCGGCCTCGGTCTCTAGTGTCCTGTCTCCGATGTTCCTGACATAAATGCCGCTGTCATTCTGAGCGAACGGGGCCCCAAACGCTTTTCAGTTTGGGGGTGGTGAGCGAAGAATCTGCTTTTGCCTTCCCGTAGTTCTGACGTGAACTTCAGAGACACCACACTAGCTGAGGCCCCTTATCGACTCAGCAGGCGATCCCAGAAGCCCTTCTTGCCAGAGTTTGACAGGTCCTTTTCATCTCTTCTCGATGGCTCAGCGTAATCTCGGGCGTTGAACTTCAGCGGCACGCCCGCCCACAGGCCAACCGGTTCCGGCTGGTCCGGCCATGCGTCACCGTTGACCGCGGCCTGTGGATTGGTGAGGCAAAGCCGCCGCGCGGTCTCCTCGCCCTTCTTCGCCAAAACGTACTCATACCCCTTCTTCAGGTGCGGCGGACGCCAAACCGGATGGTGCGCGTCCGAAGCCAGAAAGTGGATCCAGTCCCGCTCAAGCAGCTCGTTGGAAAGCGCCTCGGCCATCTTGCCAAACCGTCCGTAAAGCGACGCCGACGTAACCTGCACAAGGCAGCCCTTTTGCAGCCAGTTGGCCAACATTCCCGGCTCTTGCTGCAGTGCGGCGTAGCGCTCCGGGTGGGTAACGATCAGCGTGTAACCGGCCGACTGCAAGCGGAACAGCGCGTCGTCCAACTGCTGCGGGATTGACATGTTGGGAAACTCGATCAGCAGGTAACCCTTGCCGTCGATCGAGTAGCTCAGTGGGTGGGCGATCGCGTCAAAGATATTCTCCGCGTTCATGTGGAAGTCGCACGCCAGGCTCAACTCCACAACACCCTCAAGCGCCTCCCGCAACTCGGCCAGCCGTTCGTCGTTGACTTCGGTCTGATAAGGGTATTCGTCGCTGGCGTGGGGCGTGCAAACGATGTGCGTCACGCCCTCTTTCGCGGCTTCGTGCGCCATGGCCAGCGAAGTCTCAAGATCGGGCGACCCATCGTCGACCCCGTAGATCAGATGCTGATGAATATCAATCACTTTTCAAGCTTTCCAATCCGTGCGACGGGACGCTCAAGGAGTGGCCAGTGCCTCGATCATTGAAGCAAATATCTTCCAGCCGTCTGCCGATCCCAGAATCTGCTCGCTCGATCGATCCGGATGGGGCATCATCCCCAGCACGTTTCTTCCCTGGTTGAAGATGCCCGCAATGTTGCTCAGCGAACCGTTGGGGTTGGCTTCCGTCGAGGGGCGTCCGTCGGGGTCCACATACCGGAAGGCGATCCGATCCTCGGCTTCCAGCCGATCGAGTTCCTCCGGCGTGCAATAGTAATTGCCTTCCATGTGCCCGATCGGCATCTGCAGCACCGCGCCCTGCTTGAACTGGTTGGTGAAAGCGCTGTGAGTGGTCTCAACCCGCAGATGAACCTGCTTGCAGATGTACTTCAGGCCGGCATTGCGCATCAGCGCGCCGGGCAGCAGACCGGCCTCGGTCAGAATCTGGAAGCCGTTGCAGATGCCCAGCACCAGACCCCCGCCGGCCGCAAACCGCTTCACCGCCTGCATCACCGGAGAAAACCGCGCAATGGCGCCGGTGCGCAGGTAATCGCCATAGGCAAACCCGCCCGGAACCAGCACCGCATCCACGCCCTGCAGATCTTCGGTGTCGTGCCAGAGAAAGGTGACGGGCTGGCAGGCCACTTCCGCAATCACGTGGAATGTGTCGTGGTCGCAATTCGAGCCGGGAAACACCAGAACCCCGAATTTCATGCTTTTAGCCTATCAGTTTTGCCCCGGTTGCAGCTCCGGTTTCAACTCCCGTCCAGTGCCCGCCAACCGCCCGGCTTGGAGGGACCGGGGCCTCGCCTTGACCAAGCGCCCCGGTGGTATACTCACAAGGTTAGGCGCGTGCCGCGCCAGTATTCTCTATTACCGCTGAGGTTCTCATGTCCGGCCATTCAAAGTGGGCCACAATCAAGCACAAGAAGGGCGCGCTCGATGCCAAGCGCGGCAAAATATTCACCCGTCTGCTCAGGGAAATTGCGGTCGCCGCCAAGGGCGGCGGTAACCCTGACAGCAATGCCCGGCTTCGCACCGCGGTCCTGGCGGCCAAGGCTGAAAATATGCCGGCGGAAAACATCAAGCGCGCCATCCAGCGAGGCACCGGCGAGCTGGAAGGCGTCAACTACGAGGAGATCTCCTTTGAGGGCTACGGCCCCGGCGGCGTGGCCATCATCGTGGATGTCACCACCGACAACCGCAACCGCTCCGTCAGCGAAATTCGCCACGCCTTTTCGAAGAACGGCGGCAACCTCGGCGAGACCGGCTCGGTCCGCTTCATGTTCCACAAAAAGGGCCTCATCGCCGTGGAAAAGTCAGCCGCCACGGAAGACCAATTGATGGAGATCGTCCTCGAACATGGCGGCGAAGACCTCAACGACGAAGGCGATACCTGGGAGATTATTACCGATCCGGCTTCGCACGAGGCCGTTGCCGCGGCCGTCAAGGCTGCCGGCATTCCTACCGTCATGAGCGAAGTCACGATGGTCGCCTCCACCTATACCAAGCTGGAAGGCAAAGAGGCCAGCCAGATGGTGCGGCTGCTTGAGGCTCTTGAAGACTTCGACGATACCCAGAATGTCTACTCGAACTTCGATATGGACGCCGAGCAGATGGAACAGATGGCCGGATAACGCTTGCCAGGCAGGCATTCAAGAGGCCGCCCGACCGAGGCGGCCTTTTTTGAGCAACCAGGGACTCCATCCAGAAGAAGGGAAGAACGTTGAAGCCAACTGCGAAAGCTCTGTTGTTGATTGCCATGGCAGGGGCGATGCTGGCCGCTGCCCAGACGCCGGACTCCGCCCAGCCCCCCGGCAACGCACCCGCCGCCAACCCCGTTGCCCAGGTGCGGCAAGCCCGGAGTTGGGAGTTCGGGCCCTTTGTCAACGGCGGCATGGGCGTCGGCGACCGGTCGGACTTCAAGTTTCTCTGGGGCGGCTTCCAGTTGGCCAAGCCCCTCACGCCGGTTCTCCATGCCGGAATCCTCTCCGGCCAGTTCGAGTTGGGCGGCAACGTCATGCCTCTGTGGCAGGCCTATACGCCGGCGCCTGGCCCGCAGACCTTTATCTACCAGGGCCAAACCTACACCGAGCCTGTCGGCGGCGGCACGTACCGCGGCGTCAGCCTCACACCGGTCATCTTCCGCTGGAATTTCCTAACCCGTTCGAAGCGTTTTCAGCCGTGGTTTCAGGGCGCGGGCGGCCTCATCTACACCACGCACAAGTTTCCTCCCGACGTGCTGGTTCCCCACGGAACACCCGGCGGCACCAGCGTGTGGAACTTTACGCCCCAGGGCGGCGTCGGATTCCACTACTTCACGCGACCCAAGCGGTCGGTGGACGTGGGCATCAACGCGGTGCACATTTCGTCGGCATCGCTGGGCGACCGCAATCCCGGCGTGAACGCAAGCATTCAGATCCAGGTGGGCTACACCTTCTGGAAGTAGCGGCAGTGTCCCGGCGGCTAGCTTGGGCCGCTGAGATGGAGTGAGCATGAGTGGGCCGGTCGTCGAATGCGTACCGAACTTCTCCGAGGGCACGGATGCCCGGCGGGTCAAGGCCATTGTGGCCGCGATGCGCGTCGAGGGGGTGCGCCTGCTGGACTGGTCCATGGATGCCGACCACAACCGCTCCGTGGTAACCATTGCCGGAGAGCCCTCCGCGGTGGTCGAGGCCGCGGTGCGCGGCGCCGGCAAAGCCGTGGAACTGATTGACCTGACCCGCCAGCAAGGGGTTCATCCGCGCATCGGCGCCGCCGACGTCATTCCCTTTGTGCCCGTCTCCGGCATCAAACTCGAACAATGCGTTCTGCTCGCCCGCCAGGCAGGCCTCGAGATTTGGCGGCGCTTCGGCGTGCCGGTCTTCTTTTATGAAGCGGCCGCCGCGCGCCCTGACCGCGCCAACCTTGAAGATGTGCGCCGGGGGCAATTCGAGGGTCTGCGCGATGCGGTGCGCAACGAGACCGCCCGCCGGCCCGATCTGGGCGGCCCCGGCCTCCATCCCACGGCCGGCGCATGCGCCGTTGGGGCCCGCCGCTTCCTGGTCGACTACAACCTCTCCTTCGATTCCACCAACGTCGCCGTCGTCAGAGCCATCGCCCGCGAGATTCGCGCCGTCTCCGGCGGCCTCAAGGGCGTCAAAGCCATGGGTCTGCTGGCCCATGGACGCGCTCAGCTCTCTATGAACATTACCGACTTCCACGTCACGCCGGTTTCGCAAGTCTTTAGCGCCGTTTCCGCGCTGGCCCTCAAGCATAAGACCGCGCCCGTCGAGGGGGAGATCATCGGCCTCCTTCCCGAGGCTGCCTGTGAGCAGAATAGCGAGTGGATGCGTCAATTAGTAGGGTTCGATCCCGAAACCAAGATTCTCGAGCGCCGCCTCGAGTCTCCCTTGGCCTGGCCAAGCGAGACATAAGTTCTGCCCCCGCGCGTGGCTCTGGCATGAAACACCCCGGTGAGTGAGAAGAGAGCGGAGAAGAGTATCTTCCTCGCAAACAGCAACTCGAAGCTAGCCGCACGGTAGTTGGCGATCTCCGTGCAACCGATTCGGCACTTGCCGCGATCCTGGGCACTTGCCGCGATCCTGGAGGATTGAAGTGTTCAAGGGATTTCTTAAGTTTTCGGTTCCGGCCCTTCTGTTGGCTGCCGCCGCCTCGCTTCCCGCGGCCCAGTTGTCCACGGATGCCCGCACCGCGGTTCCCCATGACGTGCAGCAATTGGTGGTGGTGGACTACAAGGCCATGCAGAATTCGTCGGCAGCCATGGACCTGAAAGAGCGCGTTATGCCGGCCCAACTGAAAGAGTTTGACGAGGCGCTGAAAAAATCCGGACTCAACGACAACCACGACGTGGATCAGTTGGCCTTCGTTCTCTTCCGTCCCAAGGAATCGAGCGACGACCTGTTGACCGTCGGCATTGCCCAGGGCCAGTTCGCGACACAGGATATCCTTGCCAACTTCCGCAAGCAGAAGGTGAAGCCCCTTCTGGTGCGCGCCAACAAAATCTATCCCCTGGCCAAGACCGGCATGATGCTCTGCTTTGTCGATCCCTCAACCATGGTCTTCGGATCAAAGGAGGCCGTCGCGAAGGCCCTGGACGCGCGCGACGGCATGACTCCCAGCCTGCTCACCAACGCAACCATCATGGACGCCATGCGCAGCGTTGACTCCGAGCCCCTGTGGAGCATCCTCGACCAGAAGGGCACCCAGACCATGATGAAGCAGGTGCTCGGCGAGGCCGGCTCCGTCACCGACTTCGAGACGGTGAAGAAGCGCCTTCAGGTTTCCTGGTACTCCATGAACTTTCAGCACGGCGTCAAGTTCGACCTGACCATTTCCACCGGTGACCCCTTCTCCGCGGCCACCATCTCCTCGCTCCTGAATGCGGCCGTCATCTACCGCAAGATGAGTGGTTCCGACGACGAAAAGCAGGCCATGGCAGCCACCGCTGTAACTTCCAGCGCGGGCAACCTGTCGGTCCACTTTGCCAGCTCCGATGCACAGTTCGACAGCCTCTTGCACTCCCAGCTCTTCCAGGGCATGGTGCACTGACGGGAACAGCGCCAGGCCGGATTTGCGTCTGGTCCCTGCCTGGCCGCGATGCCCGTCGTCTCAAGCGTCGACGCCTTTGATCTCGCGCTGAAGTCTTAGAGCGAAACCAGGGTTACTGTGTCCTGTTCGGTCCTGAGGAAGGTCGCCGCTCCCTGGTGGTCGCGTCAACTTGGCTGTCGTGCTTTCGCGATACAGCGTCCCTGGTTTCGCTATAGCCCGCATTTCTCACAGCCCGCCGAGAATTGTAGCGCCTCCCGGACGGCTGTTCCGAGGGCCTCCCGGCCCTCGGGGGCTTCGCCAAACCTTGAATTCCGCGCTTGCCGCGCCGTCTGTGAGAAATGCAGGTTACAGAGACACAGCCGGTTCGCCGCTCTTTGGCGGGGCGGGTCCTGTGCGGTCAGTGTTGCCGTTGCACACCCGGTCACGCCCGCTTCGCTTGGCAAGATAGAGCGCCTGGTCGGCAAGTTCGATAAGCGCCACCGAGTCTTCTCCCTGTCGGGGGACGCAGGTGCCGCAGCCCACTGAAACGGTCACTAGCCCGCGGGCATTCGCGCTGTGGGTCAGCCTGCGGCTCTTCACCGCGGCGCAGATTTCATGGGCAATCTGCAAAGCGCCCTCGTTGCCGGTCCCCGGCAGCAGAACCGCGAATTCTTCACCGCCAAAGCGGGCCACCAAGTCACCCGGACGGGCCACCACCTCTACGGCCGCTTCGGCAATCTGTTGCAGGCAAACATCGCCCCGTAGATGTCCGTAGGCATCGTTGTACGACTTGAAGAAGTCCACATCGATCAGCAGGATTGAGAGCGGCCGGCCATCGCGCATCCCGCGGCGCCACTCGTTGGCCAGGCTCTGGTCGAACCGGCGCCGGTTGGCTATCCCGGTCAGCGCATCGGTAATAGCCAGCGCCTCCAGTGCCCGGTAGGCCTCTTGTAGTTGCTGCTCCGAGCGCTTCCGCTCCGAGATATCCCGCACGATATTGAGGATCTCTGCCGGAGCCCCGGTCACGCTGTCGCGCACCACGCGAAGGCTGGCCTCGGCCCAGAAGTACTCTCCGCTGTGCTTGCGGATGCGGCACTCGATAATAGCGCCCTCGGCGCCGGAACCCAGTTGCCTCAGCACCGCTTCTGCCTCGGGACGGTCCTCGGGATGCACCATCTCGACGCTATTCAGCCGCGCGAACTCTTCGTCTGAATAGCCCACAAGACGATGAACCGCCGCCGAGACGTACCTGCGATTCCCATTGAAGTCGGACAGGATGATCGCATCGCGCGAGTTCTCCGTGATCAGGTTGTGCAGCTTGACGATCTCCCGCAGCCGCCGCTCGGTCGCCTTTTGGTTTGCCATCACCACCGAAACGCTGTAAATCATCAGCATGGCCGCGCCGGCGGCAACCAGAAGCAGCACCGTGGGAAGCGCTGGGTTCACCGCCCTTGCCGCGGCAAACGGGCCTGAGCCGCGAATGGTAAACCAGCTCGCGATCATGGCCGTAACCAGCAGGAACAACGAGGCATGACCCAGTCCCAGCCGCAGCACCACCAGAACCAGCAGCGGAAAGATCAGGTACACAATCGGCACCGAGGACTGCATGAACGCGGCCATCGCCACCACCACCAGCAGGGTGGGGTAAGGCCAGTTCTTTCGCCAGTTCACGGCCTTCCTGAAGCGGGTTTGAAAGATCGCGATAAATGCCGGCGTCCCAATCACCATGCCGGGGCTGTCGGAGGCCATCCAACTCAGAAATGCATGATGCGGCGCCGCGATCTTCAAAAGCGGATACAGAAGCACATAAAACCCTGCCGCCAACGCAGGTGCGGCCAGCCCGGCAAAAAGCAGAAACCGCACCAGGTAGCCCCGCTCCGTAAACCGGGGAAGCACGCAAGAACGAGGCCGAAGCAGCAGGGCAGCCGCTGCCACTTCCACGATGTCCAAAAGACCATAAAGCAGGAACTCGTGCCACCGGCCGGGCAAAAAAACGATGCGTACCGACAAAGCAAGAAGTCCGGCTGTCAGGTAGGCAGGCCACCGCCAGCGTGGCGCTAGCAACAAGTAGCTGAGCAGCAACCCATTCGCTACCCAGAAAATATTCGCGTCCGGCTTCCACATCTCAAAGAATTCGATGATGCAGGCGGCGGCGCTTACTGAGAGAAAGCAGCCCGCCAGGCGCAGAGCAAACCCATGCCGGCGCAACCAGCGGCTCCTGAGACGGCCGCGCATGGATGCAGCCTCGCCGCGCACACTGCTCCTTCCACTTCCTGTATCGGTGGGATTCGAGCCGGAAACAGTGGGCCGTGTCGTTTTCAGGTTCAATTCCTACTTGGGCACTTGTTGGACGCTCCGGTCAGGGTTGTGTCAGTTGCGGATGAAACTCCGCCTTCCCCCCCGGAAGCAAAACAATCTCCAACTGGCCTTCCTGCCGCTCGGCCACCGTCGGCCCATCCATCTGCGCCTGCCGGCCGTCGGATGCCGTGTACTGCACCTTCAGCGGACCGCTGCCGCGCAACTGGATGCGATAGTGCATCTCGCCGCCGGAGGCCAGGCTGTCCGCCCCAAAGCTGGCGCTGGGATAGTCCACTTCAAGCAGTTGGATGGCCCCGCCCGTGCGGTTCTCCACCGTTGTCTCAATATGGTACGAGTGGCAACCGGCAGCACCAAAAAACATCGGCAGCGCGGCGACGCCCAAAACCCTGGCGCGAAACTTCATTGCGGCCTCTCATTCCTGCTCAACTCAGGTTGCTCCGCGGACTCGGCAGCCACCTTCTTTTCCAGCCGGTCCAGCCGCTTCAGCATCTCCGGGAGCCGCTGAAAGATGCTCACCGCCCGCAGCCAGACGCGGTTATCAAAGCCCGGCGAGCCGGAGATGATCTTTCCCGGCGGCACATCGTGCGACACCGCCGACTGCGCCGTCAGAATCACTCCGTCGCCAACCGTGCAGTGGCCGGCCACGCCCGTCTGCCCCGCCAGAATCACGTTGTTGCCCACCATCGACGAGCCGGCCAGCCCCGTCTGCGCGCACAGCAGCGTGTTCTCTCCCACGTGCGAGGCGTGCCCCACCTGCACCAGGTTGTCCACCTTGCTGCCGTCGCCGATGCGCGTCTCGCCCACCGTCGCCCGGTCAATCGTGGCGTTGGCCTGCACGTCCACCCGGTTGCCCAGCCGCACCGGCCCGGATTGCGGAATCTTCTCCCAGTGCCCGGCCTCGTTCTTCGCAAATCCAAATCCGTCCGCGCCGATGATCGCGCCATTTTCCAGCGTCACGTCGTCGCCCAGCACGCAGTTCTCCCGCACCACGGCGTGGGCGTGTGCAAAAAAATGGCTGCCTGCCTCCACGCCGGGATACAGCACCACGTGCGGCAGCAGCGTGGCCTGCGGTCCAATCTTCACCCGCGGCCCCACCACAACATAAGCGCCGATATGCGCCCCCTCGCCGATCTCCGCCGTCGCATCGATCACCGCCGTGGGATGGATGCCCGGAGCGTAAGCCGGCGGCTGGTAAAAAAGCCCCAGAGCGCGAGAGAAAGCCAGGTAAGGGTTCTTCAGCCGCAGCGTGGCCGCGGCAATCTCAGGGAACTCCGGCTCCACCAGCACGGCGGCGGCGCGCGTGGTGCGGGCCAGCGCTGTGTAGCGGGGATTGGCCACAAAAGTCACTTCCGTGGGGCCCGCTTCCTCCAGCCCTTTCACGCCCGTTACCTCGACCTCCGCGTCTCCGCGCAACTCCGCGCCCAGTCTGCTTGCCAATTCGCCTAGCTTCATCGAATGAGATTGTACCGGAACGTGCCGGTCAGCGGCTGTAGGTTGGGGCTTTGGAGAATGACCGGAAGCGATCTTCTACGCCCCCTCCGGCGCGCCGGGAAACAGCTCCGGTTGCTCCGGCTCCCGCTCAGCCCGCTTGCGGCCACCAGCCCCGATCAGGCTCACCACCTCCAAAGCCTGAATCGCCTGCCGCGGCACGTAGATCCTCTGCGTATTCGACCGCGTATCCGGCGGCGTCAGCAGCAGCCCCGCGCCCTCCACCAGCGAGCGGTCGTTGGCTGCCAGGCCTTCCAGTTCTTCGCCGTCGTTCAAAGTCAGGCGCAGCCACAGCCCGGCCGTGCGCGGCCTCACGGAAAACCGCTTATGCAGCAGCCGCTCCGGGTTGGCCTGGTCCGCCGATTGCGAGCCTGGAAAGTCGCGCACATAGCAGACCCATTTCACCTGCTCCCAGCCGATGCGCAACACCTTTCCGCCCGCATCCAGAATCTCCAACTCCGCCGCATCCTGGCTGATCGGTGCCTCCGCGTACCCCGCGCACCAGTCCCTGGAGAACTTGCGCACGATCACCGGTTTGCGGACGGAGGCCATCGCTCTGGATTGTCGCATGAACCCCCCGCCCCACGAACGCTCGCCCCCCCTCTGAAATCTTTGTAAGCTGGGGCGAAGGGACACGGATTGGCCGCCAGAAAGAAAACCGGTTGGGGTGTTGTGCCGGGTGCCGGGAGGGCAGACGCCGCAAAGTTGGTGCATTTTGGCCTTCCCAAGACACGCAAAATATGGTAAGGTACTGGTTTGCCACCATCCCGAATTGTCCTGTAACAGTAACAGCATCAGGCACTTGGGCTGCGTTACCAACGGCGGAAGCAGGGAAGAGAATGCCCGACTACATTTACCTTCTGGAAAACCGGCTCTCGGCCGACCAGCAGAACGCCCTGCGCCAGTTGCGCGAGGCTGCCCGTGAAGCGGGAATGATCTTGTTCCTCACCGGGGACGCAGTCCGCGACCTGACCAGCGGCCATGCCGTCCGCGAACTTGAAGTCGCCGTGCACGGAAATGCCCTCAAACTAAAGAAAACAATAGAGAAACTGGGCGGCCATGTGTGGGGGGAAGACGAACCCTCCCGCTCCCTCTATCTCTGTTTTCCGGGAACCGTGCGCGTGGACGTCATCGGCACCCATCGTACCGAGTACCCCAAGCCCGGCAAACCCGTCTTCCATCCCGCCTCCATCCAGGAAGACCTGCGCCGGCGCGATTTCACCGTCAATGCCATGGCCATCTCCCTCAACGAGGGCTCATTCGGCCTCCTCATGGACCCCCTCAACGGCGCCGCCGACATTGAAGCCCGCCAGTTGCGCCTGGTCTCGAATTACGGCTTTCTTGAGAACCCCTCGCTGCTGATTCGCGCTACCCGCTACAAGGCGCGCCTGGGCTGGGAGTTGGACCCCAAAACCCAACAGCGATTTGACAACGCCAGGGAAGAAGGCGTGATCGAGCACCTTTCTGCCCATGCCCGCAGCCAGGAACTCGAGCAGATTGGCCACGAAGAAGAAGCCTTGAAGGTCCTCGAAGCGCTGGAGGCTGAAGGCTGGATGAAGGTCCTCTTCCCGGCCTGGACTGCGGCCAAGGCCGACGTCGAGAGGCTCAAGGCGCTCCACGATCTGGCCGTCGATCTCCTTATCCAGGGAGTGCATGCCGATATGTCGGCGGCGCAAATGCGCCTGCTCACCGCCAAACTGGCCCCCAAGGAACTGGCCGCCCTGAAGAAACTCATGCTGCGGCCAGGCTTCGTCGAGGAGTGGGACAGCCTCGACTCGCTCGCCGCCGGATTCGCCAAGGTCCTCCTCGCCAAGGAGAATGCCACCCCCTCGGCCGGCTTCAAGCTGTTTACCAGCTACGACCCGGAAGCAATTCTCTGGCTTGGTTTTACCAGCAAGAGCGCGGCAGTACTTGAGCGCTACACCCGGTTCCTGAAGGTCTGGCCTGAAGCGCGCCAGCGCATCCCCCACGCCCTCATGCAGGAGATGCGGATTACCCAGGAACTGCCCGCCTACAACGAAATCGTGCACTCCATCTTCCTCCAACTCATTGACGAGAAGCTCACCACGGTCGAGGAAATGCGCGCCTTCCTCGAACCCTACTCGCCACCCGCGCCGCCGCCCCAGGTCACCATCAAGAGGCCGCGCGCCAAGCGCGGGGCCGAGCCCAAGGTCAAGGAACGCTCCTTCGACGACGAGGAGGCCGAGGACAGCCTGGACGAGGAAGAGGATCTCGACGACATCGGCGCCGACGACGAGATCGATCTTGGCCTGCCCATCCCCAAGCTTGCCCTGGATGAGAACGTCGCCGATGACGAATTGGATGAGGACGACGAAGAGGCTGGGAAGGCTGAACCAATCGTGAAAGAACACGCCGGCAAAAAGGGCGCGGCGAAACCTGAAGAACCGGCGTCCGCGCCAACGGTCGCGCCTGTGAAGCCTGGGAAGCCTGCCGCGGTTGTGCCCGTGGCCACCAAGCCGGCCAAGGCTGAGCAGGCACAACCCGAGCCAAAACCCAAGCCAGAACCCAAGGAAGCACCCAAGCCCGTCGCATCTGCCTTCAAGGCCAAGCCCGCACCGGCGCCCGCACCCAAAAAGGCTGAGGCAGCGCCGCCCGCGGCCAAGCCAAAGCCGGCCAAGCCCCTGCCCATGGCAGCCCAGAAGCAGGCCCCGGCCAAGGCCCCTGCCAAGACCCCGGTGAAGAAGCCGGCCAAGCCGCCCGTCAAGGCGCTCGCCAAGCCGCCCGTGAAGAAGCCGGTCAAGCCGCCGGCCAAGGCGCCTGGCAAAGCCTCCCCGGCAAAAGCCAAGCCTGCGCCCAAGGCCAGTCCCAAACCAGCCAAGGCGTCCAAGCCGGCCAAGCCCCTCAAGCCAGCAGCGAAAAAGCCAGCTCCCAAAGCCGCCAGAAAGCGGTAGGCGCCGGCAAACCCCTGGCCGTCTCAGGGCAATCTGGAGGTCTTTCCATGGCTCGCCGGTTCAGCCGTACACTCTCTTTCTGCATGTTCACGCTGCTCGCGCTCTCCGCCGCCGCAGCGGCCTCCACCGCCGGCGCGCAGACGGTCGCCCCAACCCAAAAGCATGCCGCCAAAGGCTACCGATTTCAAAAAGCCGGCTGGACCTATGTGCACCTTGAAGGGTCGCCCGCCCAGGTCGGATTCCAGCATGGCAGCCTGCTCTCCGCTGAAATCGCCGACATGGTCGATGTCATCAAGCAGGAGACCGCTCACGAGACCCGCCGCGACTGGGCCTTCTTTCGCGACGCCGGCCGCACCATGCTCTGGCCCCACATCGATCCCGAATACCGCCAGGAACTGCAAGGCATCGCCCGCGGCGTCCAATCCAAAGGCGTCAAACTCGACGTATGGGACATCGTCGCCCTTAACGGCGGCATCGAAGAACTGAACGAGTACTATCTGCCCTGGCTCGACAAGCGCCGGCACGCCTCCAACGCTCCCCATCTGCTTCCCCAGGGCCGCTGCTCGGCCTTCATCGCCACCGGCAGCTACACCCGCGGCGGCAAGATCGTCATCGCCCATAACAACTGGTCAAGCTATGCCGAAGGCGCGCGCTGGACGGTCATCTTCGACATCGTCCCCGCCCACGGCCACCGTATTCTCATGGACGGCGCCCCCGGCATCATCACCAGCCAGGACGACTTCGGCGTCAACGACGCCGGCCTCATGGTCACCGAGACCACCATCACCCAATTTGAAGGCTGGGACCCCGACGGCAAGCCCGAGTTTGTCCGCTCCCGCAAGGCCCTCCAGTACGCCGGCTCCATCGACGAATACGTCTCCATCGTCAAGGAAGGCAACAACGGCGGCTACGCCAACGACTGGCTCATCGGCGACCGCAACACCGGGGAGATCGGCTACCTCGAACTCGGCCTCAAAAACACACCCCTCTGGCGCACCAGGGACGGCTACTTCGTCAGCACCAACTTCGCGCGCGATCCGCAGTTGATCGAGCACGAGACCAGCGGCTTTGACATCGGGAATCTCTCCAGCTCCCCCAACGCGCGCCGCATCACCGCCGAAAAGCAGATCGAGAATGCCAAGGGGAAGATCGATGTCGAGCTCGCCGAGCAGTTCCTCTCCGACCACACCGATAGCTACACGGGCAAAGTCGACCCCGACGAGCGCTCCCTCTGCGGCCACATCGACCGCGATCCCCGCGGTGTCCCCGAGTGGGGCCGGGGACCGTATTTTCCAGAGGGCGCCGTCACCGGCAAGGTAGCCGACTCCGGCCTGGCCGCGAAGCTCTCCCTCATCGCCCACGCCGGCCATCCCTGCGGCGAAGATTTTCTCGCCGCCCCGTTCCTCGCCGCTCATCCCGAGTACAGCTATCTCAAGCCCATCCTCAAAGACATGAAGTCCGGCCCCTGGACGGTCTTCTCGGTGGGCGAAAGGAAGTAGCCTTGCGCGCCCGGACCCTTGAGCAGCCGCGATGTGCGGGTACCCCACCCCGGCTTTCCTCCCCCAGCTTCGGCCGCCGCGGCGACCGAAGCTGAAGAACCGGCGTTTGTCGATCGAGTGCGGGGCGGGAGAGCACGAAACTATAGCGGTTCTCCAATTGGTGTCGAGGGAAAGCAACGCTGTCGAGTGGCTTTTTCCTTAAGAAAAAGCCACCTTTCGCTGATTTTAAGACTCCACGGAAATTGGAGAACCGCTCTAGAACACCAACACCCCCGCCGCGTCGGCATGCGTGCTTCCGCCTGCCGTGACGGTCACCTGTACCTTGCCCCCGCCGGTGCTCTTGCTTACCGTGTACGCCCCGCCCGGCCTCAGCCCGGCCACGTAGTTGGCGGTTACCGCCGCAGGCTCCGAGTAGACCGCTTTGGCAAACCCCGCCAACTGCGCCTCGTCGTGGATGAACAGCAGCGCCGCATTGCCCACCAGCGCCCCATCGAATTCCGTCCCGCTGGTGGTCGCGAACCCGCTCACCGCCGTGGCCTTCGCCCCGGCATCGGCGCCTTGCAGCACATGCAGGAAGCGGATGTCTTTCGGGTTGCTGGTTTCCTGCACCGTCATCACGTATTTGGTCGGCTCCAGGTCCGCAATCGGGTTCAGGTCCGTGTCGGCTTCGCGCGACGTGATCGTGGCGTTCTGCGGCAGCAGCGTGTGAATGAAAAGCTTTTGACCATTGGCCATGGTCTCGGTTGCATTCAGTCCGGCGATGGCCGGGCTGGTCACCAGGCTCAGATTGAAGCGCTTGAACAACCCGCTGTGCACTGAGGTCGCCCGGTCGTAGACCACAATGTAGTCCTTATTGAGCCAGAAAATTGACCGCTGCGCCCGTGTAATGTCCACCACGTTTTGTGTTGAATCCCAGATATCCGGCCGGTTATACAGATTCGTCATGTCGGTTGTGATGTACACGTAGCCGGCGCCGCTGCTGGTCAGTGTTACCGGATCGCCGGCGCTCTCGCCCCACATCCACTGGCTGCCGTTGTCCCACTCGCCGTTCTCCTCCCAGCCCAGGTTCGGCGTACCCGCCGCGCACCAGTTCTTCAGTCCCAGCGTGTTGTGGTAGTAGGTGGTGAGCCCCACTTCGTTGTTGTCGTAGTTGCTCATCTCCTTGGTAAGCCACTCGCCCTTGCGATACATCTCAAACTCGCCGGCGTTGCCGTCCTGGTGATTGATTGACTCCCAACTGGCGTGGTAGTCGAACATGGTGTTGCCCGGCGTCCAGTCGCTGTGCGCCACCACGCGCCCCGCGCCGGGATCGTAAAACTCCAGCGGCAAGCCCGGCCGTGGGTCGGGAGCGGTTGGCGCAGCGGGATCGAAGAGCAGGAAGTACTCGACGGTGTCGATCGAGCCCCACGTCGAACTCGTCATGCGATCCGCCATTCCGGCAGCTCCGCCTTCCAGCACATTGGTGGCGAACCAGCGAGTATCGGCTTGGTGTGTAGTCTCGCCGTTTTCGTTCTCCAGCAGGTGGAACAGTGTCCAGGAGTTGACGTTGTCCGGCTCTACCCACAGCCGCAGCATGTCCCCGTAGGAGGCGTACTCGTACACCGGACCGATATAAGGCTCCGACGGCGGAACAAAGCTGGTGGGAATCAGCGAGGTCAACATCCCGTTCACCCAGCGGCCCCAGACCGGCGCGCCGATCATGTCGATCTGCGGACCGGTGAATTCGGCATATTTTGGATTGTTGAAGCCGGCGGTCTGCAACGCCAGCAACTGACCCAGCGCGTAGCCGAAAGACTCGCCATACAGCATGCCTTCCGGCGGCAGTCCCCCGCTGGCCAGCCCAAACCCCGCGCCGTTGCCGGGAATGTCATAGGCCGAGGTCACCGTCTGCGCGTCGCCGAACATCGCATACTCCTGGTAAAGCCAGGCGCCCAGAGCGTCGGCCAGGTAGCTGCGCAGCGTGTTGCCCAACTGCGTCGCTGGCTGGCCGGCCACCACCACCGGATCGTCGCTTGGGTCGATCGCCAGCGCCATCATGGTCATCAATCGCGCATGCGCCAGGTAATAGTTGTTGGCAGCCATGCGATAGGGCAGATCGTTGGGCAGCAGTTGCGGGTCGTTGAGCACGCCCTGAACTTGCGGGCTGTCGCCGCCGGTGGTGCTGGCCGTCACGCAGTCCGCGGCCCAGATCATAAACACGTTGCGAATCGTCGCCTTGTCTTGAGCGGTGAGGATGTTCTTGCCGTCCGCATTCTTCGCGTTGTAAATCCAATCCACCACCAGGGGCCAATCCTGGCCCGTGGCGCTGGCGCGGTTATACACCGGAAACGCGGGATCGCGGTACGGCGCGTTCGCTTCCTGCCCCAGCGCCGCCTGGTTCAGCGCGTACATGATCAGGTTGCGCGCGTACTGCGCATACAGGATCCGATTCGCCGGTTTGGGATCGATCAGCGAATTGAAAGCCAGAATCATTGCGTTTTCTTCCGCCAGCGAACCCTGGTAGCCCTGCACGTCGCCTGGGTCGGGCCAGTTCGGGCCGGGCTTGCCGCCGGGGAAGAACAGCGTGGTGTAATTGGTGACCGCGGTTTGCAGCACCGGCAACATCCCCTGCACGTAAACGGGGTTCGACTCGTTCGCCCACCCCTGCAGCCGCGTCACGTCGGTCGGAGTGATCCAAATCCGTGGATGCGCGCTGATCGGGTAGGGAACTGCCGGGTAAGTCACCCCGCTCGGCGTCACCAGGATCTGCGCGCTCGCCGACATCGCCGTGTTCGCCTTCGATGTGGCCGTCAACGTGGCAATGCCCGAGCTGGTGTTGGTGTATTCGATGCTATTCCCGGTCCCGGTGATGGTCCCGTTGTTTCCGCTCACGCTGCCGGCGGTCCAGGTCACCCCGGTGTTGCTGGCGCCGGTCGCCATCGCCGTCAGGTGTGCCGTGCCCCCCACCGGAATGCTGC
>Ga0302320_10005302_pt1 | contig 29010 bp, 14 predicted proteins | sample Bog_T0_3_FD_202130 | JGI IMG/M metagenome (GOLD analysis project Ga0302320, IMG submission 202130) | Peat permafrost microbial communities from Stordalen Mire near Abisko, Sweden - Bog_T0_3 | ecosystem: Environmental > Terrestrial > Soil > Wetlands > Peat | place: Sweden: Abisko, Stordalen Mire...
AGAATATTCAGCGCGCTCACCAGCACAATCCCGCCCGACGAAGGCGGCGGCGCGCTGATCACCGTGTACCCGTGAAAGCTCCCCTCAATCGGCTTCCGCTCCACCACGTTGTACTCAGCCAGATCCTCCAGCGTCAGCAGCCCGCCGCCCTGCTTCAGTTCCTCCACCAGTTCCCGCGCCATCCTGCCGTGATAAAAATCCTCCGGGTCATCGGCAATGCGTTTCAGCGTCCGAGCCAACTCCGGCTGCCGGAACACGTCGCCTGTCTTGTAGAAATCCCCATCCCGCTGAAAGATCCTCTTCGACGCGGCATACTTCGCCAGGTCCTCGTCCTTGAGCTCGCTCGCTTCTTCCTCCGTCAGCGTGAACCCCTCCGCTGCCAGCCTGATCGCCGGCGCCATCACCCGCTTCAGGCCCAGCTTCCCATACTTCCGCTCCGCATACACCAGCCCCGCCACTGACCCCGGCGTTGCAATCGCCCGGTACCCCAGCACGCTCGCGTCCTCAATCACCTCGCCCTTGGCGTCCTGGTACATCGTCTCCGTTGCCGCCAGCGGAGCCTTCTCGCGAAAATCAATAAACGTGCTCCGCCCAGCCTTCGTCCGCAGCAGCAAAAATCCCCCGCCCCCCAGATTCCCCGCAATCGGATGCACCACCGCCAGCGCAAACCCCGTCGCCACCGCCGCATCCACCGCGTTCCCGCCCTCGCGCAACACCGCAACCCCCGCGTCCGAGGCCAGGTGGTGCACGCTCACCACCATCCCATGCCTGGCGCGCACCGGTTGCTCATCGAGATACGGAATCACCTTCTTGGCCCCCTCCTGTGCGGTTGCCGGGCTGAGTGTTGTCAGTGCGGCACCCATACAGGCTGCCCATACGCCACGGCCAATCCAATTGCCCCGTCGCCTCATCATCGTGCTCCCAGAATACCGTGAATCAATCCCCGCCTCATCGCGTCGCCATCTTCGCCATCGCAAACAAGTCAACCTCGCTCTGGCTCTGCCGAATAAACGCCTCCGCCCTCTTGTACCCGCTCTGGATTCCCCTGAACCCCGCAACCGCATCCTGCAATTCGTAAAACCGGTCCGGACTCTGACTCGCATGCGCATAACAGGCCGCCCGCTTCACTGCCTCTGTCTCGCCAATGTCCACAAACACCGTCGGCGCAAACTGCAGCGTATCCTCGCCGTCCGAGACTTCGTAGTAGTACAGCGCAAACCGTCTCCCCGACTCCTTCCACGCGTCAAAGGTCAACATCGCAATCGCCCGGTGGTCGCGATGATTGTCAATCGGCCACTGGCTCAGCACCGCGTCCGGCTTCTCCGCCTCAATGATCTTCCGGTAAGCCTCGTAGTGATCGTTGTCCACTATCGCGTGCCCATTCGTCTGCCCCGCATACGCAGGCCGCGCCTTCAAGATCGCGCATGCCTTCGCCGCCTCCGCAATCCGCGTCGCCGACGGTGTCGGTGGCCACCCTCCGTCATTCAGATACAGCAGCACCACCTCGTGCCCCATCGCCGTCAGCCGCGCCACTGTCCCCCCGCACCCATACTCCGGATCTCCCGGATGTCCCCCCGCCACCACAATCTTCAACCTGCGCGCTTCCTCTGCCCCCGCATGCAAATCCGCAGCCCCGGCCGCAATCGCCGGCGTCAGCCGCGCCGCCCCCAGCAACAACTCGCGTCGATTCATCCCCGCCCCTTCTGTTCCATAACCTCACCCAGGATTTAACTCACTCGTTGCATCAGCCTTGATTCGTCAAGCTATCATGCCTCATGTCCAGTAATCGAGGCAGAGGTTTACTCGTCCTGGCCGCCATCTGCCTCTCCGTGGCAGCGCCCGCCTTCCCCCAGATCACAAATCCATCCCCGCCCCCTGCCCTCACGGCCGCCCAGATCGTTGACCAGATGCAGCTTTACAACCAGCGCCGCATCGCCCAGTTCCGCCACTACCACTCCGTCCGCCACTACCAGGTCGAATACAAGGGCTTCTCCGCTGACCTCCACGCCGAGATGGTCGTCGAGGCCGACTACGACGCCGTCTCCGGCAAAACCTTCCGCATCGTCTCCCAAAGCGGCTCCAAATTACTCTGCGATAAAGTCCTCAAGCGCGCCGTTGACAGCGAAAAAGAAGCCTCCCAGGACAAGAACTCCACCGCCCTCACCCCCGCCAACTACCGCTTCCAACTCCTCGGCAATGACACTCTCGCCGGCCGCCCCGCATACATCCTCTCCGTCGATCCCATCAAAGCCAGCAAATTCCTCTACCGCGGCAAAATCTGGATCGACGCTGCCGACTTTGCCCTCGCCAAAGCCGATGTCGAGCCATCCAAAAGCCCTTCTTTCTGGATCACCAGCACCCGCATCCGTTTCACCCACTCCAAAACCGGTGACTTCTGGCTCCCCCAGCAAACCAGTAGCGAAACCCATGTCCGCATCGGCGGCACAGCCAACCTCACCATCAGCTACGGAACCTACCAGGTCGTACCCAGCCAAGCCGTGCTCGGCCAGCCGCTAGCCGCAACCCGCTCAACCCGTTACCCTCCCGCCCCCACTGCCCGGCCACTCGCTGTTGCTGTGTTACCGTTGCAATACGGCGTCCCTGTGTCAGGGCGGAGTCGTGCGGCCTGTGTTCCCTCTCCGCGCTTCCGCCACAAGCAGGCGCCCCGTGCGTAAATCCAGAATGTCCCAGCAGCCGGAATCCGATTACCCCCCCATCGTCACCAGCCCGGCTATTGCGCCCGGGCCTGTGCGGGTCTTGCCGCAGCCGCCCGCTCATACCCCCCAGCGCATCCCCCGCTGGCTTGAGCGCTCTGAGCTCTTCCTCCGCGTCCTCCTCCGCATGTATATCGGCCTCGCCGTCTGCTATGCCCCCTGGTCCCACATGTTCTGGGACCAGAATCCCCTCTTCGTCCAGTTCCCAACCCTCTCCATCTATGCCGCCAACGGCGCCGTCCGCGGCCTCATCTCGGGCCTCGGCCTCTTGAATCTCTGGATCGCGTTTCACGACGCCATCCGCCGCCGGGATGGTTGAACCATGACAGACAAAAAGCAGGGAACAGCCAACACAGAACAGAAAACAGCGCCCCGCAGGCCGCCCCAACAAAAAGATCTGCCTTCTGCAGCCAGCCAAATCGCAAGCGCTTCCGCCCAACCTCCATCGTCGCCCCAGGCGGCTGAAGAGAACGCCACGCTTCCGTCGCAGAACCCTATTCCCTCTTCCCTGTTCCCCGCTCCCGATCCTGCCGCGATTCCCGCCGACGCACCCCCTCCGCCCCTCGACTCCGCCCCGCTCGCCTATGAGAACTCCCACTTTCTCAACAGCGCCGACGGCCGCCTCATCCGCATCGTCTCTGAATTCATTGAGCCCCTCGCCCGCTTCCGCCGCGAGCGCATTCAAGACACGGTCGTCTTCTTCGGCTCGGCCCGCTTCCGTGGGCGCGAAGAGGCTGACCACGCCCTCGAACTGCTCCACAACACCGGCTCAACCCTGCCCGCGCCCGTTGACGAGCAGCCCGCCAGCGCCCCTGCCATCGCCGCCGGCGTCGCCTCTGACCTCCAGCGCAAACGCGCCGTCGCCGCCGTCGAGATGGCCCGCTACTATGAAGATGCCCGCCGCCTCGCACAGATGATGACCCACTGGGCAAAGACCATCCCCTCCCACCGCCATCGCTTTGTGGTCACCTCCGGCGGTGGCCCCGGCATCATGGAAGCCGCCAATCGCGGCGCTCGCGAAGCCGGCGGAAAAACCATGGGCCTCAACATCCGCCTCCCCTTTGAGCAGAAGCCAAATCCCTACATCACGCCCTCGCTCAACTTTGAGTTCCATTACTTCTTCATGCGCAAGCTCTGGTTCGCTTACCTGGCCAAGGCCCTCGTTGTCTTCCCCGGCGGTTTCGGCACCCTCGACGAAATGTTTGAGGTCCTCACCCTCGCCCAGACCCAGAAGCTCGCCAAAAAAATCACCGTCGTCGTCTACGGCTCCAGCTATTGGAAGCGCGTCTTCAATCTCGCCGCCCTCGTCGATACAGGCGCCATCTCCCCCAAAGACCTCGATCTCTTCCAGTTTGCCGACACTCCCGAGCAGGCCTTCGAGCTTCTCCGCGACGGCCTCACCCAGAACTACTTCAACGTGGACCCGCTCACCGGCAATCTCACTGAGAAGCCCGAGTTCTCCCCCAAAGAGCCTCACCTCGCCGACTGGACCTTTGAAGATTTCCTGGCCATGCACCCCCCCGCAAGCGGCAAATAACCCTCCTTCGCCCGCAGCCGTTGCCGCCCCTGCGCAATGCGGTACTCTCCCCGCAAATCCCCTCCGCCAAATCCCCTGTCCCCAATGAGATAAGTAATCTTCTGGATTCCCCCAGCGAATTGAATCCCCATTCGCACCCCATTCATCCCCCATTGACACACCCTCCCGATACTGGAGACAGTTCGCCCAGCTCGTTGCGGAATCCCAGTAGTTTCTAGCAATTAAAGGAGCAGAAATGGCCCGTTCGACCATCTCGTACCTGTGGCGCGACAAATCCGCCCCGCAAGGCTTCCGGTCCGGTGTGTCCCTCCACAGCCACACCAACCAGTCTCACGAAACCCTGGACTTCCTGGCCAACTTCGGCAACCAGTATCCCGTCATGCGCCCCCTGCTCTCCCGCCTTGAAGGCCGCTCCCAGGCCCTCCACGGCGTCCGCGTCAACTACGCCGCCAGCTATTGGACACCCCCCATGACCCCCAAGCTGGCCTTCGATCTCGAAACCCGCCAGATTGAAAATCTCAACATCGCCCCCATGGTTTCCCTCACTGACCACGACAACATCAAGGCGCCCATGTTGCTGCGCACCGTCCCCAGCGCCCGCCAGATTCCCGTCTCCCTTGAGTGGAGCGCCCCCTACGGCATCCAGTCGTTCCATCTGGGCGTGCACAACCTCCCCAGCGCCAAAGCCACTCAGTGGATGGCCACACTCGCCGATTACACCGCCAACCCCAACGATCCCACCGGCGCGCGCCTTACTGAAATCCTCGCCGCCCTCAACGATGAGCCCAACGTCCTCGTCATCTTCAACCATCCCCTCTGGGACCTCTACCTCGTCGGCGCTGAAAAACATCAGTTCCTCGTCAACGAGTTCCTCCAGAAAAACGGCAACTACCTCCACGCCCTCGAACTCAACGGCCTCCGCAACTGGGACGAGAACCGCGCCGTCCGCAAGCTCGCCGAGCAGTGGAACATGCTCCTCATCAGCGGCGGTGACCGTCACGGCGTCGAGCCCAACGCCAACATCAATCTCACCAACGCCGCCACCTTCACTGAGTTCGTCCATGACGTCCGCCGCGAACGCAAAAGCGACATCCTCTTCATGCCCCAGTACGCCGAGCCCTGGAAGCACCGCATCCTCCAGTCCACCATCGACGCCATCCGCAGCTACCCCGAGTTCCCACAAGGCTCACGCACCTGGGACGAGCGCGTCTATCATCCTGACGCCAACGGAGTCATCCGGCCCCTCAGCGAGCTGTGGCCGCAGGGCAGAGCCCCCCGCGCCATGAGCTTGTGTTTAGCCGCCGTCCAACTCATGGGCCAGGGCCTCGTCTCCGGCGGACTCCGCATCGCCTGGAGCGAATCTCACCAGCTCCGTCTGGCGCTCGGCGAGAATGACGGATAATCTGTTTGCAGGCAGGGAACTCGACCATCACGATGAACGCACGCATGCCCCGGGTGGCCTACTTTCCCGACTCCTTCCACGAAGTCAACGGTGTAGCCCACACCAGCCGCCACTTTGAGGCCTTCGCGCGCCGCCGCAATCTGCCCTTCCTCTGCGTCCGCGCCGGCGACCGCCCCCAGGCCGTCACTGAAGACGGCAACGTCGTCACCCTCGAGCTGCCCCGCGGCTTCCTCTCCTTCGCCCTTGAGAAAGACCTCCGCTTCGATCCCGCCTTCCTCCGCCACATCCCCCTCATCGACGAAGTCCTCGAGCGCTTCCAGCCAGACATCATCCACATCACCGGCCCCAGCGAGGTAGGCATGCTCGGCGCAGGTCTCGCCCACCACATGGGCCTGCCCCTCGCCGCCAGTTGGCACACCAACGTCCATGAGTACCTCGCCCGCCGCTCTGAGTGGCTCACCCGCCTCCTCCCCCAGCAGCACTCCGCCGCCGCCGGGCAAACAATTGAAGACCTCACCCTGCTCGCCGCCGCCAAGTTTTACTCCGTAGCCCAGATCCTCTACGCCCCCAACCCCCAGCTCTGCGCCCTCCTCGAGCGAACCACCGGCCGTCCCTGTCGCCTCATGCCCCGCGGCGTCGATGCCGACCTCTTCAACCCCTCCAAACGCCAGCGCGATCCCGCGGACCACCAGCAAGTCCTCGGCTTCGTCGGCCGCCTCTCCATCGAGAAAAATGTCACCCTCCTCGCCCAGGTGCAGCAGGAATTGGAGCAGTCAGGCCACACCAACTTCCGCTTCCTCGTCATCGGCCACGGTATGGAAGAAGCCTGGCTCCGCCAGCGTCTCCCCCGCGCCGAATTCCCCGGCGTCCTCCACGGCGATGAGTTGGCCACGGCCTACGCCAACATGGACCTCCTCGTCTTCCCCTCCCACACGGATACCTTCGGCAACGTAGTTCTTGAGGCTCTCTCAAGCGGCGTCCCCGCCATCGTCACTCCCGACGGCGGCCCGTGCACCATCGTTCGCGACGGCATCACCGGCCGCATTGCAACCGACGCCGACTTCGCCTCCGCCGTCGCCCAGCTCCTCGCCAACCCCGCCCAGCACGCACAAATGCGCACCGCCGCCCGCGCCTACGCCCTCACCATGAGCTGGGATTCAGTCTTTGAAGGTGTCTACGCCGGCTACGAGTCCATCCTCCCCGCCCACCACCAGGCATAAAGCCAACCCACCACAAACGTCGGGTGCCCCTGGTCTGGATTTTCAGACCAGGGATAAACCAAACTTCACCCAGCCACCCGCCAACCCACCACAAAAGTCCCGTGCCCCATCCATTCGCAGCCTCATCGCGAATGGGTGGGATACCACAAACCTCACTCAGCCATCCGCCAACCCGCCACAAAAGTCCCGTGCCCCATCCATTCGCAGCCTCATCGCGAATGGGTGGGATACCACAACCCTCAGCCGGCCACCCGCCAACTCACCACAAAAGCCCCGTGCCCCATCCATTCGCAGCCTCATCGCGAATGGGTGGGATACCACAACCCTCAGCCGGCCACCCGCCAACCCATCAAGAAAGCCCCGTGCCCCATCCATTCGCAGCCTCATCGCGAATGGGTGGGATACCACAAACCTCAGCCGGCCACCCGCTAACCCCGCTAGTTACGCCCTCCCCGCAATCTCCCCAATTGCCCGCACCAGCTTCTGCAAATCCGGAATCGTCGTATACACATGCGGCGTCACCCGCACGCAGCTGATGTTCTCCCAAACAATCCCCACCGTATGAATCTTGTACTGGTCAAACAGCGCCGCCTCCAGCGCCGCCGGCGTCATCCCCTCAATGCTCACCCCGCAAATCGCGCACGAGTACTTCAGATTCAGCGACGTATGCAGCTTCACCTTCGGTATCCCCTGCACCCGCGTCGCCCAAAAATTCTTCAGATACCCGATCCGCGCCTCTTTCCGCCGCGTCCCAATCCCTTCCTGAAAATTGATCGCCTCGCCAATCCCTTGCTCCAGCGCAAAGCTCCGCGTCCCCAGCGTCTCAAACTTGCGAATATCCCCGCTGTGCGGCGCGCCGTTACACAGCAGCGGCCACACCTTCTCAATCTTCTCCGTCTTGATCCACAGCATCCCCGTCCCAATCGGCGCGGAAAGAAACTTGTGCAAACTGGTCCCGAAATAATCGCAATGCAGATCCGGAATCTTGAACTCCAGCAGCCCAAATGAGTGCGCCCCGTCCGCGATCACCTCCACGCCGTGCCCATGCGCCATGTCGGCAATCTTCGCCACCGGCATGGTCTGCCCCACCCAGTTCACCATGTGCGTCACGTGGATCAGCTCTGTCCGCGGCGTAATCGCATCCTCATACGCCTTCACAATCACCCGGTCGTCCTCGATCGGAAAATCGAAGCTCAGTTGCTTGTACACAATCCCGTCCCGCTCCGCCCGCTGACGGTACGCCTGGATCATGTTCGGATAATCCTGCTTGCACCCGATCACCTCGTCCCCGGCCTTCAGCGGCAACCCATAGATCACCGTATTCAGCGCCTCGGTCGAGTTGCGATTGATCGCAATCTCCCCAGGCAGCACCCCCGCCAGGTGCGCTAGCCGCTCCCGCAGCGGCTCCCGCCCCTGGTCCAGAATCCGCCACATGTAGTAGCTCGGCCCCTCGTTCGAGAGCTGGTTATACCGCTCCACCGCCTGCTGCACCACCAGCGGCGACGGCGACACCCCGCCATTATTCAAATTGATCAGGTTGGGATTTACCGTGTACGCCCGCTGGATCACCGCCCAGAAGTCTTCATCCTGCGCCACTTCCATATCGTTCAGATGGCTCACAGCCCGCGACGCAGCCTGCCAGTCCGCTGCGTGCGCCTGGTTAAAAAGACTCTCGGCCGAAAACGCCCCGGCCAGCATCGCGGTGCTCCTCAAAAAGTTACGGCGGCTGCTCGAAATCATACAAAGAACTCTAGGCCGTCCCCCGCCCCGCATTCAACTGAAATATAGAGAATTAACCAGTTTGAACCGCACCAGCCCTCTCTCGATGGAAGCCCGCGAACCGATGGCCAACCCACCACAAAGGCCCCGTGTCCCACCCATTCGCAGTCCTCCGCCGCGGCGGACGAATGGGTGGGAGCCCACGAACCTCGCCCGCCCGCATTCGACCAGGCGCCAACGCCGTGCCCCCCCATCCTCACCCAGGTCCGGCAGCCCTCAGTACTCGGGCATCGAGCCCGAGCACATCTCCTCCAGCCGGTTTGCCAGGTCCGTATCGCAAAAAAGATGCTGAATCAATCCCCCGCGCACTGCGGCGTGAACCACCGGCGCCTTGTTGGCCCCAATGGCCAGCACCATCACCCCAGGAGCGCTACTGCCCGCCGCGCGCGATGCGCAGCCCCTCAGTTGCCGGATCGTCACCCCGGTCCATCGCTTGCGAATGCTCTCCACCTGCGCCTTCTCCGCCTCATTCAGTTTCGGCCGCGTGATCAAGGCGCCGCACATATCCCCGAGAACCAGTTTGTTCAGCTTCTCCCTGGGCACTCCCGCAGTCCGCAGCAGCCGGTCATCCTCAAACCCCAGTGGCCGCTCCAGCGTTGACGTGCTGGTCAGCACCGCATCAATCCGCCCAATCAAACCATCCGTGCCGAAGATCTCCTTGTAGGCGGTGATGCGCCCGATCAGCTTCCAAATCGCATCCAGCTCCGGCTCGGTCATGTCCGCCGGAATCAGCGCCGGAACCGGCGCCAGTGAAAGTGCGTGCCCCTGGCCCGGCTCTACCTCCGGGTTCAGCGCCTCCTCCAGCCGCGCCGCCAGCACGCTGGATGAGTGCTGCGTGATGTTAAGCCCCAGCGGCTCTCCAATCAGCGGCACTGCCGTGAGCGCCTGGCGTCGCGCCGCGCCCGGAGCCGTTGCCGCGCCTTTCATCACCGCAATCACGCTGGCCAGCGTGTCGCCCCAGGAAACCCCAATCACCGTGGCCGTTGACAGCACCTCCAGCAGATCCTTCACGCACGCGTTCGCAAAATCGTCAATGCGATGCCGCCACGCCGCTAACGACATGTTCCGGCTCTGGCTGGGATACACGTGAACCACCGGCCCTGGCAGCTTTGACCCGTTCGCGCTGAGCCTCGCCAGAATCTCTTGCAGGTGGTGCACCGGACGAACCCTGGTTTGTATCCGCGCCATCGCCGCATCGTCCAGATCCTTGCGCACAAACGTGTTCACCTTCCTGGTATAGCCTTGCTTTTTCGCATCCGACAGCAATCGGGATACAACCGTTTGGCTCAGTCCAAGATTGCGCCCGATCGCTTCCTGCGTCTGCTGCTGGCCGTAAAGATACGCCGCTGCAAGCACGTCAAGCTCATTGATCTTCTTTCGCATATCCTCCTCCCCTTCCGCGCCCCTCAGCCATCACCAAAAGGCGCCCCTCCATCAAGTCGATGCCTCTTGAACGGCACAGCTCTAAGCTGTGCCGCAAACGCAACAAAATCAACGCGCGCTTTATGCCACAGTTGCAGATGGCGGTTCCGGAGGGAGCGGGGGCCTTCAGGCCCCTGAAAAATGCCCAGAATGTAATGGCCTTCAGGCCCGGGCCTTTGCCTCTCTCACCCGCAAACGCAACAAAATCAACGCGTACCTTAGCCCCTGAAAAAATGCCGATTCGTCTCCGCAACTTCTTCACAGTCTCCCTGAATCATCTCTCCTGCGGACACCCCCGGAGCCGCCACTCTGAAGAAAAAATATCCTCAACAAATCCTCTCCTTCCACAACAAAACCAGTGCTATAGTTGAAGACGAAATCTCCTCGCTGCGCAGCATAGCATAAAATGCCCGGTTCAAACCGCATAAAATATTCCAGTATTCAATCCGGGGCATAAGTATTCCGTAAGGAAACACAAAAGGAATACTGTCTCATTCCAGGTCAGGCTTTTTGGGTGGCCGCCGCTCCTATGGTCGTCCGCTTCAGCGCCCGCGACGGGCGCTGATCGAGGCCCGCTACCCGCGCCTGAAAAGGAGTTCTCCAATGGCCTCTGCTACCTCCGTTCAGCCCTCCGAACTTAGGCTCGATCCCATCACCAACACCGCTACTTTGGTCGCAAAAGGGCGCAATGGCCGCCCCATCGGACCGTCCATCTGCCCCGGCTGCCATGAAGAGCAAACACCTCCGGCCGTCTGTGTCTTTCCTCCCGGCGCGCCCCTCAACACCCCCGGTTGGAAGGCCAGGGTCGTGCCCAACCTCTACCCTTGCTTCTCCCAGGCCGGCACAAACCAGCAATTCCAGCTCCCCTCCGGCCTCAATGGCATCAAAGACCCCGCCGGCAACTGCGAAGTCCTCTTTGAAACCGAGCATCACAGCTATCCCATCTACCTGCGCTCCACTGAGGAGGTGGCTTTCTCCCTGCGCGCCATCGTCGCCCGTCACCAGGCCGCCCGCTCCGGCTCCAGCGCCAAGTTCTTCTACGCGTTCAAGAATCAGGGCCGCGCCGCCGGAGGATCCCTGGAACACGAGCACTGGCAACTCTATACCTTCTCGTTCATTCCCCCCGCGATCCAGCAGCAATATGACCGCGCCGTCCAGTACTTCAACAACACCGGACGCAGCCTTTATCGCGTCATGTTTGCCGCTGAGGCCGCCGCTGCCGCCCGCGTCGTCGCTTGCTCAACCCACTTCTTCACCTTTGTTCCCTTCGCCGCCGGCATGCCTTTCGAACTGCGCATCGTCCCCCATCGCAACTCCGCCGACTTCTCTTCCATGAGCGAAGACGAACTCATCGACCTCAGCCAGGCCCTCCGCGACGCCGTCGCCCGCCTCTGCGCCGTACATCCCGGCCTTGCCTTCAACGTTGAACTGCATAGCGCCGCCTTCGAGCATCTTGACTGCCCGTGGTTCTGCTGGCATCTCGCCATCTTGCCTCGAACAACAACCCAGGCCGGCGTCGAACTGGGACTCAACATCATGGTCAATCCCGTCCCTCCCGAGGAGGCTGCGTCGGTGCTCCGCGCCGCTTCGGTAGGCTAACCCATTCTCTGAATCGGCGGTGAGGCAGGCCGCAAGCGCACCGTGGAGCCTTCCTGAAGAAGATTCCACCCTGCACTCCCCCCAGGCCGCTCCACGCTCATTCTGAAAGTGCTCCGGGCCCCTCGCTCTGCGCCCGCCGCTGCGGGCGCCCTTGCAGCCCTTGCGGGTCTGCTTCACCTTGAGCAGAATCCCTCCCGGATTCCACGCAGGCCGGTTGCTTCGCCGGCCTCTCGCGAAAGGAGCCAAAACATGTCCGCTGCGGTCGATCCCAAGATTGAAGTCCTCAAAATCAGGGTGCGCCAATCCTCCGTCCTCATGGAGCGGCTGAACCACCTGCACAATGTCATCGCCGACCAGTTCCAGGAAATCGCCGGCAAGCTGCCGGTTGACCCGCAGCCGTCCCCCGGCCGCGCGGCAGCCGACAGGGTCCACGGCGCCTGCGATCTCCAGGTATGGGAGAGCGAGAGTGGCAGGCTGACCTTCTCCTTTGATCTCCAACCGCCCTTTTACCTCCCTGCCAGGCTGGGTAGGGCACTGCTCTTTCTCGCCACCGAACCGGCGCGCGAGCCCTCCCCGGGCGGCCTTCTCGGCTACAGAAAACGCTCCGAAATCAAGGCCCATCTCCAGAAAACAGCAAAGAATGGCAGAACCATCCGCTCCCAATATGTCAACAACATCACCAATCTGCTCAAGGCGGCCATCATCAAACACACCGGGCGCGACCTCATCAAAACCAATGACGAATGGGGCGTCAGGCTGCTCCTCAAGGCGGGCGGCCTCCACGGCCTTGAGGCCACCTCGGCCTCCAGGTGGCTGTGACTCCCCATGGCCGCCTAAAGCAGAATCACGACCGCTGTACCCAGGGCCTCGACGCTCGTGCACTCATCCGTGAATCGTCCACAAACGCGGGTCCCCATCCTCAGCTCCCAATCCCTGAGGGTGGGGTCGCTCCAGCCACTCTTTCCAGTTCCTTCATCGCCCGTTCCCAAATCGTCATTCCATGATCCGAGCGGAGCCGGAACCCAAAAACTGAATTTGCCGCGCGGCTCTCCGGCCCATTTGTTCAGCCGGGAATCTGCTCATGAGCGCTTGACAGACGACCGCGCCATTATCTATAAGAGAGATTCCCCCAATGATTGAATCATTTACTGGTAAGATGCGGATCTCCCCTCCGCTGAAGCATCTACAACTTTGATCTGTCGGGCGGGCCTTTCAACCGCCGGCCGTGCGAGCCACAAAACGGAGGTCGTCCCGTGCTCAATTCCCAAGTTCGCGCTACCCTTGTCTTCGCCTTTGCTTTCGTCACAATCGCAGGCGTGGCCAATGCCAAAGCTCACGCCCCTGAAGATTCCGCCCAGGCCAGAGACCTGGCGCTGTCGCCGTTCACCGCGCCGCCGGGCAACATCGTGACCGTTGCGGATGCCGGGATCGCCGGGCCCTGCTTCGAGACCTTCGATGCGTCGGGAAATCTCTATTTTGCCGACTACGGCGCGAACCTGGTCCGCAAGGTCGATGCAACCACCGGCCTGATCGCAACGGTCGCCGGCAAGGCGGGAACCGCCGGCGATATCCGCGACAATGCCCCCGCAACCAGCGCCAGCCTCAATCAGCCCTGCTCGCTGGCCTTTGACAGCAAAGGCAACCTCTACATCGCCGAATACAACGGCAACCGCATTCGCATGGTTGCGGCAGCTACCGGAATCGTCACCACCGTCGCCGGAAAGGGGACGCCCGGATTCTCCGGCGATGGCGCCACGCCAACCGCTGCGGAATTGCATGGGCCCTACGGCATCGCCTTTGACCGCAAAGGCAACCTCTACTTCGCCGACAGCGGCAATCACCGCATTCGCAAGATCACGCCCAACGCCGGCGATTTTGCAACCGGAAAGATCGCAACCGTCGCCGGCACAGGCGTCCGTACCTACAACGGAGACGGCATCGCGGCCACCTCGGCCAATCTCAACGCTCCCTCCGGCATTGCCATTGACGCCGCAGGAAACATCTATTTCGCGGAGTTCGACGGCGCGAGAGTTCGCAAGATCGCCGCATCCACAGGCCGGATTTCAACCATCGCCGGCACAGGAATGGCCGGCAACACCGCCTCCACTGCCGGAAAAACCAACCTCGCCACCACCGTCGAAATCGCCTCGCCTCACCAGGTCGCCGTGGATCGCGCCGGGAACGTCTACTTCGCCGATTCGCGGAACGCCCAGGTGGTTAAGGTAGACGCCGCCACCGGCTACTTCTCCGTCATTGCCGGAACCGGTACCAAAGGCTTCACCGGCGACGGCCCCGCCATCTACTCGAAACTCAACGATCCCCATGGGGTCGCAGTGGACGCCAAGGGCAATCTCTTCATTGCCGACTCCGGCAACTCCCTCATCCGCATGGTGGCGCCAGGCACTTCCACCCAGGCAGCCACGCCCCACTTCAACGCCGCCGCCCGTTCCACCGGCAGCAAGACCATCGAGATCCTCGATGACTCCGCCGATGCCCTCATCCATTACACCCTGGACGGCTCCGCGCCAACCAACACTTCCGCAATCTACAGCCAGCCCATCGTGATCAAAAAAACCACCACGATCCGGACCATTGCCGAGGGCGCGGGACTCACGCAGAGCGCCGAAGCCAGGGAACTCTTTACCGTTGAGACCACCGCGGCTGTCGCCACGCCTACCTTCTCGCCGGTGGGAGGCGTCTTTCATGTGTATCCGATCGTCACCATCTCCGATGCCACGGCGGGCGCAACCATCTACTACACCACCGACGGGTCAACGCCGAACCCCGGCTCCGCGAAATACACGGCCCCGATCACAGTTTCAGGCTCAGGGGTTGTCAAGGCGATTGCGGCCTTATCCGGCAAACTGAGCGCGGTGGGTGGGGCGCAATACATCCTCACTGCGGCAACGCCCACGCTGTCGCCTGCGCCCGGCACGTACGCCTCCGCGCAAACCGTCACCATCACGGAAACAAGCCCGAATACTTCGATCTATTACAACACCAACGGATTGACTCCTGCGCCAGGGGAACCCGGGTCAACTCACTATACGGGTCCGTTCACCGTTGCGCAGACCGAGACACTGACCGCGATTGCGGTGGGTGGGGGCTTCCAGAGCAGCACGCCCGTCTCCGGCCTCTACACCATCAATACGCCGCCGGTCACGCCCACATTCTCTTACATCGTCGGTGCCGGTCACTACAATCCCAGCAACGGTGCCACGGTCACGTTGACTACGACGACCTCCCTGACCATCAGCGAGTCGGTCCCGGGCGCAATCATCTACTACACCACCAACGGCGCCACGCCCACGACATCTTCCACAATCTACCCAAGAGGCGGTTTCCTGGTATCGTCTTCCGAAACCATCAAGGCGATTGCGGTCAATGGCGCCCTCTCCAGCCCCGTGGCCAGCCTGACCTTTGTCATCAACCTTCCCCAGGTCCCCACGCCCACCATCACAACCCCTGCCGGCACCTATCCAAGTGCGATCCACGTGCTCTTCAGAGATTCGCTCCAGAACCCGCCCAAGAGCCTGCCGGTTAACTTCTACTACACAACCGACGGCACCACACCCACAACCAGCTCAACTTTGTGGAACGGCTCAACCCCAATCACGGTGTCTTCCTCCGAGACCATTAAGGTCATCGCCACCGCTGCCAACTACGGCTACAGCAACAGCGCGGTCGCCTCGGCGGCTTACATCATCCAATAGACCCATGCGCCGCCGCCCGCGTGCTCTTTCGCGGGCGGCGCACACTCCTCTGCTGGTGTTTTAGGTCAGTGCATCAACGACCGGTATGAGGCGGATTCCCCCGTCCGCCCCAGCTCCCCCAACCTCAAATCGTCGCCCAGGCCTACGGGCCGTTCGGCCGTACGAGCCAATGACTGGAGATCGTCCCGTGTTCCATTCCTCCCTTCGCGCCACCCTCGTCTTCGCCCTTGCTTTCGTCACATTTGCTTCCGTGGCAAACGCCGCCGCCCGCCCCCCTCAGGATTCCGCCCAGGTCAAGGACCAGGCGCAGCATGCGCGGCCCTTGTTCGCCGCCCCCGCCGCCGGCGACATCAAAACCATTGCGGGCACAGGGTCCGCAGGCGTCACCGGCGACGGCCAACAGGCGATAGACGCTGAGATTTTCAGCCCCCAATTCGAGGTCTTCGACGCGTCAGGGAATCTCTATTTTGCCGATACGCCCCCCTGCGTGGTCCGCATGGTCAATGCGACCACCGGCGTCATTACCACTGTGGCCGGAACTGCGTGGTCAAGTGGCGATAGCGGCGACAACGGCCCGGCAACCAGCGCCACCCTCAATTATCCGGTCGGGCTCGCCTTCGACAGCCACGGAAACCTCTACATCTCGGAAAACGGCGGCAACCGGATTCGCATGGTTGCCACAGGCACCGGAACCATCACCACCGTCGCGGGCACTGGGACCGGCGGATTCTCCGGCGATAGCGGGGTCCCCACTGCTGCTGAATTGAATGGGCCGGGCGGTTTAGCCTTTGACCACAACGGCAACCTCTATGTTGCCGACGGCGCCAATAACCGCATTCGCGAGATTACGCCGAACGCAGGCGTCATTGCCACAGGAACCATCACCACCGTGGCCGGGGGCAACAACGGGGCCTACAACGGAGACGGAATCGCGGCCACCACAGCCTATCTCAACTATCCGTATGGGGTTGCGGTTGATGCCTCAGGGAATATTTATATCGCGGACACCGAAAACCACAGAATTCGCAAAATCACGAAATCCACCGGCCTCATTTCAACCATTGCCGGCACAGGGACGACCGGCGACTCGGCATCCACTGCCACCAGCACAACCCTCGCCACCTCGGTCGAAATCGGTTACCCGAATCAAGTCGCCCTGGATAGCTCAGGGAACGTCTATTTCGCCGATAACGGCAATAACCGGGTGGATGAGGTAGCGGTCACCACCGGCTACTTCTCCGTGGTAGCCGGAAACGGGCAAAGCGGTTTCAATGGCAACGGCCCGGCAATCGGCGCGGAGCTGAATAGTCAAGCCGGCGTCGTGGTGGACGGGAACCTGAATGTCTTCATTGCCGATTCCGGCAACTCTCTCATCCGCGAGGTGGCGCCCGGCGCTTCCACCCAGACAGCTACGCCCTACTTCAGCGTCGCTCCCGGCCCGGTCAACAGCGGCCAGACCGTCGAGATTCTTGACGCGACCCCCAGCGCGGTCATCTACTACACCACTGACGGCTCCACGCCCACCACAAGCTCCCCGGTCTATAGCGCGCCCATTGCAATTAACAAAGTGATGACCATCAACGCCATCGCGCAGGCATCCGGCCTCACAGTCAGCCTGCCTGCATCGGGGGCCTACACCATCATCCTTCCCGTCGCCGCCACGCCGGTCTTCTCGCCGCCGGGGGGCAACTTCACCTCCGTGCAAAATGTCACCATCACCGACTCAAGCCCCGGAGCAACCATCTACTACACCACCGACGGATCGTATCCGTCCACATCCTCCCCGGTTTATACGGCGCCTGTCCACATAGCCACACCGACACTCCTCTATGCGATTGCGGGGGGCGCGGCTTACCAAAACAGCTCGCTCGCCGATGCCCAGTACGAACTCTATCTGACCCCGCCGGTCGCGCCCACCTTCACGCCCCCCGCGGGCGCCTACACCGGCACCCAGAATGTCAACATCAATGCCCCCACGCCAGGCTCAATCACCTACTACACCATCGACGGCACCACGCCCACCACTTCCTCGCCTCAAGTCGCGTCGCTCATCCCGGTTTCGTCCAACCTGACCATCAAGGCCTTCTGCGCCATCTCCGGCTGGCCCAACAGCCCCGTGGCCAGCGCCAGCTACACCATAGTTCCGCTGCCCGCGCCCACCTTCTCGCTGACGTCAGGCGCCTATAACGGCGTGCAGACCGTGTACCTCTCCGACACCAATTCAAGCGCGCAGATCTACTACACCACTGACGGCTCAGCGCCCACTAGCGCCTCCAATGAGTTCTTCAGCTCGCAGGGAATTCGAGTCTCTTCCAACGAGACGATCAATGCCATCGCCTACCTGAACTCCTCGGTGTTCAGCACCGTAACCAGCGCCACCTATACCATCAACAATGGCGCGCCCACGCCCACCTTCTCGCCTGCTCCGGGCACGTACACGTCGGCGCAAAGTGTTCGCATCAACGGCACGCCGGGCGTGCCAACCTACTACACAACCGACGGCTCAACGCCCACTACCAGCTCAACCATGGGCACCGGTCCCATTACGGTCTCTTCCACCGAGACCATTAAGGCGATCGCATCCGGCGATGGCTACACCGCCAGCAACGTAGCCATTGGGCTCTACATCATCAACCAGCCGGCCGCGGCCACGCCCACCTTCTCGCCGGCCCCGGGCAATTACACCTCCATGCCCACGGTCACCATGAGCAGCACCACGCCCGGCGCAAACATCTACTACACCACCAACGGCACAACGCCCACCACCGCTTCGCAGGGTTACAACGGGCCCATCGTTGTGCGGTCTGCCACAACTTTCAATGCCATTGCGGGTGAGTCAGGCTACGCCAGCAGCCCGGTGGCAACCGCGGCCTACACGCTGACGGCAGGCGCGCCCACCTTCTCGCCCGCCGCGGGCAATTACACCTCAGCGCAAACCGTCACCATCAACTCGGTCACGCCCGGCGCCACCATCTACTACACCACCAACGGCTCAACGCCCACCAGCAGCTCACCGGTTTACGGGGGCCCGATTTCGGTCTCGTCTTCAGAGACCATCAAAGCGTTCGCGGCTGAAACCGGCTTCACCAGCAGCGCCGTTACCTCGGCGGCCTACACCATCAACCTTGCCGCCGCCGCCACGCCCACCTTCTCGCCCGTCGCGGGCACTTACACCTCCCCGCAATCCGTCACCCTCAGCTCCACCACTCCAGGCTCCAAAATCTACTACACCACCAACGGCACCACGCCCACCACCAGCTCCACGCTCTATAGCAGCCCGATTTCGGTCTCGGCCTCTGAGACCATCGAAGCCATCGCCACTGCATCCGGCTTTACCACCAGCGCAGTGGGTTCGGCAGCTTACACCATCAATCTTCCCGCCACGGCCACGCCCACCTTCTCGCCGGCCGCGGGCACTTACAACACGGGCCAAATCGTCACCATCAGCGACGCCACATCAGGCGCGCTCATCTACTACACCACCGACGGCACCACCCCCACCACCAGTTCAACCCGCTACGTAGACGGGGTCGGCGTGTATGCCTCACAGACCCTCAAGGCGATTGCGGTTGACCCGCCAAACTACGCCAACAGTGCGGTAGCCTCGGCCACCTATACGCTCACCGCCGCCACGCCCGTCATCTCGCCGGCCGCGGGCGCCTACACCAAGTGGCAAACCGTCACCATCACTGACGCCACTCCGACTGCGACGATCTACTACACCACTGACGGCTCCACGCCCACCAGCAGCTCAAACCGCTACCTGAGCTCGTTCGTTGTCTCCACCTCCGAGACGGTCAAGGCCATCGCCATTTCCAGTGGCTACACCAACAGCGCCGTTGCCTCGGCAGCCTACACCCTCAATCTGCCCCAGGCCGCCACGCCAACCATCTCGCCGGCGGGGGGAGTGATTTACGGGCCGAAGATCGTCACCATCTCGGACACAACGCCTGGCGCCACCATCTACTACACCACCGACGGCTCCACGCCCACCACTGCCTCCAGCCAATACGGGGGCCCCTTCGATGCCTCCTCCACTGAGACCATCAAGGCCATCGCCGGAGGAACAAACCTCGCCCCCAGCCCGGTCGCCTCGGCCTCCTTCACCCTGACGGCCGCCACGCCCACCTTCTCGCCGGCCGCGGGCACTTACTCCACGGCGCAGACCGTCACCATCAGCGCCAACACGGTCGGCGCAACCATCTACTACACCACCAACGGCACCACCCCGACCACCAGCTCAACCAAGTACACTGCGCCCATCACGGTGTCGTCTACTGAGACCATCCAGGCCATCGCTGTAGCAACCGGCTACGCCAACAGCGCAACAGCTTCAGCCGCCTATACGCTTATGGTGGCCACGCCGGTCTTCTCGCCCGCTGGCGGCGCGTACTCGGGGCCGGGGACGGCGCGCATCTCCGACACCACGCCCGGCGCAACCATTTACTACACCACCAACGGCACAACGCCGACAGCCAGCTCCACCAAATACTCAGGAACGATCACGGTCTCGCAGACCGGGACCATCAAGGCCATCGGCGTCGAAACAGGCTACTCGAACAGCGTGGTGGCCTCGGCGGCCTTCACGCTGACGGTGGCCACGCCCACCTTCTCGCGGTCCGCAGGCTCCTATGTCGGAGCGCAAACCACCACCATCAGCGACACCACGCCCGGCGCAACCATCTACTACACCACCAACGGCACAACGCCGACAGCCGCTTCCACCAAATACACCGGCGCCATCACGATCTCGCAGACCGAGACCATCAAGGCCATCGGAGTGGAAACAGGCTACTCCAACAGCGCCGTCGCCTCGGCGGCCTACACCATTGATCCATTTGTAATCTCAACGGTGAGCGCGGTTCTGCCGGTGCAGACGCAAAACATCACCATCACCGGCTCCGGCTTTGGCGCCAACGGCACCGGCCCTGATATGTATTTCTATGACAACACCGGAGGCTGGGCCGCCGGCGCGCAACAGTGCCCAAACCTTTGCCTGTCTGTCTCCTCCTGGACCGATAAGCAGATTGTGATCTCCGGCATCACGGGCAGCGGATACGGCGTCGGCAACGCCAAGCTGAAGAACGGCGACAGCATTTCCCTGACTGTTTCCAACGCACAGCAGCCAGGCGACATCTACGTCCACTGCAACAACATCGTTGTGGGAGCCGGAGCAACCACCTGCACGGCAAGCAACGCATCGACCCTTCCCGCGCCGCTCACCTCGGCAGGCAACCAACCCCGAAGCAAGTGACCTTTGCCAGGTTGCCCACCCGTCAACCAACCACCAATGCCGGGCTCCCATCCTTGACGCAGTTTCATCGCGCCAAGGGTGGGAAACCCCGAACCTTGGCAACGCCGGCCCCACCGCAGGGGTCTCTCCGGCTCGCGCGGTGGCTTGTCGGGCCACCGGCCCGCAGGCCCATTCTTCAACCGGGAAACTTCAAATGCGAGGTTGACATGCAACCCGGTTCTCTACTATAAAAAAAACTCCCCCATGCTTGAATCATGTATTGAATTGGATGCCGACCTTCCTGTCGTCGCGGCATCCGAAAGCCGAATCTGTCCAGCAGGCCTGCGGGCCTGCCGGCCCTACAAGCCATTGACCGGAGGTCGTCCCGTGCTCAATTCCCCGATGCGCGCTATCCTTGTCTTCACCCTTGTCTTCGTCACACTCGCAGCCGGGGCAAACGCCGCAGCCCGTCCCCCTCAGGACTCCGCCCAGGTCAGGCAGCGGCCGCTGCATGCGCGGCCCTTGTTCACGGCGCCCGCCGCCGGCGACATTGCCACCGTTGCAGGCACCGGGAAGTTGGGCGACTCCGGCGATAACGGCTCAGCCCTTGACGCTAAAATCGGCGACCCGTACGGCGAAGTGTTCGATGCGTCGGGCAATCTCTACTTTGCCGATTATGCGTATTGCGTGGTCCGCAAGATCGATGCCACCACCGGCGTGATTACCACGGTTGCCGGCAAGGCGGGCTCCGCGGTTGACTCCGGCGATAATGGCTTGGCAACCAGCGCCGGACTGGACTACCCCACCTCGCTTGCATTCGACAGTAATGGGAACCTGTACATCGGGGAATACCAGGGCAACCGGATTCGGATGGTGGCGGCAGCGACGGGGATCATCACCACCGTAGCGGGAACGGGGAAGGCCGGATTCTTCGGCGACAGCGGCATGGCGACGGCGGCTGAGTTCTATCATCCCGCCGGCATCGCCTTCGACAGCGACGGCAACCTCTACATCTCCGACAGCGATAATGACCGGATTCGCAAGATCACCGCCAACGCAGGCGATATTGCAACCGGGACCATCACCACTGTGGCTGGCACCGGCAGTACAGCGGGGTACAACGGAGACGGGATTCTGGCAACCTCGGCGAATCTTGAAAACCCCTCGGGGATTGCTGTTGACGCCGCAGGGAATATCTATTTTGGGGAATACAATGACGCGAGGGTTCGCAAGGTAACGAAATCGACCGGCCTCATCTCAACCATTGCCGGCACAGGCACCGAAGGCGACACGGCATCCACTGCCGGCCCAACAACCCTGGCCAACACGGTTGAGATTGACTTCCCAGAGCAGGTGGCTCTGGATAGCGCCGGGAATGTCTATTTTGCCGACGCCGTCGATGCGCGGGTCGATAAGGTCGATGCCACTACCGGCTATTTCTCGGTGGTTGCCGGAACCGGAATTAAAGGCTTTACGGCCGAAGGTCCGGCACTGTCAGCGCAACTGAATTTTCCCGATGGCGTGGTATTGGACGCGAATGGGAATGTGTTTATTTCAGATGCGGGTAACTACCTCATCCGCGAGGTGGCGCCGGGCACTTCGACGCAGACACTCACCCCCTACTTCAGCCCCCTCCCCGGCACGTTCAACAGCGGCCAGACTGTGCAGATTCTGGATCAGTCACCGAATGCGGTGATCTACTACACCATCGACGGCGCGACGCCGACCACCAGTTCGACCGTGTATAGCGCGCCGGTCACGGTCGACTCGACGATAACCATCAAGGCCATTGCCGTAGCTCCGGGGCTTACGCAGAGCCTGGTAGGGAGTGGAGTCTTTACCGTTGACGTGCCGGCCGCTGCGCCCGTGTTCTCCCCCGACGGGGGCATCTTCACAAGTCAGGTGAATCTCACCATCAAGGATGCCACGCCGAACTCTACCATCTTCTGGGCATACGGCGGACCACCCGCTGAAATTCCCGTCGACGGATACGATGCGCCAATTCCCATTCAGGGTTTTGTCACCGTTTATGCCTTTGCCGTAGCTCCTGGATATCTGAATAGTCCCACCGTCAAGGCGACCTTCGAAGTCGATCCCGCGGCGCCGGCGCCCACCTTCAAGCCGGCTCCCGGCACCTTCAGCACCACGCAGATGGTCACCCTCTCCGACACTCAATCCGCGGCCACGATTTACTACACCACGGATGGCAGCACACCCACCACCTCGTCGAAAGTCTATTCCGGTCCGCTTACGGTTTCCGCTACCGAGACCATTCAAGCGATCGCATTCCAATACGGTCTTTTCACCCCCAGCGCCGTGGCAGCCGGAACCTATAAAATTCAGGCGACAATCGCCACCGCGCCAACCATCTCGCCGGCGGGCGGCACCTTCAATGCGCCGCAGACGGTGACGATTTCCGACACAATGTCTGGCGTCACCATCTACTACACAACCGACGGCTCAACGCCGACCACCAGCTCAACCAAATACACCGGCACAATCACGGTTTCTTCATCCGAGACGATCAACGCCATCGCCGCGATCTCCGGCCTGCCCAACAGCACGGTAGCTACGGCCACTTTCAAATTGGTGGCGGCAACACCCACGCTGACGCCGCCGCCAGGCACGTACACATCTGCGCAAACGGTGACCATTACTGACTCGACTCCCGGCGTAACCATCCATTACACGCTCAACCAGGAAACTCCGACGACATCGTCGCCGGTTTACACCGGCCCGATCACGGTGTCGTCCACAGAGTACGTGCTCGCGCTTGCGGCGGAGACGGGCTACACCACCAGCTTCGTCGCCGGCAGCGCCTACACCATCAATACGCCGCTACCCACGCCAACCTTCGCGCCCGCCGGGGGCGCCTACTCGTCGATCCAGCAAGTAGCCATCAGTGACTCGGTTCGGGGCGCAAACATCTACTACACCACCGATGGAAGCACGCCCACGACCGCTTCCACGTGGTACTCGGCTCCTATTACCGTATCGTCGTCGGAGACCATCAAGGCCATTGCTGTGATGAGCGGCAGCACGAACAGCGCTGTCGGCAGCGCGGTCTATACCATCAACCTTGCCACCCTTCCAGCGCCAACGTTTTCGCCGAAGGCAGGCACCTACACGAGCCAGCAGTCGGTCAGCATCACGGAATCCACCAGCGGCGCCACCGTCTACTACACCACGAATGGCACAACGCCGACGACGGCCTCGTTGAAGTACACAGGTCCAATCACGGTTTCTTCGAAAGAGACCATTCAGGCGATCGCTACTCTTGCCGGATACAACAACAGCCCGGTTGCCTCCGCGGCTTACACCATCAACTTGCCGCCGGCGGCCACGCCCACGTTCTCCCTGCCGGCAGGCGCCTACTCCAGTGCGCAAAGAGTGTCTATCTCCGACAGCACTTCGGGCGCAACGATCTATTACACAACCGACGGCTCAACCCCGACCACGTCCTCAACCCTCTATACGGGCACATTCCTCGTGCCTTCCACAGAAACAGTGAAGGCGATCGCCATTGTGCCTGGCTCCTACTCCATCAGCCCGGTGGCGACGGCCGTCTATACCATCACTCTGAGTCCGGCCGCGACCCCAATCTTCTATCTGATCGGCGGCGCCTACACCACGCCACAAACGGAGTATATCTTCGATTCGACCACCGGCGCGGTCATCTACTACACCACCGATGGCGCCACGCCGACCACCGGTTCAACCAAGTACACAGGCTCGTTCATCGTTTCGGTTACTGAAACCATTCAAGCCATCGCCGTGGCCCCCGGTTATGCCAATAGCGCGGTGGCCAAAGCCATATTCACCATTGAATCCGTGGCCGCGACGCCGGTGATCACCCCGGCCGGTGGCCCTTACAGCACGGCGCAGTCCGTAACCATCACCGACACAACTCCGGGCGCAACCATTTACTACACCACAAATGGAACAAAGCCCACCGCCAGCTCCACCAAATACACGGGTTCCATCACCGTGTCCTCCTCAGAGACCATCGAAGCGGTTGCAATCGCCACTGGCTACGGCATCAGCGCAGTCGCATCGGCAGCCTACACCATCGGGGCCGCCGCGGCCACCCCAACCTTCTCCCCGGCTGCGGGCGCGTATTCGGGAACCCAGACCGTGACCATCTCCGACACAACCCCGGGGGCGGTGATCTACTACACCACCAACAGCTCAACACCGACGCCCGGTTCAACCAGGTACACGAGTCCGATCACGGTGTCGTCTTCCCAAACCGTTGAGGCCATCGCGGTTGCCGCGGGCTACCTCAACAGCCCCGTTGCGTCCGCCTCCTACACCATCAACACCGCCCCGGGAATTTCGTCCGTCAGCGCCATCTTGGCGGAGCAGACGCAAACCATCACCATCACCGGCTCCGGCTTTGGCGCCAACTCGCCCTACTCCGGCAACTCGCCTTACATCGCCTTCGATGACAACAGTGGCGTGGTGTGGGGAGCAGGCAACGGCGGCGACGCAGTTGGCCTGAACGTGACTTCCTGGACAAACAACCAAATCGTGATTGCCGGCCTGACCGGTGCCTACGGCTACAACAACTGGCAGATGAGCAACGGCGACCATATCACGTTGATCGTCTACAACCCCCAGACCGGCGCGGGACCCTACACCTGCTCCAACATCGTTGTCAACAACGGTCCAACCACCTGCACATCCGGCGCGGCATCGTCCCGTCCCGCGCCCCTCACCTCGGGAGGAAAACAACTGCGCAGCAAGTAACCCTCGCCAGCTCGCAAACCCGAACCCTGGCAACGCCGGCCCCACCCCATCTGCCCGGGTGCCCCATCCATCCGCGCCTTCACCGCGGATGGGTGGGATACCACAAGCCCCAGCTATCCCCACCTCGCTCCGCCACCAATCCTGGGGTGGGAAACCCCAACCCGCGGACCGCGGCCCACACACGTCTCCGCGTCCAGCACCCCGCATGAGACCCAATCCGGGGAGCCTTGTAACAGGGCCCGACTTCAGTCGTGCCGCAACCCATCCCCTTCCAATTCAAAAATTCTCCCGCGCGGCGCAAGCCGGGCCCAGCCCGCATCCCCCAGCCGCACGTTTCCTCTATGCCGACATTTCGGAACCTATGACGATCGGTGGACGAGTGACTCGGCGATTGATCACCAACTGACGGGAACGGCGTTTTCGAGGACCTATCCGAGATTCAGCTCACAATCCAATCTCGATCAGTGATTTGGGCTGTTCATCGCCCGTTGACAAGGAACGGAGCGGCAAGGACACTCATCGATCACCAGTTCGAGCAGGGTCCATCTGTAGTGACGGAAGATACCTTCAGCACGGCGACGCATCCACTTCAGCATTTTCGATTCAGCTGCGGCAGAACACGCGACGCCGAGCGGTTTTTTTCGACCCGGCTCCAACAGACAGGTCTTCATCCGTGGGGGAGCTAAAAGCCATCCCGCTCGATGTCGGCGATGTCAACGAGTGAATCGAAAATGCTCCAGGGTCGATTGGCGAGGTACGCGACATGGAGAGTGCGGCCGCCAATTCAGGCTATTCCGCTCGGAGCGCACGAATTGGATCTACGGATGCCGCTCTAAGCGCAGGGAGACCCGATGCCGCAATGGCCAGCAGCAAGACTGTTGCCGCCGCCAAGGATAATGCCACCGGATCGAAGGGGCTCACTTCGAACAGAAGCGAACGGAGCAGCTTCGAGGCCGCTGCGGCTCCAGCCAAGCCTATCAAGCAGCCTGCGGCAGCGAGCTTTGCAGCTGAAGTGAGAACCAGGCGGACAATTGCCCCGCGTTGCGATCCCAACGCCATGCGTATCGCCATTTCTGGCACTCGAGTCACAACGGAAAACGAGATCACGCTGTAGATCCCCATGAGCGCCAACAGCACGGCCGCGGAGGCGAACCCGCTGATCAGCACTGTGTTAAATCGCCGTGGCGCCTCGGTATCCGATACCGCCTGCTCCATCGTCTGCACCTGCGTCAGCGGCAGCAGCGGGTCGATGGATAGCACCGCGGAGCGCAAGCCGTTCTCCATCTGCTCCGGGGGTAGAGAAGAGCGCAGCACGATGTATCCGGAGTTACCATTCAAGTCGGTCGGCAGCGCCAGTGCGCCAGCTTCATCCTCTCCCTGATCTACTGGCAAAAAATACTGCTCTTGCGTGGGGGCGTCCGGCGAGGTCAGTTTGACGTCTGCCACTTCACCCACCACAGTCAGCCACGGGGTGTCCGACTCGGGGGTTGCCAGGCGCATGCGCTTCCCGAGGGGGTCCTGGCCAGGCCAAAAGTGCTGGGCCAGCTTGCGATTGACAATGATCGTCAGCGGTGCGCCGTGCCGGTCCGCCTCCGTGAACAACCGTCCACGCAACAATGGAATTCCCATGGCCGGGAAAAAGTTTCCAATCACCTGCGACGCTGCTGCCAGGTTCATGTCCGCTCCTTTGGGTGGCGCATATCCGTCCACCACGAAGGTTTCAATGTCGATGCTGCCACCAGCCGGCAACTTATTGCTCATTCCTGTTGCGGTAACCCCAGGCAAGGTATTCAAACGCCTCAACAATTCGCGATTGAACGCATCCACCTGTTCTTGTTTTTGATATTGCTTCACAGGAAGCGAATAGGAAGCCGTCGTGACATGGTGAGGCTCAAACCCCAGGTCGACTGAGCGCATCTTCTCGAAGCTGCGGAGGAGCAGGCATGATGCGCTCAGCAAGGTTAGCGCAACCGCAATCTCCGCCACCACCAGCGTCGCTTGCAGCCGCGCGTGGCCAATCCCCGCCGAACCGCTCCTTCCGCCTTCCTTCAAGTTCGCGTTCACATTGGTGCGCATCGCCATCCATGCTGGAACTAGTCCACACGCGACACCCGTGGCCACGCTCAGCAGCAGGGCGAATCCCGCCTCACCCCAGTTCAGCCCAATCTCGCCGATCCGGGGCAGACTTTCCGGAAGCTCTCTGCTGCCCACCAGCAGCGCCGCTGCCGCCAGAGCGAGTCCTAGCAACCCGCCGCCCATGCTTAGCACCAGGCCTTCCACAATGGCCTGGCGCAGCAGCGCCGAGGCCCGTGCCCCTAGCGCCAGCCGCAACGCCACCTCTCGTTGCCTCCTGATCGCCCGCACCAGCATCAGCCCCGCCAGATTCACGCAAGCAACCAGCAGCACCACCGCCGCAGCAAGGAACAGCGTCAACAGGAGCGGCCTTGTTTGTCCTGTCACCTTTTCCTCAAGCGGTGTCACCTTTGCGCTGATGCGAGCGCCCGCCATCATCGCGGGGAAACCTCGCATAATCTCTTGCGCCACAGTCTCCGCATCGGCTTGAGCCCCTCCTGCTGAAATGCCCGGCTTCAGCCGACCCACCATCTGATACCCGAAGTCTGCCGCAGCCGCGGGTGCGCGCTCTTGCTCGGTGAGGCTCATCGGAACCCACAGTTCTGTGCGGTTCAGGTGTCCGGGCATCAAGGGAAATTCGAAGTTGCGCGGCATCACCCCGATTACGATAAACGGCTTGCGATCAAGCAGGATACTTGTCCCCAGAATCTGCGAGTCGCGATGAAACCGGCTGACCCACGTTGCGTAGCTCAGCACCGCCGCCTGTTGTCCATGCTCCATTTCATCCGCCGTGAAGATTCTCCCGAATTGAGGACTGACGCCAAGAACGGAGAAAACTCCGGGTGTCATGCGCGCTGCCGTCACCTGCACGGGTTCACCCGACACCGACAGCTCATATGCCGCGCCCTGGTAACCTCCCATCGCCGCAAAGCTATGTGTCTCCCGCGTATAGGTCTCAATCTCCGGCACGGCCACGCCAACTTCATCGCTTCCCCCGATACTGGCCCCTGCCAGCCGGTTCGAAAGCACCATGATCCGGCCCGAATCTGGAAAGGCCAGCGGCCGCAGCAGCACCGCTTCAACAATCGAGAAAATAGCCGTTGTCAGAGCAATGCCAAACGCAAGCATCAGCACTGCGGTAATCGCAAATCCAGGCGACTTGGCCAGTTGCCGGATCGCGAGTCGAAGGTCAGAGATCAGCTGTTGCATGGGCATTCCTCAGAGATTTGAGATCGTGAAAATCAGAGCAACTCTCGCTTTGTAAGGTCGCTCGTCCAGACTCATGAGGTGAATTGCTTTGCCATTGTTGAGAACGTGCTGGAGCTCCCGGTGTCCAATTGCGGGGAGCTTCTTTGCAAATTAACACAATCGACAGGCATTTATCCTCTCTATTCCCCAATAATGTTTTAGCCAATTGCTATTGATTCTTTAGACCCTCCGTGATGCAAGTTCAGATGAATCAAGTCAAGTCCCAAAAGTTCTGTAGAATCTCATTCCTCAGGTTTGTTGGTTTTTGTTGTTGTTGGTTGAGAGGGGCCAGCTTGTGGAGGGCGTAGCCCGGAGCAAGCT
>Ga0302320_10005305_pt1 | contig 29003 bp, 26 predicted proteins | sample Bog_T0_3_FD_202130 | JGI IMG/M metagenome (GOLD analysis project Ga0302320, IMG submission 202130) | Peat permafrost microbial communities from Stordalen Mire near Abisko, Sweden - Bog_T0_3 | ecosystem: Environmental > Terrestrial > Soil > Wetlands > Peat | place: Sweden: Abisko, Stordalen Mire...
CGATCATCATGGGGATGAGGAAGTTGCCCAGGGTGGCCGGGACCGACGGCACCAGGAAGAAGAAGATCATGATGACGCCGTGCATGGTGAACACCTTGTTATAGGTGTCGGTGGCCATGAGGTCGGCTTGCGGCGTGAGCAGTTCGAGGCGGATGAGGCCGGCGAGGGCTCCGCCGATGAAGAAGAAGAAGCTGAGCGAGATCAGGTAGAGAATGGCAATCCGCTTGTGGTCGCCAGTGAGCAGCCAGCTGAGGATTCCATTCTCTTTGGAGAGATAGTTCACCCGGGGAATCCGGGCGGTCCGCTGATCGGGAAGGCTGATGATCGTGCTCATGGCTTGGCCACTCCTTTTGATGCGGGTCCTTGTGTCGCAGGCACTTTAGCGGCCGGGGCCTGGGGTTCGCTTTCCGGCAGAAGATCGGTGGTGTTGGTGGTCTGCTGGATGCGGTAGTCGGAGTTGAGGTTCTTGATGTATTCCACGAGTTCGATGATTCCCTCTTCGCTGACCTGACCCTGGTAAGTGGGCATGATGGGCGCAAAGCCCTGGGTGATGTGCTGCGAGGGATTGAGGATGGCTTCGCGCAGGTAAGCGTCGTCGGCGGTGACGGCGCCGCCGGTGGAGAGCGACAGCTTGGCGCCGTAGACGTTGACCAGCGAGGGGCCGCGCGCATCGGGCCGCGCGTTGTGGCAGGCGGCGCAACTGAGGCTGGCAAAGAGCCGCTCGCCGTTCTGCGCCAGGGATGCGCCGCTGACCGACGAGGCGAGCCACTTTCTGTAGTCTTCCGGCGAGAGCACGACGACCTCGCCGATCATGTGGGAGTGCTCGGTACCGCAGTACTGGGTGCAGAACAGGTGGTAGGTGCCCGGCGTGGTGGCCTCAAACCAGACCGTGGTGTAACGGCCGGGGATGGCCTCGCGCTTGACGCGGAAGGCAGGGATGGAGAAGCTGTGAAACACGTCCTGGGAGATGATGGTCAACTGGACGGCGCGGCCGGTGGGCACGTGGAGCGCGTTGATTTCGTGCTGGCCGCCGGGATGCTCGACCTTCCACATCCACTGCTTGCCGACGACATAGATGTTCATGGCGTTGGCCGGCGGGGTGAAGACGCGGAAGTAAATCAGCGCACCCCAGACGAACATCATCAGGAACAGGCCCAGCGGAATGATGGTCCAAGTGGCCTCAAGCAGCGTGGAGCCCTCGATCTGTTCGGCGACCGGGTGGCGCTCTTTGCTGTAGAGGATGGAAAAGGCGGTAATCAGCAGGACGACGATGGTGAGGCCGATGAGCGAGACCAGCACCATGAAGAAATAGAGCGCGTCCATCTGAGGCGCGATCTTGGACGCCTCCGGCGGAAACAGCGCGAAGTTCGTCATCCATTTGACGAGAAACTGCCAGAGAATTGGGCTGATATGCGGCATTCCGTTATCCGTTCACCTTTGTGTCTGTCCCCGAGGTTGGTTCCGTTTCTGGCCGGCTGTCGTGGTGGGCATCCCGGCGGAACATGACCAGCATGAATCCACCCAGCGTGAAGAGCGTTACGAGGCCGCCCAACTGGACAACGCGGGCGACGATGAGGGAGTGCTTGTTGGTTTTGGGATCGTAGTGGTAGCAGTAGGTCAGGATGTTGTCGACCGGCGACCCGATGCGATGGGCCGAGGCTTCAGCCAGGCCGAGGCGCAGATCCTTGGGCGAGAACTCGACGCCCATGTAGTACTGGGCCAGCTTGCCCTCGGGCGTGACGATCTGGATGGAGCTGGCGTGGGCAAACTGGGTGAGCTTGCCGTCAGGGCCGGGAATCTTGACGTAGCCGAAGCCGACGGCCTGGGTGAGCGCGTCAATGTTGGCTTGCGTGCCGGTCATGAAGTGCCAGCCGGCGGCCGTATCGGGATGGCCGTACTTCTTGAGGTAGCTGCGCTTTTTGGCGGCGGCGAGATCGGTGCCTTCGCTGGGGTCGATGCTGATGACGATCACGTTGAAGTCGCGGCCGGGGACTTCGTCCACCATTTGCAGCGCGCCGGTGAGGCCGTTCAGCTCTTCAGAGCAGAGCATGGGGCACTGGTAGTAAACCAGCGCGAGGATCGCGGGATGCTTGCCGAAGTAGCTGGAGAGCTGGACCTGCTGGCCGTGGTCGTCAGTGAAGGCGAGATTGAGCGGGAGCTGCTGATTGAGGCGCTGCTCAATGCCGACGCCTTTGAGGATGGCGGGGGGCTTGTCGTTGACGGGGCCCATTTCCTTGTCAGCATAGCTTGAGACCTGGGCTGCGAGCGGCGCGGACAACGCGAGGGCACACAGGCCCGTGGCGGCGAGAGCGATGAGCGCCGGGTAAGAAACCTTTCTGCGAATTGTGACTGCGACTTGCATGATTCCTTCTTCTTTTGCTGCTGCCGCAATTGCTGTGCGGCGTGGCGCAACCTAGTGGGGCCTTGCGCCTTCAGCCTTTTGTGCCTGGGCCTGTTCCTGTTCGTAGCCGGTGAGCGTAAAGCCGGAGGTGAGCGGGACGGCGATGGTTGGTTGCTTGTCTCCGGTGAGCAGCGGCGCGTGCTCGGCTACGGGCGCCTGGGGCAGGCCGGTTTTCGCGATCAACTGCATGGCGCGCTCGATGGGGATGCGTACCTTGCCCTGGGACTGATCGACCCAGCTGTAGTTCTGGAGGAGCAGATCTTCGCGCGCGTGCAGGTCGGCTACGTCCTGGTTGCCGTCGTCGGTCTGGAGGCGCGGCGTAGGAAACTGTTGCGTCATGCCGGCCAGCTTGTTCTGCAATTCGGGGCTGGAGGGCAGGTTGCCGAGCGGGCGGACGTCAACGGATTTGGACCACTTGTTGGTGGGGCCGTCTTCCCTGGCCATGTGGGCGTTGATGGCCTTGCCGATGCCGTAGGACAAGGCTCCGGCCACGGCCACAAAGACCACAAGCGCGGTGAGGAAGACCACGATTCCCGAGATCTTCACGTCGGAGATCTCGTAGCCGTGGGAGGCGTCAACCGGCTCCGGCTCGATGATGGGTTCGCCGCGATCGTTATGCGTGGACATGTTCAGGCTCCAGAATCTCCGCGACATGCGGGTCATTGGTCTGCACGAGGGGCCGCGACTTCAACTGAATGCAAAGGTAGGCTACCCAGAAGGCGACCATGGCGACAGGGACGGCGATGTACTCGAGGATTCCCCAACTGAAGTGAAGGTTGCGCGCGGCGTCTTTAAAGTTGGGCTCGATGAGCCAGAACAGATCGAAGGCGCGGGCGAAGACCATCCATTGGCAGATGCGGACCAGGCGCTTCTTGTTCCGCTTGAGGTCTCGGGAGAGCAGCATGGTGAAGGGGATAAGCCAGTGGAAGATGAAGTCGAGGGTGACGATGACGCCCCAGCCGCCGGCAAAGCGGTTGATATACCAGGGAATCTCTTCAGGCAGGTTGCCGGACCAGATGATGAGGAACTGCGAGAAGGCGAGGTAGATGTTGAGCATGACAAAGGCGAAGGTGAACTTGCCCAGGTCGTGCTGCTCGGTTTGGCGGAGAACTGTTTTGAAGGGCTCTGCCCTGGAGAGCGAAACCACGAGGATGATGGAGAGCGCGAGAACTCCATAGGCTTGGCCGACGAGGAAGAGCAGGCCGTAGACCGAGGAGTACCAGGTGGGATCGAGCGACATGACCCAGTAGATGACCGAGGCGGTCATGGTGAGGGCGTAGACCAGGATGCCGGGACCGCTGATGTTTTCAAATTTCTTGATCCACATGGGCGTGGATTCGGGCGAGTCCGCGTCGCGCTTGAGGCCGAGAGAGTTAAGGCGCCAGGTGTAAAGGCCCCAGATGGCAAAGCAGACCACGCCGGTGACGATGAAGGCGGCGGGGTTGAGCATGGGGCGCTTGAAGCTGATGGCGTGCGCTTCGGACTCGTTGATGAGGCCGGCCTTGAGCGCGGCGGCGACATCGGAGACCGCGGCCCAGAGGTAAAGCTTTTTGAGCGAGAGCGCGATGACGATCCAGTAGACGAAGACCAGCGGGAGGGTGCGGCTCATGGCCTCGAGAGGACGGCGCAGCAGCAGGCCCCACTTGCCGCCGGTGCAGTACTGGAGCATGAGCAGAGCCAGGCCGCCGACAGAAAATCCGAACGTAAGCATGAGGCCGAGAAGCCAGGCGCGAAGCAGGTGGTCCGCGGAGCCCTCGGCGAGCGCCAGGCCGGCGGCGACGACCGAGAAGCCCAGGCCGATGGCCAGGGCGCGCGTCTTCCAACTGTCGACAAAAGCCGGAGCGCCCAGATCGGCGGGAAGCGTGTTGGCGTGCGTCAAGTGAGCCATTTCCTGGTTCCTTACTTGGTGGCCGGCGGGGCCGGTTTGCTTAAGGGGATCTTGATTTCAGGGTCGGCGGGGTTAGCCGGCGCCATGCCGGGAGTTCCCTGCTTTGCGTCGTGCGCGTAGGCCTGGATGGCAGTGGATGGCAGCGCCCAGGGCGCGGCGTAGCCTTCCGGCAGATGGTTCTCGACGGCTACTTCCTTGAGGGTCTTCACCTGCACGCCGGAGGGAACATCTTCAAGCTTGGCCGACTGGCTCAACTGGAGGGCGCGGATGTAAGCCGCGACGGCCCAGCGATCAACCGGGGTGAGCTGCGACGAGTAGTCGGGCATGGCGCCGTAGCCGTGGGTCATCACGTAGTAGTAGTGCGAGATGGGCTGCGAGAGGCGCACCTGATCATGGAGGTTGGCGGCGGGCTTGTAGCCGCGCTCGACGATCTCACCCAGGCCGTTGCCCACGCGCGAGTGGCAGGGCGTGCAGTAGATGTTGAACCGCTCCTGGCCGCGCTTGAGCACTTCAAGGGTGACCGGGAAGGGCATCTCGTTTTTCTCTTCGCGGTAGCCGTTGGCGCCCTGGACCACGCCGGTGTAGAAGTAGCTGTCTTCACGGAGCTGGCCGCGGGCCACGGTGTTGACGACTTGCGGACGCGCGCCACGGTGGTCGGCGAAGAAGTCTGAGCCGCGCTGGGAGATGATCTTGGGCTGGTCCTGCATGTCCTGGCGGCAGCCGGCGAGGAGAAGCGTTGCGGCGAGGCCGGCAACGACGAAGGCGCGGGAGATCAGAAGCTGTGGTATCCCACCCATGCGACGAGAAGCTGTCGCATGGATGGGGCACCCATCCTTTGTAGTGGGGATGGGGTACCCGGCATTTGCGGTGGGGATGGGGTACCCGGCATCTGCGGCTGGGATGGTGCGCCCGGCTAAGGGCTGAAAGCTGAGAGCTGAAAGCTGCTTGCGCATCAGTACTCCACCTCCACGACCGAGAGCGGCTGGAACTTTTCGAGATAAGCTCTTGCTTCAACCAGGTTGAACTTGGGGTCGAGCGCCTCAAGGCACAGGAAGAACTTGTCCGTCGTTGCGCCGTCGCGGAAGTTGGGCGCGTTGAAGAGCGGGTGATAGAGCTCCGGGAGCCCGTTGAGGGCCAACATGCCGAAGGCCGCCGAGAGTCCGGCGAAGAGGATGGTCCACTCGTAGGCGGGCACAATGAACGCAGGCCATGAGTAGAGCGGGCGGCCGGCGATGTTGAGCGGGTAGGCCCAGACCGAGACCCAGGTCTCGAAGAGGAACATGGCGGTGAGGCCCATGAGGCCGCCGACGAGGGTGAGCAGCGGCACCTTGTTGCGGTGGAAGCCGATGGCCTCGGCCGCTTCTTCAACCGGGTAGGGCGTGTAGCAGTCCATGCGGCGCCAGCCATCGTGGCGTGCCTGTTGCGCGGCCCTTACCAGGTCGCCCGGAGTGTCGAATTCGGCCAGCAGGCCGTAGGTTCCTTCGCGTGGGGGCATAGTTAGTCAGCAGCCTCCGCCGCCTTCTTGGGCGTGATCTTCGCCCCGGGCAGCATCATGCGGATTTCAGACATGGGAATCATGGGCAGGAAGCGGACAAACAAGAGGAACAGCGCGGTGAACAGGCCGATGGTTCCGGCGTAGACCATGTAATCCCACTTGGTGGCGCGGTAGGTGCCCCACGAAGAGGGCAGGAAGTCGCGGTAGAGGCTGGTGACGACGATGACGAAGCGCTCAAACCACATGCCGGTGTTGACGATGAGCGAGATGAGGAACATGAACGCGATGTTGGTGCGCAGCCTGCGCGACCACAGGGTGGTGAGCGGGAAGGCGATGTTGCAGAAGATGAGGACCCAATAGGACCAGCCCATGGGCCCGAACATGCGGTTCCACATCATGAAGGCTTCCCAATGACTGGCCGAGTACCAGGCCATGAAGACTTCCATGCCGTAGCCGTAGGCGACGATGAGGCCGGTGGCGAGCATCACCTTGCCCATGTTGTCGATGTGGCGCTCGGTAACCAGGCCTTCAAGGTGGTAGAACTTGCGCAGCGGAATGGCCAGGGTGAGCACCATGGCGAAACCGGAGTAGATGGCGCCGGCGACAAAGTAGGGCGGGAAGATGGTGGTGTGCCATCCGGGCAGCACGGCCACTGCGAAGTCAAAGCTGATGACGGTGTGGACCGAAAGCACCAGGGGCGTGGCCAGGCCGGCCAGCAGCAGCGAGGCTGTCTCGTAGCGCATCCAGTGGCGGACGCTGCCGCGCCAGCCGAGCGAGACCAGACCATAAATATATTGCGCGGCCTTGGAGTGGGCGCGATCGCGCATGGTGCCGAAGTCGGGAACCATGCCGATGTACCAGAAGACGACGGAGATGGTGGCGTAGGTGGAGACCGCGAAGACGTCCCACATGAGCGGCGAGCGGAACTGCGGCCAGACGTTCATGGTGAAGGGCAGGGGCAGCATCCAGTAAGCCAGCCAGGGGCGGCCGACGTGGATGAGCGGGAACATGCCGGCGCAGACCACGGCGAAAATCGTCATGGCCTCGGCGAAGCGGTTGATGGAGTTGCGCCAGCCCTGCTTGAAGAGCAGCAGAATGGCGGAGATGAGGGTTCCGGCGTGGCCGATGCCGATCCACCAGACGAAGTTGATGATGGCGAAGCCCCAGGCGACGGGCTGGGTGATGGCCCATATGCCGACGCCCTTGAGGAAGAGCCAGGTAAGCGCCACCAGCAGCATGGTGGCCACCGCGCCGCCCACGCCGAACAGGGCAAACCAGCCCAGCGGAGTTTCAGGCGTGAGAACAATGCGCGCGATCTTCTCGGTGACGGACCGGAAGGTCTGGCCGGGCGCGATGACCCGGAACTCGCCGGTAGCGGGGTCGATGCGCCGGGCAAGTTCTGTTTCGTCGGGATTTGGTTTCAGGTCGCTGGTCGGCATCGTGGCCTTAACCCTTCACCGGGGAGTGTTCCACCGGCGTGTCTTGAAGTTCTGAGTTCGGATTCAACACGGCCGCGACATATTTTGTGCGCGGGCGCGTGTTCTGGTCGGCGAGCACCTGGTAGCTGCGCTCGTCGCTTTGCAGTTTGGCCACATGGCTCTGCTTGTCGTTGAGGTTGCCAAAGCTGATGGCCGAGGCCGGGCAGGCCTGCTGGCAGGCGGTGACCACTTCGCCATCGCGCACCGGGCGGTTTTCTTTGTCGGCATCGATCTTGGCGGCCGAGATGCGCTGCACGCAGTAGCTGCACTTCTCCATCACGCCGCGGGAGCGAACGCTGACGTCGGGGTTGCGCATCAGCTTCAGGCTCTCGGTTTCGAAGTCGGAGTAGAGCAGGAAGTTGTAGCGGCGCACCTTGTAAGGGCAGTTGTTGGAGCAGTAGCGGGTGCCGACGCAACGGTTATAGATCATTGCGTTGAGGCCTTCGGGCGTGTGGACCGTTGCGCCCACCGGGCAAACCTGCTCGCAGGGGGCGTTTTCGCAGTGCTGGCAGGCCATGGGCTGGAAGTGAGCCCGCGGGGCGGCCAGGTCGCCCTCGAAGTAAGTGTCGATGCGCAGCCACTGCATGTTGCGGCCGATGCGCACCTGCTGCTTGCCGACCACGGCGATGTTGTTCTCGGCATAGCAACTGACGATGCAGGCGTTGCAGCCGGTGCAACTGTTCATGTCAATGGACATGCCCCAGGCGTTCTCGTTGTACTCCCAGTTGGGGAACAGGGTGACGCTCTTGTCGGTGCTGGGATGGTTCTCGCCTTCGTTGGCGAAGCCGGGATTTTTCTTGTACTCGTCGAGTGTGGCGTAACGGATAATGCCGCGCTCGTTGATGGCCTCATCGGCTTCAAGGGAGTTGTTGCCGGTTCCTTGCTGGCCGAAGCGCGCGCCGCGGTGATCCTGGAAGTGGCTCTTGGTGACGGCCACGCCCCACTTGCCTTCGATCTTTTTGATGCTGCCTGTGGCGTAGAACGGGGAAGCCGCAGTACGAATCAGGAAAGCGTTGAAGCCCGCACCGGAGCCGACACGGCCGGCGAACTCGCGGCCGTAACCGAGATGAACGGTGACGGAGTTGTCCGGATGGCCGGGAACCACGATCACCGGAGCGTTCACCTTGCGACCCTGCACGGTCAGCTCGACGATGTCGTCTTCTTCGAGGCCGAGTTTTGTGAGCGTTGCGCCGGAGACGAGAGCCGCGTTGTCCCAGCTGAGATTTGTAACCGGCTTGGGGAGTTCCTGAAGCCAGCCTACGTTCGCCCAGCGGCCGTCGTAGATGGTGGGGTCGGGGCGGAAGATGATTTCGAGGGCGTCTTTGGGGGCGGGCGCGGGGACCTTGGCCGACAGGGCTTTGGCTGCGCTACCGGTTGCGGCGAATGCGGTGCCGTCAATCCAGCCTGCATGCAATACTTTGCGCCAGCCGGTTTCAAAGTCGCCCTTGATGGTGGACTTTGCGGTTTCGCGGACGGCTTCGTAAGCGCTGAGGCCGGGCTCGTTGAGCAGGGTCTGGAAGACGTCGTGCGCGGTTTTGCCGCCGTAAAGCGGATCGATGAGCGGCTGCACGATGGAGACCGTGCCGTCATAGGCGCGGGCGTCGGACCAGGACTCAAGGAAGTGGGCCGAGGGAATGTGCCAGTGGGCGATCTGTCCGGTTTCGTCGACGTGCGAACCGAGATGGGCGACCGTCTTCGCTTTTTCGAACGCAGCGGCAAACTCGAGATCGGCGGGCGCGGAGTAGGTGGGGTTGGCGTTGAGGATGACGAGCCAATCCACCTTGCCGGCGTTGAGATCGGCGACGAGAGACTTGATGCCCGCAAGCTGATCGGAGGGCACCGGGCTGGTTGTCTCGCCCGAAACCAGAGCCGTCTTGCCGACGTTGCCCAGAGCTGCGTTAATGGCGAGGGCGAGTTCGGCGACGGAAGGATCCTGATAGATGCCGGGGATGATGACGCTCTTGCCGGCGTGGGCCTTGAGGTCTTTGGCGAGGGCGGCGAGGAACTTTTTCTGCTCATCGGTCCAGGCGTAGGCAGGAGCGACCACGCCGGCGACGCCGACGGCTTTGGCCAGCTCGGCGGCGAAGGCGGGAATCTCGCTGGCGCGGAGGCCGAGGCGATGCTCGGCTTTGAGGCCGGTGGTGGTCGGGGTGGATTCGATGGAGTAGAGGCGATTGAGCTTTTCAGGGTTCTTGCGCCGGTCCGCATACTCGCGGACCAGCGCATGAAAGCCGGGGAAGCCGGCGCCCGATAGGAAATCCGCGTCGAGCGAGACGATGACGTCCGCGTCGGCGAGGGAGTACTGCGTCGAAACTCCGCCCTCAAGAGCCGTTCCCGCAACGGCGGGGTCGTACTGCACCAGCGTCGCCTTCGGGTAGGCCGCTTGCACGGCCTTCCACTGGCGGGCCAGGGTGGGCGAGGTGATGGTCGAGCTGAGGAAGTAGGTTCCCGTGCCGTCTTTGCTGGCGGCGGCCTTGAGGCGAAGCTCCTGGGCAAACTCGGCCCACTCGCGGTCTTCTCCGCGGAAGGTCACATGCTTCGACCGGTCAGGATCGTAGAGGTCGAGCAGCGTGCCCTGGGTAAACGGGTCGGAGGAGCCCTGATTATAAGGATGCTCGGGATTGCCGTCGATTTTGATGGGGCGGAACTGGTCGGACTTGGCCAGAAGCGGCACCGCGCCGGTGGTGAAGGGGTGGGCGGTGGCAAAGTACATGGGCTTGCCGAGGATGAGGTCTTCGGGGGCCTTGACGTAGGGATAGATGGGCTCGTCAGGCTGCTTGGTGCAGCCGGCCAGGCCGGCCAGAGCCATGCTGGCGCCCATCAGCTTCATGAAGCCGCGGCGCGTCACGGGGTCAACCCACTCCTGGGCGGCCGAGGGGAACTCTTTCTCGACGGCGGCCTGGAACTCTTCGGTGTTGGCCAGCTCGTCAATGGAGCGCCAGTATTTTTTGCCCTTGACGGCCTTGAGTTCTTCACGCACGGCGGCGAGGGTCATGGGCGATGAACTTCCCGCAGGGGCTAAAGCCCCCATCGATTTGGGGTCGTTTGCGGCACGACTAAAGTCGTGCCCTTTCAAAACCGCGGCCTCAGCTCCAGCCGCTGCTTCGGCACCGGTCGTGTTCTTGTTTTCTTTCATCTTCTGTCCGCTCATCGGTGGCAGACCTCGCAACTGGCCAGATCCTTGGGAGTACGAATCTTGTAGTGATCCACCAGAAAGCGGCCCAACTCATCCTGGCTGGTGAATTTTTTGTAGGCCGGCGCAACCGGCAGCGTGGCCGCGGCAACGTCGCCTGAAACCTCGAGCGCGCCGAGCGAGGGCAACTGCAACGAAGCGACCTCGGGGCCGGTGTTGGCGGGGTCTTTGGTGGTGCAATTGACGCTTTGCGCCGTGGGCAGGCCGCTCTTCTCTTCGCCCACCGAGCACCACACCGGGCGATCTTCTGCCGGCTTTTCCCAGGCCATGTTGTAGATCTCGCTGGTGGGGCGAAGGTTTTTGGCGGGGTTGCGATGGCAGTCCAGGCACCACTCCATCTGGAGGGTGTTCTGCGCATACATCAGCGGCATCTGGTCAACGCGGCCATGGCAGCTTGAACAGCCGAGGCCCTTGTTGACGTGGATTTCATGGCTGAAGTAGACATAATCGGGCAGGTCGTGAACCTTGGTCCAGGCCAGCGACTGGCCGGTGGCCCAGCTTTGGCGAACAGGCTCAAGCAGTTGGGCGTTGGTCCAGATCTGTGCGTGGCAGTTCATGCAGGTTTTGGTGGGGGGGATGCCGGCGTAGGAGGATTTCTCGACCGTGACGTGACAGTACTGACACTGGAGGCCAAGGCCCTGGACATGATGTTTGTGGCTGAAGGGTACCGGCTGGTCGGGGCGCTGGCCCTGGCGCGTTACCCAGGGGGAACGCTGCAACTGGTCCAGAGTCACCCCCAGGGCGATCACGATCAGCCCCGTCAACACCAGGCTCGCGCGAGCCAGAGCGTTGGAGCTGCGGTCAAATATCTGCGCCATGAATGCTTTCCCTGCTTGAAGTTTGGTTGCGTTTGGAGGATGTGCGCGCTGTGCTGGCGGTCACACAGGTTGTGTTCAAAAACTGAATTCGGGTAAAGAGAACCGGCGAGGAGGAAGCCCCCGAAACCTCAATATAGCAGCCGAAGAGGACACTTTCACAGGGCCATTCGGGCAAAGTTTGGGAAAAAGCGCAATTTGTCCCATATCGTAACGCGATGAAAGGAAAACCCTTTGTGATAAAGCCTGAAGAAGGAGACACACCTCTGACCGGGGGCGGGTGCCTGCCAGTAGGGGGTATTTGTAATCAAAATAGCACGGCATTCCGGACCTTGCCAATCCAAAATGAATTTTCTCATCCCTTCCAGAGGGTCATGACCAAACCGCCGGCCACGATGAGGCTTCCGCCGGCGTAGATGGCCGGGGTGGGCGACTGGCCAAAACGCACCCGGGCAACGATCTGGGCCATGACGAAAAAGAGGACGACGTAGATGCCGAGCAACTTGCCGAAGTCCCAGCGGGGCACGTTGACGACCGAGCCGTAAGCGCCGAGGACGGCGACGCCGGCCAGCAGAGCGAGCACCCGGCCGGCGCCGGAGGAGCGGTAGAAGCCAACCTGGAAGAAGGAGTCGCCATAGACCTCAAGAAACGCGGCGAGGGTGAGGGCGGCAAATGCGCCCAGCGGGTAGGCAACGAGCCGATGAAGACTGTTAAGCAAGATGAGACCTCAGGAGACCGGGAAGAGTTTCGTTTGCGAATTGGCCCGCGCTTGAAGCGGAAGGGAGCGCACCGGGGGGTGCCTACATTCCGATGGTAACAACTGGATGCATTAGAATTTTGTAAGGAAATACCAATCGGCTGCAAACTGCGACAAACCATAGGAGATGCGGACCCGGGTGGGCTGGTGGGCAGTGGTCCATCGGTGCGTTGTTCACCCCGCAGAGGCGTATTCCAAACGGGGCGGCGGTTGCGGCAGGGCGGTGACCGCAGGCTGAAGTCAGAGCGGCGGCGGGAAACGTGAAAGGGAAGAGCGCATGAAATATGCCGGATTGCTGGTGATGCCAGCCGGATTTTTTCTTTCGATTGCCGCGCTGCTGCTGTTTCAGGCGCCGGTTGAGCGGGCGGCGTTTGTGCTTTGCGGACTGGCCGTGGAGGCCATGGGCCTGGGCGTGGCCGTGCGCGGACATATGGAAGCGGTTCGGGGGGGACGGCCATGAACTCGACAGTTCCCGCAATGACGGACGCAGTTTTTGCTTTGACGCTGGCGCTTTTGCTGGTGGCGCCGCTGGCGATTGCCGGCGTGGCGCTGATCAACGCCGGGCTGGGGCGGTCGCGCAGTGCGGCGCAGGCGCTGCTGGGCAACTTGGCCATTGTGGCGGTTTCAGCGATTGTGTTTGCGGTTGCGGGCTCGGCTCTGGCCGGGACAGCGGGAGGCGCGGGACACGTTTTTCAGCTTGGCGGGAAACTGTGGAGCTGGCTGGGCGAGGGACCGTGGCTGCTGGGCGGGTTGAGCGCGATGCCGGCGCAGGCGCAACTGGGGCTGCTGTTTGAGATATTGGCGGTGGCTTTGGCGGCGATGATTCCGTGGGGCTCGGGGATGGACCGGTGGCAGTTGACCGGGGGTTGCGCGGCGGCGGCGGTGACGGCGGCGCTGGTGTTTCCGCTGGCTGCCCACTGGATTTGGAACGGCGGCTGGCTGGCGCAACTGGGCGTGAACTTTGGGCTGGGCGCGGGGTTTCTGGATGGCGGCGGGGCGGCCACCGTACATGTGCTGGGCGGCCTGAGCGCCCTGGTTGTCATCTGGATCGCGGGACCGCGCAGAGGCAAGTTTCCCCGCGAGGGGCTGGCCACGGCGATGCCGGGGCACAACACCGCCTATGTGCTGTTTGGCTGCCTGCTGGCGCTGGTGGGCTGGCTGGCGTGGAATGTGGCCGGCGCGGTGTTGTGGCTTCATGCTCCGCTTGCCGGCCTGCCGGTGGTAGCGGTGAATACGCTGCTGGCCGGCTCGGGCGCGGTGGCGGCTACCTTTGCAGTGACAAGGATTCGCTTTGGCAAGCCGGACGCGAGCCTGTGCGCTAACGGCTGGCTGGCGGGGCTGGTGGCCTCAAGCGCCTGCGCGGGGATTGTGACGCCGGGCGAGTCGGTCCTGGTGGGGCTGATTGCGGGAATTGCGACGCCGCTGCTGGTGGAGGTGCTGGAACTGGCAGTTTCAATCGACGACCCATCGGGCGCGATTACCGTGCACCTGGCAGGGGGGCTGTTGGGGCTGCTGGCGGCAGGGCTGTTTGCGCCGCAGGCTGGACAACTGGTGGCGCAACTGGTGGGCATTGCAGCGCTGCTGGGATTGCTGCTGCCGCTCACTTACCTGCTGTTCTGGCTACTGAACCGGTTTGTGCCGTTCCGCGCAGACGCGGATGGGGAGCGCATTGGGATGGACCTGCACGAGTTGGGCGGCGGGGCTTATCCGGAGTTTGTGATTCACCGGGATGAATCGTACCGCTGAAGCAGTGGTTAGTGATTAGTGATTAGTGGTTAGTGGTTAGTGGTTAGTGGTTAGGGGTTAGGGGTTAGGGGTTAGTGATTAGAGGTTAGTGATTAGAGGTTAGTGGTTAGGGGCTCGAGCCGGCCGATCCATTTGCCCGCTTGAACCTCGCCATGGCAGTCGATTTTCTGGGGCGATTTGTCGAATATCTGATAAGTTTTCCGAGGAGGGATTTTCATGAAACAACGCAATCTCGTTATGACTGCAATTCTGGGCTTTGGACTGCTGGCCGGGGGCGCCATCATGGCGCAGGAACGCCCCGTGGAAAACATCGACCCTGCCCGGCACCCTAACCTGGCCGACGCGCAGCACATGATCAGCATGGCGTTTGAAAAGATCTCTGTGGCGCAGAGAGACAACCACTACGACATGGAAGGTCATGCGGAGCGGGCGAAGGAGTTGCTTGCCCAGGCCAGCCGGGAGCTGAAGGCAGCCGCGGAAGCTGCCAACCGGCATATGCACTAGAGTCATCGAATCTCAGGTAGGGATTCTGAATCCCCACCCTTTTTCATGGGATGAAGTGGCCTTTCGGCTTGATTCGAAGCGGGCCACACGGTTTTTGTGCCTGGCCAAGCCGCGAAGGCTACGGTTGCCGGGCAGGCGCGCCACGGACGCGGGTCAAGAGCAGCGTTACCTGCGCGCCAGCAGGACCATCAGGCCAAAGATGAAAATGGGAACCAGGGCCAGGGCTGCGTAGAGCAGCAGCTTGCGGCTGTTGGGCAGCCAGCGTCCGCGCAGGGTGGGGCGATGGGCGCCATCTTCCACGCCCACCTGCTCCTGGTGTTCCAGGTCCCAGGCCATCTCACTGGCGGTTGCGTAGCGGTGGCGCGGGTCGCGCTCCAGTGCGCGGTAGAGGATCTCCTGCTGCGCAGGGGTGATTTCAGAGTTCAATTTGCGCGCGGGTTTGGGGTCGTTGAGCACCCGCTCGTTCATGACCGCAAAGGGATTGGGTCCGCTGAAGGGGACCTGGCCGGTGAGCATCTCGTAGAGCATGACGCCGAGAGAATAAATATCGCTGCGCTGGTCGCCGCGCTGGCCTTTCACCTGCTCGGGAGAGATGTAGTCGGGCGTGCCCAGGGTGGGCGAGAGATTGGCGAAGGTGAGGCGGCGGGCGTCCTCTTTCATGGCGATGCCGAAGTCGATGATCTTGATGCGGTCTTCGCCGTCGACCATGATGTTTTCCGGCTTGAGGTCGCGGTGGACGACGCCGTGCTTGTGCATGTAGTCGAGAGCGTCGCAGATGCCGAGGGTGATTTTGACAGCCTGATCGACGGGGAGCTTGCAGGTTTGTCCCTGGCAGCCCTGGTTGAGCAAGGCGCGCAGCAGCCGGCCGTCGACCCACTCGATGACCATGTACGAGCGGCTGCGCGGTTCGCTGTTGTGGGTTTTGACGACGCCGGGATGGTCGAGTTCGAGGCCGATCTCCTGCTCGCGCTTGAAGCGCTCGATGAGCACCGGGTCGGCTTCCATCTCAGGCAGCGGGACCTTGATGGCCACCTGCTTGCCATCGACCAGGTCGGTGCCGCGGTAGAGCACGGACATGCCGCTGCGGGCAACGATGGCCTCGATGCGGTAGTGGTCCAGCGTGTCGCCAACTTCCAAAGCGGGCATGAGTGTGTCCAGCATAACAATTCGAGTGTTTCATGCGAGTTGTAAGAAAAGCCTCAAGGAAATGAAAAGAAGAGCGGGGCTGGCGGGGAGCTGGCGGGTCACGGAGTTGGCACCTTCCGGGGGCGGGGGCGCAGAAATCGCGCCAAAGTGTGGGGGTTTTGTGTTTGGATGCGTGTATGCTGCGGAATTCACGATGGATGGCGATCTGTGTTTGGTTGGCCTTTGCGGCCGCGCCGGCGGGGGCTCAGGGCAAGATCAGCGCTGGCCACACAGGCCCGCAGCAGGCCGCGCAGGAGACTGGCTTTCTGAATCGCCGGGTTGAGCTGCATGGGGTCAGCTATCGCTTCCAGGTCTATCTGCCGGAGGAGTGGCGGCGGGACGACCACAAGCAGTGGCCGGTGATTCTGTTTCTGCATGGGCGGGGCGAGCGGGGCTCGGAAGGGATGTGGCAGACGCAGATCGGGCTGCCGCAGGCAGTGCGCGACCATCCCGAGCGGTGGCCGTTTGTGATTGTGATGCCGCAATGCGCACAGGCCAGCTTCTGGACCGACCCGGAGATGCTGGCGATGGCCATGGCGGCGCTAGACCGGGAGGCAGAGGAGTTCCACGGGGACCCACAGCGGACGTATTTGACCGGGCTGTCGATGGGCGGGTATGGGGCGTGGGAGCTGGCGCGGCTTTATCCGCAGCGCTGGGCAGCGGCGGCGGTGGCGGCGGGGGGCGTCTTCTGGAGCTACCAGCCGGAGCGGTGGAAAGAAGAGGCCACACTGCCGGCCGAGTATGCGCAGGCGGTGGGACGGACGCCGATGTGGCTGTTCCACGGCAGCGAAGACGACATCGTGGTTCCGCGGCAGAGCGAGCTGATGTATGAGGCGCTCAGGCAGGCGGGCACGCCGGTGCGGCTGTGGGTTTTCCAGGGGCTGAAGCACGACTGCTGGACGCGGGCCTATGGCGAGGCAGAACTGCCACGCTGGCTGCTGGCGCATCGTTTGGAAGCCAAGGCGGCGGCCATGGAGACGGCGGAGCGGCTGGTGATTCCGCTGCATCCGCCGGCGATCAAGCTGGCGGTGGCGCTGCTGGAGGGACTGGTGGGGGAGTATCGCGACGGCAAGGGACATTTGACGGCAACGGTGTATCGGCAGGGAGAGCAGTTGTATGAGCGGAACCCGTATGGGCAGGTGATGGAGCTGGCCGCCGAGTCGCCCGGAGTTTTCTTTTATCCGAATGGCAGCAGCGTGACGCGGCTAACCACGGAGCGCGACGGGCAGGGGCACGTGACGGCGCTGGTGTATCGCGATGACCGGCACGAGGAGCGGTGGGAGAAGCAGAATGCAACTACAAGCCGCTGAAAGGCAGCTATCAGCTATCAGCTTTCAGCTTTTTTGTGCGGCTGCGATCGGTACGGCAGGGCGGGTTGACGGTGAGGGATGAATTGTCCGGAGCCTTGTGGGCCGGCTCCGGCGATTGCGCGACGGGACAAAAAGCTGATGGCTGAAAGCTCGGCTCTCCAACGGAACGCCGCATGGTCAGATTCCGTAGTAATCTCATAGCCGTATCGAGGCCGTATTGAGGAGGCAGATATGTATTGCAGCGGGTGTGGACAAGCAATGGACGCCGGGCAGGGATTCTGCCCGCAATGCGGCCGCCCGGTTGCGGCTCCGGTTCCGGCGGTGCCGGGATTGCAGTTTCAACTGGAGAGCTACGCGGGCAAGGTGAAGGCGCTGAGCGTGGTCTGGTTTATCTATGCGGGGCTGGCCCTGGTGTCGGGATTCGCGGGGCTGGCCTTTGCCAACGCATTTTTCTCCGGCCGGTTCGGCCCCTGGATGCATGGGCCGTGGGCGGAGGGTCCGATGCCGCCGATGTGGCTTTTCCCGGCGTTGCTTCACTTTGTGTGGGTCGCGGTGGTTATTCGGGTGGCGCTGGCGCTGGTGGCCGCATGGGGCCTGATGGAGCACTCGCAGTGGGGACGGATTGTGGCCATTGTGGCGGCGTTTCTGAGCCTGCTGAAGTTTCCCTTCGGGACGGCGCTGGGCATCTGGACGCTGGTGGTGCTGTTGGGGTACAGGAATTCTTCGCTGTATGAGCAGCTTTGACGGCGGCTTCTAGCTTCTAGCTCTTGTTCCGGCGGGCGAATTTGGGTCTGTGGTTTTCCACCCATTCCGCAGAAGAGAGCGGAATGGATGGGGCACCCGGCATCCTGCCTGGTTTGGCGGACTCGGTGCCGCTGCATTTTTCGCTCCGGCAGCATGATGCGCCCCTTCGCGGGACCAGGGCTGGAGGCTGGAAGCTGTCTTCTGGGAGCTGCTTTTCGTCTACAATTTGAAGCATGAGTTTCCCAGAGATACGGATGCGGCGGCTGCGCCGCAGCGAGAGCCTGCGTGCCCTGGTGCGCGAAACCACGGTTGAGCCCGGGGACCTGATCTATCCCCTCTTCATCTGTCCTGGCGCCGGCGTGCGGCGGGCCGTGGGCTCGATGCCGGGCGTGTTTCAACTGTCAGTGGATGAAGCGGTGCGCGAGGCTGAAGAGGCCGCGAGCCTTGGCCTGGGCGGGCTGCTGCTGTTCGGGCTGCCGGAGTCGAAGGACGAGCAGGGCACCGGCGCTTGGGATGAGAACGGAATCGTTCAGCAGGGACTGCGGGCGCTTCGGACCTCGGCCGCAGCCAAAAAGCTGGTGCTGATTGCCGACGTGTGCCTGTGCGAGTACACCAGCCATGGACACTGCGGCGTGGTGATGGAGACGCGCGATGGGTGGACGGTGGACAACGATCCTTCGTTGAGCCTGTTGGCGCGGGCGGCTGTGAGCCTGGCCAAAGCCGGAGCGGACGTGGTGGCTCCGAGCGACATGATGGACGGGCGCGTGGCGGCGATTCGCGAGGCGCTGGACAAGGGCGGGCTGAGCGATACGCCGATTCTGAGCTATGCCTCAAAGTTTGCTTCGGCGTTTTATGGGCCGTTCCGCGAGGCGGCTGAGTCTGCGCCGCAGTTTGGCGACCGCAAGACCTACCAGATGGACGGGGCGAACCTGCGCGAAGCAATGCGCGAGATTGACCTGGACATTGAAGAGGGCGCGGACATGATCCTGATGAAGCCGGCCATGCCGTATCTGGATGTGATTCTGGCGGCGCGGGACCGGGTGGATGTGCCGATCGGCGCCTACCAGGTTTCCGGCGAGTACTCGATGCTGCAGGCGGCGTTTGAGAAGGGCTGGCTGGAGCGGGACCGGGCCACGCTGGAGTCGTTGACCAGCATTCGCCGCGCCGGAGCGGACTTTATTGTGACCTACTTTGCCAAGGCGGCGGGCAAACTGCTGGGATGAAAGGGGTTCGTCCGGCTGAGGCCTGAAGAATCACTCGATCAAGGGCGCGAGCAGCCGAAGATGCTAGTTTGGGAGGCGAGGTTCTATAAAGTTTCAATTGTTATGTCTATCTGGAGATATAACTTAATAAATTCGCCATATCCCGATGAACTCGTGAGACGAATGAGATTCGTCACTCGGCAAATCTACGCCACATATAGGGAAGTTCCCCATTTCTAGCAGAAAGTCGCTATACTTCTTTAACTTCTTTATATGAACCCCCGGATCAATCCGTTCTCCCCTGGGGCGGGCTCGCCACCACCGGAGCTGGCGGGCCGCAGCCCGATTCTTGACCATGCTGCCATCGCCCTGGACCGGCTGTGCAGTGGCCGGCACGCCAAAAGCATCATTCTGGTGGGCCTTCGCGGCGTGGGCAAGACGGTGATTCTGAACCGGATCCACATGTTTGCGCAAGAAGCCGGCTACCAGGCCGCCTTCCTTGAGGCGCAGGAGGGAAAGTCGCTGGCCGAGCTGCTGCTGCCCGCGCTCCGGCAGATTCTTTATGCACTGAGCCTGCGGGAAAACGTGAGCGAAAAGACGCGGCGAGCCTTGCGGGCGCTGCGCAGCTTTGTGGGCAGTCTCGGGCTGAAAGCCAAGGCCGGGCTGGGCGACCTGGAGTTGGAACTGGCCATCGATCCGGAGGTGGGCCTGGCCGACAGCGGCGACTTCGAGGCGGATCTGTCAGAACTGCTGCAAGCGGTGGGCGAAGCTGCGGCGGACAGGAAGCGGGCCATTGCCCTGTGCATCGACGAGATCCAGTACCTGCACGAAAAGGAGTTTGGGGCGCTGATCATGGCGCTGCACCGGGTATCGCAGCGGCGGCTGCCGCTGGCGCTGGTGGGCGCCGGACTGCCCCAGGTGCGCGGCCTGGCTGGGCGCTCGAAATCCTATGCCGAGCGGCTCTTCGAGTATCCGGAGATTGGCCCGCTGCGGCCCTCGGAGGCGGAAGAGGCCCTGCAAATTCCCGTTCGCAACGAAGGGGCCGCATTTACGCGCGAGGCCCTCGGCGAAATCATCGAGGTCACGCAGGGTTACCCGTATTTTCTTCAACAGTGGGGCTATGAGGCCTGGAATCTTGCTGCCGGGCCAACCATTGAGCTGGCGGATATTCACCAAGCCACCACACGGGCGATCCGGCGGCTGGATGAGAGCTTCTTCCGGGTTCGCTTTGACCGCCTGACGCCGAAAGAAAAGGACTACCTGCGCGCACTGGCCGAGATGGGTCCGGCGCCGCACCGCTCCGGCCAGATCGCGGCACGGTTGGGGGTGAAGATTCAGTCGGTGGCTCCGGTGCGGGATTCCCTCATTCGCAAGGGCATGATCTATAGCCCGGTCTACGGCGAGACCGCCTTCACGGTGCCCTTGTTTGACGAGTTCATGCGGCGGGCGATGCCCGTGGGCTGACCAGCCAACTTGAAGACGGCAAATCCTGTTTTGCAACCACGGCGCGATGTGGTCTTCTAGAAGCACACCTCTATGTTGAAACGACTCGAAGGCTATTTCGAATTTACGCGCCTGGGGACGAACTGGCGCACGGAGATCCTGGCCGGGGTTACGACGTTCCTGACCATGGCCTACATTGTGCTGGTGAACCCGGCCATTCTTTCAGAGGCCGGGATGCCGCTGGCGGCGGTGACGGCGGCGACCTGCCTGTCGGCGGGGTTTGCGTCGATTCTAATGGGCGTGTATGCGCGGTACCCGATTGCGCTGGCTCCGGGGATGGGGCTGAACGCCTACTTTACCTACTCGGTTTGCCTGAAGATGCACGTGCCGTGGCAGACGGCGCTGGGCGCGGTGTTCCTTTCAGGCGTGATTTTTCTGGCGCTGACGGCGGGCGGCATCCGGCAGATGATTCTGAAGGCGATTCCGCACGAGTTGTATGCCGCTGTGGCCGGGGGCATCGGGCTGTTTATCGCGTTTATCGGCTTTCAGCACGCGGGGCTGGTGGTGGCCGACCAGGCGACGCTGGTGGGCATGGGGAATTTGCGCAGCCCGGTTCCGGCGCTGGCTATGTTCGGGCTGATTTTGATGGTGGTGCTGGAGGCCAGGAAGGTGCGCGGGGCGATCCTGATTGGGGTGCTCTCGACGACGGCGCTGGCCTGGGCTTTCGGGCTGGTGCACTGGACGCCGGCGCCGGGAGGGCTCTCAAGCCTGTCGCAGACTGCTTTCAAGCTGGACATCAAGGGCGCGCTGAACAAGAGCCTGCTTGAGATTGTGTTTGTCTTCTTTTTTGTGGAGCTGTTTGACAACCTGGGGACGCTGGTTGCGGTGACCAAGAAAGCCGGGCTGATTGAGGCGGACCACACGATTCCGCGGCTGAGCCGGATTCTGTTTGCCGACGCGACGGCCACGATTTTTGGGTCGCTCACCGGAACCTCGACGGTGACCAGCTATGTGGAGTCGTCGGCGGGCGTGGCTGCGGGAGGGCGGTCGGGCGTGACGGCGATTGTGACCGGCTTCTTGTTTCTGTGCGCGATTGGGGCGGCGCCGTTCGTGGGCATTGTGCCGGCGGCGGCCACGGCTCCAGCGCTGATTCTGGTGGGCTCGATGATGCTTTCGACGGTGAGCGAGATTGCCTGGGACGATCCGCTGGTGGCGGTGCCGGCGTTTTTGACCATGGTGCTGATTCCGTTTACCTATTCGATTGCCAACGGGCTGGGTTTCGGCATCATCTCGTGGGCGATTATCCACCTGGCCACGGGGAGATTCCGGCGGCAGGACTGGCTGCTGTATCTGCTGGCAGCGCTGTTTTTGTTCCGGTTTGTGTACCTCACGGCCAGCTAGCTGCTGCTAACATGGGGGCGCAACGGGAAGGGAGCTGGGATGCGCTGGTATCACTATGTGTCGTATTTCTTTGGAGGGGCATTTCTGGCCAACTGCCTGCCTCACCTGGGCAACGGGATTTCAGGGCATGCTTTCCAGAGCCCGTTCGCATCGCCTCCGGGGATCGGGTTGTCGTCTTCGACGGTGAATGTGCTGTGGGGGCTGTTCAATCTGGCGGTCGCGTACCTGCTGGTGTGCCGGGTAGGGAGCTTCAACCTGCGCAACACGCGGCAGGTTCTGGCGCTGGGGGCGGGGCTGCTGCTTTTGGCGGTGATGACGGCCCGCGCCTTTGGACGGCTGCACGGGGGGCTGTGAGCGGGCAGGGAGCCGGCGCGGGCGGCGGTTGCCTGCTTGAATCCCCCTGTGCCCGGATGGCCTAAAAGTCGTAAACTCATTCCATCCAACCCCTGTAGTATGGGTGAGAGGCTTGCCCAGGACGCGGAAGAGCCCATGCCGGAGAAGCGGATGAAGACGACCAGAGATCGGTGGATTGGCAAAGCGCGGCGGTGGATCACGCATCCGCTGGCCGTGACGGCTGCCGCTTCACTGGCGGTGGCGCTGGGTCTCTCAGCCTGCGAAAACGTGCAGGGTTACACCGAGCCGAGCCTGATCCGCATCATCGACGCCTCGTACATTGCCGGCGCGGTCTCGGTGTGGATTGAGAACCAGGAAGTGTCGTACAACATTGCGGCGCCGTACGTTGCGGCCAACTATGCCGTCGTGCCGGCCTCGGGGAACGCGGAGGTGGTGGTTACGGCCGCTTCGGCGACCGGGCCGATTTTGAAAAACGCGCTGGTGGTTTCAAACGTGACCGCGCTGGCGGGGCAAAAGCACTCAATTTTTTTGACCGACAATGGGTCGTCGCCGGTCAGCTACAACGTGACGGTCATTCAAGACCAGCAGATCACCGCGCCGGAAGCTCACTCGGAGTTCAGGTTTATCAACGAAGCGCCGCGCACCGGCGCCAACGGCGTGGATATCTACATGGTGCCAAGCGGGGCAACGCTGGACGATGCGAACCTGCTGCTTACGGTGCCGCTGGGGCAGACGGTGGGTTACACCATTGTGCCGGCCGAAACGCTGACCATGATCGTTGCGCCGAGCGGGCAGACGACGATTTACTCGTCGACCCCGTTGAGCCTGGTGGGGGGCGAGGTGCGCACGGTGCTGATTACCGACAGCCAACTGACCAACAAGCCTCCGCTGGTGCTGGTGGTGGCCGACGACGTGGATTGAGGGTTCCCCACCCTTCGTCACTGTTCCCGGCTGGTTTCCGCGCGTATACTTTTGCCCGTGCAAGCCTCTGACACAACAATTCTCTCTCTGACGCAGAACGCGGCCATTTTGACCGTTGTGCTGGCCTTTGCCGGCTATCTTGTTACGTTCCTGAGCGCGCGGATGGTGGCGCGGCGGCGGGACAAGCTGGAGCTGGTGAACAAGCGGCTGAACGAGTTTTACGGGCCGCTGTATGTGGCCTCGCAGGCGGGGAATATCGCCTACCGGTCGCTGTTGAAAAAACAGGGCAAGACGCAGAGCGAGCCGATTCTGGATTCAGAGATGAAGGAGTGGGTTCTGTGGATGAAGACCATCTTCATGCCGCTGAATAACGTCAGGGAGAAGATCATTATCGACAAGGCGCACCTGATTGTGGAAGAACAGATGCCGCATTGCCTGCTGGACTTTGTGACCCACGTGGTGGGGTACAAGGCGGTGCTGACGAAGTGGGCGGAGGGCGACTATAGCGAGCGGCGATCGACCATAGGCTGGCCGCCGGAGTTCGATGGCTACGTGGAGCGGTCGTATAAGGCGCTGAAGGCCGAGCAGACGCGGCTGCTGCACTCGGTCACGTCGCGGGTTTACCGTCGGGTAGTGGGCAAGAAGAAAAAGGGCTAAACGCACAAACAGCTCACAGTTCTTTGTGATCAGGCCAAAAGCGGCTGTTGATCACGAAGAACTGTGAGCCGTTTTGCGTTGCTCAGTTAGTAGCGGTAGTTCTCTGGCTTGTATGGCCCTTCGACCGGCACGCCGAGATAGTCGGCCTGGCGCTTCGAGAGGGTGGTGAGCTTGACGCCGATTTTTTCCAGGTGCAGCCGGGCAACTTCTTCGTCGAGCTTTTTGGGCAGGACGTAGACGCCGATCTTGTAGCTGTCTTTCTTCTCCCACAGATCGAGCTGGGCCAGCGTCTGGTTGGCGAAGCTGTTGCTCATCACAAAGCTCGGGTGGCCGGTGGCGCAACCGAGATTGACCAGGCGGCCCTCAGCGAGGATGAAGATGGTGTTGCCGGTGGGGAAGGTGTAGGTGTCAACCTGGGGCTTGATGTTGAGCTTGGTGACGCCCTTCTCCGCGTTGAGGCGGTCCATCTGGATCTCGTTGTCAAAGTGGCCGATGTTGCAGACGATGGCCTGATCCTTCATCAGCTTCATGTGTTCGAGGGTGATGATGTCCACGTTGCCGGTGGTGGTGACGTAGATATCGCCGCGTCCCAGCGTGTCTTCCACGGTAGTCACTTCAAAACCTTCCATGGCGGCCTGGAGAGCATTGATGGGGTCGATCTCAGTGATCACCACGCGCGCGCCCATGCCGCGCAGGGAGTGCGCGCAGCCCTTGCCCACGTCGCCATAGCCGCAGATGACCGCGACCTTGCCCGCCACCATCACATCGGTCGCGCGCTTGATGCCGTCAGCCAGCGACTCGCGGCAGCCGTAGAGGTTGTCAAATTTGGACTTCGTGACGGAGTCGTTGACGTTGATGGCTGGAACGAGCAGCTTGCCCTGCTCCATCATCTTGTAAAGCCGGTGCACGCCGGTCGTCGTCTCTTCCGAAACGCCGCGCCAGGCCTTGACCACCTTGTGCCAGTGCTGCGGGTCTTCGGCGTAGACCTTTTTGAGCAGGTCCTTGATCACCTGCTCTTCGTGGCTCTCCGAGGGCCCGTGGACCCACTGGTCGCCATCTTCGAGCTCGTAGCCTTTGTGGATCAGCAGGGTCACGTCGCCGCCGTCGTCCACAACCAGCTCGGGGCCCTTGCCGCCCTTGTGATTCAGGGCCTGATAGGTGCACCACCAATATTCTTCAAGCGACTCGCCCTTCCAGGCGAAGACCGGGACGCCGGTGGCGGCGATGGCCGCGGCAGCGTGGTCCTGGGTGGAGAAGATGTTGCAACTTGCCCAGCGCACATCGGCGCCCAGGCTGGTCAGCGTCTCAATCAGCACCGCGGTCTGAATGGTCATGTGCAGCGAGCCGGTGATGCGCACGCCGGCCAGCGGCTTTTTGGCCGCATGCTTGTGGCGGATGGCCATCAGGCCGGGCATCTCGTGCTCGGCGATGTTGATTTCCTTGCGTCCCCAGTCGGCGAGGGACATGTCGGCTACTTTGTAGGCCAGTTCGGTGGATTCGAGGGTTGAAGTTGCCATCCGGTTTCTCCTTATATCGTCACATCGTGATATGTTGATATGTATCAGAACCAGAGCCGGGAGTCAATTCGCAACATGCCCTCCATCGTGAAAACCCTGCGCGCCGCCGCCGACCCCAACCGGCTCAGGATTCTGCTGCTGCTGAGCGGCGAAGAGCTCTCCGTGGCCGAGTTGCAGGAGATTCTGGCCATGGGGCAGAGCACGATTTCGACGCACCTGTCGCAGTTGAAACAGGCCGGGCTGGTGGAAGACCGGCGGACGGGCAAGAGCAGCTTCTACCACCTCACCTCCCCTGCGGGGGGCAGCCTTTTGGACGAGTTAATTGGCCAAGCCAGGACGGAAATCCCCGAAGCCGCCGCCGACCAGGCATCCATGCGCCTGGTGGTGCGCAAGCGGCAGGACAAGATGCGCAGCTTTTTTGACTCGGTGGCGGGGCGGCTGGGGCGGGACTACGTGCCGGGGCAGTCGTGGAAGGGTGTGGCCGAGGCGCTGCTGCGGCTGATGCCGCCGATGGTGATTGCCGACCTGGGCGCGGGCGATGGCACGTTTGCCCTGCTGCTGGCCGAGCGGGCCACGAAGGTGATTGCCGTGGATACTTCGGCCAAGATGATCGAGTTTGGCCGCGACCAGGCGCTGCGGCATGGCGTGACGAACGTCGAGTTCCGATTGGGCGACATGGAAGAACTGCCCATAGGCGCGGCGGAAGTGGACCTGGTGTTTTTCTCGCAATCGCTGCATCACGCGCTGCACCCGGAGCGGGCGGTGGCCGAGGCGGCGCGGATTCTGCGCCCCGGCGGACGGATTGCGATTCTCGACCTGGTGAAGCACCGGTTTGAAGAGGCGCGCGAACTCTATGCCGACGAGTGGCTGGGCTTCAGCGAGGCGGAGCTGGAGACGATGCTCGAGAAGGCTGGCTTCCGCGATGTGCAGACTTCGGTGGTGCACAAGGAGCCGGAGACACCGCAGTTCCAGACCCTGCTGGCGGTGGGAGACAAGGCAAGCTAAGGCTTTGCGCCTTCGGCTTCGAGGAGTTGGCGCTTCCGCTCCACGCCCCAGCGATAGCCGGTGAGCGAGCCGCTGACGCCGACCACACGATGACACGGGACGAAGACCGAGACTCGATTGAGGGCACATGCGCGGGCCACGGCGCGGGTGGATTTGGGGATGCCCATCTCGCGGGCCAGCTGGCTGTAGGTACGCGTCTGTCCGCGGGGGATGGCGCGGAGAGCCTGCCAGACTTTCAGTTGAAACGCCGTCCCCCGCAAATCCAGCACCTGCGGTGCGGCCAATCCTCTGGATGAGTTTGTTTGGCCGGAAACCGTTTGCAGAGCGGCGTCAACCATCGTTGCCAGTGCGGGATCGCGCTTGAGGGTGGCGAGCGGGAACTCTTCGCGGAGGGTGGCTTCGGCCTCGGCCTTCGTGGCGGCGAGGGCCAGCCAGCAGAGGCCGCGGGCGGTTGAACCAACGATCACCCAACCAAAAGGGGAAGGGGCGGAGGCCCAGGCGATCTGTTCTCCTTTGCCGCCCTTGGCGAAGCGGGCGGGCGTCATGCCCAGTTGAGAGCCTTCATAGGCGCGGCTGGAGGAGCCGAATCCGGCGTTGTAGATGGCGTTGGTCACGGTGTCTCCTTGTTTGAGGGCGGCGCGCAGGCTGCCGGCGCGGAGCGCGCGCTGATATTGCAGCGGGCTCACGCCGAGCTGCTGCTTGAAGAGCCGCTGTACGGTGAAGGGGCTGAGGCGCACCAGGCGGCCGAGTTCGGCGAGTGGGACCTGGCGGTCGAGGTTGGCTTCGATATGCGCACGAATCTTGTTGATGGGGTCGGTGGGAGCGGAGAGGGGGAGGCAGCGCTGGCAGGGGCGAAAGCCGGCGGCCTGGGCTGCGGCGGCTGTGGGAAAGAAGCGGACGTTGGCGCGAAGGGGGCGGCGGCTGGAGCAGGTGGGGCGGCAGAAGACGCCGGTGGTGGCGACCGCATAGAAGAAGCCGGCGGCTGGGTCGCGGGCGAGGAGTTGCTGCCAGGCGGATTCGGGGTCGAGGCTGGGCGGTGCGGGTTTGTTGCTCACGAGAACCATGGTCGCCGATGGGTGGGCTGCGGCGCTATCCGGTTCTTGCGGGTAATTCGGAATTCTCGATTAAGGCACTGGCTCAGCGGGAGGCAGCATCGGCGTTTTCCGGTACCGATCTGCAAGCAGCCGGCCCATTTCCATCCATATTCGTTGCGTTACATCCGGCACAAATGGCGCCGGGCGCTCCCGTTCCCCGGAAATGAAGCCTTTGGAGCGCATCCGGAGTTCAGGTCCCCGAGGTTTCCAATCTGGCGGCGAGCTCTGAGAAAGCGATCGGTCTTGCAAAGAGGTATCCCTGTGCGTAGTGAACGCCATTATCGCGCAGGAAGGCCGCCTGGGCTTCTGTTTCGACGCCTTCAGCAACGATCTTCAGCTTCAGCTCCTTCGCCATCTCGATGATGTGAAGCGCAACATAGCTTGTTGCAGCTTCGGTGGCAGCGCTGCTTACGAAGCTCCGGTCGATTTTGAGGAAATCGAGTTCGAACGATTCCAGGTAAGAGAGACTCGAAAATCCAGTCCCAAAATCGTCGATCCCCACGCTAATCCCGGCCAGCCGGATTCTCCGGATTCCTTCCATCCCCTCATTGGCTTTCATGAGCCCCCGCTCGGTGACTTCGGCCATTAGATTGGCCGGGCGCGCTTTCAATTTACGGATTAGCTGTTGAAGCAGTAGGACTGTTCTTGCGCTGTAGAGATCTTCCGGAGAAAGGTTGATCGCGACATGAAAATCCGGATGGCGATCAAACAGGTTCACCGCATCCTGGGCGATCAGCTCCATCACCCGTTCGGTGATGCGCTCGATCAGACCGGCCCGCTCTGCCGCGGGGATGAAGAGGTCCGGGCCCACCATCTCGCCGCCCCGGCGCTTCCAACGGATCAATGCCTCCGCCCCGATCCACTTCCCTGTTCTCAGCTCGACGATGGGTTGATATACGAGATAAAACTCATTTCGCCGGAGCGCGGTTTTCATCACCGCGGGCAACGCAAGCTGCATTCTTCCCAGCAGCATAACCAGGATGGCGAGCGCGATACCCGCGGCGGTTCCGACCGGCGCCATGACCATCGCGACAGAGGCTGTCTTCTCGTTGACGTGCACGACGGGAAGGGCAATGACCACGCCAGTGGAATACCTCTTTGACCGGACGACGGCGACGACGTATCTCCCGTCGAAAAAGGCGGTTTCATGGAGCTCAGGGTGAGCGACGGTCCACTCCGGCTTGATCAGGCCGCGAGAACTGAGAATTGCTCCAGTGGTTGTCGAAAATGCAGCCAGGGAAGCGTCCTTTTCCTCCATTCTCCAATCGATCATGAGGTCTTTATGAACAACAGCGGCATATCCGTTGACTTCTACCACGAAGAACCTGGATCCTTTCGCGAACGGGAGCTCGACGTCCGTTCGCACCACGGCGGGATACGATGAAACATAGTCGGGGACTCCAAGATTCAGCCCCTCGCCGGAACTCTCGACCGACGAGCAAATCAGCCGATTTCCAGAAACAGCCCCGACGGCCTGGAGATAGCTTGACGTGACGGCGACCTGCCTCATCAGGTCAATGTTCTGGTAGGAGCATGGATTTTTTGCATGGGCACCGACGAGCTTTTCGATGGCGTCCCTGGCCTGGTCGCCAATGGCCTCGTTGCGGTTCGACATGCCTCTGGCATAGGAGAGAGCCACCGCCGCTTCATCGTTGCGCGCCTCTCTGTTCGAAAGATAGATCGCCGTGAGAATTGGCGCTGCAATCGCGAAGAGAGCCGCGATCAGCGTGATGGCCGTGATGGCCTTCTTGTCCATTATGCGCAGCGCCTAGCTGCCTGTGGTGGAACGGGCTATTGTCCAGCCTGCATTCCAGCGAGCGGTAATGGAGTGAGTTGTATATCTCGGGGTGTTTGTGAAGCGAAGGTTGACGTTGTCCTGGCTTTTGGAGTTGA
>Ga0302320_10005312_pt1 | contig 28982 bp, 34 predicted proteins | sample Bog_T0_3_FD_202130 | JGI IMG/M metagenome (GOLD analysis project Ga0302320, IMG submission 202130) | Peat permafrost microbial communities from Stordalen Mire near Abisko, Sweden - Bog_T0_3 | ecosystem: Environmental > Terrestrial > Soil > Wetlands > Peat | place: Sweden: Abisko, Stordalen Mire...
ACCAGTACTACGGTCAGCCCCAGAATCTGCACCAGCGTGTTGAACTTGCCCAGCAGGCTGGGGCGAAAGTCGCGCAGCGTGCCGGTGGCGAACAGCAGCGTCGCGATCAGCAGGATTCCCAAGTCGCGGCTGAAGACCAGCACCGTGACGTAGCGCGGCACCAGGTTCATATGCGTCAGCACCAAGAACAGCGTGCTCAGCAGCAGCTTGTCCGCGATGGGGTCCAGATAGAGTCCCAGCTTCGTGTACTGTTTGGTCAGCCGCGCCGCCATCCCATCGAGGCCGTCGCTGAAGCCGGCCAGCACGAACAGCGTAAATGCCAGGCCATGCCGCCCATCCAGGATGGCGAGCACCAGAAATGGGATGATGAACAGACGCAGCAGCGTGAGCAGGTTGGGAGCGGCGCGGAACTGGCGCAGAAAATCCATCGTTTAGGGGTACGTCCATCGTAGTGCATTTTGAGGGTTGCTGCGGTGAAGGAATCTTTGTTCAATGCGGTTTTCTTCGGCGGAAGACAACGCAGGCTCTTTCACCCTGCTCAATATTGCCTTTGAAGATGCGATGGACAGTGCAGGGAGTGCAAAGCGGCCAGGCCGCGGGCACCCTCTGCGTTTGCCCTTGTCGAAGGGTTCCATTTACACTACAAAGACGCACTAGAGGCGCGTAGCTCAGTTGGTTAGAGCGCTACCTTGACACGGTAGAGGTCAGGAGTTCGAGTCTCCTCGTGCCTACCATTTCTTTCAATCAGATAGAGGATTTCTTCGAAAAATCTCAACCCGCTATCCAACCCGCGATGGGGCTATTCGGATAGCCTCACGCGGGTTTGCCTTCTTGATCGCGTCCAAATACAACCCCTGAGCCGCCATCTGCGTGCTGTTTACACGATGGGTGTAAATTTCCATCGTGGTCGCCAGCCGTTTGTGGCGGAGAGCCTTCATGGTGACAGCAGGGTCAACCTGACCAGACAAGAATGTTGCCAGCGAGTGGCGGAGATTATGCCATCCAAAATCTTTGGGCGACCCCTCCTCGATGACGCCAGCCTTCACGGCAGCGGGACGAAGATAATCCTGAGCCGCACAGGACGCCACGCGGGGCTTCCTGCCCTTCAGCTTCAACGAGGGAAAAATCCAGTCTTCATCCTTGGAGTACAAAGACTGTTCCCGCCATTGCTGAAGGTATGCCGCCAGTGCTGGGTGCATCGCGATGGGCACCATACTGTGTTCATTTTTCCCATCGGTCTGCTTGCCTTTTGACCAGCCGCGTTGGATCAGGATTTCGCCCTTCTTCCATTGCACATCGCCCCACTTTAGGCCGAATGCTTCGTTGCCCCGGAGAGCCGTCGCTCCATGGAGCAAAGCCATCATCCATTCCATTTGCGTGGTTGGTTCATCCAGAGTGTTGAGAATCACAATCATCTGCTCTGGAGTGACCACCGTGGCTTCATACGAAGATGTTTGCTTGCAGCGGACACCCCCCACCACATCCCCTCTGAATGGATTGGACTCCAGAGAGACCGGGAGGAACTTCTCCCTGAGAGCGTGTTTGAAGACCAAGGACATCGCAGACTTGATTTTCTGGATGGTGCCCCACTCGTGGGGCTTAGGCTTCCGGCCTTTGGGTGGTTTCTTTCCCGCTTTCACCTGCGGGGTCGAAGCCAAGACTTCGAACCACCTCTCAACATCCGAGGGGGTAATCTCCAGAGCTTTGACATCACCCCACTCGGGGAGGATGTATCCATCAAGGTTTGATTCATGCACCTCGACGGTCCCCTCGCCCCTCTTTCCAATCGCGCCAGTCTTCCTCAGTTCATGCTTCCTCCAATGTTCGGCAATCTCGCCGAACGTCGGATTGATGGGCACTAGTTTGTCAATGAGCCTGCTGTAGCCTCGTATTTCGACTTCCACCTTGGCTTTGATCTCGGTAGGAAAATCTTTAACTAAGCCAACTCGCTGGGAGTGTTCTACCCGCTTACCATCTTCAGGACGAACCGTGTAGTAGCAAAACAGCCACGTCTCGCCATCTGCGTACAATTTGCGCCTCAACCACCCTTCAGATTTCTTCGCCATGTAAACTCCTATGCTTGGCTGAAGAACCGGAAGGACTGCTGGCCATGATTCTACTTGGTTTGCGTAGAAGTGCAACGTCTCTCCCAACCTCGGAAAGGCGGTACTTAAAGGTCTTGCGTATCCGACCTGAAATGGGGTACGCCGTGATCGTTCCCTCGCGGGTTAATTTCAATACCTCACGTCGAGGCATCGACAAGAACTCCGCCACCCGGTCAGCATCGACGAACGGTTCAAAATTAAATGCGGTTTGCGAATCCAGGGATACACCGGACGTTTTGTTTGCGATGAACAGCGATTCTGAAGCTTGCACAAAGCAATCCTTTGGGCGAGTCACCGCCCATTGTTGGATTGCCTTCGAGAAGTCACCTCGGGATTCACCTGATCCTTGACTGAATCAGGTCTACGTCTCGGCACGCGGTCAGGAGTGTTGCCGCCCTTTGCTGGAGAATAACCAGACACCAAAACGGTCGGTGCGACTGCTCGTGATGCATCGCACCCAAACGACTTAAGAGCCAAAACTTTCCACAGAATCTGTGGTCACGACCCCTGCTCCCGTGGCCCGGAAAGGCATCCTGCCACGTACCTTCAACAGTGAAAGCTCATATTGCAACCCCACTATAAGAGGCGTTTACCTGCACTCTATGAAATACCTGTTCGGCGGGCGGGACCCGACTTATTTAATGCCGATTGGAAAAATAAATTCGAGTAGGGAGGCGCGAAGGATGCAAAGCCCACCTGGCGAGCCCCAGCACCGGGTCGACTGACTGGATGATGAAGGGCTCGGCGGCTCCCAACCCCAGTCAAGTTCGTCGATTAGCCAGCCGCGCCCAACAGGTCTCCTTCACTGGGGTCGAGGACGCGGTGCGGGGAGTCGTAGTAGACGGCGGGGGACCGAAGCGTGGGCTGGCCATTTACCGTCCTGCCCCGCGTCGTGAGCGGCAGGACGGAATGCTCGCCTTAGGGCCAGACTTCGAGGGCCAGCCGATGGAGTCGTAGTAGCCGGTCACGACCTCGGTGACGCCGGAGATGTGCCAGTCGACCAGAAACCGACATCCACTGTACCAGCGATGCCCGAGCCCACGACGTGTAGCTTCCGGTGTCGGAAGACCCCGGTCACGCAGATGGAGGGCGTCCAGTGCCTGGCCTACTCTGACGGCGGAGATGTTCAGTGGACAGGCGATATCGTGCAGTCGCGTCGTACAGCCAACCGTCACGTTGACCTGGAGGCGATTTGGTATGGAGCGGGCTTCCAGAGTGGCCAGCGATGCCATGACCTGGGTGTTTTTGGCGATGGTGCGCGGAGCGGTCGAGGATGTTTTGTTCTTCATCTCTTTAAGTACCAGATTCCATTCCGGCGCACCTCAAATATTTTGAAGAAAGTTGGGAAACACTTGGTTGCCCCAAGTAAGGGCCTGGGGATGGCGGGTTACCAGCTTCAGCCAGGTAGAGGAGTGCGTGCGAACGGGGTGCCTTCTTGCGGAGGATCGGAGGGCACAAGCACGAAATCAGGTCACAGAGTCAGTCACGAGTTGCACAAGGCCTTTTCCAGCCTAGAGTTTCGCAACTCTTGCGCAGTTCGCGACCGTTTTCTTCGTTTATAAGCATTGGCAGCGTCTGGATGCCGATGGCCACCATTCCGTCGCCGACCTCCTGCATGTTGGCATGCATCGCGACGTAGTGGTCTCCCGATATCAGGAGGTCGGGGTATAGCTTCTCCGCGATGAACATATCAACGGGGAACTGCAAAGGTTGGTCTGGCAGGCTGGCGAGCAGTGTATATGCCTCGCCTGGTTTGTCGAGGCGCAGACGGATGGTGCTACCGGGATCATCCACGATGGTGACGTAAAACGGTAGGGAGACCCACATCTCCTCGAAGACAATCTTGGTAACGCGATTAAGATTGCGGAGGAGGGCCTCAAATGGTCCGGAGGCTACCAAAGCTTCCGAATCAGTCTGGATGTTGCATTTGTCCCCGATCATTCCTGCTCTTATACCCTCGGCAGTGGGCGTCGAATTGATCGTAGCTGCCTTTGCGTCGGCCTTCCGCTTCAGATAGGCCTCTATTTCCAGGCACTCTGCCTCGAATTTCTGGACCTCTTCTGGGGTGGGTATACGTTCGGTGGTCGTTTTCTTCATGTCTTCTTCTCCTCTTCGGTTTGCTCAGTATTGAGCTCGATACATGTGAATACCAGATTCCCGAGGAGTACGAGTCTTATTAACCGAAATGAGCTGAAAAAAACGTCAGTTGCATTGTGGCCGTAGCGAATTACGCATTTCCACAACCACTCTGTGCGTTCGGAGAGGGAGCGCGAAGTTGCGCCGCCTCAGAACGCAGACACGTGGCGGCCTGGGTCGTATCCTACTGGCGCGGCATATATTACACATGGTGGTTAACGGCGTCCACGACGCGATCTTCGACGGTCTGGAAGGTTCAGACGGGCGACTTTTGGAGTAGCGACGATTCTGTCGTCTGGCTTTTAATTAAGTTTTTTGGGGGTCCATATTCACCTTGGGACCATTATTCCGGTATCTCTATATAGCTGATTGAGGTCAGCGCTGAGAAACATCAACTTAAAGGAGAAAACATATGAATAAGCCCGAACATGCAGCACCCGATTCCACGAGGACCACAGAAGGTTGCGCCGCAGTTCTTGAGGCCGAAGACGCAACCACCACGAACGCCACAGCAACAACCGCAGGGGTTAGCGGCGTGAAAGTGGAAAACTTTTCCACTTTGGCTGCGAGACTCCTGACCGCCGATGCCGGGCTGGTCAAGAACAACAAGGGTTTGCTAGAGGTACGCCAGGCTGTCGTGAAAGCTGCGCAGCAGTACCACACTAGTCGCTACAGCCTCGGCAAGGCCCTTCATGCGTACAAGGACTTCTTCATGGAGGAGCGTGGCTGGATGATCGCAGCCAAGGAAATCGGCGCAGTTCTCCAGTGCGGCGAGCGCACGATCTGCAATATCGTTGCCGACTATCTGCGAGCGTCGAAGCTGCCGGAGTCGGTGATCGCGGCTGCCGAAGAGAAGGGCATCGACCTGGCGAAACGCAAGAACGCTCCGCTGCTAGAGGTAATCAAGGACGGACTCGCTGGCAATAACACGCCGACTATGCCAGACGCGCAGCGGTTGATGGGGAAGGTTCTGAAGATGCGCAAGGGGCAAGTGGCTAAGGATGCCCCGGATAAGCACAAGGCAGGCAAACTCCGCTGGGAAGTTCGGATGAAGATTCGGACGGGATTGAGCAACATAGCACCGGAAGAGAAGCTGCCGGAGATCATTGCAGCCCTGGAGGAAGAGATGTACGACGCATGGGGCATGACTGATCCTGTCACGGTGACTCTCAACCCGCACACTTCGGGGCTGACAATTGACGGTCGCAAGCGGGTGGCAGCATGATCAACACCAAAATTAGCTGGGCTCACGCCACTTGGAATTGCTGGACCGGCTGCAACAAGGTGAGCATGGAGTGCATCGGATGCTACGCCGACGCGCTTCTCTCCCGTGGGGGTCGCGTCTTCAACGTCTTATCCCTGACGCAGACATGGAGGACGCCCTACACTTTGGACACCATGGCCAAGAAGCAGAATGCCCAGGCAATCTGCTTTGTCTGCTCCCTCAGTGATTTCTTCCACCGTGAAGCTGATCATTGGCGGGCTGATGCCTGGCAGATCATCCGTGACTGCGCCAACGTCAACTTCATGCTCCTTACCAAGCGGCCCGAGCGGATCGAGGAGTGCCTGCCCAGCGACTGGGACAGTGGGAAGAACTATCCCGGCGCATGGCTGGGAACCACCTGTGGTGTCCGGTCCTCGTACTCGCGTGTCGATGCCCTGCGCTCAATTCCGTGTTCGCTGCGGTTTCTCTCGGTAGAGCCCCTCATGGAGTCGGTGGCAGACATCGACCTTACAGGTATCGGCTGGGTCGCTGTAGGTGGTATGTCCGGCCCTCTGCACAAAAAGCACCGCATGGAGATGGAGTGGGCGGCGGAGGTGCATGACGTCTGCCGGGAACAGGATGTACCATTCCTGTTCAAGCAATCCAGCAACATCCACACGGAGCGCGGGATCAACGGGCTGAGCTTGTATCTGGCGGAGCGCGATGGCCGTGATGTCGATCCCGTGACCGTGCCCTTGATCCGTGAATATCCGGCGACGAGTCTACCCCTGCTCCCCTTCGCCGAGCATGGTAAGCGGTTTACAGCGGCGGATTGGAGCAAGTATTCATGCCCGTAACCCCTCTCTTGCCGTGAGATTGCCCACACGTCGGGGGCACCACCTCCTAGGAGATGGCCATGCCGACCCACCTACTCCGCGCCGGGTTGCCATGGGCTCTTCAGGAACCAGCACGACGAGCTGCTCTGGCAAAAATAAATCCGAAAGAGATTAGTCGCATGGATGGCCTAGGCGGTATTTAACAGCATGAAGAAAAATGGAACAAATCGTTATTGGGCGGCGGCATCGTCTGAATACCCGCCGGTAGTCTTCACGCTGGGACGCAAAACCCTCCCGAAGTGGAATGTCGTCATCGGGGACGACCGCGCACAAGTACTTTGGATGGAGCATGTAGCAGGCATTCCATCAGTTCAGGTGGCCAAGGTGACCGACGAGATGCTGCTGAGCAAGGATGCTAGCCTCTACCGCGTTAGACTCGACCACCACATTGACATTTCATCCGACGTAAAAGCAAGAACCGGCATCTGGTCCGCCGACCCCATCATCAAGGGCTCCGCCGCGCTCAACCATCTAGTAAAGTTCGCCCACACGCTATTGCCCCACAACCCTCCGGCGCTCACCCGTGAGCAGGTCGCGACCGTGGGGGCCGCAGTCATGCGTTATGACGTGGTTCTGGTCCAGGCGGCCATCGGTCGTGCCATGACGGCCATCTGCGGCCCCATGTTGCCTCGCAAGCCCTGGAACGAGCCCTGGCTTGACCCACGGCACTGGATGGATCTCAAGGAGCCCAAGTACCGGCTTAACTTCCTGCATAAAACCCTCGTCGCGTGGGCGCACATCTACTGCAACAACGTGCACTACGCCAAGCAGCAGGGCCTGAGCCCCTCCCGGATTCAGTGGCTCAAAGGTCAGAAGATCGACCCGAAGAAGGTCTTGAAGGCTATCAAGATACTCAGTGCCTAAAGGGTCAAGAAGTATGACCCTTTCGTGTGCGCGATGGTCGTCTCCGCAGTTTGGCTCTAACTATTTCTAAAAGATAATCAGTGCCCTCCCTACGTTCTCGGTACTTATTCATATGGACGATTGTGAAGTCACCATATGAATAAACCCTAGGAGGTATCTCATGACAACATTTTGCAATTGGAAGGCCGTCCATCGAGCGATGGATGCATCCCCGAGCCTGCCTCTGCCAGCGTCGACGCGGAGCAAGCAGCAGGTCGCCGCCGACCCCGACGGCCTCGGCTACAACCGCGATCGCAAACCCAGAGCGCACAATGCCCTGATGGTCCTGGTGGCGATTGCCAGGTATTTTAGCCTTGAGACGGGGCGGACACACCGCTCCACTGCCCAGATCAGTGAGGAGACGCATCTCTCTATCACCGCAGTTAAGCGTGCCGTTGCCGACCTGGTTAAATCGAGGCATCTCATCCGCAAAACGGGGGAAGATGGTGCGAGTAATGAATACGCGTTCGGCTCGGCGGTGCCGGAGTTGGAGCCGATCCGAAAAAACAAGTCCGCGCGGAAGTACACTATGCCGACTGATGCAGTGGTCCAGGATCTGCTGGGTGTAGCTTTCAATACAATCTGGGACGAGGACGGCGACCTCATTGTGCATGACGGCGGCCATAAGTATACCGACCTCATCTGGATTGATCCGCACGCGGACATCGACCCCACGGACAATGTGGCGATGACCAAGCGGCTCGGGCGGATGCTGTATATCCTGGCCGGGAGCGAGCGGGTGGAAACCGGGGAGTGGGAGCGTGCAATAGATATCCTGGGAGGGCTGGTGGTGGGTGGAGCAGCGCCGCTCGTTGAGCATGCACTCATCCATGCACTCAACAATAAACCAATCGGGGAGCTTATCGCCTCGCAGATGGTTGAGTGGGGCCAATCGCCGCTTTTTGGACCTATCTGAATGGCGTCCAGCTCATGTATGAGCAAGGATATGGTATCGGCGGTGGTGATGATAACGAAGACGACTCACCCATCGTGGTGTCAGAATCCATGGAACGGCTGAGGGAGGCGGGGCTGATCGCGTTCGAGGACGGGTTGCTGGCTGAGCTGAAAGCCCTGGAAAGTGAGCCCGAGTGGATGCAGCGGCTGCGGGGGCTAGGGTTGGAGTCGTTTCCCGTTGAGCTGCTTGAGGAGTTGAAAGCAATTGGGAGTATGCCCGACTCGCCCCGGGTGGTGTCCGAGTCGATGCAGCGGCTGAGGGAGTTAGGGTTAGTGTCATTTAGCGATAAAGTGCTGGCTGAGTTGAAAGCCTCTGAAAGTGCGCCCGATCCAAGTGGTGAGCAAGACCACGGGTCAGAGTGACACCACATAGGACCACGGCGACCTTGGTGGTATCACTGTGGCACTTGATGGTGTCGCGCTCACCCTACCCGGCATCACGGTGACCATGGGTGGCGTCGCGGTGACACCATACCGTATCGCGGTGACACCGCCCCATGCCACGGTGACACGGGATAGGGCCTGCGCGGGCTCTTTAAAGATGATGCTTTTAAGATTTGTCTTAAGATGTTGGTTTAAGATTTTAATCCAGATGTTCTCTCAGACAGGGCACGCTACGCGCACAACCGAGTTGTAGTGCACACGACTGGAACAATCAACACCAGCCCCAGGAACAAGCAACAGCAGAAGCCGCAACCCTGGCAGCACGGGACCATCCAACCTACCCAAGAGAGTTATCCCCTGTTGAGCTGAGGACCCCCTGAAAGAGGCACGCGCCCCGCGCGGCCCGCGCCTCGCCAGCCGCCTCCAGCGCCAGTGTTGGGGTTACCGCCTGCCTGCACCTCTGCAACGCCGCCTTGAGGCTTCTGTGAGTTCGGGTGCTTGTGGTCAACTGCGCTCACACGGCCTGCGTAAGGAAGCAGGTCGTGCGCCGCCGCCGTGCCCCGCCACTCCGCCACGCCCCGCGCACTCCTCCGCCGAGATCACCACCTGCCTGCGATTCCAGCGCCGCCGCCTGAGCGACCACCAGGAACTCCCGGTAGGATGCACGCATCGGAGATCACATCTCCCCCGGGGCGGACAACACCTGATCCTGTTTGAGCAGCCGGGGACGCATCCCTGGGAGAGTCGCCACCCGTGCCCATAAGGGCTCTTGCTGGGTTCACTCCCCTGGTCTCGACTGGTCAGAAAAGCGTAGCGGACCCCTGAGTCCACCCAGAGAGCCTCCGGGGACGAGTTCAAGCGCTTCCACGTCGCGGAAGCCTGCTCCCACTGAATGTAGGGCTGACCTTTGCCGTCTTTCTGAATCTCGACCATGCGCTCCATCTTACAAGCCGCGCCGGGGCAATGCACTCGGCGAAGCGGATCTACACAGCAAAAACGCGGATTTGTAACGAAAAACGCACTGGCATCCTCCCAACGGCCAACTCCCGCATGATCGGGGGTCGGGCACCAATCCGCCGATGCGTGCCAGATCAATCCTGCGAGGTCCAGTGGCGCGGCTAAGGGCTCATCTCCCGCGCTCCACCGGTGGCACCGACCATCTCGTCGTCGCCTGCACCACCACAATCAGCCTCGCCCCGGCTTCCACCATCTTCGACGTCGCCGTCTCCGACAGACACATCGTCATCGCGCCCCAGCCGCCCGACGCTCGCGCCGCCGCCGGGGGAACCCATGCCGGCGTCTCCGACTCCTTCCCCTCGCTCTCCGGCAGCTCGCAAAGTCTCGACAGGCGTCACGGTGCTTTCCCTGCCCGCCGTGCCCAACCCGCCGCCCAGCGCCAGCCCACGACCTTGAACACCACGATCACAACCTCCAGGAACACTGACCTGGATGGCTGGCGATCGGTGCTGGCGGCACAGCCGTCCGTCCCCGCAATCCATGCAACAAGGGCTCCGGAACGGCGCTCGCCGCGTATCGGGCACCTTAACCATGACCGACATATGAGAAGGCCGCCATGCCGCGCTCGCCCCGGCCACCTTGGGGTCGTACTCTTGGCCGCCTTACCATCCGCCTTGCAGTTCTGGGGTGCCCTTCCCGTGACCTTGTCCAATCGCTCGGCATATGATGTTGGAGATCGAAATATCATCAAACTGGGTAATCGCCTACGGCTAACGTCTCAAATTATGGGGAGAAGTTTATGCCAAAGCAAGTGAACATCTGGGCACCAATCTTGAAGGGCGACGACGAGCCGACGATGAGCTTGGCCGTTCCGTGCGGGCCGAAAGGCCTGACAACGAAGGAGCAGTATCGCATGTACCTGGAGGATCATCTGACCAGCGAAATCCTAGCCAACCCCAAGCGGTCGCGGGAGGAAATTCAGGCGATGGGCAGTACGTCCGAGGAGAGCAACCCGGATCTATCATCCATTCCGGTAGGGTACCCACCCCACCAGTGGGCAGCCCTGATATTACAGCTCGATGAGATGGGGATGTTGCTCTCTCAGATCGACTGGCAGAAGGACAATCGGCCTCGGAGCCTGTCTGACGAGAACCTGCCAAGCCTGATGGACGTATTGCAAATGCTGTAGACGACGACAAAGCCAACGCACTGGCAGACGAGAGCAATCAGTTCCAGAGCACCTACACGCCACGCTCCTAGAAGAAGGACGTGGGCAATTCCGTAAGTCTTTACTGCGCGTGAGGAAAAACCTTGCCAGATATACCGCTTCAGGAAAGAAAGACTGTCCTCGAACTCCTCGAATCCTTCAAGGGAACCGGCCCACTCCGCGAGTTGCTGGCGCAGCTCAACTACGATCCGCTAAACGAGCCTGTGTCGCGCAAGGACTGGCCCGTAGCGGCGCAGGCAGCACTCGCTCAGGACCCCAGGCTCTACGGGCAGGCAGCGGGCGAGTTCTATGTCATCTATGCGCAGCTCAGAGCCGACAAGCTGAATCTGACCGACGAGCGCCTCGTCATCCCGCAACTGCTCAAGCCGTATCCTTATGCGCTCTTCGTCTTCTCGGACAAATCGCAGACGAACTTCCACTTCGTCAACGTCAAGTGGGAGACCACGCAGAAGAGGCGGCTGTATCGCCGCATCGCGGTGGGGCCGCATGAGCGTCTGCGGACGGCGGTTGAGCGCATCACCATGCTGGACCCGCAGACAGTAGATGCCGGTCTCTTCGGAGTCACGGCACAGCACATTCAGGATCGGCACGATGAGGCCTTCGATGTTGCCAGGGTCTCCAAATCCTTCTTTGATGAGTACCGGCGCGTCTTTGAGGTTGTGCGCGATGCCGTCAAGGGCTTCGGCTCCAGCGAGGAGGAGCAGGATCGCCGCCATCTTTTCACCCAGCGGCTCTTCAATCGACTGATGTTCCTGCGCTTCATTCAGAAGAAGGGATGGCTCACCATCGACGGCAGCACGGACTACCTTGCTGCGCTATGGGCTTCGCATAGCAAGGTGAAGCAGGATGGCAAGAACTTTTACGCGGACCGGCTGCGGCTGCTCTTTCAAGCGTTGAACGATGAGCGCGCTGGAATCGTGTTGCAGGGAAAAGGTGGGGCGGTTGAGGCGACCATCGGCAGGGTAAAGTACCTGAATGGTGGACTTTTTGAGGAGACGGACGAGGACAAAGACCCGAAGATTCACATCGCGGATGCTCCCTTCAAGCAGATATTCGACCAGGGTATCGGCTTGTTTGAGAGATTCAACTTCACCATCACAGAGAGCACTCCGCTGGACGTTGAAATCGCCGTTGACCCGGAGATGCTGGGGAAGATATTTGAGGAGTTGGTCACGGGACGGCACGACAGCGGAAGCTACTACACGCCGAAGCCGATTGTGAGCTTCATGTGCCGGGAGGCGCTGAAGGGGTATCTGGAGACGCAGGTGGCCGGTGAGAAGAATGAGGCGTTGGCGCGGTTCGTCGATAAGCATGAGCCGGACGACATCCATAATGCGGAGGCTGTGCTGAATGCGTTGCGACGGGTGACGGTCTGCGACCCGGCTTGTGGATCGGGCGCGTACCTGCTGGGAATGATGCACGAGCTGCTGGACCTGCGACAGTGCCTCTTCCAGACCAGACAGGTGGACAACAAGACGATGTACCAGCGCAAGCTGGACATCATCCAGACGAACATCTACGGCGTCGATATTGCAGAGTTCGCCGTCAACATCGCTCGTCTTCGACTTTGGCTTTCGCTCGCTGTTGATTATGACGGCCCCGAGCCACAGCCGCTTCCTAACCTTGATTACAAGATCGAGATTGGAGATAGCGTCTGTTCTCCCAGTCCGGGTGCCATGCAAATGGGACTCGCTGAACAGTTTGTAAAGCCGTTTGCCGCACTAAAAGGAACGTATCTGACGGCGCATCATGCCGATAAGAATGCTCTCCGAAAGCAGGTGGACGACCTTCGGGAAACGATTCTTGGACATGCCTGCCCTGGTGAGAGAGGTTTTGTCTGGGCGGTTGACTTTGCGGAAGTTTTCGGACAAGAAGGTTTTGATGTTGTGATCGCCAATCCGCCCTACGTCAACGCGAAGAGCCTTTTGCAAGGTAAAGGTCGTCAATACAAGAATCTGTTGTCTAAGCAATATCTGAGTGCAGTCGGGCTATATGACTTGTATGTGGTGTTCTGGGAACTGGCATTGCGTTTGGTTAATCCCCAAGGCAGTGTTGCTTTCATCATTCCGAACAAGATTGGTGTGGCTGACTATGCGGAGCAGATACGAAAGATTATTGCTGCTCACTCAATCCGGGCTTTCGCAGATGTTTCGAATCTTCACATATTCGGTGAAACGTCTGTATATCCGGTCATCGCAATCGTCGGAGCGCAAGCACCCGTACAGGGACACGAAGTGCTTATCTTGGATCAACTCGTGGACATGGAAGATTTCCAAACCAACCCAGGCCGCCGGGTCAACCAAGTTGAAGTCTTTCAGCCGAACGGTAAGACATGGGCATTGCGACCTTCTGACGAGACGATGCATTCGACTTTGGCTGAGGTCGCAACGGTTCATGGAGGTATAGCTGGTTACTCAGCCCAAGCACTGCTTGAAGCACTGTCCGAAGGGAAGAATGGAAAGAACTCTATCCCGTTTATCGTCACAGCGAATATAGACCCCTTCGTTTATCGCCTCGGACGTGTGAGATATATGAAGAATGCATTCGATAACCCTTACGTCAGTCCTAATTTCAATGCCATTTCCGAGGGAAAGTGGGCCTTGTTCCAACAAGAGAAGATTGTGATTGCTGGGATGACCAAAGTGATTGAAGCTGCAATGTCTACTTCACCTCTTGGAGTGGGAGTGGCTGTCTACTCGGTCACTGACGCGAAAGTCGATCCCTACTATCTGTTGGGGATACTTAATTCTTCGTATGTGACCAATTGGTATCGGAATGAGTTCGAAGCCAAGCATCTTGAAGGTGGATATCTGAGCATCAACAAAGGCCAGCTCGAAAAGATACCGGTGCCTCACGTTTCGACGAAGGCCCAAAGTACATTGGCTACGATGGTAAAGCAAATAATCTCCTCATCCGGCGATGATTTTGATACTCTTCGCATGGCAATCGACGATTTCGTGAACAAGCTCTACGCAAACTGAGGATTAATGCCAACCCACGACATCATCGACAATCGCAATGAAAAGCTCGTGGACAGCATCACGACGATGCTGGGGCAGACGGAGCTTGCGCGCTTCGCTGTTGGTTACTTCTTTGTCTCCGGGCTGGAGAGTATCTCCAAGGCGCTGGGCGACCATGTGAAGGAGTTGCGGCTGCTGATTGGCAACACCACGAACTCCCGAACGCTGGAGCAGATGGCCGAAGGACACCGGCGACTGAGTTTGGTACAGGAAGAGCTGGACGAGGACAACTACCGCAAGAAGGCGGACAAGCTGGCGATGGCAGCGGAGACGGCGGAGAATGTTCGCTCAGCCGTCGAACTGATGGACCAGACGGACATTGCCGAAGAGACGGTCCACGTACTCGTACGCATGATTGAAGAGAAGCGGCTGAAGGTGCGGGTGTACACCAAGGGACGGATGCACGCCAAGGCGTACATCTTCAGCTATGGCGATACCTACAACCTGATGGGTGAGCCGATTCAGAAGCACGAGAAGGGCATCGCCGTCGTTGGTTCGTCGAACCTCTCGCTGGCCGGAGTGTCGCACAATACAGAGCTGAACGTCGTGGTGAGCGGCAACAACAATCACGACGAGCTGTGCAAGTGGTTCGACGAGCTATGGGATGAGTCGCAGGACTTCGACGAAGCCCTGATGGAGGAGATGAAGCAGAGCTGGGTGCTTGCGGCAGCTACGCCCTACGACATCTACATGAAGACGCTGTACTCGCTGGTGAAGGCGCGCCTGGACGAGTCTGACGCCGGGAATCTGCTATGGGACGATGACATCTTCCGCCAGCTCACAGTCTTTCAGCAGGATGCCGTGCGGCAGGCGACGGGAATGATCCGCAAGAATCGCGGCGTCTTCGTGGCGGACGTGGTTGGACTGGGCAAGAGCTTTATCGGCGCGGCCATTCTCAAGCACTTTGAGCGCACGGAGGGGCGCAAGGCGGTAATTCTATCTCCCGCAACGCTGGTGCCGATGTGGGAACGCTACAGGGACGACTATGACCTGAAAGCAACGGTCGTGTCGATGGGGATGCTGACGGCAGGTGAGGACGGCGAGAACTTCCTGCTCGACAATGACATCTACGCGGACCGGGACTTCCTGCTGATCGACGAGAGCCATAACCTGCGCAATGTGGGAACGCAGCGATACCGGCTGGTAACGGAGTACATGGCCGGAGACCCCAATCGCCGTTGCTGCCTGCTGACAGCTACACCGCGCAATAAGACCGCGTGGGATGTCTTCAACCAGATCAAGCTCTTCCATCCGGCAGACAAGACAGACCTGCCAATCGACCCGCCGGATCTGCGACGATTCTTCGCAATGATCGAAAAGCATGAGCGCAACCTGCCGGACCTGTTGACCCATGTGTTGATCCGCCGTACGCGCAACTTCGTGCTGCGCTACTACGGGTACGACTCGGAGACGAATGAGCGCGTCGATCCGACGGATTTTACGCCATACCTTACGGGCCTGCGTCGCGCCTATGTGAAGGTAGGCGGCAACAACCAATACTTTCCGCGTCGTGAGTTGAAGACGATCCAGTACAGCATCGAAGACACGTATCAGGGGCTGTATCAGGAGCTGCGCGATCACCTAGGCAAGGCTCACAAAGAGAAGAGCAAGCTGCCCAAGAGTTACGACGGGGAGATGACGTATGCGCGCTATGGACTATTCCGATATGTGCAAGACTCAGCGGCGACACGTGAGCCTTACAAGAATCTGAAATCGACAGGGCCGAACCTCAAGGGACTTGCACGGGTGCTGCTCTTCAAACGGTTCGAGTCGAGTGTGGAGGCCTTTCGCAAGACGGTCGGACGCTTTCTGGAGAGCAACCGTCGCTTTCTCGCGGCGCTGGAGAACGGCATGGTGCCCGCCGGTGAATCTGCCCAGTCTAAGCTGTACCAGACCGATGATTACGAGGAGCAGGACTTTCTGGACGAGCTTCAGAAGGATTCAGAGAAGTACCTTCCAGAGGACTTCCACTTCGACCTGCTGAAGGCGCATGTCGCGCACGACATCGACGTGCTGGAAGAGCTGCTTGCGAAGGTTGAGCCGATTACACCAGAGCGCGACGCAAAGCTCCAGAAGCTCTTGACACTGTTGCCGGACGAGACGCTGAACAAGGGCAAGCGGCTTATATTTACGCAGTACAGCGACACCGCCGAGTACATCTTTGAGCACCTGAACAAGAGCGGTCGCGCGGATGTGGATGTGATTACTGGCGATGTGTCCAAGAGCAAGTTCCGCCTGGTCGGGCGATTCTCTCCGCACTCAAATCCTGACTACAAATTGCAGTCGGACGAGTCCGAGCTGAATACGGTGGTCGCAACGGATGTGCTGTCCGAAGGTCTGAACATGCAGGACTGCGACACGATCATCAACTACGACCTGCATTGGAATCCAGTGCGCTTGATTCAGCGGTTTGGACGCATTGACCGCATCGGTAGCACGCACGATAAAGTGCTTGGCATGAACTTTCTACCGGAGACTAAGCTGGACGATCACCTTCATCTGAGAGAAACGCTGGAGAAGAGAATCAAAGAGATTCAAGACACCATCGGTGAAGACTCCGCAATCTTGGACCCCACTGAAAAGGTGAACCAAGAGGCCATGTATGCAATCTATGACGATAAGCCCGCGAATCTCGACCTGTTTGAGCCGGAAGAGCCGATGGGACTGGGTGAGGCTGAAGGGATACTACGGCAGCTACGCGCTGATGATCCGGCGGAGTTCGACCGCATCGCATCGCTGCGCGACGGGTTGCGCTCTGGCATGGATTCGCTGACGCCTGGAATCTACGTTATGTGCCAAGCTGGAGATTTCCAGCAACTGTTCTTCGCGGACTCGAAGGGCAATATCGAGACGCGGGACGCATCGACGATTTTGGGCAGGCTCAGATGCACGCCGTCCACTCCCACAGCAGCTCTACCTGCTGATTACAACGCATCTGTGATGAAGATTTATCAGCTCTTCGCAGAAGAAACGGCACTTCGCAAGACGACGCTGGAGCACAGCACTTCCCTGAGTGTAGGACAGCGATATGTACACCAGGAACTGAAGCCCTTCGCGGCCACTTTGGACGAAGACGATCCCCGGCAAACCGATGTGGCGATTCTGCAACGTGCCTATAGCTCGCACGCTCTCAGCGCAGCGGTGCAAACCGAACTGCGGCGTGTTCGCAATCACAAACTGACAGCAGAGAACCTCTTCGTGCGCCTGCGAGACATCTACGACCAGCATCGTCTGAGCCAAGTGCAGGAGCAGGTTCGAGGAGATCAACAGGTAGCTGTTCCGCACATTGTCTGTAGTGAAGTGCTGGTTTAGAAGCCCATTGCAGGAGCTGACGTATGGATCTCAAAGACGGACTAATGCCTCACGATAGCCCTAAGGTGATGGACCTGGTCGCGGCTGCTGGGGTGGATGTTGCACCGTGGGCTCGCTCAAAGAAGGGTACGGTGCGAAATCCCGCCTCGAATCCCGCGTACTGCTACGACTGGGCATTCATTCAGCCTGGGCAGGTCGTCGTTGTAAACCTTTGGCACGAAGAGATTGAGGAACGAGATGGGCAACTATCGCGTGAACTGAGCTTGCGCGAGTGGTCAGAGATGCAACGGCAGTCGAGTGCGTTGCAACCTAGCCAACGGTCGGCGGCTTCACGCAGGGCCAGCCATATGGATAAGGCGATCGAATATGCGTATGACAACCGGCTGAAGGTGCGCGTAATCGTCGGAGACGGACCAAGGCGTGACCGGTCCAATCCGGAACCGCAGAAGCCATCACGGATGGAGCGGCGGTTACTTGACCCTGAACCGTGGTCTGTGCAGCAATACGACCACGCGACAGGTAAATGCCGCCTGACCCGTGGAACAGTTCCCACCTTTACCGACCAGTTCTCGACGACAGAGGATCAGCCACCGAGACAGCTTGAAGTAAACGGCAAAGCCTGGGAACGGGACCGATGCGTACGAGCGGCGGTGCTAGTGCGGGCAAACGGCATATGTGAATTTTGCGGCTGCCCAGGATTCAGAACGTTCGGCGGTCAAACCTACTTGGAAACGCACCATGTTGTCCCATTGTCAGAAGGCGGCCCCGACCACGAGCGGAACGTCGTCGCTATCTGCCCTAACGACCACCGAGAAGCTCATCACGGGGAGCGCCGCGACCTCATTCGGACTCGGCTACTGGCAATGCTGGCCGAGAGATTCGGCAAGTAATTCAATCGACTTCCACTCCTCGGGGTTCCACTCATTCCTGGCGTTGGCCATCTTGAAAACAGTTGTACGACATGTTGCTCTATAGAATGAATAAGTTACATTATTCTACAGAATTATGTTGTAATGGACGCTACGTTCAGGCATGCTTTGATCATGAAAAGGGCCTTCGCGTACCTGAGAGTCAGTGGCAAAGGGCAGGTGGAAGGCGATGGATTTCCCCGCCAGCTTGAAGCCGTGAAGAAGTACGCCGCCGCGAACGACATCAAAATCGTCAAGGTCTACCGTGAGGAAGGTGTGTCCGGTACAACCGAGTGGGAGAACCGTCCGGCCTTTGCAGAGATGATGGCCGCGATGCTGTCCGATGGCACCCGCACCATGCTGGTAGAACGCCTGGACCGTGTTGCGCGTGACCTGATGGTGCAGGAGAGCATAATTGCCGACTTCAAGCGCAAGGGACTGGATGTAATCAGTGTCAACGAGCCGGACCTGTGCAGCGATGATCCCAGCCGTGTGCTGATGCGGCAGATGATGGGTGCGTTCTTCCAGTATGAGAAGTCTTCACTGGTAGCAAAGCTGCGCGGTGCGCGTGTCCGCATGAGGGCATCTACAGGCTCTTGTGAGGGCCGTAAGCCCTACGGAAGCCGCGATGGTGAAGCCAAAGTGATCAGCCGCATCCTCGCCTTGCGTAAGGCTGGAGCGGCAATGGACATCATCGCGGAGACGTTGAACGTCGAAGGCGTGGCAGCACGAAGCGGCGGACAGTGGTTCGGCTCTACGGTGCGGAACATCTTGCGAAGGGAAGCTGCAAGAGTTTAGCGACAGAGCCGCCTTCACAATAGTCTCCGCTGCCCAAGCTTCGACCAAGGGGGGCGACATACATTGTGGGTACATTGGCCGCTTGACTGGCTCTCGCTCCTCCCACCCTTCAGCAAGCGCAGGAACTCGCAGGGCCTTCGGATAAATGTGTCTGATAGTCATTTTATGTGTTGACGCGGCGTCCAACATCTTCTACTCTGGTTATGGGTCGGCGCTAACTGCCGGATGTTCGATTGTTCTTTGACAAGCCTTGGCGTGAAACACGGAATCAGGTGCCTAGTGATAGGCGTAATTAGGAGTCTGCATTTGACTCCTGGGCAGACTAACCATCTGCCAATCAAAGTCCAGGACGATGAGGCGAAGCCCTCAACGACTGGCAGTCTGAGCGCCCCAGCGTTCGACTAGCTCACACAGAGAGACGGCTCCCGACGTCGTTCGTTCCTATCTCTGATTCCGCCGCCCGCGCCCCCGGAGGATTGGGAGATAAGGCAGATGACTATGCAAACTTCAAAGTACATCGACTCGGGCATCGAACAGCTAAAGCAGATGCTCGGTGACTCCAACAACGAATGGACGTCGGAACAGCGGAACACGCTGACGAAGGGCACTCGTGAACTCAAGCGGCTGCGGAAGGCGAAGAAGCTCACCCACAAAGAAGTGTTTGCGGTAGTGAGCCGCATCGCACAAGCACTGTATGAGGTCGCGAATACCGGAGGATGCGCGTGAGTTCCAAGGGAGCCGTTTTTTTCTTTTCTTCAGACGGGACAAAGCATGAATTATTCAAAAGCCATCCGAGTAGCACGCTCATTGGCTGATCTGTCGCAAGGCGAGTTGGCTGATCGAGCAGAGATCGACCGGAGTTATCTTTCTCTCATCGAATCGGGCAAGCGACAACCATCAGTAGAGACAATCGAGAAGATTGCCGTCGCTCTAAAATTACCTTTCCACCTTCTCAGCCTGCTAGGCAGCGAAGAGACGGACAAACGAAAGGCCAACCCCGGGCAGATCGAAAGCCTTTCGTTGGCTCTCACCAAGCTACTTCTCCAGGTTGAGTCTGATGAATCCTCCACCCCAGTACCACAAACGCCTCCCCCTCGATCAAGCTCCTCTAAGAAGCCTACGAGAATTAGAATTCCTGCTCGGGGTCGAACGCGGAGTGCTGCGGGGACTCGCTAAGAACTCGCGCGAGAACTACGCCCCGTTCCAGCAGGCTAAGAAGCCCAAGCCGCATACTCGAATTACGAAGCCTGCAAAGCTCAGGGACATTGACAACCCCTGCAATGAGTTGAAGCAGGTTCAGACGAAGATCCTGAACCGGCTTCTTCTGCCAGTAACGCTTCCACATTTTCTCTTCGGCGGCGTGCGCAAGCGTAGCGTTAGAGAACACGCTCAAGAACATCTCGGGGCTACAACCATCGTCAAGATGGACATCAAGAGCTACTATCCTAATGTCACCAGCAAGCACATCTACCACGTCTGGAAAGACGTTCTGCTCTGCTCGCCTCGCATCGCCGGTCTGCTCACCCAGCTCACAACATGCGACTGGCATCTCCCACAGGGGGCACCCACCAGCACTGCACTTGCCAATCTCTTACTCGCTTCGATCTACGGCCCGGTTCTGGATGCTTGCGCCCAAAGGAATATCGTCGTCACCACGTGGGTCGATGATCTGGTCTTTTCGGGCGATGACGCCCGTTCTGTGATGGAGTTGGTACGTCAAACCCTTGCTGACAACGGCTTCAAACTATCTGCGAAGAAGCGGGTGATACTCAATCCAAGATCAGCAAAGGTAGTCACAGGAGTAAGGCTAGGGAAGACTCAACTTCGTGCTTGCCATCTCAAGTTAAGGGAAATCCGAGCGGGCATTCACAACCTCGAACTTGGTCTTGTAACCGCACGAGGTCGCGCAGAAGATGTGGAGAGCCTAAGAGGACAGATTGTGTATATCAAGTCCATCTGCCCCGCTGATGCTGCGCCTCTCGATGAAAAGCTGAAGCGGATAGCCGGTGACGGGCGCACCTCTCGGACCAAGGCCAAAGTCGCGTGACCCTAAGAACACGACTAAGTCGCAAGTTCGAGCGAAGGTAGAACACGTGTTCCGCATCTGGAAGCGCGTCTTCGGCTTCGTCAAGGTGCGCTATCGGGGGATCGCGAAAAACCATCATCGGATGTGCGCCTGCTTCGCTCTGGTCAACCTCTACCTGCACCGCAAACATCTGGCCACGCTCGGGGAGTAGTGCGTCCGAAGGCCGGTAAACGGCCTCCACGGACGACAAAGCAACCCGCATACCCCTTCATTTGGGAAAATCCTGCCCGTAAATCACAGAGAAAATGCCGAAACTCCCTGGCGCTAAGAAATCAGTGACCTGCGCAGAGCTTCCTTAGCGGTTGATGTGACAGGATGCTTGTCACGCCAAAAATACATGTAGTACACCACCACGGCGGCGGCACCGAAGAATGGCACGAATATGCCAAGGACAAACGCGAAGACGTACCACTTGAGCATCCGACCACCCCTCGCTCGCGCCGAACGAGAGATCAAGCCGGGAATAATCAACGAGACGGTGCAATAGTAAACCATGTAACCAATGGCCAAAACAAAGTCGTCCGAGGCGTCAATATTGCAGACCGCGCCAAGCGCGACACACGCCGTCAGGACGGCGCTGATGACCGTCATCACCTTCACTCCTTGAGGCAGCGTATCCCAATCACTCACTATCTTGTTCACTTTTCACACCTTTCGTTCCGCTGTTATGGATGTCAAGACATCGTACTCCGCCTTCAGCCAAAGTCTGCGCCGCCGCATCTCTTCAATGAGGTGTGCGATAGGGGCCCCACTGAGCGCCCAACGTCTCTCGTGCCGTGTTCTACCAGCTACAGTAGCGCTGCCCCCGGTCGCAACGGATGCAGACAAAGAACGTAGCGGAACAACCTGGGCCATGGCATGGGCGCATGCACACGTAAAAAACCACCCGTTTTCTGGTACACCGACAGCCACAACGATGCAACTGATTTCGCTACTCTGAATTGGCCCCTTTCGATGGTCTCATTTGGCCCCACTTGAAGGCGGAGCCCGTTATCTTGTTTTTGGGATTGTCGGCCCGGAAACGAGGACGGCTTGAGCACAAGGAGGAGCAAGGTGGAACTATACGAGCAGATCCGGCGAGAGTACGAGCATGGTGCCGGGACGATCCGCGCGGTAGCGCGGAGATTGGGTGTTCATCGGCGGGAAGTGCGGCAGGCTCTGGCCAGCGCAGTGCCGCCAGAGCGGAAGAAGCCAGAGCGGGAGCGACCGAAGCTGGCCCCGGCGCTGTCGTACATCGACGCGATTCTGGAAGCGGATTGTCGAGCCCCGCGCAAGCAGCGGCACACGGCGCATCGCATTTGGACGCGGTTGCGGCAGGAGAAGACGGAGATCGTTGTCGGTGAGTCCACGGTGCGCGAGTACCCAGGCGGGGAGTCGAGAAGGTTGACGAGTTGCTGCAAGTGAAGTATTTCCGCTTCCCGCCCGTTTGCTTCCGCCAAGTCAGCTAGAAGTTTTCGCTGAGATGGTGAGAGAGTTTGGTTAGTTACAAACACAAAGCCCTGTGGCCCATCTGGGGCTCCGAAGAGATCAGAATTGTACTTTTTCTTAATGGCTGCGAAGCGCACAGGACTGCCCGTAAAGTGAACGGCTCCGACCCAAGTCAGCCCGCCCTTCCGGCACAATATGTCCTTTGTTCCGTCTGGTCCGCCCAACGGACTTTGCGGGTCAATCTGCTCGTAACCCGATAGCCGTAGTGCCGCCGCCGCCAACCGCTCTGCCTTAGTTGAGCCGTAGCGCCAAAATGCCAGCTTGAGTTCGGTGTCCCTTACCATTTCTCATTTCTTAGCTTTCTGGGCGCGAAGTCGCTTCCCCGGAGAGCGATCGTCCCGCCGAGGGCCAATATGTGACGGTTGCAGCAGCGGCGCGGACTCATGGAGGATTTCTCCCGATTCGGGCCGATAGGTGATCGTCGAAATCGTTTGCGCCCCTTGGAGTAGTATCGGCAACAGGTGGTCTCCGAGTTGCGAGCGCCCAGTCAAGCGGCCCTCCATCTCCCCGTTTCCCTCTCGCTCCCAAAAAGGCTCAGGTCGCTCCGGAACACCCAAAAACAACATGCGTTCTAACTGGCGGAACGCTCGGTATGGATTAGTCACAGCCTTCTCCACGAATCTCTTATTCTAGGCATCCCGTCGGGCGAGGTCAATTCGTCCAACGATCTCTTTGTTGCGCCGGTTCCGACCACAACTCGCTTTAGTCTGCGACGCGGATCTTCATCGCCGCTCGCTGGCAAACATCCAGTAGTAGCTTCGGAATGTCTTCATAGCTCGGCAGACGGAGTGGAATGATGTTGCAGCCCAAAAACTCATCATCCACATTCGCGGCGTCCGCATCGCCGCTTTTCAGGAGCCAGAACCCGGTAGGTCGTCGTTCTTTCAGTTCTTCACCAACAGCCGTCAACACAGGAGCAAGAGCTCTGTCCAGAAATGAGTGTTCGGAAAGGCCAACAAACAGTCCCACGCCGGTTGATAGAACATGGTGGAGCGTCTCCCGCCAAGGGTCGTGCGGCTTCCCGAGTCGGAGGTTGATTGCCCTTGAGCCAAGAATTACAAAGTTGCTTCCGTTGATCTTGAGGTCGGGGTGCGGCAGAAAGCCATGAGGGTGATAAAGCGTTACGTCTTCAGACCCCTCATCGACCGGCGGTTGAATGACCACGCGCGGCACAAACCCGTACAGATTAATATAAGATTCCAAGACGCTGTCGAAGTTGAAGGTCACAACGCGCTTTACGCTTCCCCTTCGGGTGCCCATCATCAAAGCGGCCAAAGAGGTAAGTAGCCGATCACCCAAAATACTGTCGTCAAGGCTGATTCCGTGATAGAGGCATGCCTGCACAAGCTCTGCAAATCCTCGTTCATCGTCGGGATAGTATTTCCTTCGAACCTCATCTGCAGCTCGTTCCAGCGAGTCAGCACTGGAATCCAGACCGTCGTTAGAAAGCCCGACCTTATTACGCAGTGACTCAACAAGTGACCGCCAACCGGGCAAGCGGGCTCCAGATGAGACGCCCGCCCCTAAGAATGGGACGAGGGTTCCCATACTGAGACTGTCAGCGAGAAACCCGACGGCGTGATCATAGTACGTTAAGTGATCGAACTTCACCTGGCCTCCAATGGCGAGTTAGCCTACTTCGTCCTGTTCAATCCTTCTCAGTGGGTTGCCGAACACTTCCTTGAGACACGCCGCCGCGCCAATCTGAGCAATTGCGTATGGTATTAGCGCTACATTGCTGCACCCCACATGCATATAGAATTTAAAATTGCCCGAGTTATCGATGTGGAGACGCGAACGAAGCATTGCTCCCGATAACTTCGGTCGTTCCTGCTTCGACGTCCCGGCATCACGTTCGCACGCAAGAACACACTGGTCGGGTACCCAGAGTCCCTGCTCAAACTTCTTCTTCAGGAAAGCCTCGTAGATTTGAGCCTTGAACGGATTGTCCCCTCCTAGCCGCAGAGACGTGAGCGATTTGTCGTCCGTCACGGTAAACTGCACTCCCATAACGCGGGAGTTGAGCCCATCGAAGTGCGGTAATGGACGGTTCTTCTCACTCAGCAACTTGCTGAGGTCTACGCCTTGAAATTCGCTGCTCTTAAAAAACGCGCGATCTGTGAGGTAATCGACGGCTTCGCGTGCGAGAGCCGCAAATGGAAAACCGAGGATCAGATATAGGTCTCCTTCGAGATCAATCTTCGCGGCGAACAAGTCGTATAAGAAAGGTGGCCGACCGGTGCCCTTCTCGGAGAGCGTTTGCGCAGTCGCCCCACGCGCATACCCTCTGTCCGAGCGGAGCTTCCGATGCTCCAATGTGAATCTAGAAGACTCAATCGGAACAGTCACTTTCGACCGCTCGATCTCAGCCATCTCGCTCAGTTTTTTCCAGTAGGTAGCAACGCTCAAGCCTTTCCCGCTCACTGCAACAAAGTGATAGTAACGCCGGTCAGCAACTGTATTGACTCCACAAATACGTTCAGCCATGAATTACTCCTTCGACTTCGTGTGACGAACAAGCCAAGAAAAGTGCTGCGGTTTCCGCTTCGATATCTCGTCCTTTTCCGTCGCTGATGGGCTGAGTTAGTCTGTGCGCTATGTATGCAGTTGGTGACATCACAACGTCGTCGACAAACCCATCAGGCATGTCATACTCCAGCCACTCCTCATTTGTTGTGGCAGCCGTGGGGCGGAGATGGGTATCACCCGCATTTATGGCACCCCGGATCCTACTTGAAGTCAATACGTGATGTGCGGTATCGACTAATATGAGGCTGCCTAAAAACGAAAAGAACAGGTGTTTCTCGGTGTAGTCGCGTTCCAGGCGTGCGGCGGCCTCATCGATAACCGGGATTCGCGCGCCGTCGTGTTCCTGCAGAGATTGGAGCAATTCCAACAGTCGGGAACGAGCAGAGTGAAAACGCTCGTGAGGTGTCCCTTCCGTTTTAACCGCGATTACGAGCAGGCTGCGGAGCAGATACTGCCGAAGGTCTCCCCGGACTTGCGGTGCCTTGGACCAAGAGCGCCAAATCAAAGGTATGTAATTGGAAAGGGAACTGTTGTAAAAATAGTGAAGATCGAGGACATGGACGAGTATTTCACTGATATTTCTGTACTCAGTCTCGTACACCAACAAGAGCGACTCTGGCGACAATAGAGGGAGGGAGATTTTGATTTCTTGATCTCCCGGGCTGTTTGCGGGATTCCATAAGTCTTTCGTTAGCGATCCAAGTTTTACGGAGGTACAGCAATAGCTAAGTATGACCGACCGAAGCGAGTCTAAGAGATTTTCCCGTGCCGGTGGATTGCCCTTGCAACGCGTTTCAAAGCGATCATAAAACTCTTTCCACTTATGGTCTGGTCGTCCGTTAGGGTCGCCTTGAAACAAGACCGATAGGAGGTTTCTTACATGACCGTGCACCATCTCGTGCGTCACTGTGAGCAGGCTCCACTCCTCACTTCCCCCAGCGGCGAGGGTTTGAAGCGCAGCCGAGATAGTATATTCCGTCTCTCGAAAGCCCAGACGACCACTAAAATAAGGCAGTTTGGGATATGCTTCTCGCGGCTTAACCTTACCTTTTACTGAGTCTATTGAAAAATCCTTCCATTGATTCGTTTTATAGTCCGGCAGTTTGTCAAGGCCGGGAAGGGGAAGCAAATCCATTCCTCTGTCGGATAAGACTTGTTCAAGAGCACCTTGAGCGAAGGCCGACTCGATTGAATGTGCAATCCTGGTAAGCGCCAAGACAGCCGTCCCTACGCCCAGTAGCGAATATCGACGAATCAAACTTCGCCTGTCGAGAATTGGGACAGCACCGGAGAGAGCCTGTGTTGAAACATACGACAAGGCGGAATTAATTTGCACCAGCCTGTCGATGTTCTGGTAAAGAATACGATTGCGAAGTGACGCACTAGCGGCAAACTGTTTTTCAGTGTATTCAGAAAGGGTCTCAGGGGGCGCATCAATCGGGTTGCTCACATACAGCATCTCGTTGACGAGTTCGTTTACCAGTCCAACCAACCGAGTGTAAGTCCGCATTTCGCCCGGAAGGTGGAGTTGGACTTTGGGTATGAGGAGCGCCATATTAGCGACAAACTCATCTACCGTGGTCTTTGCAACCAGTGGTAGCGCACCATAGGCCAGTAAAGTGATGACCGTGGAATTCGAGGTACGCAGAGCAGGGCATTCACAGAGAATCGATTTGATCCTGCCTCTGTCGACGTGCCAGACCTCCTTTGCTCTTGCCGATACCCCAGCGATTTGCTCGATAGCGTCCGCCAACGACCGGCGTTTCGTTACGAGGAGGATTGACGCAAGCCCTATTGTGTAAAGCAGCCCAGCCTTAAGGTCTTGAGATCCCTTCCGTGAAAGACGCCCAAGTACCGGAAAAGCGGGGTCGAAGCAATAAAAACAAAAATAGTAGATGCCGCTACGGATGTCTGGTGTTCTGAAGTGTTGGGTTGCAGGAAAGACAGGGCTTGTCCGGTAAAGGCCATTATGATTGCAGCCGTGAAGAGTGTCAGAGGAGGTTAGCTCGACGCGCCAGCGCTGCCCCTCAACGGTTGGGGGCCATTCGACCTTGTTAATGTCCTCAAGCAAGGACAACCAAAGTCTCGTAGGCTGCTCGTGCTTGGTTGCGGCGAGTTTTGTGCCCGAGCTGTCCTTTGCAGGCATTCCTTACGCTCCTTGACGGCACATTACTGCCTTCGTTTAGTCACGAAAAGTAGCCGTAATTGTAACACTTGATTCTGTAGACAGGCATCTCCGCGTTTCGCGGCCCTTACCGCCTCACAGGGCATTCTAGGGCAGGGCATCTTCAGCGGGCAGTCTCCCAGAATTAGACGGCCACACGAGCGCCTCTCATGCCGAGCGCCTTTCGATGACGCACGCCCCATGTTCCGGTGACGAGCGCGTCCACACGATCCTGCCGCCCTTTGGAACACTTCGTTACTTAGCGAGCAAGCTAACGCGCTCATGCACGGCCTGGAGGTCCGCCGTGCTGAGGTTCGCATAGCGCCGGGTCATCTCAAGTGAGCTGTGACCCAAGTCCTTCTGCAAATGGAACACGGACCGACCTTACCCAATGCTATGGTCGATTCAGTACGCGGACGGGCGCACGGGTGAGTTGGCTCTAAGCGAACATGGTTTGCTGGGGGCGCGGGTCACGATCAGCAGTCCGCTGCCGCCTGCCTCGACCCTAGCCGCTACACCTGTCTTTCAGATGTAGCGCGAGGGCATGTGCGCGTCATCGGCCACGCCTGGGTTGACGCCGTCGGCATCGTGCGGCAGCCCAGCATGGCACGGACGCCGTAGTCGGGATCGTGGGCCGCGCCATCGGCGTCACAGAAGCCCCGGCTGGCCGGATGGCTGGCATCAGTATGGAAGGGGCTGTAGACCTCGTCCGGGGGCCTGTGGAGCTTCATGTGAACCAGGGTGAACCTCAGGCCGCCGTCATCATCGCGGCATCGCGGCCACTTCGTAGTCCCGCTGCATGCGGGCGCTCTTCCGGTCCAGGGCGTCCTCGCCGCGCGTGTCCCAGGAGCCGGGTGTGGCATCGTAGAACGTTGCGGGGCGGCCCGGATGCATGACGACGAAGCAGTAGGGAATGCCTTCGCCGGGGTTGCCGCCGTAGCCGACGGCCCAGTTGGTGCGGAAGGCGTTGGTCTTCCAGTTGACGTCCTCTTCCATCTGGGCTGCATAGAGAGGTCACTGGTCGTCCCAGAAGCGGTTCTCGCGATCGATGCTCTTATCTGTCGGATCGGGCTGGGTGCGGAAGTCGACGTCGAAGACCGGCCACTGGCCGCCGATGTCGCCATTGCTGTGGAGGAGGGTCTCCAATCGGTCTTGCCGGGCGTCGCGGGCGATTTGGCTGCGGTCGCCGAGGTCCACGATCCAGCCGAGCTGGTTCACCAGTACGACCACCACCAGGACGATGACCATGAACACCGCCTTGAGCGTATTCATCAGCCAACGAAAGGGGGTCTCAAGGAAGTGGAGCACCTCGGTATTGTCACGTTCGATCTGGGTCGTCCTGGCGTCTGACATCTACGACTCCAACGGCTCATCGGCGTGGGGCATACACCCCGGACACCGGTAGTGGAAGTCGGGTCCGACCGACGTCTGGGACGCGGGCAGGTGCATGACATGGAAGATTTTGTCGTCATGTGTTCATCCTTGCGGATGCATTTATCCGCGAGGATGAGGAAGGTTCGCTTCTTGGTATCGTAGGCTACACGACCCCGGGGCACTTCATCGTATTCCACTTCCGAGGGAACGGCATGAGCCTTCTGCAGATCCTCCCAGAAGGTGTCGTGAAGAGAACGTCCATCCGCTTGACCTGGTCGGACTCATTCTCTTCGGCTCCGGCAGCCTATGGCGCAGCCGCCACGACTTGGGTCGGCTGCAGGTCGGGCTTGATGTAAGCAGGATCGAGAAGAGCGCGTACGGCATGATCGAAGACGGTGAACCGGCAGGCGGCTCTGACGCGACATCCGGGAGGCGTGAGCTCGACCTCAACCGGTGGGTTGGCCAGTGTTAGTGCTTGACCTGAGCGTAACTGATCGATGGTTTGCACGCGATAGCGGAGACTCATGGTGTATTCC
>Ga0302320_10005318_pt1 | contig 28960 bp, 17 predicted proteins | sample Bog_T0_3_FD_202130 | JGI IMG/M metagenome (GOLD analysis project Ga0302320, IMG submission 202130) | Peat permafrost microbial communities from Stordalen Mire near Abisko, Sweden - Bog_T0_3 | ecosystem: Environmental > Terrestrial > Soil > Wetlands > Peat | place: Sweden: Abisko, Stordalen Mire...
ACTCCATTGCGACTGAGGATTTCGGCAGCCTGGCAGGGTGGATCAAGAACATAGCCGCACCCGCGACTACCGGATATCGCGGCGTGCGCTGGAGCGAACGATGACGGCAACTAGCCTTTGGCAGGATATTGGAGCAGGTGAGAATGTCGTCACCAAGTTTCTCCGCCTGGTCTTCCTGCTTGCGGCGGGAGTGGTGTTCTACTTCCTGGCCGTTCTTCCGCTCTCCTGGCCGCAGCAGGTGGTCCTGGGGCTCCTCACGCTGCTCATGGCCCTGGCCCTGGCGCGCAGTTCCGACTCCTATCTGGTCACCCTCACCTTGATGGTGATGTCCATGTTCTGCACCTTTCGCTACGGGTATTGGCGCATCACCGGCACGGTGCGGTACTTCGAGGACCCGGGAAGCCACACCGGCGCCCTGGACGCGTTCTTCGTCCTGAGCCTCATCCTGGCGGAGGTGTATGCCTTCTTCATCCTTTTCCTGGGCTACTTTCAGACCATCTGGCCGCTGCGCCGCGCCCCGGTGGCGCTGCCCGACAACGCCGAGGAATGGCCTCACGTCGACGTGCTGATTCCCACCTACAACGAACCGCTCGACGTGGTCCGCTACACCGCGCTCGGCGCCCTCAATATCGACTGGCCCGCCGACAAGCTGCATGTCTATATCCTGGACGACGGCCGCCGCAAGGAGTTTGAGCAGTTCGCCTTCGAAGCCGGCATCGGCTACAAGATCCGTCCCGACAACAAGCACGCCAAGGCCGGCAACATCAATACCGCCCTCAAATCCATGGATTCGCCCTACGTGGCCATCTTCGATTGCGACCACGTGCCGACCCGCAGCTTTCTGCAGATGACCATGGGCTGGTTCCTGCGCGACCGCAAGCTGGCCATGCTCCAGACCCCCCACCACTTCTATTCTCCCGATCCGTTCGAGCGCAACCTGGGGCAGTTCCGCGTCATCCCCAACGAGGGCGAGCTGTTTTACGGAATCGTGCAGGACGGCAACGATTTCTGGAACGCCACCTTCTTCTGCGGCTCCTGCGCCGTGCTGCGCCGCACCGCTCTGGACGAAATCGGCGGCATCGCGATCGAGACAGTCACCGAAGATGCGCACACCTCTTTGCGCATGCAGATCCACGGCTGGGGCACCGCCTACATCAACATCCCCCAGGCTGCCGGATTGGCCACCGAGCGGCTCTCGGCCCATGTCGGTCAGCGCATTCGCTGGGCCCGCGGCATGATCCAGATCCTGCGCTCCGATAACCCGCTCTTTGCTCCGGGACTCAAGTTCCCCCAGCGGCTGTGTTATTTCAACGCGATGATGCACTTCATGTATGCCGTTCCGCGGCTCATCTTCCTCACTGCGCCCTTGATCTATCTGCTGCTCAGCCATACCAATGTCCCCGGCTATTGGGCGGCCATCCTGGCCTACGCGCTGCCCCACCTTACGTTGTCCAACGTGACCGCCTCCCGGATTCAGGGCGAACACCGCCACTCGTGGTGGAATGAGGTCTACGAGACCGTCCTCTCGCCCTACATCCTGCTGCCTACCCTCATGGCGCTCGTCAATCCCAAGCTGGGCAAGTTCAACGTCACCGCCAAGGGCGGCGTCGTCAAGAGGACTTTCTTCGACACCAAGATCGCGCAGCCGTTTCTCATTATGCTGCTCTTCAATCTGGCTGGCCTGCTGATCGCCATTCCGCGCTTTTTCATCTGGGACCGCGACCGGCCGGGCACGGTCATCATGAACGTCATCTGGTGCTGTTTCAACATTATTGTTTTGGGCGTTTGCACTGCTGTGGCCCGCGAGATGAAGCAGTTGCGGACCACCGTGCGCATCAACATCGTCACCCCGGTCATGGCCAAGATGCCCGACGGGCGGCTGGTCGCGGGTGAGACCATCGATATGTCCTCCGGCGGCACCAGCATCCGGTTCCCAGAAGAGGTTGAAGCCATTCCGCAGACTGAATTGCGGCTGGTCTTTCCTCTGCCCTCGGTGGCCACCGATCTGCCCGCGACCGTGGTCTCCTCCGAAGGCTCGGTGCTGCGGGTGCGTTTTGACGACTTAACCATTGCCGAACAGGAAGTATTGACCATGGTGTTATATTCACGAGCCGATTCATGGCTGGGATGGGGCGAATCCCGCGAAAGCGACGATGTGTTGAAGAGTCTCGCCCGCATCTTCCAGATCTCCATGCGCGGCCTGCTCTCGACCTACCAGAGCCTGTTCACCGGCAAGGACAAGAAGGCCAGGAAGGCCGCTTCGCTCTCCGTGGCCCGTCCCACCCTCATCTTCGTCATCGCCTCCATGCTGTTGGGCGCCGGGCACAACCTCTTCGGCCAGCCTCCGGCGGCGCAATTCGTCCCCGCGGTCCAGCAGACCGCTAGAGCCGCGCTGCCGCCGCCTCCCCCCGGCCAGTTCCGCGACTCCTTCTCACTCAACGACGCCGGCTCTCCGCAGATTGAGCTGCACGGCATCGACTCCAGCCACAGCATCTACTTCACGCTGCCCCAGACCCACGTCGCCCGCACCGCCAAAATCCACATCTACTATGCGTTTTCGCCCAGCCTGCTGCCGCAGTTGAGCCACATCAAGCTCATCTTGAACGGAACGCTGTTTGCCACCATCCAGCCCACCCCGGGCCAGGTGGGCGGCTCGTCCAGCCAGGATGCCGAGGCCGAATTCATGATTCCGCCCGAGCTGCTGGTGCACAACAACGCGCTCACCATCCAGTTCATCGGACACTACACGATGATCTGCGAAGACCCGGCAAACACCACGCTGTGGTCCCGCGTACATCGCAACACCTTCCTCGACATCCAGGGCGATCTGCTGCCGCTGGCCGACGACCTCAAGCAGCTTCCCATGCCGTTTCTCGATCCGGCCGTCATTCAGCCCCTCAGCATTCCCATCGTCTTCGCTTCCGCGCCCTCCTTCAAGGCCATCCAGGCTGCCGGCGTGGTCTCCAGCTACTTCGGCCTCATCTCCGAAAACCGTCCGGTGCGCTTCCCCGTGCACATCGGGCTGATCCCCGCCGGGAATGCGATTGTCATTTCGGATAATTCCGCCAACCTGCCCCCAGGGCTCAATCTGCCCAATGTCTCCGCGCCCACCGTGGCCATGCGCACCAACCCCAACGACCCCTTCGGCAAGGTCATGGTGCTCTCCGGCGCCGACCCCGACCAGTTGCTGATGGCGGCCCAGGCCGTAGCCTTGCACACCGACATGCTCCAAGGCGCGCAGGCCACCATCGACAGTCTTCGCCTGCCCGACAAGCAGCAGCCCGACGGCGCGCCCCGCTGGGCCCGCACCGACCACACCATTGCGCTCTGGGATTACGCCACCGCCGACCAGTTGCAGGGCGACGGCTCGGCTCCTCTTAACGTCTACTTCCGCATCGCCCCGGACATCTTCTACTCCGAGCGTCCCAACGCCCTGCTTCGGCTCGCCTATCGCTACAACTCGGTCCCCATCGGCCCCATTTCCAGCATGCAGGTGCGCATCAACAACGCATTCCTCGGTTCCGTCCCCCTGGTCCCCGGCCAGGAAGCCTCGCGCCGCATGCAGACCGACGTGCCGGTCCCGGTCGTCAACCTGCGCCCCTTCTCAAACTCGCTCTCCTTCGACTTCACCTTCCAGTTGCTCAAGAAAGGCGGCTGCCAGGACACCACCCCCATCAACATGCAGGGCGCCATCCTGCGCGACACCTATCTTGACCTGCGCGGCTATCCCCACTACGCGCCCATGCCCAACCTCGAAATCTTCGCCAACGCCGGCTTTCCTTTTACCCGCCTCGCCGATCTGAGCGAAACCACCGTGGTGCTGCCTCCCACTCCCACCGAGCAGGAAATCGAGACCTTCGTCACCCTGATGGGCCACTTCGGCCGCCAGACCGGCTTCCCGGTGTTGCGCGTCACCGTGGCCGGCGCGGATGCCCTCCAGGCCGGCGCCCGCTCCGACTTCCTCATCATCGGCGCCGGCGACGACCAGCCGGCCTTCGACAAGCTGGCCAATAATCTCCCCGTCGCCTTGCGCAGCGGACAGATCCAGGTCCGCGATACGCAAGGCTTTTTCGCCCCCCTCCACCACGCTTGGTGGAAGCTGCGCTCCGATGAGCACACCGACTCCGGCGACCTCACCGCTGCCGGAACCCCCGACGCGGTCATCGAGGGAATCGAATCGCCCTACGACCCCGGCGGAAGCCGCAGCATCGTGGCCATCCACCTCAGAGACGCCACCACCTTTGAACCCTTCATGGCCACTTTCATGGCCGCCCAGCAGTCCAGCGACGTCTCCGGTTCGGTTTCAGTCCTGCATGGGGCCCAGTTCCAATCGTTTCGCATTGGCTCCGAGGTCTATCATGTGGGTGTACTGCCGTGGTGGACTCGCTTGACGCTGTGGTTTGTGGAAGTGCCCTGGCTGGCCGCTGTGGTGGTCATGCTGCTGGCCTTTCTGCTGGCCATCTGGACGCGCCAATGGCTGCGCACCAAAGCCAGGGCGCGCTTGAAGATGCTGGACGACTAGAGCCTGGCTGCCGGCCGTCTTCAACGGTTCTCCCGGTGCCGCGGACGGAAACCGCTTCGGCAAAGTGGCTCCTTCTTCGAGATGAAGCCGCTTTGCACATCGGCAAAAACTCCCCGTGAAATGGAGAGCCGCCCTGAACTCTTGGAAAGCCTTGTATCGGAGAACTGTAACCATGGGTCTTCCTGCACTCCGGCTGCGGAAGCGTCTAATGCTCATCATGGCCCTGTCAATGCTCACTGCCGCCGGTGGTTGCAAACAGGGCCCCTGGACACTTTGGGATTCCTATGCCGCGCGCTTCATCGACGCCCAGGGAAGAGTCATCGATCCCCAGGGCGGCTCACGCACCACATCGGAAGGCCAGGCCTACGCCCTCTTCTTTTCCCTGGCCGATAACGACCGCGTCCACTTTGACCAGGTGCTCACCTGGACCCAGGCCAACCTGGCCGGCGGCGATTTAGAGACCCGCCTCCCCGCGTGGCTATGGGGCAGAAGCCCCGACGGCCAATGGAAAATGCTGGACCCCAACTCCGCCGCCGACGCCGATGTCTGGATGGCCTACACGCTGCTCGAGGCCGGCCGCCTGTGGAACCATCCCATCTACTCCAACATCGGCCGCCAGATGCTGGCCCGGATCGCAAGAACCGAAGTCGCGGACCTGCCCGGCTTCGGGCCCATGCTCATGCCCGGCCCCATCGGCTTTCAACATGACCGCTCCTGGACCGTCAATCCCAGCTACGTGCCCCTGTTCCTCTTCGAGCGGCTGGCGGTTCTTGACCCCTCTGGTCCATGGCACAAAATTGCCCTGGGCATTCCCCGCCTCTTGCAACAGAGTTCTCGCCATGGATTCGCCATGGACTGGGTCAACTATATTCCCGGAGACGGCTTCTATCCCGCGCCCGCCCATCCAGGCGCGGATGCTGGAGCGGGCATGGGTAGCTACGATGCCATCCGCGTCTACCTCTGGGCAGGCATGCTCAACGCCAGCGGACAGACGCGCATCCAGATGCTCAGCGCCGTGGCCGGCATGAGCTCCTACCTTGCCAATCATGATGCCCCCCCGGAAAAGGTAAGTGACCAGGGGATTCCATTGGAGCAAGATGGACCTGTGGGGTTCTCGGCGGCCGTCCTTCCTTACTTGAGGGCTTTCCCCCACCTTGAGAGGCCCAGCGCGCGGCAGACGATTCGCTTGAGTGCGCACAGGGATGCGGCCTCGGGTTTGTATGGGAAAGACCTGGCATATTACGATCAGAACCTTGCCCTGTTCGCAACCGGCTTTCTGGATGGCAGATTCCGGTTTGGACCAGCCGGGGAACTGAACGTGGAATGGACACACTCATGAGGGTTGGTTTCAGGGCTATCGGTAAAAACAGGGCGGCTGCGTTTTTCCTTTGCGTGTGTCTGGTGCTCTCACTTCCGGCGTGCATGGCTCAAAAGAAGCCCGCCACCGGCACTCCCGATGAAACCCGCAAAATCCTGGTCGAGAAGGCCCATGCCCTGGAGGCCCGCGGAAGGCCCGACATGGCCATCCAATTGTGGCAGCAGATTCTGCTTTCCGATCCCAATAACACCGAATCTCTTGCCGGACTGGCCAAGGATTTGAAGCTGATCGGTTCCACCGAACAGTCCAACGCGGCTCTTGAGCGGCTGCGCCGGGTCAGCCCCAACGATCCCAACATCGCCAAGATTGGCTCTCTCTCCAGCACCGTGGCCCAAAGCGACAAGCTGCGTCAGGCCGGCGAAATGGCTCGCCAGGGCAAGCCCGACGAAGCCATGAAAATCTACCGCTCGCTCTATGGCGACCGTCCTCCCGACGGCGACATCGCCCTGGCTTATTACCAGACCCTCTACGGCACCGCCAGCGGCAAGGAAACCGCCGTCGCCGCCATGCGCGCCCTGGCCCAGCGCAACCCCGGTGACACCCGTTTCGAGGTCGAACTGGGCACCATGCTCACCTACGAAGCGAAAAGTCGCGCCGAAGGCATTCGCATTCTCGAAGCTCATCCCAAGGATTCCAACGCCCAGACCGCGCTGCGCCAGGCCCTCATCTGGGATGCCGCCAATCCGGCTTCGGCGGCCGAGTTGCGCCAGTACCTCAAGGACCACCCACAGGACAAGGAAATCTCCAGCCACCTGAAGGAGAACGAAGACAAGCTGGCACAGATGAACTCCGGCATTGCCCGCACTCCCGCCGAGCGCGCCGCCTTTGCCGCCCTCAACGCGCACAAGCTCGAAGAGGCGCAGTCCCGCTTTACCGAAATCCTCGCCCAGGAGCCCAACAACGGACGGGTTGCCGCCGGCATGGGCTTTCTGCGCATGCAGCAAAGCAACTTCGGCGGCGCCATCAGCTACCTCACCCAGGCCGAACAGAACGGCTACAAGGCCCGTGCCGTCGAGGATGCGCTGGTGACCTCGCGCTTCTGGTACACCATCGGCGAGGCCTCGCAGGCCTTCGACGAAAATCAGCTCGACGTGGCCGCCGCCAGGTACAAGGCCGCCCTGGTCATGCGCCCGCGCAGCCCCGAGGCCCTCAACGGCCTCGCCGGCCTGCTCGTCAAAGAGCAGCAATACACCGCAGCCGCCGAAGTCTATGAGCAGTTGCTCAAGGCTCAGCCCGGCTCCTCCGCCGCCTGGCGCGGCCTCTTCCTGGCCTATGCCCGCGACGGTCAGAACCAGAAAGCGCTGGCCGTCTCCGCGCGTTTCCCGGCCCCCGTCAAGACCGCGCTGGGCAAGGACCCCGAGTACCTGCGCACCCTGGCTACCATCTACCACGCCATGAACCGCACCGCCGACGCCCAGCGCGCGCTGGCCCAGGCGTTGTCCCTGCCGTTCCCCGACAACGGAACCAGCCTCAAGGCCGACACCCGCCTGCAATACGCCGGCATCCTCATCGAGGCCCGCCGCTTCGATCAGGCGGCCCAGTTATACACCCAGATTCTGAACGACGACGCCGGCAACCTCTCGGCCTGGATGGGCCTGGTCAGCGCTCACCATGAACTCGGCCAGGACAACCAGGCCATCGCCGACGTGGAGAAGATGCCGCCCTCCACCTACGACGCCGCGCTGGCCGACCCCGGCTTCCTCTCCATGCTCGGCGCCATCTATCAGCAGGCCAACCAGTTCGATATCGCCCAGGGTCTGCTGGAGCGCTCGGCCAAGATCCAGATGGCCTCCGGCGGCCAGCCCGCCATTCCCCTCCAGTTGCAGTTGGCGGCCATCTATCTTCAGCGCAACAACACCGCCCAGGCCTACGCCATCTATCGCCAGATTCTCGAGGCCCACCCTGACCGCGCCGATGCCTGGAAGGGCCTGATCGCCAGCCTCCAAGCCACCAATCGCAACTCCGAGGCGCTCAAGGAGATTGCCCTGATTCCGGCCCTCGTGCGCAAGGAACTCGAAACCGACATCGAGTTCGTGCAGGGCGAGGCCAGCCTCTACGCGGCCAGCGGCGATACCGCCCATGCGGTCGAATACATGAACCGCGTGCAGACCCATTACCGCGACACCAAGACCCAGCCCCCTGCCAGCATCGACATCCAGAATGCATGGCTGCTGTTCAACACCGGCAACGACCACGCGCTCTATCCCAACCTGATGCGCCTCGGCTCCCGCCAGGAACTCACCGTCGCGCAGCGCGAAGCCGTGCAGGACATCTGGGCCAATTGGAGCGTGCGCCGCGCCGGAGCCGCCATGGACAACGGCAACATCCAGCGCGCGGTCGATATTCTCGATGCTGCATCCCAGGCCTTCCCCGACAATCTATCCGTTCGCAAGGCCGTGGCTGGCGGCTACGTCAAGGTGGGCCGGGCCAGGGAAGCGCTCACCCTCTTCAAGCAGATTCCCATGCAGGATGCCACCGCCGGCGACTTTCAGGCCGCCGTCGGCTCCGCCCTGGCCGCCAATGACAAGGCGCAGGCCGAAATCTGGCTGCGCCAGGCCCTCGATCGCTATCCCCGCGACGCCGCGATTCTGTCTCTTGCCGCCCGCTTTGAACAGGCTCGCGGCGACAATCAGCGCGCCGCCGATTACTATCGAGCCTCGCTGGCCGCCATGCCCCAGACCACCCCCGCCGACCGCCTCGCCCACACCCTGGTCTATCCCGATCAGGACATGAAGGCCCGCCGCGCCGTCACCGCCGCCGACCTGCAACACCTGCTGGATCCCAACTACGAGCCCTTCCAGAAGACCACCAAGGTGCCGCCCCTGCCCGCCTACGGCTCCGACCCCTATAGCGGAGCGGCCCCGGTCGATCTGACCCGGCCGCAGCCGGCGCGGCAGACCCAGTGGAGCGCCGCCCTCTCCACGACCGAAGTCCCATCCCCCTCCGCCGCGGTATCGAACTCCACCGTCAACGCCTATCCTCCAATCGAGGCCCCCAGCCAGCCGGGCGCCACCGTGGGCTACGGCCAGCCGTCCGTTCCCCAGGCCTCCGTCAATAACCTGCCCGCGCCGCAGCCCGCCTACTCCGCGCCCAGGCAAGGGAAATCCTCGAACCAGTCCGCCTACATGGGCAGCATGCACCTGCCCGCGGCGGACCAAAAAGTCCGCTCCTCCCGGCCGGCAGCCACCACGGTCGAGACCCAGAGTCCGCAGCCGGCCTACAATACCGAACCCCCGGCCCAGATCGCCCAGAATCTTGCTCCCGGCCAGCCCGAGGGACAGCCTGGGCTGGGTGTCGGGCCCGCCACTCATTCGCTGGCCGGAGACGCCTGGAAAGGCCTGATTTTTTCGCTCCTTGCCGGCAACCACATCGCCGAGGCCTTCCAGCAGATTGCCCAGATCCCGCCCGACGTCCGCCAGCAGCTCGAGGGAGACGTTGAATTCGTCCAGGGCGAGGCCAGCCTCTACGCCGCCAGCGGCGATATTCCGCACGCCGTCGAGTACATGAACCGCGTGGAGAACTACTACCTGCTGCGCCACACCTCGGCGCCCGCCGGCATCGAGGTGCAGAATGCCTGGCTGCTCTACAACACCAAAAACGACCACGCCCTGTATTCGGCTCTGCGCGGCCTCGACGCCCGCCGCGACCTGACTCCAGCGCAGCGTGCCGACGTTCAAACCCTGTGGGCCAATTGGAGCCTGCGCCGCGCCTCGGCCCTCATGGACAGCGGCAACCCGGAGCTGGCGGTCGATATTCTGGAGGCCGCGGCTCAGAATTTCCCCGACAACATGAATGTGCGCAGGGCGGTCGCGGGCGGCTATCTGAAGGTCGGCCGCGTCGCCGACTCCCTGGCCATCTTCAAGGCCGTGCCCATGCAGAACGCCGGCGCGGGCGAATTCCAGGGAGCCATCGGGGCCGCCCTGGCCGCCAAGGACATGGCGCAGGCCGAGGCCTGGTTGCGTCAGGCGCTCGAGCGCTACCCCTCCGACCCTGGAGTTCTGGCCGTCGCCGCCCGCTTTGAACAGGCCCGCGGCAACAATCAGCGCGCCACCGACTTCTGGCGCGCCTCGCTGGCTGCCATGCCCCCAGGTTCCTCCCTGCGGAAAATGGACAGCGAGACGGCGTATCCCGATTCGGACTCCGGGGTCCGCCGCTCCATCTCGCCCGGCGACCTGAAGCGGCTGCTCAATCCCGACATTCCGCCGCCCCAGCCGGCCACCAGGCCTTCTTCCACGCTTTCTGGCCCCGATTCGTACAACGGAAGCGCGGCTTTTCCCATGCCCGCTCCCACCCAGGCCACTGCTTCAGCCCTGACCGTTCCCGTGGCGCAGGGAACGGCGAATCCCAGCGCGCCGGTCTTCATCCCCAGAAGCGGGACCCAGCCCGCGCCAGCCGGCCAGCCGGTTTTCATCGAACAGAGCGCCAGCCACGCTGCCGTCATGAATCCGGTCTCAAGCCAGCCGAAGCCCGCCTCAACCGCTTCCGGCGCCAAGGCTCCTTCCGCCCCTCCCACGTACACGGGAAGAGTCCAACTGCCCACCTCGGAACAGAACATCAACTCCACCGAGCCGGTCCCCTCGCGGAATTCAGCCCGGAGTTCAACGCAGGCCCCGCTCTGGACCCCCGCGCCCAGTTCCGCGACCCGCACCGCGAATCCGGCCGGAGGCCTGCGCATCACCTCCCAGCCCATGGACCCCGCGGCCGCCCGCGCCCAGGCCTTGTTCGCCGAGCAAACCGACGCCCAACTCACCCAGGGGTCCGCCGCGAATCTCCGTTTCCTGGCCAATGCGCCTCTCCAGCCCGTCCAGCCTGCCCAGACCGCGACCAGCCAACCGGCTGCCCAGCCCAGCGCCGCTCCCGCCTCGAAAGCGGTCCAATTCAATACCGCGCAATACACGCCCTCCGCCCAGGAGGCTGCCACCGGCGCCTATTCCGCCCCCAGGCAGCAAGCCCAGCAGCAGGCTGCTCAGCAGGCTCCGCAACCTGCCGCCCAAGCGCCCGCTGCCGCCCCTCCCATCAAGAAGGCCAGGAAGACCAAAAAGGCCGCCCCCACGCCCGCTGCCGAATCCGCCCCCGCCCCCGCTCCAACCCTGGGCTCGGCCCCCGTCGCGCCGCCGCCGCAACAGGTTGAAATCACCGACCTGCCCGCCGCGCCCGCGCCCGCACAATCCAATACCGGGCTCACCGACGAGGAACTCCAGCAGCGCAACCTGCCGCCCTTGCGTGGCCCCTGGGTGCGCGTCCAGCGCGAGCAGCGCACCACCAGCCCCCGCGACGAGGCCGAGATGCAATTGCGCTCCATCGAGAGCGGCTACAGCCCCTGGGTAGGCGGCGCGGGCCTGCTCAACTATCGCTCCGGCGACCTCGGATACGACCACCTCTCCGCCCTCGAGGCTCCCTTCGAGGCCTCCTTGGCCTTGGGCTACAACGCCCGCCTCACCATCGTCGCCAAGCCCGTCTTCCTCGACTCCGGCCAGGCCGATGGAACCAGCGTCATCACCGTGCAGGAGTCCACCACGGCCGGGACCAAGCAGGTGCAGATTCCCCAGCCCATCGGTACCCTGACTGCCACTGACACAACCCCGCCGGGACAGCAGAATTCGGTCGGAATCGGCGGTGAGGTGCAGTTGGCCTTCCCCCACCTGGCCATCGCCGGCGGATACACCCCTGAAGGCTTCCTGGTGGCCACCTTCACCGGCCGCGCCCAGTGGAAGCCGGGCAACGGGCCCTTCACCTTCAACTTCGTGCGCGACCCGGTCAGGGATACCCAGCTCTCCTACTCCGGCCTGCGCGACCCGGCCGGCAACACCCTCGGCAACCTGGGCCAAATCTGGGGCGGAGTGGTCGCCAACCAGGGCGGCGTGCAGTTCTCCAAAGGCGATGCCGAATCCGGCTTCTACATCGGCGCGGGCGGCCAGTACCTGACCGGCTACATGGTCGAGACCAACACCCGCTTTGACGGCTCCGGAGGCGCATACTGGCGCCTGCTCACCTCGCCCGAATACGGCAACCTGAGCATCGGCGCCAACTTCTTCGCCATGCACTACGATCACAACGAGGACGCCTTCACCCACGGCATGGGCGGCTACTTCAGCCCCCAGGCCTACTTCCTGGCCAACGTCCCCTTCACCTGGGCCGCCCACTCCGGAACCCACTGGCACTACAACATCCCGGGCAGCCTCGGCGTCCAGGCCTTCCAGCAAGTCGTCACTCCCCTGTGGCCGCTGGCCGCCGACAAGGCTCTTGAAACCAGCCAGAACAATGCTCAGTTGCCGGCCAAGACCAGCGTGGGACCCAACTACGACCTGCGCGGTTCCGCGGCCTACCAGATCAGCCCCCATTGGTTCGCCGGCGGATTCTTCTCGGCCAACAACTCCCGCAACTATTCGGCGGTTTCCACCGGCTTCTACGTTCGCTTCCTGTTCCGCGAACAGCCCTCCACGGTCGCCGGCCCCACGGGAATCTTCCCCACCGACGGCCTGCGCCCGTTCACGGTGCCATAGACCCTGATTCAACTGAGACGCCGCGGAGGCAGGGTGTTGCCCCTTACGCCCTGCGCAGCGGCTTCTGCATCGGCACCACCTGCACCGTAACGTCGCGGACCTCGGAGAGGAACCGATTCAGCACCGAGCCGCGCAGCAGAATGTCCCACCGCGAGCGGGCCGACTGTCCGAAAACCACATGCGAAATGCTCTCTTGCTGGGCAAAGCGGATCAGCGCGTCGGAGACGTTGCGGTCGCTGAGCGAAACCACCTTCGCCCCCAGGTCGCGGGCCATGCGCTGGTACTCCTCCAGGCGATGAAAGGCCTCCGGGTCCCCGTGGCCCTTGTCGTCGTCGGGCCGGGTGACGTAGACGGCGTACCAGTTGGTGGCCAGCCGGCCAGCGATGCGCGCGCCCACCCGAAGCAGGCGCTCGGTGCCCGGCCGGGTGCTCAGGCAGACCATCACCTTCTCCGGCATGGGCGCCTGTTCCAATCCCTGCGTGCGGCGGTACTCTGAGGCCTGGTTGCCCACCTGCTCGGCGGTGGTGCGCAGGGCCAGCTCGCGCAGCATGTTCAGGTTGCCCTTGCGGAAAAAGTTGGCCAGCGACTGCTCCACCTTCTCCGCGGCATAAATCTTGCCCTGCCGCAGCCGCGAGCGCAGCTCGTCCACGGTCACGTCAATGTTCACCACCTCGTTGGCCCGCTTCAGAAAGTTGTCCGGCACGGTCTCGCGAATGATGGTGTTGGCCGACCGGTTCACCGCGTCGTTCAGGGTCTCAAGATGCTGAATGTTCACCGCGGCCATCACATTGATGCCCGCGTCCAGCAACTCCAGCACATCCTCGTAGCGCTTGCGGTTCTTGCTGCCGGGAATGTTGGTGTGGGCCAGTTCGTCCACGATTACCGTTTGCGGATGGCGGGCCAGAATGGCGTCCACATCCATCTCTTTCAGGTTCACCCCGCGGTAGGGGATCACGCGCAGCGGCACCACCTCCAGATCGCGAATCTGGTCCTCGGTGTCCTTGCGCCCGTGGGATTCCACCAGCCCGATGACCACGTCCACGCCCTGCTGGCGCATCAGGTGGGCGTCGTGCAGCATGTGGTAGGTCTTGCCCACTCCCGGCGCGGCGCCAATGTAGACCCGCAGCCGGGCGGGTTCCTGTTTCCGTTCCAGTTGGATCTCGGCCATGGCTCAGCCCACCTCGACAGGATGGCGGATTTCAAGCACCGCCGCCACGGGCAGAGTAAAGCGGAAGGTGGTCCCGTGGCCCAGGCGGCTCTCCACCGCAATCTGGCCCCCCAGCGACTCCACCAGCCGCCGCACCAGCGCCAGGCCCAGGCCCGTGCCGCTGTCTGAGAAGGCGCTGAAGCGGTCGAAGATGGTGCTCAGCCGCTCGGCCTCGATCCCCCGCCCCGTGTCCCGGACGGTGAACTGAACAAAGCTCTTCATCTCTTCGGCGGCCAGCAGAATCTCGCCCTCCGCCGGCGTATACCGCACCGCATTCGACATCAGGTTGTCCAGAATGGAGCGCAGCGCGCGCCGGTCGGCCTCCACAACCGCTAGGTCGGCATACGCTGTCACATCCACACGGATGTGCTTCTGTCCCGCCTCGTCGCAGAAGCGATCGCGCACCTCGCTCAGCGCCTGCAAGGGCCGCAGCCGTTCGAGCTTGAATTCGCGCCTGCCGGTGTCCAGCTCCGCAACCTCGATAAGGTCGGCCATCAGATCGTCCAGCTTCTCCGATTCCTGCCCCGCCGCGGCCACCAGTTCCGCCTGCAGAGGCCGCAACTCCCCTCCAAAGCCCTGGCCCAGCGCATACAGGCCCCGCCGCAACTGCAGCAGCGGGTCCCGCAGCTTGCGGCTGGCCACGCTGATGAACTGCGTCTTGAAGCGGTCCGTATCCTGCAGCGTCGTCACGTCTTCGAGCGTCGTGACCGTGCCCAGCAGCCGTCCCTCGGAGTCGCGCATCGGCGTGGTGCGCAGCCGGTAGCTGCGCTCCTGCTTGCCGATCCGCATCGGCAGCATTGACGCTTCGTCCTCCGTAGCCACCGCCTTCTGCATGGACACGGCATCGCGGATGGCGCTCAGAATCTTGTCCCCGCCGGGGGTGCTGGCCAGCGCCATGCGGTCTCCGGCGGCTTCGCCCAATAGCTCGGACGCCGCCTGGTTCACCTTCAGCACGTGTCCCTTGCCGTCGGTTACGATGATGGGCTCGAAAATCGATTGCAGCACCGCGTCGGAAAGCTGAAACTCCATCTGCCGCCGTCCCGCTTCCGAGTCCCGCAACTCGCGCAACCGAACCGCGATCCGGTTCAACTCGCTCGCGATCACCCCGAAGTCGTCCCGGCTGCTCCACTCCACCCGGTGCTCCAGGTTGCCCTGGGCAATCCGCCGCGCGTCGCGCGCCAGCATCCGGATCGGCCGCAGCACCAGGTAGACCGTTCCCATCTCCACCACGATCGAGACCAGAACGAACACATAGGCGAGCCTCGACAGCCCCGCTGCCGCCAGGGCGTTATGCGTTGCCAGCACCAGGCCCAAGGTGAGCCCCGTAAGCAATACGCAGCCGAGTATCAATCGCTGGGTTAGGTTGAGCATGGCGCCGCCTCCTGGCCGGCAAGACGCTGCAATCTCAGGTTAACCTGTCCATGCAAGTATTGCCTCGCGAACACCAGGACTGCGGCTATGGCGGCCCCAGCGCCAACCGCGATCTCGCTGCCGCGTGGCGCTGGGGCACGTTCTGTGCTGTTGGCTGGCAACACCGGTGGGAGGTCCTTTCCTCTCAACCTCCCGCGCTCCCGGGCTGCCTTCCGGCCCAACTGCGCCCCGCCGCCCGCCTGACAAAATCAGATCGAAGGCAGGCGGCACACCGCATAACCCTGCTGCTGGTAAGGACAGGACAGGCTCGCTGGCGCAGGTCCATGGACTACCGTCCAGGATACTTCAGGATATTCTTCTCTCAGACCCCGGAACTGGGCGGCAGAGAAATGGTTGAGCCCGTAGGTCGCGTTGCTCATGCTCTTCCACTCCTCGGCCAAAGCGGGGAACAGCGATACCACGCCGCCATCCTTGAAGTAGTCCGCCAGCGCCGAGCGCTGCGCCACGGCGCGAAACCCGTGCACGTCTCCCACCGGGTCCTCGAAGTAGCGCGAGTCCACGGCGAAAACCGCGTCGGTGGGCGTGTTCTGCCGTACCCAAAGAAGCGTGTTCACCCACGGATTGCTGCTGGTGGTCGAAGGAAACTCGACCTGCGGGCTGTTGGGATAGGTCTGCCGGCTCACCACGAACATTCCCCCGGCCAGCAGAAGGACGACGGCGGCAATCGCCCAGGGACGATTCTTGCCCAGATATTCGCCCATGACGCCCGCCAGCAGCAGCACGAAGACCAGCGTGATCAGATGAAAGGAGCGCAGAGGCTGGAGCCGAACGAACATTTCAAAGTTGGGAGAAGAGCAGAGCACGATTGCAGCGGCGATCGACACCAGGCCAAACGGAATCAGGGCAAAGCTGATTCGCTGCAACCCGGGAAGCGTTCCGCGCAGCCGCCCCTTCCAGAGCCAGGCCAGAATCGCCAGCGGAGCCAGCATCCCCAGCCAGTGGTACCAGGTCCAGTTGTAAAGAAAATAGTAGTCCCGCGAACAGAGCGCCTCCCGATAGGCGCCGCTGGATGGCGAAAGTTGAAAGCCCATGGGCAGAACGGCCGCAAACGAGGCCAGAACCGGCACCCTTTCCGCGGTTGCGGTCTTGCGCCTGCCGGCCAGCCAGATCACCCCGATCAGAAACAGAAGATAGACACTCATCTGCGGATGAACCGCCGCCGTCAGCAGCAAGGCCGCCACGGTCAGCACAAAACGGCGTCCCAGGAATGCGGCCAGAGCAAAAATCGTGAGGGGCGTCGAGAACGATCGCGCCGTCAGGTACGGGTCCACCAGCAGCAGGCCTGTGTTGGTCGCCGGCATGGTCAGTACCGCCGTGGTGACCAATATCGCGCTCCAGCGGGCTCGCGGCGAGCTGAAACACTCCGCGGCCAGCAGCCAGCAGGAGAGGATCGTTGCAAAAAGGCTCACCACGTACCAGGCAAGCAGCGTCCAGTCCATGGGCATATGCGTCAGCCTCGAGGTCCATGCCAGCAGGGGGCTGAAGACCGACAAGCGGCCATGGGACTGAAAGAATTCCGCGGCGTAGGGGTACAGATTGGGTTGCAGAAGCTTCTTGGCGGCGGGTACATAGATCTCGCCGTCCTCTACTCCCAGGTGATAGCCGTGCAGCACCAAGGCCGCAACGGTGAGGGCGGCCAAGCGTAAAATCGGCAAGCGCCCGTGGGGGTTGACCTTCACAAATTCTCCTGTTGACTTGTTACTATCGTACATCCCCGCAGCCTCCATCGGTTGCCCCAAACGGGTGATCCCATGCCACGCTATGGAAGCGACTTGGGAAACAGCGGGCCGATCCACGGGATGTCGATGAACAGCAAGGCCGCAAACACCGTGGTGCATAGAAGCAGCACCAGCATCAGCCGAGGCTCGCGATACAGCTTCTCCGGGTTTTGAACTGCGCTCTCGGAGCGAAACGATAGCCCGAAATAAATGGCCATCAGCCAGGCAACCAGCGGAAACGCCAGAATCAGCTCCATGCGATAGCGCATGATGAATGCGCCAAAGAACAGCATGGACGTGGCCGCGTAGAAGACCACCGAGTTGAGCAGCGATTCCTGGCTGTAATAGCGAAACGACTTGCGGTAACTTGCCGCTACTGCGCAGTCGCCGATTTGACGATACTCGCTGAACCGCTTCAGGGCCATGAAGTAAGCGCCCAGCATCCAATACGACAGCAGCAGCGACAGCGGCGGCAGCAGCGCGGCCGTCACCATGTACCAGCCGAGACAGAAACGGAGCGGATTGTTGACCGACTCACTCAATACGTCGATATAGGGCAGATCTTTGCTGCGCACCGGGGCGATGTTATACACGCAGCCCATGATCCACAACATCAGGGCGCTCAGGAAGAATCCTCGGGAAAGCATTTGCGCCAGCGCCAGCCCGGCCAGCATCATCGCAATCCACTGCGCGTAGCCCCAACCGGCATGAACCAGCCCGCAGGCCGACGGTCGGTTCTTCTTGGTGGGATGCAGCCGGTCAAATGGCGCATCCAGCATCTCGTTGATGACGTAGTTGCTGCTGGCAATCAAGGTCGCCGAAACCAGGCCGATGCACACGTTGATCGCCAGGCCCAGGTCCACCCGCCGGCCGGAAAGCGCCACCGCCAGCAGAATCCCCGGCAGGACAAACAGTTGCTTGATGCTGTGATCGAGCCGCGCGATGCGCAGGTGCGCTACCAGCCGCTGACGCAGCGAAATAGGCGCGCCAGCTTCGGCCGCGGCTTCGGGTTTGGGGGCAATCGGATTCAACGGCATGAGGCTCTTCACCGGCCTACAGCGGAATTCGCGGGAATACCTATTCTATCGTAGCGGTTGACCGGATTTCGTGAACCACCGCGTTGTCGCCAGGCGCCAAAACCCGCGTCCTCAGCCATCGAAGAAGGTCCCTCTTCGTTTCACAGCGCCGGCAGCCACATCCGCAACAGCAGAAAACCCGCCACCCCGGCAAAGAACACTAGCGCCATGCGGATTCCAGGCTCCCGGTTGACCTCGGGCACCAGATCGGTGGCCGCCACATAAAGCGCCACTCCAGCCGATACCGGCAAACCATAAACCAGCCAGCTCGGAATCAGCTCGATCACCAGCACCCCCGCCAGCGTGGCGGCGGCCAGCGCCACAGCGGAGTAGAGCGCTGCCGAGCGGCTCCGTCCGCTGGCCAGCATCACCGAAGCCATCGTGAATCCCTCCGGCGCCTTGTGCAGGAAGATGGCCAGAAAAATCAGCCAGCCCAGCCAGTTCGACACCAGGAATCCCGACCCGATGGCCACCCCGTCAAAAAGCGCATGAAGGCTCAGCCCCGCCATCACCGAGTTGCCCGTGTGCCGGGAAACAAACTCGCCCCCGTGCGTCTCCTCGCCAAAATGGAAATGGGCGTTGATGGTGTGCTCCAGCAGGTGCACCACGCAATAGCCGGCCATGATCAGAATCGGCCCCAGCCGCGGGCTCAGCCGCAGGCTCTCGGGAGTCATCTCCAACAGAGCCGTGGCCATCAGGAACCCCGCCCCCAGCGCCACAAAGTAGCGCAGGTAGCGCTCCACGCCCTTGGCGCGCACCAGCACGAACCCCCCGGCCACATCGGCCAGCGCGGCCATCGCGCCCAGCAGCAATGAGAGTTTGAGCATCCGCCCTTACCCGCTGTGCCGGATGTGCATCACGTCCCCATCCTGCACCACGTATTCCTTGCCTTCCAGGCGCAGCGTGCCCTTGGCCCGCGCCGCGGCCTCCGAGCCGGCCTCCAGCAGCGTGTCCCAGCGAATGGTTTCGGCGCGAATGAAGTGGTGTTCCAGGTCCGAGTGAATCGCTCCCGCGCCCTGCGGCGCCTTCGACCCCACCGGGATGGTCCAGGCGCGGCATTCGTCCTCGCCCGCCGTGAAAAAGCTGATCAGCCCCTGCAACTCGTAGCTCTTGCGGATCAGCCGCACCAGGCCGCTCTCGCGCAGCCCGTAGCTGCCCAGAAACTCCGCCGCTTCCTCGTCGTCCATCTCCGCTAGCTCGGCTTCCACCTTGCCGCAGATGGCCGTGGCCCCGGCATTGGGCCGGTGCGCCACCTCGTCCAGCTTGAAGCGGCTCACCGCCCCCTCCAGGTCGTCGCCCAGGGTGGTGCTCTCGCCAATATTCAACACATACAGAATCGGTTTCTGCGACAGGAACATGAAGCCCCGGATGAGCTTCTTCTCCTCCGGCGTCATCTCCAGCTCGCGCAGCGGCAGCTCCTTCTCCAGAGCTTCCTTTGACCGCAGCAGCAAGGCCTGTTCGCGCTCCAATTCCCCGGTGCGCCCCTTCTTCAGGTCCTTTTCCAGCCGCTCCAGCCGCTTTTCCACCTGCGTGAGATCGCTGATCATCAGGTCGAACTCCACGTTCTTGATGTCCCGCAGAGGATCGACGGGCCCCACATGGGGAATCGACTCCTCCTCGAAGGCCCGCAGCACGTGAATTAGCGCGTCCACATTGCGCAGGCTGGTCAAAAAGGCGGTCTCTTTCAGCGCCTCCTGCCCAATGGCCGCCACGTCCACGAACTCCACCGTGGCGTAGGTCGTCTTTTTCGGCGAGTAGAGCGCCGACAGCTTGTCCAGCCGCTCGTCCGGCACCCGCGCCACGCCAATGTGCTCCTGGCGCGAGTGGCCCCGCTCCTCCAGCTTGGCTTTGGTCAGTATCTTGAACAGCGATGTCTTGCCCACCTGTGGCAGGCCGATGATGCCAGTCTTCATGCACGTCCCATTTGTGCCCTGGGCAGAATCATTCCGCGCCCCAGCGCCTCTTCGATGATACAGGAGCAGGGAACAGGGATCAGGGATCAAGGAGCAGTGAACAGTGGTCAGTGACGAGGCCCTCCGGTTTGGACCTTCACCAACCGCAACCCCCGGGTGCCCCATCCTTGCGCAGCTTTATCGCGCATGGGTGGGAAACCACGAACCCCAACCGGCAGCGTTTCACTGACCACTGACAACTGATCACTGACCACTGTCCTTACGCCCTCCCCGTCTCCGCCCACGCCACCAGCACCACCGTCGCCAGTCCCAGCAGCAGAATGCCGCCTTCCACACTCTCGCTGCGGTTGTGCAGACGGTTGAAGTCTGCCGTAATCGGGTTGCCGGGGTTAGCCGCGTCGATGGCCCCTCCGGCAGCAACGCGGTCCCGCTCCATGGCCGGAATGATGCCGAACTGCGAGGTTACGGTGAGCCCGATCATCGCGATCGCCAGCGCCATGGGCGCCAGAACCGCCTTCGGCTTGTAGATGCCCCAGGCCGGCATCAGCGCCAGCAGAGCCAGCGCCACCATCCCCGACACCAGCCCCATGCCGTGCAGAATCCTCAGCAAATGGCCCACAATCGTACCCGCCAGGTGCGTATCCGGCTGCAGCGTCGTGAAGGTAATCGCGGCCACGATGGGAAAGAAGATCTCCGCGCCCAGCCACACCATCAGCGCGAGATAAAGAAGCGTGCGAAGCAGTGTTTTCATAAGGCGAGTTCTCAGTTGTCAGTTCTCAGTTGTCAGTTGTCAGTAGTCAGTTCTCAGTTGTCAGTGAACAGTGAATGCTCATCGCTGTGAAAGTGGTTGGCGAGTTGTCCCAGCATCCAGGACCGGCCGTCGATTCTGGTCTAGCCTTCATTCTGACGAGAGAGGCAGGCGCGGCTCGCTTCTTCTGATCACTGACCACTGATCACTGTCCACTGATCACTGTCCACTGATCACTGTCCACTGACCCCTAATTCCCCGTCCCCAACACCGACGACCTGCCAATCAGCCGCTCGATACGCTTCTGCACCGGAGGATGCGTCGAAAACAGGCTGGACCAGGTCTGCGAAGAGAGCAGCGGCGCAATGATGAACAAGTGCGCGTTGTTGGGCGAGGCCAGCAGGGGAACCTGCTTGCTGACGCCGGATATTTTTTCGAGAGCCGTGGCCAGCGCATAGGGGTTGCCGGTCAAATGCGCCCCCGAGGCGTCGGCCTCGTACTCCCTGGTCCTCGAGACCCAGAGCTGAATCAGAGTGGCTGCCAGCGGCGCCAGCAGCATCATCACCAGCATGCCGATCAGCCCGCCGTTGCGCCGCCGCCCGCCGCCGAACCAGAAGGCCATACGGGCCAGAATGGTGATGGCTCCGGCCAGCGTGGCGGCAATCGAGCTGGTGAGAATGTCGCGATTCTGTACATGGCTCAGCTCGTGCGCCAGCACCCCCTCCAACTCGTCGTCGGTCAAGAGTCCGAGAATGCCGTGGGTCACGGCGACCGAGGCGTGCTTGGGATTGCGCCCGGTGGCGAAGGCGTTCGGCGACTCGGTGGGAATCACGTAAATCTTCGGCATGGGAATCCCGGCCCGCCCCGTCAGCCGCTCCACCACCGCATACACGCGCGGCAACTGCTCCCGCGTCACCGGCTGCGCGTTGTACATGCGCAGCGCGATCTTGTCGGAGTAGAAATAACTGAAGAAATTCAAGCCCGCCGCAATCGCAAACGCCAGCAGCGCCCCGTTTTCGCCGCCGAAGTACATCCCGGCGAGAACCAGAACGAGGGTAAGCACGGTAAGAAGAACGGTAGTTTTGAACAGGTTCATGGAGGCAGCTCCCAACTCCATCCTATTGTCGCACCGGGGGCGAAAAGACAGTGATCAGTTGTCAGTTGTCAGTGGCCAGTGATCAGTTGTCAGTGGCCAGTGATCAGTTGTCAGTGGCCAGTGATCAGTTGTCAGTGGCCAGTGATCAGTTGTCAGTGGCCAGTGAACAGGGAACAGGGAACAGGGAAAGCAGGTGCCCGAGTCCGAAAGCCAACGCAAAATTGGCGAGCCGCCCAAGACCCTCCGGGCAACTCGCCAACCACTGATCACTGACAACTGATCACTGACAACTGCTTCTCACTGCCTCTTCAACGCCCTCTTGAGCACCGTCTCCAGAGCCGCCTTCACTTCCGCGTACTCCTCTGGCGCCACCGTGCCGGCAATCTTCTCGCTTTCCAGGGCGAACATCTCTTCCTTCAGCACATTCAGCAGGGCCGATCCCCTCGCCGCGGGCGAAGCGAAGGTCTCCGCCGTCGCGCCGCCGCCCTGGGCTGTCACCACCCCTTCCGGCTTGCGCAGCAGGAAAGCCGCCGCGGCCGCCAGCAGAATCGCCAGCCCGCCCAGAATCCACCACTTGTACTTCGTGAGCGGGTCGGGCGTGTTGATGGGGTTGCCGATGCCTCCGCCCGGCCGATTGTCGGCCCCAGACGCTTCCTGTGGCTGAGCCCCGCTGTCCTGTCCGCCCATGGCCCCGCCCTGCGCGGCCGGGGCGCCCTGCTGCTCGCGCGGAATCGATCCGGTGCCGGAAACGGTGAACTCCAGCGCCTTGCCCGGAACCGCGTTTTTGGCCACGAACGTCTGAATCGACGGGTCTTCGGGCACTGACTGGAACACCGCTCCCGCGCTCGCGGTGAAGGTCATGCTCTTGGGAAGCAGTACGCCCACGCTCTGCGTCGGCAGCGAAACCTGGGTCTTGAAAGTGAACTTGCCGCTCGAGTACGGAACGTCGTAGGTGAGCTGGAACAGTGTGCTCTTTTCCCCGTCATCGGGCTGGATGGGGAAGTTGAACGCGTAGTGCCCCTTGGGACCGTCCGGGTCCAGCTTGATCGAGGTGGGCAGCCCGCTGGGCCGTTGCGCGGCCACACCCTCCACCACCGCCTCCTCCGGCACAACGATTTCAAACGAGCGCGCGCTCCACTGCGTGGTCTGCGGCGTGCTCGTGTTGTGCACAAAGTACCGCTCGGTCACCCGAAGCTGTCCGTTCGCGGTCTCCAGCTCCAGTACGTCCGCCTCGGCAAAAACTCCCGGCACCTTGGCGGCCACGTCATACACCGGAATGTCGCCCGAAGCGCCGCCCTCCGGCGCGCCGATGAAGTAGGTCGCGCCCTGGTGCGTCACCCGCACCAGGTAGTTGCTGCTGCCCGGCTTGGTCAGCGCATAATGCCCACGCGCGTCGGTGGTGGCCTTGGCCACTTCGCCCATGCCGGCCTGCACGTCCACCAGCACCACCGTATCTCCCGCGGCGGGCTTGCCGGTGGTCTTGTTGGTCACCGTGCCGGTGACTTGAACTGCGTGCGCCACTGCGCCCGTCAAAACCAGGCTCAAGGCAACGGTGCGGAAAACGTACTGGATCGATTTCATAGTCGAAAATGCGTCCTCAATCGTTGAGCGCAAAGCGCGTTGTGTCTCATGCCTGCTGCAAAAGCTCAATCTCGGCCAGCAATTGCGTCGCTTCGCCCTCAAGCTGCGACCGCTGCGCCAGAAAGTCCTCTTCAGGATACTTGCCCGCGCGGTACTCGAAGTTCAGGTCGCGCAGGTTTTCGTAAAGCTGTTCCTTGCGCTCCAGCAGGTAGTCCAGGCGGGTCTTCTCGCGCTGGCTGGCAAAGACGTTCTCCGGCCAGAAGGTGTACACAATCAGCGCAAAAAGCATCAGCACCCCGGCAATCAATCCCTGGGTCGGCGTCATAGCTCAATGCCCTCCAACGCGGCGGACGCTGTCCACTGTCCACTGTTCCCTGTCCACTGCATCTCAAAACCCCCCGTCGTTGCCGGAGTCGGTTTCCCGGCGAATCTTTTCTCTCAGTGCTTCAGTGGCCGGGTCGCTGACCACTGCTTCCATCTGCCTTCTGCCCACCGTCCAGCGACGAACCAGCAGAATCGTGCCCAGCAGCGCCGCGCCGAACACCGCAAACGGCGCAATCCAGGCCACCAGGTCGAATCCCTGCGTCGTCGGAGCCGCCAGCACCACCGCGCCATACTTGCCCACGAACGAGGCCAGGATCTCCTGGTCGCTCTTGCCCCCGGCAATGCCCTCGCGCAGTTCATTGAGTTCCCCGGTCGAGTTCTGGCAGCCCACATGGTTGCATTCGCCCAGGATCTCGGCGCAGCCGCACGTGCACATCAGCCGGTGGTTCAGGCCGGTATAGCGCGAGCCCGCGTCGGTCGCCCCGACCGAGAAGCAGACGGCCACGGCCAGCGCGCCCGCCTGCAATGCTTTTATCCAAAAGCTCTTGGCATCGCTCATTGCTGGCCTCCTTTTTGCGCTGCCGGCTTCTGGCTGGGAGCGAGCGCCACCAGCGTTCCGAGGAAGATCAGCACCACGCCGGCCCAGATCCAGCTCACCAGCGGATTCAGGAAGGCCTTGATGATCGGCTGGCCGGTGTCGGGATTCGTTCCCTCATACACCACGTACAGGTCCCACCAGAGAACCGAATGCACCGCCACCATGGTCTGCGGCTGTCCGCTGACCAGGTAAACCCGCTTCTCCGGCGTCATCTGGAACAGCGTCTTGCCGCCCTTTGAAACGTCTAGCTGCGCATACTCGGAGTTATAGTTGGCGTTCGAGTCCTGCGTGAATCCCACGTTCTCCAGCGTGTACGGCCCGATGGACAGCTTGTCGTGCAGCGCCATTTCGCTCTCGACGTTGCGATTGAAGGCCGCTCCCGCCAGTCCAATCACCACAATCACCACGCCGATGTGAATGAAATAGCCGCCGTAGCGCCGCGTATTGCGGCGAATCAGTAAGTACATCGACGCAAAATGATTTCGCCCGCTCTGCCTGGCAATGACTCCAGCCCCCCGCAGAAACTCCGAAAGAATCGCCGTCAGCACCGCCGCTGAAAGCGCAAAGGCCACCAGCGCGAACAGGTTGCCCTGATCCACACCGCCGTCCTTCCACGGCTTCACGCCCACCGCCAGGCAAACAATCACCGCGGCCCACAGCGCGATCACCGGCAGCACAAAGTTGCGCTTGATGCTCTTCAGCGATGTCGCCCGCCAGGGCAGCAGCGGCCCCACGCCGGTCAGAAACAGCAGAAACAGCCCGATCGGCACGGCCACCGCGTTATACCAGGGCGCGCCCACCGTCACCTTGTTGCCCACCACGTATTCCGAGAGGATCGGAAACAGCGTTCCCCACAGAATCACGAAGCAGGCCGCCAGCAGAACCAGATTATTAAACAGAAAACTCGACTCGCGGCTCACCAGCGACTCCAGGTGGTGATCGCTCTTCAGGTGGCTGCGCTGCAAGATGTAGGTGAAGATGCACACCGCCAGCACAATCCCCATGAACACCACGAACCAGGTGCCAATCGACGACTGCGCAAAGGCATGAACCGAGCTCACCAGGCCCGCCCGCGTCAAGAGAGTCCCCAGCAGCGTCAGCAGGAAGGTCGAGAAGATCAGCCACACATTCCAGCTCTTCATCATGCCTTTCTTCTCCTGCATCATCACGGAGTGCAGAAAGGCGGTTCCCGTCAGCCACGGCATGAAGCTCGCGTTTTCAACCGGGTCCCATCCCCAGTAGCCGCCCCAGCCCAGCACGGCGTAGGCCCAATGCATGCCCAGAAAGATGCCGCAGGTCAGAAACAGCCACGTCACCATGGTCCAGGCGCGGGTGATCTTGATCCATTTCTCGCCGGGGTAGCGCATCATCAGCGCGCCCAGCGCAAACGCGAAGGGAACAGAGAACCCCACATAGCCCAGGTAGAGCAGCGGGGGATGAATCACCATCTCCGGGTACTGCAGAAGCGGATTCAAGCCGTTGCCGTCGTCCGGAATCTGCCCGCGGTAGAGCGCAAACGGCGGCGCGGCAAAGTTCAACACCGCCAGAAAGAACACCTGGATCGCGGCCATGATCGCGCCCGCGTAGGCGTAAAGCTTCACGTCCCGCTTGTGCGTCAGGCGCAGCACAAACCCATACGCCCCCAGCAGCCACGCCCACAGCAGCAGCGAGCCTTCCTGGCCGCTCCATAATGCTGAGAACTTGTACGCGGCCGGAAGTGCCCGGTTGGAGTGCTCCATGATGTAGGTGATGGAAAAATCGTTGGTGAAGACCGACCAGACCAGCGCGAATGCTGCCGCCGTGATGGCCACAAACCCGGCGATTCCAGCCCGCCGCGCCGTGTCTGCAAGCCGCTCCGGCGAGATTGCGGCTGCGCGCCCCGTGGCCAGCCACCGAAGAGCTAAAGCCCCTGCCAGCAAGTTGTAAGCGGCCAGCGCCAACGCGATGAGAAGTGCAAAACTACCAAAGGCTGCCATTCAGACTCCACGATGATTCTCGCACGCAGGCGAGGCGCAATCGGCATCCTGCAACGCCAATTCTCATCCCATCATAGGCCCTTGGTGTGTGATCTGGCTCACACTCCCAGGGGAGAATGGACTGGAGCCCTGCGGAGGGGTATTGTCGGCACTGCTCGCGACCCCACCTCTGCGGGGAGTGCGAGCGGCCCTCTGGCTCACGCTGTCTGGGGTTCGCCTTGCCGGACCATCTGGCTCGCCAGGCTCAGCAACTGCTCGCCGTTGTTGGGCCGGGAGAGGAACCGCACCCCCTCGCCGGCATAGTCGCCGGCCGCTTCGTCCGTGTCGCCCAGCACCAGCACCGGCAGCCCCGGCAGCCGCAGAAGCAGTTCGGCCACAAAGGCTGGCCCGCCGATGCCCTGCATGTGATGGCCTGAGATGACCAGGCCGAGACGATCGGCAAAGTGTGGCTGCTCCACCAGGCAGAGCGCCTCCGCGGCATCGGACACCCGCTCCACTTCGTCAAATCGCCGTTCCAGGATCGACTTGCGCAGACATGCCTGCAGGGGGTCGTAGTCCACCAAAAGAATCTTCGCCATGATTGCCTTAGACGGCCGCAGCCCGTGAGGGGGACTGCGCCGTTTCTATTGACTATCTAATACCCCTCGGATGATGCGAACGCCTATGTGGTTGCCTGAGCAGCGTATGCTCGCCCCGCGGCCGTCCTATCCAAACAGAAATTCCTTCTCGCGCAGCTCCCTGATCGTGTCTCGCAGCTTGGCCGCCTTTTCGAATTCGAACCGCTTCGCCGCCTCGCGCATCTCCGTCTCCAGCCTGGCGATGAAGGTGTCCAGCTCGGCCTGGGTGGCGAACTCCGGCATCCCCACCGTCTCTTCCTCGGCCACATCTCCGTACTCGGCCTTCAAAATCTCGGCCAGCCCCATGTCCATGGTGTTCACGATCGACCGCGGCGTAATCCCGTGCTCCTCGTTATAGGCCAGTTGCACCGCCCGCCGCCGGTCGGTTTCGTCCATCGCCCGCCGCATTGAGTCGGTAATCCGGTCCGCATACAGAATCGCCCGCCCCTCCAAATGCCGCGCAGCCCGTCCCATGGTCTGGATCAGCGAGCCCGCCGAGCGCAGAAAGCCCTCCTTGTCCGCATCCAGAATCGCCACCAGCGACACCTCCGGCAAATCCAGCCCCTCGCGCAGCAGGTTGATCCCGATCAGAGCGTCGTACTCGCCCTTGCGCAGCCCGGCCAGCAGCTTCACCCGCTCCAGCGTCTCAATCTCCGAGTGCATGTACCGGCAGCGCACCCCCACCTCGGTGTAATAGCCAGCCAGGTCCTCTGACATGCGCTTGGTCAGCGTCGTCACCAGCACTCGCTCGTTGCGCTTGGCGCGGTCCCGGATCTCGCCCAGCAGATCGTCGATCTGCCCCTTCACCGGCCGGATCTCCACCTCCGGGTCCACCAGCCCCGTCGGACGAATCACCTGCTCCACCACCACCCCCGCCGAGCGCGTCAGCTCATACGGCCCCGGAGTCGCCGAGACGTAGATCGCCTGCTGCACCCGGTTCTCAAACTCCTCGAACTTCAGCGGCCGGTTGTCCATCGCCGAAGGCAGCCGGAAGCCGTAGTCCACCAGGTTCTGTTTGCGGCTGCGGTCCCCGAACCACATCCCGTGTACCTGCGGAATGGTCGCGTGGCTCTCATCGATGAACAGCAGAAAATCCCGCGGAAAATAGTCCAGCAAGGTCGGCGGAGCCTCACCCGGCAACCGCCCGCTGAAGTGCCGCGAATAGTTCTCGATCCCGTGGCAGTAGCCCATCGACTTGATCATTTCCAGGTCGAACCGCGTCCGCTGGTGAATCCTCTGCGCCTCCACCATCCGCCCCTGCGATTCCAGCTCCGCCACCCAGCCGTTCAGCTCCTTCACAATCGAGTCCACCGCCTCGGCCTTGCGCTCCGGCTGCACCACGTAATGGCTCTTGGGATAAATCGGCAGCCGCGCGTACTTCTGCTTCACCGTCCCGAACAGCGGGTCGATCTGCGCCAGCGATTCGATCTCATCTCCGAACAGCTCGATCCGGTAGGCCATCTCGTCGTAGGTCGGAAAGACCTCGATCACGTCCCCCCGCACCCGGAACGTCCCGCGCCGGAAGTCCGCGTCGTTCCGCTCGTACAGAATCTCCACCAGCCGCCGCGTAATATCCTTGCGGCTGATGCGCTGGCCTTTTTCCAGCAGCAGCAGCATCCCGTAGTACGCTTCCGGCGACCCCAGGCCGTAGATGCAGCTCACCGAGCTGACGATGATCGCGTCCCGTCTCTCGAACAGGCTCCGCGTGGCCGACAGCCGCAGCTTGTCCAGCTCCTCGTTGATCGTCGCTTCCTTCTCGATATAAAGGTCCCCGGCCGGGATGTAGGCCTCCGGCTGGTAGTAGTCGTAATAGCTCACAAAGTATTCCACAGCATTCGAGGGAAAGAACTGCTTGAACTCGTGATAAAGCTGCGCCGCCAGCGTCTTGTTGTGCGCCAGAATCAACGCCGGCCGGTTCGAGGCCTCGATCACCTTGGCCATGGTGAACGTCTTGCCCGACCCCGTTACCCCCAGCAGCACCTGGTGCTTCTCGCCCGCCGCCAACCCCTCCAGCAGCTCCTCGATCGCCCTCGGCTGATCCCCCCTCGGCTTGTAACTGGTCACCAGTTGAAAGTCCATGCGAAGATTATATGCGAAGGGAGAACAAGAGGCGAAGAAAATGGCGGCGGGTGACCCTGATACGGGAGAAGTGAGAACAACAATGAAGATGGGTGCCCCAATCCACGCCGATACCGAGCTGGGAGCCAAAGACCTGCTCAATAACCGCATGGCCTACGTTGCCGTTTCGCGCGGCGCATACGACGCGCAAATC
>Ga0302320_10005319_pt1 | contig 28960 bp, 23 predicted proteins | sample Bog_T0_3_FD_202130 | JGI IMG/M metagenome (GOLD analysis project Ga0302320, IMG submission 202130) | Peat permafrost microbial communities from Stordalen Mire near Abisko, Sweden - Bog_T0_3 | ecosystem: Environmental > Terrestrial > Soil > Wetlands > Peat | place: Sweden: Abisko, Stordalen Mire...
GCCAGGGTCAGCATCCAGGTCGTAGTGCCGGTGACTGGCACAAAGCTCTGGTTGGAGGCGATGAACGACGTGCCGCTCCACCACTGGCTGGTGGTGGTGTCCTCGATTGCCACCTGTGTGCTCGCGACGGTCGTCGAAGCCGCCGACGAGGCCGTGCCGGTGAGCATCGTGGTCCAATCGGCCCCGTAGGTGGTGCCGTTCACCGGGTAGGTGACGCTCACCGTCGGGGGAGCCGGGGAGGCGGTGCCGTAGGTGAAGCTGACCGTCGAGCTGGTGCCGACGTCTCCGGCGCTGTCTGTGGCCTCTGCGACGACGCTGTAGCTGTCGCCCGAGGTGAGGCTCCCTGCTCCAAGGGAAAGCAACCAGGTCGTGTCGCCAGTGGCCCCAACGAAGCTCTGGATGGCGTCATTGAACGACGAGTCGCTCCACCACTGGTTGGTGGTGGTGTCCTCGATTGCCACCTGTGTGCTCGCGACGGTCGTCGAAGCCGCCGACGAGGCAGTGCCTGTGAGCATCCCGGTCCAGTCGGACCCGTAGGTGGTGCCGTCAACCGGGTAGGTAATCGACGCCATCGGCGCGGCCGGGGCGGTCGTGGTCAGGGTGATGGTGCGGTGGGTGATCGACTTCGTTGGGGCGGGCCAGGTGCCAGCCGTGATCGTCTGGCCGCTCGTGGTCGATGTGGTGAAGGCGGCGTGAGCGCCAGTCCCGACCAGGCCCAGGGCCGCGAGGCAGACAACTCCCACAAGTGCAACTGAGCGAAGCTTCATTTCACAGTGCTCCTGTCGTCCGGGTGGACGGGACTAGGGCGTCGGTTTCGCGGTTGGTTGCCACAGGCCCGAAGACCACGTGCGGCCGCGTCGTCTTCGCCGAGGAACTCCATGAGTCCCTGGCTGGTACCAGGAACCCATGGGCCCCCTGCTTGCTCCCGAGGGGGAGACCTTGTTGTGCGGTCCAGGCGCGGCGGGAACAGACTTCCCGCCTTGCAGACCCGCAACACCTTGTCGATCGGGACCGGGCGCGTTCGGCGTCCGAGAACGCTGGAACAGGTCGTTGAAGGCTCATCACGCGGCGAGCTTGCACACGGGTACTGAAAGTTGAGAGGTTCGTCCCCCTGCAACCCAGCAGCCCCTGGTGAATATCACTCATATGATTCGATTCCTCGCGTGCCCATTAGCTATGTGCAGGCGGCCCGCTCGGCGAACAGAGGAAAAGGTTCCGACCGACCGGCCCCGCGTATCGCTGCGATCGGTGGGCGCGTCACTGACAGTGATCTCAGAGGTCTTGCTGTAGACAGTTGACGACAACTCAACACAGGCTGTTGCGCCTGAAGACCGGTAAAAACCCGTCTTTCCACCCACTTCGCTCGTGAATTACTTTGCCTGCCGAGCGGGGATGGGGTTCGCTATTTGCTCCAACCAGTCCAAGCGACCAAATAAGGACTGGCTATCAATGCTTCCCTCGCCAGATGAAGTGATATACCACTAAAACGCCTTTGTCAAACGGCAAGTCGAATATTCTTTCGCGGGCACTAGGTCCGTGATCATGTCCGCAGACGAAGGGGCCGCATCCGGGTTGAACCGCGTGCCGAGGACTTCCCCATACTGGTCACTCGTTGTGGTTATATGACCACTCATTGCCGTCAGCGTCCCCTGTTGGAGCGGTCCAGGCGAGGTGGGAAATGCCTTCCCACGCGCTAGAACCGCAACTTCTCGCCATCGAGGGCGAGGCGGAACGAGGCGAGCCTCAGAATCCATGAAGAGCCACTTCATGGCAGGAGGCCGCAGCTCGGCGCCATTGGAGCCTTGTAAGTGCAAGCAGCCTGAAGCGACCGGATCGGTGAAGGGACGCGGTCGCGGTCACGAGCAGCCTTCATGTGGCGAGCGGCTGGTGACCGCACACGGACTGCAATATGTTGAAAGTCACCGAAGCGTGTCGATCCCTCTCTCTTCGCTCACGGATGCTTACGCACCCTTACAGAGCGGGGACGGGTTCGCTATTCGCTCCTGCCAGCCCAAGCGACCATTTAGGGGCTGGCTATCCACACTTCCCTCGCTAGGGGAACTTTTAGTCCAAAACCGATATCGTGTCAAGGAAAATGTCAGATAGCTTTGGAATGGCTTTTTGCTGTCACGGTTGACTTGGCAGCGGCCTTCAGGGCCCGCTTGTGCTCTCGAACCGCAAGGAGGGCAGCGGGACTGTCGATGTCGGCTACAGAAGAAAGCGATCCCGCCTCGCCAAAGACTCCGGCAGCTGCCTCCCATCCTTTGGGACGGACTGCGAACTGCTTGGCCAACAAGGCGACGAAGATGCGTGACTTTTGTTCCCCAAAACCCGGCAGAGCCTTTACTCGCTTCAGCAGCTCGGCGCCAGAGTTGGCAGATGTCCAGAGAGCGGCTGCGTCTCCTTGGTACTCCTCGGCAAGCAAGCGACAGAGGTCTTGTACCCGCGCGGCCATCGAGGCCGGGAAGCGGTGGAGTGCCGGCCGCTCGACGAACAGCGCGACGAGATCGTCAGGGCTCATGGTGGCGATCTCAGCTGCGTCCAGCTCCTTGCCGAGCCTTTGTCGAAGTACGAAAGGACCGGCAAAGGCCTTCTCGAGAGGTACTTGTTGGTCGAGGACCATGCCGATCAAAAGAGCGAGAGGGTCGTCAACGAGGTACTTGTTTGCTTCGGCGTCGCCGGTGAAAGGAAGGCTTTTCGAGGTCTTCAAAGCTCGCGGCATCAATGGGAGTGTATGGGCCAGCACACTCGCGTCAGACATGCTCGAATACCGGCGAGAGGACCCAGTGCGCACTAACGGCTGCTGGCAATAGGCGCGTCCCATGATGGGCATGCAAGGTCGTAAGACGTCTCGTCATGGCTCTGCCGCTACATGTATGTACAAGCCACTATAAGAGGCTTGATAACCACTATGGGGAGCTGGCCTCCTCAGCCGGCGCCGAAGCGCCGGCTGGTTCAAGCTCGGCGAGGATCGATCGCTTCGGGATTGATGCCGTACTTCTCAATGGCAGCGGCGACCTCGCTCGGCTTGCCTTCACCGGCAGCTGCAAGCTCGGCGAGGACGGCGACGACGATGTGCGAGGCATCAACTTCGAAGTGCCTGCGCAGCGCGGCTCGCGTGTCCGAGCGACCGAAGCCGTCCGTACCGAGGGGAGCAAAGGGCGCCTCGACGAAGCGGGCGATCTGGTCCGGGACGGCCTTTAGGAAGTCCGTGACGGCCACGATCGGGCCTGAGGCGTCGGCGAGTGCCTGGGTGACATAGGGGACCCTCGGGTCGTGGGTGGGATGCAGGCGGTTCCAGCGCTCGGCCTCGAGGCCGTCCTCGCGCAGCGCCTTGTAGCTCGTGACTGACCAGGCCTCGGCAGAGACGCCCCAATCGGACGCGAGCAGCTCTCGGGCAGCCATGGCCGCTTGCCAAGCAGGACCGGAGAACAAGATCGTGGCCGAACGGCTCGTGCCGCTAGGTGCCTTGCTGGGTGCCTTACCTTTAACGACACCCTCGGGGACAGCAGGGGCGGGACCGGCGAATCGGTAGATGCCGCGGAGGATCTTCTCCTTGAGGCTCTTGACGGCCGCAGCTTGGGTGGCCTCGTCGCCTTGTGACACGGGGAAGGCCGGCATCTCGTAGTTCTCGTTGTAGAGGGTGATGTAGTAGATGCAGTCCTCGGGCTTCGGGCCGTACATGTGCTCGATGCCCCGCTCGACGATGGTGGCCATCTCGTAGGCAAAGGCGGGGTCGTAGGCGTGCACCGTGGGCACGACCGAGGCGAGCAAATGCGATTGACCGTCCTCGTGCTGGAGCCCCTCGCCGCTCATCGTCGTGCGACCGGCCGTGCAGCCCATCAAAAAGCCACGCGCCCGGGCGTCGGCCGCTTGCCAGATCTGGTCGCCGATGCGCTGGAATCCGAACATCGAATAGAACATGTAGATCGGCAGCATCGGAGTGGACCACGTCGCATAAGCGGTCCCTGCCGCCTGGAAGCTCGCCATGCCCCCGGCTTCGGTGATGCCCTCTTCGAGGATCTGGCCCGAGCTGTCTTCGGCATAAGACAGGAGCAGGCCGGCATCGACAGGGGTGTAGAGCTGGCCTTCGGGGGCATAGATTTTCACCTCGGTAAAGAGGGCATCGAGCCCGAAGGTGCGGCCCTCGTCCGGCACGATGGGGACGACGAATTTGCCGATCGCCGGGTCGCGAAGCAAGTTGCGCAGCAATCTTGCAAAGGCCATGGTCGTAGAGACCGCCTGGCCACTCGAGCCGAGGGTGAACTCAGAAAAGGCTTCGGGCGATGGGGTCGGCAGTCCCGTGATCCCGCGGCCGCGGACCCAGCGGTGGGGAAGGTGGCCGCCTTGGGCCCGGCCGCGCGACTTTAAGTACTCCTGCACCGCCGAGCCGACCGGTGGGCGGTAGTAGGGCGGCGCTTCGGTGTCGAGTGCCTCGTCGGGGATCTCGCCTTGCAGGCTCAAGCGCTCGCGCAGCACCCGCAACTGTTCCTTGGTCATCTTCTTGATCTGATGGGTGGCGTTGCGGGCCTCGATCCCGGTGCCGAGTGTCCAGCCCTTGACCGTCTTCGCGAGGATCGCCGTCGGTGCCCCGACCTGTTCGGTGGCGGCCTTGTAGGCGGCGTAAAGCTTGCGGTAGTCGTGGCCACCTCGAGGAAGGGTCTGAAGCTCGGCGTCGGTGAGGTGCTCGACAAGCTTGCGCAGCCGTGGGTCCGGACCGAAGAAGTGCTCGCGGATATATGCGCCCGACTCTGTAGCGAGCGTCTGGAAGTCTCCATCGAGGGTCGTGTTCATCTTGTTCACGAGCACGCCGTCAACGTCGCGGGCCAACAATTCGTCCCAGCGCCGCCCCCAGATCACCTTTATGACGTTCCAGCCGCAGCCTCGCAGCAACGCCTCGAGCTCCTGGATGATCTTTCCGTTGCCCCGCACGGGCCCGTCCAGGCGTTGCAGGTTGCAGCTGACGACGAATGTCAGGTTGTCGAGCCGCTCGCGGGCCGCCAGGCTGAGCGCGGCACGCGTCTCGGGCTCGTCGAACTCACCGTCGCCGATAAATGCCCACACCCTCGAACCGCTCGTGTCGGCGAGCTCGCGGTTGAGCAGGTAGCGGTTGAAGCGCGCCTGGTAGATGGCCGAGAGCGGGCCGAGGCCCATAGAGACTGTCGGGAATTCCCACAGGTCGGGCATGAGACGTGGATGCGGGTAACTCGAAAGACCGCCACCTCCGACCTCGAAACGGAAGTTGTCGAGGTTCTTGTCCCCGAGCCTGCCTTCTACATAGGCGCGGGCGTAGATGCCGGGCGAAGCGTGACCCTGGAAGTACACCTGGTCACCCGGGGTGCCGTCGTCCTTGCCCCTAAAGAAGTGGTTGAAGCCGACCTCGTACAAAGAAGCCGAGCTCGCATAGGTAGACAGGTGGCCCCCGATGCCGGAGTCGCGCATGTTGGCCCGCGTGACCATCACGGCCGCGTTCCAGCGTATGCAGCGACGGATCCGGCGCTCTAGGTCCTCGTCGCCGGGGAACCACGGCTCGGCGGCGGCCGGGATCGAGTTGACATACGGGGTGGAGACGGTCGCAGGGAAGCCGACCTGGCTTTCCCGTGCCCGTTCCAGCAATTTCATCAAGAGGAACTGGGCTCGTGGGCGTCCTTCTGTCTCGACGACTGCGTCGAAGGAGTCCAGCCACTCGTCTGTCTCTTGGGGGTCGATGTCGGGTACTTGGTGGGAGAAGCCATCGATAATCACGCCATCATTCTCGCGCCCGTTGCGAGGCCACCCGGCCGCGCCAGGCTGTTCGAGCACGCTCTCTCGCCGGGTGCGGCTTCCTTTAGGCTCGCGCCGCTTAGCGGAAACAGGCAGACTGACCCGATGACATTTTTCGAAACCTCCGCTGCAACCGTCGTCTTCACCGACGGGGCGTGTGTCGGTAACCCGGGCCCGGGGGGATGGGCATGGGCAGTGTCGGAGGAGGAGTACGAGAGCGGGCACAGCGAGCAGACGACGAACCAGCGCATGGAGGTGACGGCGGTCCTCCAGGCCCTCTCGGCCATCCGGGGCAACGTGCAAGTCGTGAGCGACTCGACCTATGTGGTCAATTGCTTCAAGCAGCGGTGGTGGGCCGGGTGGCGTACCCGGGGCTGGAAGAACTCGCGAGGAGAGCCGGTAGCCAACCAGGACCTGTGGCGCCCGCTCATCGAAGAGGTGATCGACCACCGGCCCGGCGAGATCAAACTGAGCTGGGTGAAAGGGCACTCGGGCAATCCCATGAACGAGCTCGTCGACCGGCTCGCTACCGCCGCGGCCCGCCTGCAACGGGGAGCTCACGCAGGCTGAAGCTTCGCCAGCATGGCTGGCCTTTTAGATCCGCCGATGGAGATAAGCAGGTCCAAGGCGCTGACGGGGAGCCTCGCTGTTCGGCGAAGCGAGCTCAGGGCTTTTTCTCGAGGGGATAAAGAGGCGGCCGACGGCTCCCCATGGAGGGCACAGCGCAGCGGCGCGAGCGCTTTTAGGCATCCGGCATGCCTATTGCCTTGAGATGCCGTTATTGTCCGAGTTGATGCGATATCTAGAGATAGGTGGCGAACGGGTGTCGGTCGTCGGCCTCGGCACCTGGCAGTTCGGCTCGCGGGAGTGGGGATATGGCTCTCATTACGCCGAGCACGACGCGGTCGACATCGTCGAACATGCTCTGGACATGGGCGTCAACTTGATCGACACGGCGGAGGCTTACGGCTTCGGTCGTTCCGAGCGCATCGTCGGCCGCTCCATCGCTGGCCGACGGTCGGAGGCATTCGTCGCCACGAAGATCTTCCCGCTGCTGCCCGTGCGCGCCGTCGTCGCCCGCCGTGCGGCAGGCAGCGCCCGGCGTCTCGGCATCGCCCAGATAGACCTCTACCAGCTGCACCAGCCCAACCCTTTGGTCCCGCTCGGCGAGCAGACAGCGGCGATGCGAAGCCTGCAGAAAAGCGGTGTCATACGCCAGATCGGAGTGAGCAACTACAGCTTGGACCGCTGGCAGGCGGCCGAAGGCGCCCTTGGTGGCCCGGTGTTTTCCAACCAGGTCCGTTTCAACCTCGTCGACCGTCGTCCCCTTAAGACCATGATCAAGTGGGCGCAGGACAACGACCGGCTCGTGATCGCCTACAGTCCGCTCGCCCAAGGCCTGCTATCTGGACGTTATGACGCCGAGCACCGTCCGACGGCCATGCGGGCGAGCTCTCCGGCATTCCTCCCCGAGAACCTCGACAGAGCCCGCCTGTTGTTAGGCACCCTTCGCGACATCGCCTCGTCCCATGAGGCGACGCCTGCCCAGGTCGCTCTCGCGTGGGTGATCAGTCATCCCAACGTTGTTGCCATACCCGGGGCGAGCACACTCGCCCAGCTGCAGCACAACGTCGAGGCGGCCGATCTCGAGCTCAGCGCGGAGGAGACGCACCGTCTCAACGATGCCGCCGAGGCCTACCATCCCCTCTCCGGTATGGCCGTGGTGTCACCGCTCGTACGGACCTTCGCTACGGGTCTCAGGCACAGGCGCTAGTGGGCCACGCCCGCCTGGCTCAGGGGGCGATGTGGACGACGAGCTGACTTGGGCGGATGCCACCGCCCAGGCCGAGCTTGTCCGGGCGGGCGACCTCTCGCCGCTCGAGCTCGTCGAGGCGGCCGTCGAGCGGATCGGGCGCTGCGATCCCGCCCTTAACGCGGTCATTCATCGCCGCTTCGCCCGAGCTCTGGAGGAGGCGTCCGGCGAGCTCCCCGCCGGGGCGTTTAGGGGCGTGCCGATCCTGTTGAAGGACCTCGGAGCCCCCCAAGCAGGTGAGCCGTACTGCGAGGGCACGGGTTTTGCGAAGGCGTCAGGACATCGCGCCTCGCGGGACAGCTACCTCGTGCAGCGGCTCAAGAAGGCGGGCTTTGTCGTGCTCGGTCGCACCAATACCCCCGAGCTCGGCACAGCGATCACCACCGAGCCGGTGGCCTTCGGCCCGACGCGCAACCCCTGGGAGCTCGAGCACTCGAGTGGAGGGTCTTCGGGCGGCTCGGCGGCGGCTGTCGCCTCGGGCATGGTCCCGGTCGCCCACGGCAACGACGGGGGCGGTTCGATCCGCATTCCCGCCTCTTGCTGCGGCCTGTTCGGGCTGAAGCCGAGCCGTGGCCGCGTGAGCAAGGGCCCTTCATCGACCGAGTCCTGGAACGGCTTTTCGGTAGATCATGTGCTCACTCGCTCGGTGCGCGACTCTGCCGCCGTCCTCGACGAGATCGCCGGATACCGCCCAGGTGACACATTCGTCGCACCACCACCCGAGCGCCCGTTCGCCCGGGAGGTGGGGGCCGAGCCCGGCAAGCTCCGCATCGGTCTTTTAGACCGAGCCACCCAGGACGACTACACGGTCGACCCGCAGTGTGCCGAAGCCGTCCAGATCACCGGCAGGCTCCTCGAGTCGCTCGGGCACGACGTCGAGCTCGCCTTCCCCGCCTCGCTCGCCGAGCGGGACTACCAGCGCCATTTTCTCGTCGTCATCGGGGCTGCCGTGGCCACGGCGCTCGCCCAGTGGTCTGTCGCCCTCGGAAGGGAGATCTCCGCTAGCGAGTACGAGCCTCGCAACAGGCGCCTGAGCGAGCTCGGCCGGTCCACTTCCGCGCCGGACTACGTGCAGTCGGTCCTCTGGCTGGAAGGTTTCAGGCGCCGGACGGCATCGTTTTGGTCCAAGCAGGGCTTCGACTTGTTGTGCACTCCGGTGCTCGCCCTGCCGCCAGCGCGTCTCGGCGAGCTCTCCGATCCGCTCGAAGGCGAGCGCCGAGAGCTCGAGACGCTCCGTTTCACGGGCCAGTTCAATGTGAGCGGCCAGCCGGCGGCCTCTTTGCCACTGCACTGGGGTGTTGACGGCCTTCCCATCGGCGTCCAGCTCGTCGCCGACTACGGCCGCGAGGACGTTCTCATCCGTGTCGCGAGCCAGCTCGAGCAGGCCTGTGCCTGGGCCGACCGCCACCCGCCCATGCACGCCTGAGGGCGCGAGGCCCCCCGCTTCGCCGGGCCCTTTGCCCGATCTCGGGCCGACGGCGACTAACCTGGCTGCGAATCGATGCCTTACCGTCTCTCTCACCTCGACACCCTCGCGTCCGAAGCGATTCACATAATCCGCGAGGTGGTCGCCGAATTCGAGCGTCCCGCACTGCTCTTCTCCGGGGGCAAGGACTCCGCTGTCCTTCTCCACCTGGCCGCGAAGGCGTGCGCACCGAATCGCGTCCCCTTCCCGCTCGTTCACGTCGACACGGGGCACAACTTCCCCGAGGTGCTCGACTACCGCGACCAGCAGGTGGACAAGCTGGCGGTTCGTCTCGTCGTCGGCTCGGTACAAGAAGACATCGACCGCGGCTCGATCGTCGAGCAGCCCGTGCCGGGCGCGACCCGAAACCGCCTCCAGACATTCACGTTGCTGAGGGTGCTCGAGGAGGGCCGCTACGACGCCGTCTTTGGTGGGGGACGACGCGACGAGGAAAAGGCGAGGGCGAAAGAGCGTGTCTTCTCACTTCGCGACGAGTTCGGCCAGTGGGACCCGCGTGCGCAACGCCCCGAGCTGTGGAACCTCTACAACACCCGGCACCACCCCGGTGAGCATTTCCGCGTCTTTCCGCTGTCGAACTGGACCGAGCTCGACATCTGGCAGTACATCGAGGAGCAGAACCTCGAGCTGCCCCCCATCTACTTCGCCCACCGCCGGCTCGTCTTTCGGCGCACCGGCATGCTGCTTGCCGTCGGGCCCTGGACCAATCCGCGCGAGGGCGTCGCGAGCGAGCAGGCCTTCGAGACGACTGTTAGGTATCGGACGGTCGGCGACATGACCTGTACGGCGGCCGTCGAGTCGATCGCCAAGACGCCGGCGGAGATCATCATCGAGACCTCGGTCACAAAGGTGAGCGAGAGGGGCGCCACGCGCGCCGACGACCGCTTCTCCGACGCCGCCATGGAAGATCGCAAGCGCGAGGGCTACTTCTAATGGAGCTGCTCCGCTTTGCGACAGGGGGATCAGTCGACGACGGCAAGTCCACCCTGATCGGTCGGCTCCTCTACGACACCAAGCAGATATTCGAGGACCAGCTGGCGGCCGTCGAGCGCACGAGCCTGTCGCGCGGTGACGAGTACGTGAACCTCGCCCTGCTCACCGACGGCCTGCGGGCCGAGCGCGAACAAGGCATCACCATCGACGTCGCCTATCGCTATTTTTCCACCCCGCGGCGCCGCTTCATCATCGCGGACACCCCCGGGCACACCCAGCACACGCGCAACATGGTCACTGGCTGTTCGACTTCGGACCTGGTCCTGCTGCTCATCGACGCCCGCGCCGGGGCGACCGAGCAGACGCGGCGCCACGCCACGATCGCTTCGCTGCTCGGCATCCACCACCTTGTGCTGTGCGTCAACAAGATGGACCTGGTCGACTACTCGAGGGCCCGTTTCGAAGAGATCCGCGAGGAGTTCACCGGCTTTGCCCAGCGGCTCGAGGTGCACGACCTCACCTGCATCCCGATCTCGGCCCTCACAGGCGACAACGTCGTCGAGCGCTCCGGGCTGATGCCCTGGTACGGGGGGCCCTCGCTTTTGGACCACCTCGAGGGCGTCCACATCGGCTCGGACCGGAACCTGATCGACTTGCGGTTCCCCGTCCAGCTCGTGATCCGGCCGATCTCGAGCGAGCACCACGACTTTCGCGGCTATGCCGGTGTCGTCGCGAGCGGGGTGCTCGGAGTCGGCGACGAGATCATCGTGCTTCCTTCCGGCTTCTCGAGCCGGGTGACAAACATCGACGGCCCTGACGGGCCGCTTGAGGAGGCCTTCCCTCCCCAGTCGGTCGTGGTGCGCCTCGCCGACGACCTCGACATCTCCAGAGGCGACATGATCTGTCGGCGCAACAACCGGCCCAACGTCGGCCAGGACGTCTCGGCCATGGTGTGCTGGATGGCCGCCGAACCGCTGCGCGAAGGCTCGACATATGCCATAAAGCACACGACCCGCTGGGCGCGTGCCCTCGTGCGCTCGCTCCAGTACCGCCTGGACGTCAACACCTTGCACCGCGACATGGACTCCGGCGAGCTGCAACTGAACGACATCGGACGCATCCATTTGCGCACGACGTCTCCCTTGTTCTTCGACGAGTACCGCCACAACCGCCCGACCGGCAGTTTCGTGCTCGTCAATGAGCAGACCAACGCCACGGTCGCCGCCGGCATGCTGCTGCGCCCGCAGAACTGACAAACGGTCTCCACGTGGCCGAGCCCGATGCGAGCGCGAACGGCCCCGGTGGCACGGTTTGGTTCACCGGGCTCCCGAGCGCCGGCAAGACGACGATCGGCCGAGAGCTCGCCGGGATCGTCCTCGCCCGGGGCTCGATGCGTCCCTACCAGCTCGACGGCGACGATCTTCGAGAAGGCCTGAACGCCGACCTCGGCTTCGGCGAGGCCGATCGGGCCGAGAACGTGCGTCGCCTCGGCGAGGTGGCTCTCCTGCTCGCCCGTCTCGGGAACCTCTCGATCGTGAGCGCCATCAGCCCCTATGCGGCAAGCCGGAGGGCGGTCCGAGAGCGCCACGGCGCCCTCAAGGTGAGATTCGTCGAGGTATATGTCGCGACGCCCCTCGAAGTGTGCGAGGCGCGGGACCTAAAGGGCCTCTACTTAATGGCGAGGCGGGGCGAGCTGGCGTCGTTCACCGGGATCTCGGCCCCCTACGAGGCGCCGGCGTCGCCGGAGGTCTCGGTCGCCAACGAGGGGAGCCCCGAAGAGGCGGCCTTGGAGGTGTACGCCGCCCTCGCCGGGGCGGGTCTGTTCGCTGTTTGAGGCGTTCTTGTCAAATAGTGGCTGCTGAGCAACATCGCGGCCGGGGCGCTGCGGCCCAAGTCGTGCGACAAAGGCTTTAGGCTGGCTCCGATGGCCCGTCGGGCGGCGACAGTGAGGTCGCGGGTCCGGCCAGTAGGTGACCTAAGGGCTGCAACTCGATGAAAATAGGAGGTGGTCCGTCTGCCAGCGAATCAAGCTGAGCCGGCGCAGTACGACATTGTTGTTATAGGTGGCGGCCCGGGTGGCTATGCAACCGCCCTTTACGGAGCGTCCGCTGGCCTTTCCATCGCGGTGGTCGAAAAGGACAAGGTCGGTGGTACCTGCCTGCACCGAGGTTGCGTGCCGGCCAAGGAGTTCTTGGAGACCGCGACGGTGTTTCGCACCGTCGAGGGGGCGAAGGATTTCGGGGTCCAGGCCAGCCAGCCGGTCGTCGAGTTCTCCACCAGTCAGGACCGCAAGAACCAGATCGTCAACCAGCTCTTCAAGGGGCTTTCCGGTCTGTTAAAGCAGCGCAAGGTCACAGTCGTGGCCGGGACAGGGCGCTTGCTCCCCGGCAAGGTCGTAGAGGTCACCGCTCCCGACGGCTCGCTGAGCACCATCGTGGGAACCAACATCGTGCTCGCGTCCGGCTCTGTGCCACGCAGCCTGCCGGGCTTCGAGGTTGACGGGCGTTACGTGCAGACTTCCGACGAGCTCTTGGACAGGCGCGACCTGCCCCGGTCGGCCGCAGTGATCGGTGCCGGGGCGATCGGTTGCGAATTCGCCTCCATGCTCTCTGACCTCGGGGTCCGAGTCAGCCTCCTCGAGGCCCTCCCCAAGATCCTCCCCGGCTGTGACCAGGACGTCGCCAACGTGATCGTCCGGTCTTTCACCAAGCGGGGGATCACGGTGCGCACCGGCGTCACTGTCGTCGGCCACGAGAGCGACGGCGACCACACCTCGGTCGTTTTCGGCGACGGCGAGAAGCTCGAGGTCGAGATGATCTTGATGTCGATCGGGCGGCGGCCCCTCTCGGACGGTCTTCTGGCCGAGGGCACCGGGGTCGAGACCAACGAGCGCGGCTATGTGCGCGTGGACGAGTGGATGCGCACCGCCACCGACCAGGTCTTCGCTATCGGCGACCTCGTCGCGACACCGCAGCTCGCACATGTCGGCTTTGCCGAGGGGATCCTCGTCATAAAGCAGATCCTCAAAGAGCGCGCTGTGCCGGTCGACTACACCAAGGTTCCCTGGGCCATCTACTGCCATCCCGAGGTGGCCTTCGTCGGCATGACCGAGCAGGCGGCGCTAGACGCCGGCATCGACATCGTCACCAAACGCGATCCGTTCGGCGGTAACAGCCGCGCCCGCATCCTGGGCGAGACAGACGGCCTCGTCAAGGTCATCTGCGAGAAGCGCCCAGACGGGAGCGCGGGGCGCCTGATAGGTGTGCACATGGCCGGACCGTGGGTGACAGAGCAGCTCGGGCAGGCTTACCTGTCGGTCAACTGGGAAGCCACGCCAGAGGAGATCTCGCAGTTCTTACAACCGCATCCATCCCTGTCGGAGACCTTTGGGGAGACGGTTCTGGCGCTTACAGGAAGAGGGCTTCACGTTGCCTGACATCACGATGCCGCAGCTCGGTGAGACGGTCACCGAAGGCACGATCATTCGTTGGTTGAAAAAAGTGGGAGATGCCGTCGCCCTCGACGAGCCTTTGTTCGAGGTCTCGACCGACAAGGTCGACTCCGAGGTGCCCTCCTCTGTGGCGGGCTACATCCAAGAGATCCTCGTGCCCGAAGGGGCAACGGTAGACGTCGGCGCCAAGCTGGCCGTCGTGTCCGAGTCGCCCGCTGCCGGTGGCAGCGGCGCGCCCGGTCCCAAGAGCGCCGCTGCGGTGGCCACCGAGCCTCCGTCACCTCCCGCCCCCGCCGCCCCCGCCCCGGTCGCTCTTCCCCCCGAGGCCGAAGCAGTCCTGGCGGGAGTGCCTGCTGTGCAAGAAGCAGAGATGCCAAGACGCGAAGAGACAGGTTCTAAAGCCGCCTCAGAGGCAAACGAGTCGAACGGCAAGGGCATGGTGCTCTCCCCGGTCGTTCGTCAGCTCATCGCCGAACATGGCATCGACCCGTCCACCGTGCCGGGCACCGGCAATGGCGGGCGGGTGACGCGCGCTGACGTGCTCTCTTTCATCGACCAAAAAGCCGCCGGCGGCCCGGCGAGCCCGGTGACCGCCCCCGTCTCGCGTCCGCCAGCGCCGGTTGCACCTGCGAGCTCAGTGGCCCGTGGGCCAGCTGGCGGAGAGACCTATGGCGCGCGGGGAGAGCGCGACGAGATCGTGCCCTTCACCAAGATCCGTCGTCTCACCGCCGAGCACATGGTGCGTTCGAAGGCGACCTCGGCCCACACCCTCGTGGTGGTCGAGGCCGATTACGAGAAGATCGAGCGGGTGCGCGCCAAGCACAAGAACCGTTTCCGCGAGGAGGAGGGGATCGGCCTTAACTACCTCTCCTTTGTGGCCCGGGCAGTCGTCGACACCTTGCACGACTTCCCCCACCTGAACGCCTCTGTGGAAGAGGACAATCTTGTCGTCCACCGCGACGTCCACCTTGGCATCGCCGTCAACCTCGACCAGCGCGGCCTCATCGTCCCCGTCGTGAAAAACGCCGAGACCCAGTCGTTGCGGGGCCTCGCCCGCGCCATAGCCGAGCTCGCCGATCGGGCCCGCACCCGCAAGCTTTCGGCCGATGACGTCGTTGGCGGGACGTTCACGATCACCAATCCCGGCCCGTTCGGGACCCTGCTCACTGGGCCCATCATCAACCAGCCCCAGGTGGCCATCCTTTCGACCGACGGGGTCAAGCGGCGCCCGGTCGTGATCACGGCCCCCGATGGGACAGAGGCAGTCGGCATCCACTCTGTCGGCCTGCTCGCACTCGCCTTCGACCACCGCGCCGTCGACGGCGCCTACGCCTCCGCCTTCATGCACGCCTTGGCCGGGGCCATCGAGTCGCGGGACTGGGAGGCTGAACTTTGAGCACCAAAGAGCGCGAGCTACATGTTCGCTGGCTCGGCCGGGTCCGCTACAACGACGCCCTAGTCCTGCAGCGGGCGCTGAGCCGTCCCGGGGGTGCGGAGTACCTGCTCTTGTTGGAGCATCCGCACGTGTACACCCTCGGGGTGCGCGCCAAGGCCGAGCACGTCCTCGTCGACCCCGAATCGGTGGGCGCTGAGCTCGTGCACGCGGATCGGGGCGGGGACGTCACCTATCACGGGCCGGGCCAGGTTGTCGGCTACCCGATCCTTGACGTCCGCCTTGGTCTTGGAGCCATACCGGCCCACGTGCACGCCATCGAACAGCTCGTGATCGACGCCATAAGCGAGCTCGGAGTCTCTGGTGCGGGTCGCCTGCGGGGATACCCAGGTGTCTGGATAGACCCGGAGGGCCCTGCGCCGAAGAAGATCTGCGCTGTGGGCGTGAGGATCAACAGGGGACGCTCGATGCACGGCTTTGCCTTGAACATCGACCCCGACCCCGCCATGTTCGGCCACATCGTGCCGTGCGGCCTGACCGACCTCGGGGTCACCTCGATGGCCGATCAGGGCGTGAAGGTGACGATGAGCGAGGTCGTCGAGGCGATCGTCCGCCATGCGCCGTTGCAGCTTGCCCCCGGTGCGAAAATCGAGCGCCAGGACTCTTCTTGGTGGCCTGGGCCGCCTCGAGTGACGGCGCCGTCTCCACTCGCCGACGGCGACTCGCGCTCTGATCGGGCGCTCGACCGCCGCCTCGTCGACGCCGGGGTAGCTCCGGGCAGCGGTGTGGCCATCTCGGCCCGCAAGCCTTCCTGGGCGAGGGCGCAGGCCCGCATTGGCCCGGAAATGGTCCGGCTCCGCTCGACAATGCGTGAGCTCGCCCTCGTGACTGTCTGCGAGGAGGCCGGCTGCCCGAACATCTTCGAGTGCTGGGCCGACGGCACGGCGACCTTCATGATCAACGGCGAACGCTGCACAAGGGCCTGCGGCTACTGCCTGATCGACACGCGCCGGCCGCTTGCGCTCGACCCGGACGAACCCGAGCACGTCGCCGAGGCGGTCGCCCGCATGGGCCTTTCCCACGCGGTGGTCACAGCCGTCGCCCGTGACGACCTCGCCGACGGCGGGGCGTTGGCTTTCGCCGAGACGATCGCGGCGATCCACCGCCGTAGTCCCGGCACCACGGTGGAGGTGTTGATCCCCGACTGTAAGGGTGACCAAGCCGCTCTCGGGATCATCTTCGACGCACGACCGGACGTGCTCAACCACAATCTCGAAACGGTCAACCGCCTGCAGCGCGCCGTGCGTCCTTCAGCTTCTTATGCCCGCAGCCTGTCCGTGCTTGCCCGCTCGGCCGCGGCCGGGCTCAAGACCAAGTCCGGCATCATCCTCGGCATGGGCGAGACGGCCCCCGAGGTCTTAGCTGCGATCGGCGACCTTCACGAGGTGGGGGTCCAGATCGTCACCCTCGGCCAGTACCTGCGCCCGACGGCGGCTCACCTGCCCGTCGCTCGTTGGTGGGAGCCGGCCGAGTTCGAGGAGCTGGCAGATAGGGCACGGGCGATGGGCATCGCCTATGTCGAGGCATCGCCTCTGACCCGCTCCAGCTACCACGCCAAGCGTGCCGTCGGTGGTGCCGCCCCAATAGAGCTGAGACCGACGTCGGCACGCGAGCACGCCGTCACCGGAGCCGAGGCCGGATGAGCTTGGGCGCTTCGGCCAAGCCTGCTAGCGACGCGCGGCTCGCAAGGGCCGCCCGCTTCTCGCAGGTGCGCGACCAAATGAGGGCGCTTTCGATCGACGCCCTTTTGCTTTCCCTTGGGGCTGAGCTTCCCTGGCTGACGGGCTACGAGGCCATGCCGCTCGAGCGGCTCACGATGCTCGTACTGCCTGTCGATGATCAAGCGACTCTGGTCGTGCCCGAGCTCGAGGCGCCCCGGGTGGATCACGACCCGCGTCTTTTCGACATGCGCCCCTGGGCTGAGCACGAGGCCGCGAGCGGTGTCGTCGCCTCCCTCGTGGGGAAAAGGCAACGACTCGCCGTCTCGGATCGCTGTTGGGCAGCGCACCTTCTCGAGCTCGAAGAGGTGCTCCCCGGCGCGCATTTCAGCTCCGCCAGGGACGTGGTCGGGCCACTGCGAGCAGTGAAGGACGCCCAGGAGATGATGGCCATCCGTGCGGCGGGCGCGGCGGCCGATGTTGTGGCGGACGCCTTGTTGGCGGGGGAGATCGCCCTTATCGGACGGACCGAGGCCGAAGTCTCAGAAGAGCTCTCCCGGCGCCTGCGAGACGCTGGGCATGACCGCGTCAACTTTGCCATCGTCGGGAGCGGGCCCAATTCGGCGAGCCCGCATCATGAGGCCGGGGCGCGGAAAATCGGTCGAGGCGAGGTTGTCGTCTGCGACTTCGGAGGCTCGTTGTCTTATGGCGACGGCGTCGGCTACTGCTCGGACATCACCCGCACCGTGGTCACCGGTGAGCCAGATCCCGAGTTCGCCGAGCTCTACGAGGTGCTGCGCCTCGCGCAATCAGCTGCGGTAGCGGCCGCGGTCGTCGGCACCGCATGCGAACAGGTCGACAGTGCCGGGCGGGACGCGATCACAGCCGCAGGCTACGGCGACGCCTTCATCCACCGCATCGGCCACGGCATCGGCATCGAGGAGCACGAAGATCCCTACATGGTGGCCGGGAACGCCACGCCTCTTAAAGCCGGGCACGCCTTTTCTGTCGAGCCGGGCATCTACCTCGCCGGGCGTTTCGGCGCCCGCATAGAAGACATCGTGATTGCTACCGGCGACGGGCCCCTTGCCTGCAACCGGGCAGACCATCAGCTGGTAGTAGTAGAGGCCTAAGGGCTTTCTCGTTCTCTCGATGGTCGCGAGTACCGTTGCCCCGGTCGGTCCGAGGGTGAGAGAAGGACAAGGTGAAGCATGGATCTCGGTCTAAAAGGACGCGTTGCGGTCGTGGCCGCGTCGTCCAAAGGCCTTGGGCGGGCCGCGGCGGAAGCTCTCGCTGAAGAGGGCGCACGCCTGGTCATCTGCGCCCGGGGCTCCCAAGCCCTCTTGGCCACCGAGGCATCGCTGACATCGCGCGGGGCCGAGGTCGTCTCTGTGTGCCTAGACGTGACCGACGAGGCGGCGCCCGCTCAGCTTGTGTCGGTCGCCCTAGAGAGGTTCGGGCGCCTCGACATCGTCGTCCCGAACGCCGGCGGACCGCCGCCCGCCGGTGCGCTCGAGATAAGCGACGAGGCCATCTTGGCGGCTGTGCAGGCGAACCTGCTCACGAGCGTCCGTTTCGTGCGGGCCGCGCTTCCTCACTTGAGACAAGCGGGCTGGGGCCGGATCTGTTGCGTCGCCTCGTCCACCATCACGGAGGCGAATCCGAGCCTGGCACTGTCCAACACGGCCCGAACGGGGCTGTGGGCCTGGGCGAAGACGGCGGCGGCTGACCTTAAGGGGAGCGGGGTCACCCTCAATCTCGCCTGCCCCGGCTACCACGCCACGGACCGCATGATCGAGCTCGGTTTCGCCAGCAATGGTCGCCCCATGGGAGACCCGGCCGAGTTCGGAAAGGTCGTCGCTTTCTTGTGCTCGGAGGCAGCTAGCAACTTAAACGGCGCGAGAGTCGTCGTCGACGGTGGGGAGTCGCTTGCCCTCTGAGCCCCAGACGCCATCCGCCTTTAAGGCTCGGGCCGGTAGCCTGCGGTGATGCAAGCCAGCGACATGGGATTGGAGCAGCCGTGAACGAGCCATCGCGGCTCTACCGCCTCACAGCGCAGAGTGCGCCGCCATCTCCGGTGCTTGTGGTCGCCCTCGATGGTTGGGTCGACGCAGGCCTCGCCGGCACGAGCGCTATGGAGGCCCTCCTCGAGGACTTCAACACCGAGCTCTACGCTGTATTCGACTCCGAGGAGCTGCTCGACCAAAGAGCACGGCGGCCCAAGCTCAAAATCGTCGACGGCATAAACGAAGAACTCGAGTGGCCGGAGGTGACGCTGCGCGTTGGCACCGACACAGTCGGAGCCGGCGTCGCTTTTCTGAGCGGGCCCGAGCCGGACCTTAGATGGCGGCGTTTCGCGAGCGAGGTCGCCGATCTCGCCCTTGCTCTCAATGTCCGCCTCATGGTCGGTCTCGGCGGTTTTCCCGCAGGGGCGCCGCACACGAGGCCGGTGAAGCTGGCCTCGACCGCCTCCTCTGCCGAGCTCGCCGGGAAGGTCGGGTTCATCCCCGGGGAACTCGAGGTCCCGGCGGGAATCCAGGCCGCCGTAGAAAGCGCTTGTTCCGAGCGCGGCATACCCTCGATCGGGTTGTGGGCGAGGGTGCCGCACTATGTAGCGGCGATGCCGTTCCCGCCCGCCTCGCTTGCCCTTCTCGACGGGCTCGCCAGCGTCTCTGGTCTTGTGATCGACACTGACTCGCTCGACAAAGCGGCCGCGTCCGCCCGCGTGAAGGTCGACGAGCTCATCGCTCAGAGCGGCGAGCACCAGGAGATGGTCAGGCAGCTCGAGGAGCAGATCGACGACCTCGAAGGCACAACAGTGGGCTTCGAGGACAGGACGGTGCCCTCGGGCGACGAGATAGCTGCCGAGCTCGAGCGCTACCTGCACGGGCTTTAGATCGAGCCCGCTCTAACAGGCGGCGCGGCCCACCGCTAAGGACGCTAAGTTTAGATACCGGATGATATAAGTCATCATTTGGTATTCGACGGAGGGGGACTTCGATGAGCGTCACCGACGAGCTGCTGGGCAACAACGAGGCCTATGCCGCCTCATTCGACAAAGGGGACCTGCCTCTTCCGCCCGGCAAGAAGGTGGCCGTGGTCGCCTGCATGGATGCCAGGCTCAGCCCTTACGGGGTGCTCGGGTTAAAAGAGGGCGATGCCCATGTCATCCGCAATGCCGGTGGCGTTGTCACAGACGACGGCATCCGATCTCTGGCCATATCGCAGCGGCTTTTGGGCACCGAGGAGATCATCCTCATCCACCACAGCGACTGCGGGATGCTCACCTTTAGCGATGACCAGTTCAAACGCCAGATTCAGGAGGATGTCGGGATCAAGCCCCCTTGGGCTGTGGAGGCCTTCGGTGATCTCGACGAGGACGTCCGCCAGTCGGTTGCCCGCATCAAGGCGAGCCCGTTCATCCCGAAGAAGGACTCTGTGCGCGGTTTTGTCTACGACGTGAGCACGGGAAAGCTTCGCGAGGTCATCTGAGGCTGGAACGGACCTGGGCTCGATATTCGGATCTTGGCAGATCTGCGCCTACCAGCCCGGGCCGCTTCGAGCACAAGACATTGCACAACCGCCTCCACCTCGATCTATATCCTCCGACCAGACGCAGTGGTGCGACGCCTCGAGTCGCTCGGGGTTTTTCTCGTGTCTGTCGTCCAAAGAGGTGGCTGCTTGGGTCGTGGCGGCCGGAGCGGAGGGAACGAGCTCTGCATGCTGCGGGCCCTTTAGGTTTAGGACCGACTAAGGCGCGGCGTCCGCCCCCGGTTCAGGAGCGATTTGAGAGAACCTCCGCCGCAACAGCGACGAGGCTTTCGAAAATCGAGCTGTCGTCGTCTGCCTCAGGATGCCACTGCACTCCGATAAAAAAGGCCCTCGATCGATCCTCGATGGCTTCGATGGTGCCGTCGTCGGCCCACGCGACGGCCGACAGATCGCCAGCCAAAGCCGCGATGGCCTGGTGATGATGGGTGGGCACGTCCCGGGTGGTCCATCCAAGGGCGCCGGCAAGCGAGCTTTGCGGATCGACGCGGACGGCGTGGGTGGAGAAGGTGCCCGGGGTCGGGTTGTGACCCTCGTGCCCGACGGCATCGGGCAGGTGCTGGACAAGGGTTCCTCCGTGGGCGACGTTGAGCAACTGCATCCCGCGGCAGATGGCCAGCAAAGGCAGCCCGCAACGCTCGACAGCGCCGATGAGCGCCAGCTCGCGCTCGTCGCGCTTTTGGCACGGGGGCTGCGATAAAAAGTGGCGCTCGGCGCCGTAACGGGCGGGGTCCACGTCAGGTCCCCCCGTCAGAACGAGCCCGTCGAGGCGCTGGACGAGGGCATCCAAGGTGGCGTCGGGCTCATCTTGGACCGGCAAGATGACCGCGCTCGCCCCGGCGTCGGCGAGCGAGCGCACGTAGTCGGACGGCACGAGGCAAGCCTGCGTGTTCCAGTTACCAAAGGAGGCAAGCTCGTCGTAGGCAGTGATCCCGATGACAGGGCGGGCACCTTCACCTCGGGCCATCAAAGTGGCGTCACGTAGGCAGCGTTGATGCCGCCGTCGACGAGGAAAGTGCTCGCCGTGATGAACGAGGCGTCGTCGGAGGCGAGGAAACAGGCCGCGGCGGCGATCTCCTCCGGCTCGGCGAAGCGGCCCATGGGAATGTGCACGAGCCGGCGGGCGGCGCGTTCCGCGTCCTTGGCGAAAAGCTCTCGCAACAGCGGCGTGTTCACCGGGCCCGGGCAGAGGGCGTTCACTCGGACTGACTGGCGGGCGAACTGCACACCGAGCTCGCGCGACATGGAGAGCACGCCTCCTTTGGAGGCCGTGTAGGAGATCTGCGAAGTGGCTGCGCCCATGAGGGCGACGAACGACGCCGTGTTGATGATGCTCCCACCGCCTCGCTCGAGCATGATCGGGATCGCCGCTTTGCAGCAGAGATAGACGCTCGTGAGGTTCACCTCTTGCACCCGACGCCATGCGTCGAGCTCGGTCTCGAGGATCGAGTCGTCTTCTGGTGGTGAGATGCCGGCGTTGTTAAAGCAGATGTCGAGCGCCCCGAATCGCTCGAGGGCGGCCGCGTACATGGCCTCGACACTCGCGGGGTCGGTCACCTCGGTGTGCACGTAGAGACCGCCGATCTCCGCGGCGATAGCGGTGCCCGGCTCGTCGGCAAGGTCGGCTACGACAACTCGCGCCCCTTCTTTGGCAAAGCGGAGCGCGCTGGCACGTCCGATGCCGCTCGCCGCGCCAGTGATCACGGCGACTTTGCCCTCGAGCCTTCCCGGCATGGTCATCCTCCGATCGTATTTGTTCGAAATGGGCCGGGACCCGGGCCTCAGGGGCTCGTCGCGACGAAGACGTTCTTGAGCTCGGTGAACCCCTCGAGGGCGTCCGGGCCGAGCTCGCGGCCGATGCCGGATCTTTTGAAGCCGCCAAAGGGAGTCCAATAACGCACGGACGAATTCGAGTTCACCGAGATCGTCCCGGTCTCAATGGCCCTAGCGACGCGAAAAGCACGTCCGACATCGCGGGTCCAGATGGAGCCAGAAAGCCCATAGGGCGTGTCGTTGGCGATCTTTATGGCATCGGTCTCGTCCTCAAAGCGCAGCACAACAACGACGGGACCGAAGATCTCCTCGCGAACGGCCGGCGAATCGGGGGGCACCGGCGCGAGCACCGTGGGCGGATACCAGTAACCCGGGCCCTCGGGGGCGCTTGCTTTGAAGGCGACCGGGGCCCCGTCGGGCACGAAGGCGGCAACGTTCGCCCGGTGCTCGGCGCTTATGAGCGGGCCCATCTCGCTCGACTCGTCGGACGGGTCGATGACCCTGACTGCCTTTACGGCCGCCTCGAATCGCTCCATGAAGGCGTCGTAGGCGCTTTCTTGCACCAAGATGCGCGAGCGGGCGCAGCAGTCCTGCCCAGCGTTGTCGAACACCCCATAGGGAGCCGCAGCCGCCGCAGCCTCGATGTCCGCGTCGGCGAAGATGATGTTTGCGCTCTTGCCGCCGAGCTCGAGGGTGACGCGCTTTACCTGTTCGGCGCACCCGGCCATGATCTTTTGGCCGATCTCGGTCGAGCCCGTGAAGCAGACCTTGTTGATCAATGGGTGGGTGACAAAACGCCAGCCGACCACCGAGCCGCGCCCGGGCAGTACCTGGAAGACGTGCTCGGGGATGCCGGCCTCAAGGGCGAGCTCACCGAGCCGGACTGCCGTGAGAGGAGTCAGGTCGGCCGGTTTGAGCACGACGGTGTTCCCGGCGGCCAGCGCCGGAGCGAAGCCCCACGAGGCGATCGGCATCGGAAAATTCCAGGGCACGATGATCCCGACGACGCCGATGGGCTCGCGGAAAGTGACATCCACGCCGCCGGGTACGGGTATCTGGCGCCCGAAGAGCCTCTCGGGAGATCCGGAGTAGTAGGCCAACACGTCGCGGACGTTGCCTGCCTCCCAGCGGGCATTCGAGATCGTATGGCCCGAGTTCGCCACCTCGAGGCGTGCCAATTCCTCCTTAGCACCGTCGACCATCTCGGCAAAACGCCGCAGCAGCCGTGCGCGGTCGCCTGGCGACACGGCTCGCCAGGACGCAAGTACGGCCGCCGAAGCGGCTATAGCCTCATCTACACCCTCGTCCTCGACGCAGTCGATGCTCGCGATCGCCTCCTCGGTGGCCGGATTGATTACGGCGCGCTGCATGCTCACAGGCGCTCGAAGCCTCGGTAGCGCTCCCAATCGGTGACGGCCGACTCGAAGGCCTCGAGCTCGACACGAGCCATGTTCGCGTAGTGGGCGACGACCTCGTCCCCGAAGGCTTTGCGGGCCACCTCGCTCCCGGCGAAAAGCTCGGCCGCCTCGCGCAAGGTCGTCGGCAGCCGTGCCTTGTCCGACTCATAGGCGTTGCCAAGGAAATCGGGCTCGAGCTCAAGGCCCTCTTCGACTCCATGTAGCCCTCCGGCCACCATGGCCGACAGGGCCAGGTAAGGATTGACGTCGCCGCCGGGAACCCGGCACTCGACGCGAAGTGCGTGCGGCTGGTGACCGATTATGCGCAGGGCGCACGAGCGATTGTCGTGCCCCCAGGCCAGTGCCGTCGGGGCGAACGAGCCGCGGACGAAACGCTTGTAGCTGTTGATGTTCGGCGCCAAAAGCAGCGTCAGCTCGCGAAGCGTCGCGAGCAGGCCGGCAATGAAATGCTCGAACACGGGAGAGAACCCATGGGGGCTGTTGCCGAAGAAAACGGGGGTGTCGTCGTCGGCGCGAAGCGAGATGTGGACGTGGCACGAGTTACCCTCGCGGGCGTCGTACTTGGCCATGAAGGTGAGGCTGTAGCCCTCCTGGCCGGCGATCTCCTTGGCTCCCATCTTGAAAAGAGAGTGCTCGTCCGCCTTCTCGACAAGGCCGGTGTAGCGAAAGGCGATCTCGTGCTGGCCGAGGTTGCACTCGCCTTTGGCGGACTCGACCCACATGCCCGCCTCGCCCATCTCGTTGCGGATGCGGCGTAAAAGCGGCTCCACCCGGCCGGTGCCGAGGAGCGAGTAATCGACGTTGTACAAGTTGGCCGGAGTAAGGGCTCGGTACCCGGCTTGCCAGGCCTGTTCGAACGTGTCGTTCAAGACGATGAACTCGAGCTCGGTGGCCGCCAGTGCGTGCCAGCCATGCGCTGCCAAGCGCTCGGATTGACGTTCGAGGATCTGGCGGGGCGAGGCAACTACCGGGGTCCCGTCGGCCCATTGCAGGTCGGCCACGCAGAAGGCAGTTCCAGGGTGCCAGGGGAGGATGCGCAGCGTCGAGACGTCGGGCACCATGACGAAGTCGCCGTAGCCGCGCTCCCAAGACGACATGGCATATCCAAGGACGGTGTTCATCTCGACGTCCACCGCCAACAGGTAGTTACAGCCTTCGGTCCCCCCGGTCATGACGTCTTCGAGGAAGTGGGCGGCGGCAAAGCGCTTTCCCTGCAGTCGCCCTTGCATGTCGGTGATCCCTACGACCACCGTGTCGATCTCGCGCGAGCTGACGAGCGCCGCCAACCGGTCAACTGTGAGGGCTGGCTGAGCCTTACTCAAATGATCCCCCCCGTACTCTGCGAGGCGCTGTTGATCTGGGCTTCGATCGTCTTCAGCTCGGCCTCGCTGCCTCGCACCTTAACCAGTTACGGGTCGAAAGCAGCCAGTAGCCGCCCGAGAAGACGAGCACGACGCCTACGGCGATCGGAGCGTAGTTGAAAGTGTCGCGGTTGACAGGGCTGAACTCGGGCAGCATGAGCAGGACCGAGATGAAGGCAACCCAGATGATTCCGACCCAGCCGACGAGCGGGCTCCACTTGCCGAGGCTCCAGCGACCCTCTTTGAACTGAGCGCCCTGCAAGCGGCGAAGCAGCGTCGGAAGGACGTAGGCGATGTACAGGCCGATGGTGGCGATCGAGGTGACAGCACCGTAGACGACACCCCTCCACAGCGACGGGACGAGGAGGAAGGCGAACACGACGCAGAACCAGATGCCGTTGGTGGGCGCCCGTGTGGGGGTTGATGCGGTGCCACATCTTGTGGTCGGCCACCGTCTCGCCACGGCTGAATGCGTACAGCATCCTCGAGGATGCAGTGGTCGAAGCCATACCGCAATAAGCCTGCGCCATGAACGCGATGACGAGGAGTAGCTCGGCACCGCGGCGGCCGATGGCATCAAGGCCTTCCTCGGGGCCGCTTTGGGGCGCAGCCTTTAGGTGACGATGTTGACGAGCCGCGGAGGTCGGGCGATGACGCGCGCCGGCAAAGCGCCGCCAAGCGCCTCTTGAACCTTGGCCGAGGCAAGAGCAGCAGCGACGGCGTCTTCCTCTGAGATTTCGCGAGGTACTTCGACGCGATCTCTCAGCTTGCCGTTTACCTGCACGACCATCGTCGAGGTCTCTTCGACGAGCAGTCGCAGATCCGCCACAGGCCACGGGCGCGTATGTACGTCCTCGGAGCGGCGTCGCTCGTAGGCCTCGGCCGCGAAGTGAGGAGCGAAGGGGGCCAGGAGTTCCAGCAACGTGTCGATCGACTCGTCGACGACGGCCCGGTCGGTGCCGGCGCGGGCGTGGCGCGAGATCGTGTTGTAGAGCTCCATGCAGGCGGCCACTGCGGTGTTGAAGGCGTAACGGTCTATGTCGGTCGTCACGCGGGCGATCGTGCGGTGCACGGCCCGGCGCAGCTCGTCGCTGCCGCCTGTCGGGCCATCCTCCGCGGGAGCGTCACCAACTTGCGGCGAGTCCGTGGCTAGACGCCAAACCCGTCCGAGATAGCGCGAGCAGCCCTCGAGGATCTCCTCTGTCTGTTCGTTCCAGTCGACATCGTCCACCGGTGGTCCGATGAACAGGTGCAGCAGCCTCAAGGCGTCGGCCCCGACCTTGGCGAAGTACTCGTCAGGTGAGACGACGTTGCCTCGCGACTTCGACATTGCCCGGCCACCTAGGCGGATCATCCCTTGGCAGAACAGCTGGGCGAAGGGCTCTCGAACCTCTTTCGGGCCGAGCCCGGTGTCGCCGAGGGCTCTTGTGAAGAAGCGGGCGTAAAGCAGGTGCAAGATCGCATGGGTGATGCCGCCGATGTACTGGTCGACTGGCATGTAGTGCCGGGCGGCCGGAATGTCGACCGGGCCGGTTTCGTTGTGCGGGTTGCAAAAACGCAGGAAGTACCACGAGGAGTCGACGAAGGTGTCCATCGTGTCTGTTTCTCGCAGAGCCGGGCCCCCACATGTCGGGCAGGTCGTTTTCAAAAAGCCGTCGTCAAAACGCAGCGGCGACTCACCTGTTGGCCGGAACTCGACGTTCTCGGGAAGCAGGATGGGAAGCTCGCCGACTGGGACGGGCACGATCCCGTGCGAGGAGCAGTACACGACCGGGATCGGGCAGCCCCAGTAGCGCTGGCGACTGATAAGCCAATCTCGCAAACGGTAATTGACCTTGTGCGAACCGATTCCCTGCTTCTCGAGGAACTCGATGGCAGCTTGCTTGGCTGCCGGCACGTCGAGCCCGTCAAGGAAGCCGCTGTTGATCTTGACGCCGTCGCCCGAGTACGCACCGATGCCGAACCCTTCGGGGGGCTCGACCGTGCGCACCACGGGTAGGCCGTAGATTTCGGCGAAGGCGAAGTCACGCTCGTCCTCGGCAGGCACGGCCATGATGGCCCCAGTCCCGTAGCCCATGAGCACATAGTCAGCTACGTAGATGGGCACGGGCTCGTTATTGAACGGGTTCAGGCAATAGCTTCCCGTGAAGGCCCCTCGCTTTTCGAGTGAGCCTTCGGAGGACTGGCGTTCGATGTCGGTCGCTTGCTGGGCCCGGATGCGAAGCTCGGCAACCTCGTCCTTATGGGCGTCTGTGACGAGCTCGGCGACGAGAGGGTGCTCAGGGGCGAGCACGGCATAGGTCATGCCGAAGCTCGTGTCCGGACGGGTCGTGAAGACCTCGACCTGGATCTCGGGGCGGCCGACGACGGCCATACGGAACTCGGCACCTTCGGACCGGCCGATCCAGTTGCGTTGCATCGTCTTGACCCGCTCGGGCCAGTCGAGGCCGTCGAGGGAGTCGAGCAGCTCCTCGGCGTAGTCGGTGATGCGGAAGAACCACTGCTTCAAGTTGCGACGCTCGACCACATCCCCGGACCGCTCGCAGGTGCCGTCAGCCAGCACCTGCTCGTTGGCGAGCACGGTGTGGCAACCAGGGCACCAATTGACCGGCGCCTCGGCCCGGTAGGCGAGCCCGGCGCGAAGCAGCTCGAGGAAGATGACTTGGTTCCACCGCATGTAATCAGGGTCATGACTACGCAACTCTCGTCGCCAGTCATAAACCGCACCCAGCCGTTTCACCGAGGCCTTGAGCTCCGTGATGCGCGCCTCGGTGTAGACGCGGGGGAGGTCGCCACCCTTGATGGCGGCGTTCTCGGCAGGCAGGCCGAACGAGTCGAACCCGAAAGGGCTCAAGACGGCATAGCCCTGCATCGTGCGGTGTCGGACGAGGACGTCGCCAAAGGTGTAGTTGCGGATGTGCCCCTGGTGGGCAGGCCCACTTGGATAGGGGTACATGCTGAGCACGTAGTAGGGCGGGCGCGGGTCGTCGAGATCGACGCAGTAAGTCCCGTTCTCGTCCCAGCGCCGTTGCCAGCGCTCTTCTACCTCCTGAAAGTCGTACGGCTCCACGGGTCCAGGTTAGTTGGCTCTGGGGGAGCCCTTGGAGGGTGGTCGGGGAGTCCGTTCGATGTAGCCCGGTCAGGTCGATTAGAGTGTGGCATCCCTCGGGGGCGTAGCTCAGTTGGTAGAGCGCCTGACTGGCAGTCAGGAGGTTCGAGGGTTCGAGTCCCTTCGCCTCCACTCCACGAAGTTCCAGAAATAATTTGTGGGGGTTTCACGACCGACTTCATCATGGATCTCCTTTCGGACTTCGCCACCGCGTCGAGCGAGTGGTGGTGATTCAAGAGAGTGCTACTATGTAGCACTATGGAACGGATCGGCGTAAGAGAGCTCCGCCAGCACGCCAGTCGCTATCTCGCTCGGGTCGCAACCGGAGAGACGATCGAGGTCACGGATCGTGGCCGTCCGGTCGCGCTACTCGTACCCACTCGCGCGGATCGGTGGCACGAACTGATTGCCAGCGGTCAGATTCTCTCCGCCACGGGCGAAGGTGCCCTAGTCGACGAGGCGCCGTGTGATTACGGCGTCGACGCGTCGGCCCGGCTCGCGGCGATGCGTGACGACGAGCGGTGAGGCTCTACCTCGACTCATCGGCTTTAGTGAAGCTTGTCCAGCGAGAAACGGAGTCGGACGCGCTGCGGGGGTTTCTACGTCAGCATGCCGCCGACCAGCTCGTAACGAGCGCGCTTGCCCGTGTCGAAGTGTTGCGTGCGGTGTTCGCCGGTGGGGCCCGCGCTCTCGAACAAGCGCGTAGGCAGCTCTCCCGTGTGGACCAGATCGTGCTCAGCACCGACCTACTCGATCGCGCCGCAACGTTGCTCCCAAGTGTCCAACTCCGCAGCCTTGATGCGGTTCACCTTGCTGCCGCACAGATCGTCGGGGAAGAGCTGCGGGCAATCGTTACCTATGACCGACGTATGGCAGCTGCTGCTGGAGATCTTGGCTTCGTCGTGGAGATGCCGGAATGATGCAAACCCCGCCACCATTCCGCAGGGCTCCGCTGCTTCTCGTGTCTCGAGTCTTCTACCGGTCGCCTTCTCCGTGGCATAGCACCGTATTCGGCGGTGACAAGACAATTGGCGAGCCCGTGACCAGGGGCCATGTGTGCGTGTAATGACAAGTTAGGACCACCGAGAAAGTCCTGGTGTGCGTCCAGCAGCTCGGACGCCGTGAGGAAGGAGACGACCTCATGACGTAACCGAGCGACAAGCTCACGTCAGCCAGCCGGTGAAAGTCCGGTCCGG
>Ga0302320_10005321_pt1 | contig 28955 bp, 23 predicted proteins | sample Bog_T0_3_FD_202130 | JGI IMG/M metagenome (GOLD analysis project Ga0302320, IMG submission 202130) | Peat permafrost microbial communities from Stordalen Mire near Abisko, Sweden - Bog_T0_3 | ecosystem: Environmental > Terrestrial > Soil > Wetlands > Peat | place: Sweden: Abisko, Stordalen Mire...
CCGTTCAGCCAATAAGTGGCCAGGCAGTCCACTCCGTTGAAGCAAAGCTCGACCCGGTTCCCTGCTATGCCCTGTGGGGTAGGAAACTCCCTTTGATACCACCACTCGTATAACTCGTAGGGCCTCAATTGGGTAATGTTCTCGCCATATACCAGGTCCGCGGGCAACTCGCCAATGCGCGAAAGTTCCAAGGGCGCGTCGCCGGGCACGGTCGCGTCCACCGCCTTCAGTCCCGCGGCCTTCAATTGACGGGGTTCCGCAACCTGGTATTTGCTCTGGGGAAAATAGAAGAGCTTCCACTGCCCATCGAGGCTTAAATGCTGCGGCGCAGTAACCGGATTGTCGTCTGCCAACGTCGATGGAGCGGACGCTTTGTCAAACGACGAAGAAGCGGCCACACCCGGGATGCCGTGCATCAGAATTGCGGCAGTTCCTAAACCGGATTTGGCAATGAATCTGCGTCTGGACAGGGGGATGGGGTGCTTGCTGGTTGCGTCTTTCACCGGAGGCTGCTCCTTCGCCATCAAAGACCGATGGCGCACTGGCTCGGCATTGGCGGTTGTGCCTCAGGCCGCGGCCTTCCGCCTGCTTCCCAGTCGGCAAAAGTATACCCCGAATCGTTGAGACCCGCGCTTGGAAAAAAGAACACACGCCGTGCCGTGCGCCGGCGCCCGGTTCAAGCAGGGTTCTGTTCCTGCGCTACGCTCCCACTTTGGCGGCGTCAAAGCTGCCATCGAGCGCCGCGATCTTCTTCAGCCATGCGCGGTATTGCGCCAGTGAAAACGCCGGCAAGCCGAGCAGGTAATGATTAGTGAATCGCTTTCCGCCGGCGGTCCACTCCATCAGGAAGAGCTTCTTGTCGGAGTGGAAGACGGGCAGCTTGCCGACCTCGAGGTTTTCATTGGCCTTCGACGCGTAGTCGCCTTCAATCAGCGTCGCATCGGTGTCGGCGTCCCAAACGCGGTAGTGTCCCCCGGCATCCTGGCGAGAGTCGTTGCCCATGACGATGCGGACGGTCCAATCCTTCGGCTCATCGACCATCAAGCAGACCGGCTGCTGCACGCGGCGAACGTATTGGTAGCCCAGCTTTTTGTTGTAGTAGTAGTCCACCAGCGATGCGTTCAGATTGGGCCAGCCATCGATGACGTTCCACCAGAGCACACCGGAGCCGCGCTGACCTTTTCGCAGCCGGGTCATCTCCACAACAAACTTGAAGGCCTCGGCCTGGCTGATCTGGGTGGCGAGAATGAAGTCTTCCAGACTATCCGGCAGCTCGCCAAAGAACTCCTTGCCTTCGTTCGCGAGAACGATGTTCTGGTAGGGGTCGCCAGTTGCGCTTGTCGAGTGCAGAATCCACTGCGGGTTGTTCTTCCATGGCCACAGATGAGCGGGATCGATGAAGCGCTTGAGCGAAGAGAGCCCCGGGCAACCGTTGAAGCCGATCTCGCTCAGGAACAAGGCGGTGTGCTCGGTGTAGAAGGAGCTCTTGAAGTAGTCGCGCGGGCCCCACAGGTGGTTCTCCGGCATCAGGTTCTCGTTGCCTGTTGCAATCACTTCCGGCGCCATATAGGGCGAACTGGGCAGATAGGCGCGGTAGGGATCGCATTGGAAGACGATTCCCGGCAGCAGTTCGCGCGTCAATGTGTTGTGCGATGGATCCAAGTGCCCCCAGGTGTACGCCTGGTCCACTTCGTTGTCTCCGCTCCAGACCGCAAGCGACGGATGATTGCGCAGTTTGGTGATGATTGAAACTGCTTCTTTGCGGATGGTCTCGTGAAACTCCGGCGTGAGCGGGTAGATGGAGCAGGCCATGGCGAAATCCTGCCAGACCATGATGCCGCTGCGGTCGCAGAGATTGAAGAAGGCGTCGTCTTCATACACGCCGCCGCCCCAACTGCGCAGCATGTTGCATTCGAGATCTGTAAACAGGGCGATCATCTTTTCGTAGCGCGCGCTGTCGCGGCTGTGGAAGGCGTCGGCCGGCACCCATGCCGAGCCTTTGACCAGAATGGGCACGCCATTGACCTTGAAGAGAAACTGGCCTGGCTTTTCGACGGTGGTGGTCTCGGTGCGGACGAGCTCAATTGTCCGGATGCCGACTGTGTCTTCGCGGGCGGCAAGCACCGTGTCGCCGCTGAGCAGTTGCGTGGTGACCTTGTAGAGATTGGCCTGGCCATAGCCGCGTGGCCACCAGAGTTCCGGGTTGGCGACGGAAAACTCGAAGCGTCCGGCGGTGAAAGTGATGGGCTGAACATGCGAGAAAGCAGAACCTCCGCACGCGCCTTCCACCTTGAGGCTGAGTTGAGAACTCCGCGAGAGGTCGGTCTTGACGTCGAAAGAAACCGCCATCGTGGCTTTGCCCGGCTCCGCCGAAACGGTCGCGAAATACAGATCGCGGATCTCGTTTGGGGCGTGAATGATCAGTTCCACCGCACGCCAGAGTCCTGCGGAGACCGCGCGCGGCATGATGTCCCAACCCCAGCAATGGGCCGGCTTGCGAATCCACACGCTCTCCTGGTCGGGCTTGTTGGCCACCGTGTTGATGGGCTCGTAGGTTTTATCCTGGGCTTCAATCTCCGGCGATCTCAGCCGGACTGTGATCGCGTTCTGCGCGCCCGGATGCAGCTTGCCGGTCACGTCAATGCAATGCTTCACAAGAGCGTTCTCTGATGCGCTGATTTTCACGCCGTTGAGCCAATAGGTGGCCAGGCAATCGACGCCGTGGAAGCAAAGTTCAACGGAGCGGTCTTGAATCCCGTCGGGAGTGGGGAACTCGCGCTGATACCACCATTCGTAGAGTTCGTAAGGCTTCAGTTTGGTGATGTTTTCGCCGTAAAGCAGGTCCGCGGGCAGTTCGCCGGTGCGCGAGAGTTCGAGGGGGGCGTCGCCGGGCACGGTGGCGTTGATCGCTTTGAGGCCGGCTGCTCTAAGCTGACCGGGCTCGCTGATGGAATGCGTCCCCTGGGGAAAATAAAAGAGCTCCCATTTGCCATTGAGACTCACGCGCACCGCGCCCGGCGCGGTCGCGAGCGGCGGGGTTACGGCCATGCCTGGAATCCTGTTCACCAGGATTGCCGCGGTTCCCAGGCCGGATTGAGCGATGAACTGCCGCCTCGACAGAGTGATGCTGTGCTTGCGGGTCGCTTCGTTCACGGGGAGCTTCTCCTTTGTTGGGCAAAACAGGGTCGGGTCGAATAGCGAGCGCACAGGGAGAGGAAAATGCACGTCAGCCTGTGCGCGGCGGCCTCGCTCCAATACCGCGCCAGTATATCGCTCTACTGCGTGGCCCGGGAATTTGGCGGGCAGTACCTATCCTCCTGTACACTGGAGTGTTTATGGCCATGAAAAACAAACATTCAATTGGAATTCTGGGCGCGACCGGAATGGTCGGGCAACGCTATATCCAGCTTCTTGAGAACCATCCGTTGTTTGAGGTGGCCTGGCTGGCGGCCAGCGACCGCTCAAGCGGCAAGACTTACGGCGAGGCCGCCAAGTGGCGGTTGGATACGCCTTTGCCTGAGCGCATCGCCAAAATGACCGTGGCGCCCGCGGAGCCTGAGGGCGCGCCGAAGATCATTTTTGCCTCAGTGGATGCGGCGATTGCCCGTGAGATGGAGCCGCGGTTTGCCGATGCCGGATGCGCCGTGCTGTCGAATTCGAGCGCCTTCCGCATGGCTCCCAACGTGCCGCTGGTGATTCCCGAGGTGAACGCCGAGCACCTGCACCTGGTGGAGGAGCAGCCTTCGCGGAAGCATTCGGGCGGCTACATGGTCACCAATCCGAACTGCTCGACGATCGGCCTGGTGATGGCGCTCAAGCCGATTGAAGAGCGGTTTGGCATTGAGCAGATTTTTGTCTCGACCATGCAGGCGGTCAGCGGCGCGGGTTACCCGGGAGTGCCGTCGATGGACATTCTTGGCAACGTGGTGCCTTACATCGGCAGCGAAGAAGAGAAGATGGAAGCCGAGACGCTGAAGCTGCTGGGCAAGCTCGAGGGCCCTGGCGTGATTCCGCTTGCCGCGCGCATCACCGCCCACTGCAACCGGGTCGCGGTAGAGGATGGGCACACGGAGTGCGTTTCAATTAAGCTGGCCAAGCCGGCCACGCGCGAAGAGATTCTGGCGGCCTGGGCTGAGTTTCGCCCGCTTGCCGGGCGGGGATTGCCGACCGCTCCCGATCCGCCGGTATTTTTTGCATCGCAGCCTGACCGGCCGCAGCCGCGGCTTGACCGCAATCGGGGCAAAGGCATGGCGGTGACCGTGGGCCGTTTGCGCCCATGCGGATTGCTGGACTGGAAGTTTGTTGCCTTGTCGCACAACACGGTGCGCGGCGCTGCGGGGGCCACCATTCTTAACGCCGAACTGCTGGCCAGTTTGGGCAAGCTCTGAGCTTTTGGCACTCACGATTGTTCGGCAATCGCCGGTTCAACGGCCTGATAAAGCAGTTTGGCAAAGGACGATAGGAAGACTCGCATGAGCCTGGTGGTAATGAAGTTTGGCGGTACGTCGGTGGAGGATCCGGCAGCCATCGGCCGCACCGCGGCCATTGTGGCCGGACGCGTGACCCTGGGCAAACAACCGGTGGTTGTGGTCAGCGCCATGGCCAAGGTGACGGACCAGTTGCTGCGCGCTGCCGCCGCCGCCGCGCAAGGCGATCGCACCGGCGCGCTGGCCATCAGTTCGCGGCTGAGAGCGCGGCATCGCGATACCGCGGCCGCATTGGTGAAGAACTCGGCCGACGCGGCGGCGCTCATCAACTACATCGATCAGAAGTTCGACTCGCTCGATGAGGTGCTGCGCGGACTGTCGGCCATCCTCGAGCTGACCCCGCGCATCTCTGACCTGATCGTCAGCTATGGCGAACGGATCTCAAGCCGCATTGTGGCTGCGGCCTTTCGCGAGCAGGGCATTGACGCGGCGCACGTGGATGCGCGGGAGATCATCATCACCGATTCGCAGTTTCAAAAGGCTGTCCCACTGGACGCATTGATTGAAAAGCGCGCCGGGGAAAAGCTGCAACCGCTCATCGCAGAAGGCAAGGTTCCGGTGATGGGCGGCTTCATCGCCTCGAACGAAGCCGGCATCACCACCACGCTGGGCCGGGGCGGTTCGGACTTTACCGGCGCCCTCATCGGAGGCGCGCTCACCGCCGAAGCAATCGAGATATGGACCGACGTGGACGGCATCATGACCAGTGACCCGCGGGTGTGCCCGGACGCTCTGCGCGTGAAGGTGATCAGTTTTGAAGAAGCGGCCGAGCTGGCGTACTTCGGCGCCAAGGTGCTGCACCCGGCCACCATTCTGCCGGCGGTGAAGAAGAACATTCCCGTGCTGGTGCTCAACAGCCGCAACGCAAGTTGCGAAGGCACGCGCATCACTTCACTGGCGCCGCATTGCCGCAGCCCTTTCAAGTCGATCGCCGTCAAGAAGAAGCTGAGCATCATCGACGTGGTGGCCAGCCGCATGCTGATGACGCACGGCTACATGAAGTCGATCTTCGACATTTTCGACAGGCACCAGTGCCCGGTGGACATGGTGTCGACCAGCGAGGTTTCAGTGTCGCTGACGGTGGACTCGAACGACAAGCTGCCGGCGATTGCCGCAGACCTGGGCAAGCTGGCGGACGTGAAATACGAGGGCAAGAAGGCGCTGGTGTGCATGGTGGGCGAGGATATCCGCGGCCAGAGCGGCATGGCGGCGCAGGTGTTCAGCGCCATCAAACACATCAATGTGCGCATGATTTCGCAGGGCGCGAGCGAGATCAATATGTCCTTTATGATCGACGAAGACGATGCCGACGAAGCAGTGCGCTCATTGCACGCCGCCTTCTTTCAAGATCCCGATCCCACGATCTTCGATGTCGAGGCACGGAAAAGCTGAAGAGCAGCCTCTAGCCGCTAGCTTCTAGCCACTAGCTTTTTGCGCGGCGGTGATGCACACGAGATATCGCGCGCCGGGGCGGAAGGCGTGGGGTCCACAAGGGCTGATTGCGGAGAGTTCTTCAGCTAGCAGCTAGAAGCTTGAAATGAGGTCCATCATGCTGATTCTTGTTCTGGGCAAGGGAAAGACCGGAAGCCTTGTTGCCGAGGTGGCGCGCGAGCGCGGCCACAGCGTGCGCGCGCTGGACATCAACGAGAACGAGCATGCCTCAGCTCTCACCGCGCCGACGCTGGCCGGTGTGGACGTGGTCATTGACTTCACCGCGCCCGAGGCAGCCGCTGAAAACATGCGGGCGGTGCTGGCGCTGGGCAGCCGGATCGTGGTCGGGACCACCGGTTGGTACGCACATCTGGACGAGATGAAGGCGCTGGCCGCGAAGCGCAATGGCGGCCTGCTGTATGGGACCAACTTCTCGATGGGCGTGCAGACGTTTTTCCGGCTCACTGCGGAGTTGGCACGGCTGGAGGGCTACACCTTCTCGGTCGACGAGACCCACCACGTGACCAAGCTGGATGCCCCTTCGGGTACGGCCATTACCTTGCAGCAGATCATCCAGGCAGTGCGACCGGGAGAAAAAGTGGAGATCAATTCGCACCGCATTGCCGACGCCAAGGGCGAGCACATCGTCACCGCGTCCAGCGAGACCGATACGCTCGAAATTCGGCACGATGCCCACAGCCGGCGGGGATTTGCGTTGGGCGCGGTGCGCGGAGCCGAGTGGCTGGCGGGCAAGCAGGGCATTTGGGAGTTCCGGGAGATCTTCGGCCAGTTGTAAGGCCCTATCAATTCGGCTCCAGTCAGCTGAACCTATTCATAAGCTGTAACGCAGAACCAGGGTTGCCGCGCCGACCAGAGCAGAAGGGCCGCGTTATTCCTTTTCAATGCGGATAGCCGCGCCCCGGTTTTCCAGGATGGAAAACCCGGCAATCTGCTCCTGCCGCACCCCGCTCGTTATACACTTCTCTGTGATGGAAACCATAGGCTGTGGTACTGCAATCGTTACGCCTTTCCGGGCGGATGGCTCTTTGGACGAACCGGCGCTCCGGGCTCTGGTGAACTGGCAGATTGACTCCGGCATTGACTTTCTGGTGGCCTGCGGGTCAACCGGCGAGGCGTCCACGCTGGACGAAGATGAGTGGCTCGCGGCGGTCCGCATTGTTGTGGAAGCGGCAGCTGGGCGCGTGCCCGTGTGGGCCGGGTGCACGCACAACTCCACGCGGACGCTGGTGCGACTGGCCGGCCAGTTGCGGCGCATCCAGGGGCTGAGCGCTGTGCTCTCGGCCAATCCCTACTACAACAAGCCTTCGCAGGAGGGGCAGTTCCAGCACTTTCTGGCGCTGGCCAAGGCGGTCTACCCGTTGCCGGTGACCATCTACAACATTCCCGGCCGCACGGGAATCAATCTTGACCCGGAGACGGTGGCACGGCTGGCCGCGGCCGCTGACAACATTCAGGCCATCAAGGAGTCCAGCGGCAAGCTGCCGCAGATTGCCGAGCTGGTTCACTTGCTGCCGCGCGGCTTCAAGGTCTTCAGCGGCGACGACAACATGGCCCTGGCCTCTATCGGCGTGGGGGCGCAGGGGCTCATCAGCGTAGCCGCTAACGAGATTCCGGCCGAGATGAGCCGGATGATCCGCGCCGCCCTCAACAACAACTGGGCCGAGGCGCGCGAACTGGAACGCCGCTTTGCACGGCTGATTGACGCCAACTTCTGGGACTCAAATCCCTGTCCCGTGAAGACTGTGCTGAACCTGATGGGCCGCTGCACAGATCACGTGCGGTTGCCGTTGGTTCCACCCACGGTCGCCACACGCGCCAAGCTGGAACGGCTGGCCGGCGAACTGGGCCTGCTCAAGCACGTTCTCCCGGCGGCGGGCTTTCGTCCCGAGGTGTTTTGAAGGCGGGGAACAGAGAATTGGGTAGGGGACGCCTGCGGGGTTGAAGGCAGGAGAATCTGCATGAACAGACAAGGTATGAAGCTGCGTGCTGCAACAGCGGTTGCGGCCACTCTGTTGGCATTGCTGTTGAACGCCGCGACCGGGCTGGCTGCGTCAGGGCAGGCGCAGGCAGGCACTCTACCGCTTTCAGGGCTGGACAACTTTGCCGATCACGACGGTTACACATCGCTGCTTGACGGCAAGACGCTCGACGGGTGGGACGGGAAGCCCGGACTGTGGAAGGTAGAGGACGGCGCGATCGTGGCCGAGATTACGCCGGGCATGTTTCCGGAGAGGATGTTCCCCAACACCTTCCTGATCAAGCGCGGAGTGGAAGCAAGGGACTTCGATCTGAAGCTCGAGATCAAGATGGAGAAGGGTGGCGGCAGCGGCATCCAGTACCGCAGCAGCGTGGGCTTTCCACCGGGCAAGGCCGGCGACGGCAACGATCCGCGCTGGACCATGACCGGTCCCCAGGCCGATTTCTGGTATCCGGTCAACGCGGATGCCAGCCAGTGGAGCGGCCAGTTCTACTCGCAGAACACTTCGCGGGGAACTGTCGCCCGGCGCGGGCAGGTGGTCTTATCGCTCCCCGGCAGCAAGCCGCGGGTTGTGGGCTCCATTGGGGACTGTGACAAGCTCGGCGCCTTCGTGAAGACCGGCGATTGGAACCAGTACGAAGTGATCGCGCGCGGCGGCGTGATGGTGCACATCCTCAACGGGCAGTTGATGGCGGTGCTGATCGACGACGATCCGGCCTCGCCGCACAATGTTTCGGGGCTCTTTGGATTGCAGATTGAGGGCTCGCCCAGCAAGGTCTCGTTCCGCAATATCTGGCTGAAGAAGACTAACTAGCGCGGTGATGTCAGGCGCGGCGGCTGATTGAGACGCCTGCGGCCTAGCCTTGCTTGCATTTCTTCGCAATCAGGTGCGCCGCAATCAGGCCGGATTGATAGATGGTGGGCAGACCGCTACCCGGATGGGTTCCGCCGCCGACCAGGTAGCAGTTATCCAGCTCCTCAAAATTGTTATGCGGACGGAAGTAAAGCATCTGCGTCATGTTATGCGCCAGGTTGAAGGTGGCTCCATAGAAGACGCCTGAGTCCTCCCAGTCTGCCGGAGTAATCACGCGCTCCACCTCAATGTGCGGGCGGATATCGCCCAGCGGCGTGCGCGTGGCAATGGCGTCAAGCACTAACTCGCGGAAGCGGGGCGTCTCCCTGGCCCAGTCAATGCCGCTGGAGTTATTGGGGACAGGCACCAGGATATAGATGCCTGACTTACCGGCAGGGGCAACGCGGTCGTCGGTGATGCTGGAGTTCCTGATATAGAACGAGATGTCTTCTGACAGCTTCATGCCTCTGAAGATATCGTCGGTGTTCTGGTGATAGTCGCGGGCAAAGACGATGCTGTGGTGCGGCAGGTCAGGGAAGGTCTTGTCCATGCCCAGATAGAGCATGAAGGTAGAGCAGGAGTATTTCTTCTTCTTCAGCTTGGCGGGGGAGTACTTCTTCAATGTGTTTGGTGGCACCAGCGTCTGCATGGCGTGGGCAAAGTCCGCATTCACCACGGTCTCATCGGCGAGAACCGTGCGGCCATCGGCGAGAAGCACGCCCTTCACGCTGCCGCGTTCGATGACGAGTTGCTTGACTGGAGTATTGAGGTGGATCCTCGCCCCGTACTTTTCCGCGACCTTCGCCATGGCTGCCGAGATCTCTGAAAGGCCGCCCTGCACGTGGAAGATGCCGAATTCGTGCTCGATGTAAGGCAGGATCACGAAGAATCCCGGGCACTCCCACGGCGACATGCCGAGATATTTTGACTGGAAGGTGAAGGAGAGCCGCAGCCTCTCAGAGCGGAAGTAGTTGCCAAGATACTCATAGAGGGAGCTGCCAAAAGGGATATAGCGGATGGCGCGCAGGAAGGTCGGCTTGAAAAAGTCCGAGATGGAGGAGTAATCCTTCTCAAGGCACGCATAGATATGGCGGAAGCGTTCGCCTTCGCGATCGAAGAACTTATCAAGGCCCGCCTCTTCGCCGGGAAAGCAACGCGCAATCTCCTGCTTCATGCGTTCGCGATCGCCGGTCACATCCATGCTGAAGTCAGGAAACATCAGCCGGTACATAGGCTCGAGGCGCTTGAAGTCGAGGTAGTCCTCGCTCTTCTCGCCCGCTTCCTCAAAGACCTTGTCGAGCACGAACTTCATCATGAGGAAGGTGGGGCCGATGTCGAAGCGGAAGTCGCCGAGAGTGAGTTCGCCATTACGGCCGCCTATTACCGGCTCCTTCTCAAACACTTCGACGTCGAAGCCATTCTTGGCAAGGACCATGGCCGCTGTGAGCCCACCGGGCCCAGCGCCAATAATCACAATCTTCTTCTTGTCGACCTTTGTGAGTTCGTTCTTCATATTCCTTCCGTCTTCTTATCAAGCTATAAAACCGTTGAACTCCTGGATGAAGCGGCGCATATCCAGCAGAAGCACTGCATCCGGTTTTGCACGGATAACCATGCCATCCAGGTACATGAGGCTTTTGATGATATCAAACATGCCCTCGTCAAATTGCATGCCCGATACGACTCCAAGCCGGATGGTCTGCATCATCTTTTGGGTGAGGCTCACCTGACTCACGGACTTGCCCTGGAAATCGGCATAGAGCGCGAGGAACTTCCGCTCGAAGGCCGCGAACTTCTCCCCGTCGATCTGCTGGTCTGCCATGGCATTCAGGCAGCGTGCTGAAGCCGGATAATCGTACTGGCTCAACGCATCGAAGAAGTGAAAAAGATTCTTCCGCATGTGCTCGGAGACACGGCCAATGTAGCCGGTATCGAGAAGGGTGAAGTTGCCGTCTTTCAAGACGATGTTTCCGGGATGGATATCTCCGTGGAAGGTGCCAATGGCAAACATGAAAAATCCGTGGACATGGAATAGCTCAAGCAGTGACTCATACGACAGCCTTCCTGCGGTCAGCAGCTCGTCCAGCGTGGGCCCGTCCGCGTACTCGGAGACGAGAATATTTTCGCTTGAAAGCTTCTCATAGACCTTGCGGATGCGAAGGTGCGAAAGGTCGAAGCGGTCCTTGTTCGCCTCGTAGATTGCGTTCAACTCGGCGCTTCCCCGGGCCTCGTTTCTCAGGTCGAGTTCGCTGAGAGTCATCTTCTCAATCTCGTGCAGCAGGCTCACGGGGTTGGCTACGCCGCGAAGCCTGGGATAGAAGAGGACGGCGAACTTGAAGAGCCTTCGAACGCTGGTTACATCGCGCCGGAAGTTCGCAGAGTAGTTTCGCTTGACGATTTTAACGACCACTAGTTCGCCGGTTTTGAGCCGCGCGCGATGCACCTGCCCGATCGAAGCCGAGGCGAAGGGCAGTGCGTTGAACTCGGAGAAGTTCTCAAGATAGTCGTTGCCGGCATAGGAGCGGATAAGCTGGAGTGCGTCTTCCGGGGAAAGGCTTTCGTTATGGCTGTAGAGCTTCGCCAGCGTGCGGCAGCGCTCGTCGCCGAGGAAATCGGGGCGGAGCGCGTAGACCTGGCCGATTTTGACGGCCAGCAAACCGAGCCGCTGGATGAACGCGATGTCCGGTACGGGATCGCTGTAGATGGTGTTGAGCAGCCGGAACAAATTCAGTAAGTTCATGGTCTGTCTGGTGCGTTCACGGCTGGCGGACTGGATGGGGACATATCTCGCGTCTTTCTCGTGCTGCCCTGAGAGCAGCATCTTACTTCAGGCCAATCTACAAGGCCGTGTGCCTGGTTTTCCGGTCAAGAATGCACATGCTGGCCGGTCCGGTGCCCGGTAAGGCTTGTCGCCGCGCCTCTCTGGACCGTGTGGCATCGGTCCAGTTATGGGGAAATGAAGCACGCACTTCCATTATCTTCTTCTTTGGATGCGGACTGGCTCGAGGGGGTGCCGATCTCTGGCAATCGGATTTGACCCGGTGGAAACGCTGCCGGGGAGTTGGACGCGCCGAGTTGGCGATCGATGGGTGGATTTACAATTGCGAGGTCTGTGCGGCGCAACTTGTCAGCCTCCGCGGAGATTCATTGAGCGGGGATCGGCGAGCAGGGACCGACGCACCGCGAGATGGGTGGAGCATCAGAAGAGTGATTCGCCACGGAGATGCAACTGGCCGGCCAGCGGAGGATCGCAGATGGAATATGCGCACAGAGATCTTGCCCAATTGCTCCGATCGAGGTTGCTTCGATCGGTTCTATGGATTGGCGCGTTGGTGGCGATGAATATGGTGAATGATCCGCATGCGGGAGCACAGGAGCCGGCCGCAAAGACGCCCGCGCAGGATGCCCGCAACACCGAGATTCGCACGACCACGACGCACATGCCGCTGCCTGAGTTCACCAGTCTCGAAGCCTGGCAGCAGCGCCGCGCCTTCCTCCGCAATCAGATTCTTGTCTCTGCCGGGCTGTCACCGATGCCAGTGAAGACTCCTCTGCACGCGCAGGTCTTCGGCAAGATCGAGGCGCCGGACTACACCATCGAGAAAGTGCTGATCGAGACGCTGCCGGGGTTTTATCTTGGCGGCAATCTCTACCGTCCGCACGGTGGCCGGGCAAAGCATCCGGGCCTGCTGAACCCGCATGGGCATTGGGTCTATGGGCGGCTTGAGAATCAGCCGCTCTACTCAGGCCCCGCGCTCGGCATCAGCCTGGCTCGCCAGGGTTATGTTGTCTTTGCCTATGACATGGTGGGTTATACCGACACCATCCAGGTGCCGCATCGCTTCGGCAGCGCGGAGCAGCGGTTGTGGTCGTTTGGCCCGCTGGGGCTGCAATTCTGGAACTCGATTCGGGCGCTGGATTTTGTTGCTTCGCTCGGCGATGTGGACGCGAACCGGCTGGGCATTACCGGCGCATCGGGCGGCGCGACGCAGGCTTTTCTGCTGGCGGCGGTGGACGAACGCATCCGGTTTGCGGCGCCGGTGAACATGATCTCCGCCATTATGCAGGGCGGCGACCTGTGCGAGAACGCACCCGGATTGCGTATGAATACGAGCAACGTAGAGCTTGCCGCGCTGATTGCGCCCAGGCCCATGCTGGTGGTCTCCGCCACCGGCGACTGGACGCGCAACGTGCCACGCGAAGAGTTTCCCGCGATCAAGAGGATCTACGATCTTTACGGCAAAGGGGACCAGGTTGAGGTGGTGCAGATTGACGAGGTGCACAACTTCAACCAGCTTAGCCGGCAGGCGGTGTATCGCTTCTTCGCGAAGATCAATCCGGGACTGAGCGATGTCCGCGAACTCGCCGAGCACGACATCACCGTACCGCCATTGCAGGAGATGCTGGCGCTCTCCAATCGCACCCTGCCCGCAGGCGCAGTTGGTCTGGATGGCGTATTCGGCGAGTGGCGGAAGAGGGCGCAAGCGCAGAATGACGAGATGCAGGACGCGAAGTTTCTTCGCGAGCGGTTGCGGCAGACACTTGCAGTGGAGGTCCCCGAGAGCGTCGTTGCCTATCTTCGCGGGCAGTCGATTGTTCACACTCGCCCTTTACAGCGTGATCGCGTGCCGGGCATCTGGATCGAAGGCAACGGCAAGACGGCGATCGTCGTTGATGCGAAAGGCTCCGCGGCGGCGCTCGAATCTGCGGTGGTGAGCCGGCTGCGCAGTGAGGGACGGCCCATTTTGCTGCTCGATGTGTTTCAGACAGGCGCAGCCCGGGCGCAGCGGGACAGGGGCGGCCCGACGGGCGATGCGCTGAAGCTGATGCCCGATGCCGGAGTGGAAGACCGTGCCGATGCCGCAGCGGGGCGGCCGAAGTTTCTCACCTTCAACGTGAGCGACGACGCGGCGCGCGTGCAGGACATTGTTACAGCCATCGCTCATATGAGCAAAGGCGGCGGGGCCGTGGAGATCTATGCTAGCGGCGATGCAGCTTTGTGGGCTGAGTTCGCGGCTGCACTGTGGGCAGCGCCGGTCTCATTGCATCTTGAGGACGCGCCTTCGCTCACATCGGATACCGACTACCTTGCACACTTCAATGTGGCCGGGATTCTCAGGGCCGGCGGCATTGCGACCGCTCAAAGACTGCTGAACGGCAAGTGATTCAGGGCGCGGCGTGTGACTGCGTGTTTCAAAACAGGTCCGCAATCGGCGGAAACGTAAGCAGCAGGCTCAGGCCGAGCAGCGCAAGGGCAACTGCACTCACGCGCCCCAAAGCGACGGTGCGCTTTTTCCAGCGTTGATCCAGAACTGCCCAGGCTACAAGCCACACGAAAACGGCTACGGTGGTTACGCCGGACAGTGGCCCTGTCGGCCTGTAGAAGATGAGCAGGCTCTTGGCGGACGGCGAGGTGTCTCCGGCGATGGCAAGCAGGGCCAGGGCGAAGCACCCAATGCCGGCCGCGAGAAGGGCGGCCGCTCCCGAGCCGTTCGGCAGGATTGCATGCGAGTCAGTGATTCCCGGATTCGTTTGAATCATTGGGATTCTCCCTGGGACAGGCGGATCAGCGAGCCGCCCTCAACAGGCGCGTGTTTATCGAGCATGGCGCCGAAGAATCCGGCGATGCCAGCGGCGAAGAATGCAGCCAGAACAAAGCTGACGACTGCGGCGCGAAGCTGGGGATGGTTTTTCAACTGGCGGCCGTAGCGGATCTGAATGGCGGCTGCCATGGTGGTGGCAATGGGCGCGAGCCAACCCACATGCTCTTTCCACTCCATGCCGATTGAGTGCCAGGCTGCCGTGGCCGCGTTCGATTTCAGCAGCAATTGCGGAAATGCGGCCAGGCTGGCGGTTCCCAGCGGAGCGACGGCGCGATACCAGGGATAGATGATGTAGGTCCCGGTGAGCACCGTGGCCCACGCGAGCGCAGCCATGGCGACCAGGTAGACTGTAAGAAAAATATCGTCGCCGCGTGAGATGGGGGCATGGGCATCGCGACGGTAATGGCGGGTTAACTCGACCAGCGCGCCGGAGCACGCCAGCAGATAAAGCGCGCCAAAGCCCATTCCGTGGATCAACGTCCAGAGACCGCGTGCCGTGAATTCCATTCTTTTCTCCGATCGTTGCGCGTGCCGGCGAATCAGAAGCTGTTGCTGGAAATCTGGCCGGGGAAGAAAGCGCCTTGTGCTTCCGGCTTTTTGTCGTCTTTGCCCCACGTCCAGTAGAGGCCAAGGTACGCATAGTTTTCTGTTTGGCCGGTGATGGAGTGGCCATAGGCAAAGAGCAGTTGATGATCTGGATTCTTGAAGTGGTAATAGCCGCCGGCGTCGATCATGGTGGAAGCTTGTGTCTGCGCGGCGGCAAAGCCTTCAGCGCCGTGATAGAAAAGCTCGGTTCCCAACTCCAGCTTCTTGCTGAGGGTGCGTTTCACAAGCCACGCGGTATAGGGGAAGTTGCGGTAGTCCTTTTGCGGGACAACCTGGTAGCCGGTGCCGCCGTCCAGGGTCCAGGGGCCGATGTTCTTTTGCAGCCAGAGGGGCAGTTTGTACCAGACCTTTCCCACACCCAGGCCATGGGTGGAACTGCCTGTGGGCATCTCGAACATGGTGAAGCTGCCAATTTGGGGAACGTGCGGCGACTCTTTGATGAAGGCAATCTTTGCGCCCAGTTCCATGTCGGCGAGGCCAAAGGCGCTGGGGCCTGTGCCTCCGGGCAGATAGACGGGATTGTTGGTGGGCGCAATCTCGCCCCAGGGCAGGATGGCATGAAGCTGCACCCTGGGAACTACGCCCCAGTTGAACTCGAAGGCCGGGCCAACGGAGTCGATCTCAGCGGGGGTGCCGTCTACGCCGCCGAAGATGTAGAACTCGTAATGGCCGTAGTCCACCGGGACCGGATCGTCGGTCTGGAACGGCGGCCCTTGCGCCCACAGGCGGGGCGCGCAGACCAGCAGCAACAGGAACAGCATCGGTCCTGGGCAACAGCGCAGGAACTTCATCCAACCTCCTTGACTGGGGCAGGAGAGGCCGCGGTCAATCGCCTTGCTTTGCAGCCTGTGGTGAAAGTCCGGATTGCCGATAAGACATCCCTCAGGGGCTAAAGCCCATCGCATATTCTCTGCTATTTGCGGCACGTCTAAAGCCGTGCCCTTTCAAAACTGCGACTTGATCAGAGGTTCTCTGGGCGAATTTCAAATTCGCCGGGGTGGGATGCGGCACTAGGCCATCGCCTGGGTTGCTTTGGCGAGCAGGATAATGGCGACAATCAGTGTGGCTACGCCGGCTAACTGGATGGTGAGAGGCCTGCGGCCGCTCTGCTTCCACTCGCCGGTGGCGATGCCTACGAAACTGGCGGCGACCACGATGAGCGACATATAGAGGGGCCAACCGAGGGAGGAGCCGAGAGCGCCCAGGCGAGGGACTGCTGCGCCATAAAGCAGCACGCTGCCAAACCAGAACGCGCCCATGACAAAGGCTAGGAACCAATAGTTGATGCCCACGCTCACGAACTTGCCGGCCGTTGAGTTTTTCCGCAAGAGATAGATGCAATAGAACAGGTTGGGAATGGCGCCTGCCATGAGAAGCGGCATCCAGACGGCGTTTGCGGCATTCGCGGGGTTTGCGCCGTGCTGCGTGGCAAGAGCCAGCAGAGGCGTTCCGAAGGCGATGCCGAAGTTCTGGAACGAAGCCAGGGCTCCGCAGAGGATGGCGAGGATGAGGCCGGGGGTTGCGTTCTTGCGCGGCTGGTTGCCGGCCGCCGGCTTGGCTTTGTCGCGGAGGCTGCCGGCAACCGCGCAGATGGCCACGCCGACCAGCAAGAGGGCGATGCCGAGGAGCATGAGGTGGCCGGCGGGGGTGTGGAGTTTTTCAGCATGCAGCAGCAGCATGGGGATGAGAGCGCCCATGGCCGCCGAGGTGCCGAGGACGAGCGAGAAGGTGAGGGCGATTCCGATGGCATCGACGGCGATGCCGAAGAAGACCTGGGCGAGACCCCAGCCTGCGCCGAAGACCACCACATGCCATAGGAGCGTGAATCCGGCTGCGCCATAGACCTGAGCCAGTTGAGGCAAGGTGGAGAACGCAGCCAATGCCGGCAAGAGGACCAGGGCGACGAAGGAGAAGACCAGCCAGGTGTTTTCCCAGGCCCACCGCTTTGTGTACTTCATGGGCAGGGCAAAGCTGGCGTTCATCAAGCCCGCGGCCACCAAAAGCAGAAGTCCGAATCCGGCACTATTCATTTTTTCGCGTTCCTCACTTTCAAGACTGCGCCTGAGTTGCCCCATGTCGGCGACCGGGGGCTGGCCGTGGCAGATGGCGCCGCACTTATGCGGAGTTGCGCGACGGAAAGCCGCTGAGCGAACCAGATGCGTGGTCAGCGCGATTCTACCTTTTTTAGAACAGGGATGGATACGTGAGCAGAGGGATGGAGAGGTGGAAGGGGAGGAATGGGCCAGCCTCCTTGTTTCATCCCATAAAACAATACCCCACTTTTACGCAGATTTTCGGCGCCGAATTGAGTCTGAGAGCATTTCGCGTTGCCCCTCTCGAATTGCGGCCCGGAGGGCAGTTGTGAGGATACGCGAGGGCATGTTAGGCTGTATCGCGTCATGAAACGTACTCCTTCTACGACCTTGAAAACTTCCGATGCCGCGCCCCGCACGTATACGGTGAGAGCGGTGATGCGCGCCGCGTCGATTCTTAAAGCCTTCACGTCGATGACGGAGATTCTGGAACTGCGGACGATTACCAAGCGCACGCAGCAGACCAAGGCGACCGCGTTTCGGCTTTCAGAGACCCTGGTTGAAGCCGGACTGATGGAGCGGGTGGGGCACCAGGGCTATCGCCTGCGGGTGAACCTTGCGCCGGGGCGGCGATGGCGGATTGGTTACGCGGCGCAAAGCAGCGTGGTGGCGTTCACGGCCACGGTGACTGACAGCCTGGTGGCCGCGGCGAGCGAGGCGAATATCGACCTGGTTGTGCTGAACAACAAGTTCAGCCCGACGGTGGCGCTGCGCAACGCCGACAGCTTTGTGGAGCAGAAGGTGGACCTGGTGATCGACTCGCAGATCGACTCCACGGTTGCCGCGCAGATTGCGGCGAAGTTCTCCGATGCGCATATACCGTTTATCGCGGTGGATATTCCTCACCCCGGCGCGTTCTATTTCGGCGCTGACAACTACAAAGCAGGGCGGCTGGCAGGGCGCTACCTGGGCAAGTGGACCGCGAAGCACTGGAACGGAGAGGCAAGCGAGATCTACCTGGTGGGCACGGACGTGGCAGGCCCCTATCTGAATGCGCGTTTGAATGGCATGTATGACGGCATGACGGAAGTTCTCCCGGAACTGAGAAATGTGCGCTGCTGTCATCTTGAAACCAGGGGCCAGTTTGAACGAACGCTGGATACGGTAAGGAAGCACATCAGGATGCGCAAGCTGCACAAAGTGCTGATCGGGGCGATCAACGACCTGTCGGCTTTGGCGGCGCTGCAAGCGTTTCGCGACTTTGGCGCCGAGGAAGAATGCGCGGTGGCCGGGCAGGATGGGTGCCTGGAGGCGCGGGAAGAGATGCGCAAACCGTCAAGCAGGCTGGTGTGCAGCGTGGCCTATTACCCGGAGCGGTATGGCAAGGGGCTGATCCAGTTTGCGAGCGACATCCTGGGCAACAAGCAAGTTCCGCCGGCGGTACTAACGCGGCACGAGATTGTTACGCCGCAGAACGTGGACAAGATTTATCCGAACGATGGGTGGATGTCGATGGCGGGCCGGTCGAACGGGCAGGGAGTCGCGGCGCCGTTGAATTGATCACCGCGCGGCGCAACGGGGCCGCTGTACAATTTTCTGCTGAGCGCCTGGCCGGCTGCCGGCGCGCATGAACGATGAAGGAGTAGAACCATGAAGACCCTTGCACGTTTTTCACTGTTGCTTCTTTTGCCTTGTTCTCTCGCTTTGGGCCAGGGCTCCGCGCCTGCCGGCTACAGGGCATTGCATGTGGACGCTGGAAAAGTTGTGGGCGAGATTCACGATTTTCAGGGCTTGAACGGCCAGCCAACACCTGTGATGGCGGGCTTGCCGAACCTGGTGCGGCAGTATAAGGAACTGCGCACGAGCCTGGTGCGCACCCACGACATGATGGGGCCAACGGACATCGACGCGAGATTCGATTACAACAACATCTGGCAGGAATGGTTGATTCCCAATGACGCAGCGCGCAAAGGCACGGTGGAAGCGGGCAACAAGCATGTGATCTTCCCTGACATGAAAGCCGATCCGGAGAAGGCAGAGAGCTATAACTTTGCCGCGACCGACGAGGTGATGGCGGCGATTCACGAGAGCGGGGCCAAGGTGTATTACCGCATTGGCCGCAGCTGGGGAGCGAAGGCCGAGCCGCCGGCCGACTTTGACAAGTTTGCCAGCGCGGTGAAGCACGTAGCGATGCACTACAACCAGGGATGGGCGCACGGGTTCCACTACGGCATCAAGTATTGGGAGTTCTGGAATGAGCCGGGGGAGATTTTCTGGACGGGAACGCCGGAGCAGTTCTATCAGTTGTATGAGAAGACGGCGCGGGCGCTGAAGTCGGTTGATCCTGAGTTGAAGGTGGGCGGGCCGGCGATTGCCGACCCTGCGCATGTTTCGCCTTATCGCGAAGGGCTTCTGGATTACTGTACCGCGCACAAGGTACCGTTTGATTTTTACTCGTGGCATACCTATGCGGACGGCTCGGCCGATCCGTATGACGGCGTGCGGCTGGCGCAGAATTTTCGCAAGCTGCTGGATGCACGCGGCTATCAGCATGCGGAGAGTGTTCTTTCAGAATGGAATTTGACGCCGGACTTTACCGAGGGCGAGAAGGCTGAGTTGCAAGGCGAACACAATGCCGCGTTTATTGGCGCGGCACTCACCTATTACCAGGACGCGCCGCTGGACCGGGCGATCTTCTATCGCGGCGATGCAACCTGGATGGGGCTGTTCGATTTGAAGGGGCAGTATTTCAAGATCGCATACACCTTCAAGGCGATGGGCGAGATGTTGGACACGCCCACGCGGATTGCTGTGGAAGGCGCGGACACGCAGGGCTTTGCGGCGCTGGCGGGGCGGTCGAGCGATGGCAAGACCGTGCAGGTGCTGCTGAGCAACTATGAGATTCCGGCAGGCTACAAAGGCAAAGAGATGACTTTGACGCCCGCGCTGACAGAGATGTTCAAGAAGGCCCAGGCGGAGGAGGCGAAGAAGCCAAAGACCGACAAACCGGCGCCTGTGGACGAACTGCCGCAGCGGACTGGCATTGTGTATCAGAACAATTCAGGCTACTACCTGACCGTTGACAATCTGCCGTGGGGCAAGGCCGCGTTTACCGTCAAGCGCTACCGGCTGAGCAAGACCGAGAATCTTGAGATGGTGGAAGAGACAACCGGTAGCGGCGGAAGCCTGAAGATGGCCAAGGCCTTTGCTCCCGATACGGTAGAGTTGATTGTGTTGAAGCGCAAATAGCAGCAGCCGGAGTTGGCTCAACCAACAAGACGACTTGCCCGTTCGGCCCGGAATTCCCCTGTGGATTTTGGGCCGCTCGGCGTTCAGGGTTCCGCTTCCCCCTGCGCTGTACAATTTGCACATGCGTTCTTTCGGCGGCGACGCAACTAAAGCCGCGTGGGCACATCTAACAGGCATGGGGGCACTATGACCACTTCCCGAGAAAAGACCGAGTCACGCAAGCTGCCCATGATGCCCATCCGGGACATGGTGATTTTTCCCTACATGATGACGCCGTTTGTGGTGGGGCGCGAGTCGAGCGTTCGCGCGCTTGAAGAAGCGCTGAGCGGCGACCGCAAGATTTTTCTGGCTACGCAGCACGATGCCTCGATCGACGAGCCAAAGGCGAAGGACATCTACCAGGTGGGCGCGATTTGCAATATTGTGCAAAGCGTGAAGATGCCGGACGGCAACATCAAGGTCCTGGTGGAAGGCGTGGAGCGCGCCAAGTCAATTGACGTGAACGACCGCGACGGATTTTTTGTGGCCACGGTGCGCACGGGCAAATCGCAGTTTGAAATGACGCCGGCAGTGGAACAGTTAATGCAGCGCGTGACCAGCCTCTTTGAGCAGTATGTGAAGCTGCAACAATCGTTGAACTACGAAACGATTATCGCCACGGTACGCATGGACGAGCCGGCCAAGCTGAGCGACACCATCGCCGCGAATCTGCAACTGGGAATTGAAGAGAAGCAGGAGTTGCTGGCCATCTTCGATCCGGCGGCACGGCTGGCGCGGATTGCCGACGTGCTGGACATCGAGATTGAAAAGCTCGACCTGGACCGCAACATCCAGTCGCGCGTGAAGCGGCAGATGGAGCGGGCGCAAAAAGAGTATTACCTGAACGAGAAGATCAAGGCCATTCAGAAAGAGCTGGGCCGCGGCGAGAAGAGCGAGTTCGACGAACTGCGCAAGAAGATTGAAACCGCGGGGATGCCGAAGGAAGTGCTGGACAAGGCGATCACCGAACTCAAGAAACTCGAGGCCATGCCGCCGATGTCGGCCGAGTCGACCGTGAGCCGCAACTATATTGACTGGCTGCTGGCCGTGCCGTGGAAGAAGAAGTCGAAGGAGACGCGGTCAATCGATTATGCCGAGAAAGTTTTGAACGCCGACCACTACGGGTTGGAAAAGATCAAGGAGCGCATTCTTGAGTTTTTGGCCGTGCGGCAGTTGGTGAAGAATCCCAAGGGATCGATTCTTTGTTTTGCGGGGCCTCCGGGCGTGGGCAAGACTTCACTGGGCATGTCGATTGCGAAAGCGACGGGGCGGAAGTTTGTGCGGCTCTCACTGGGCGGCGTGCGCGACGAAGCCGAGATTCGCGGACATCGGCGCACGTATATTGGCGCGATGCCGGGGCAGATCATCCAGCACATGAAGCGCGCGGGGACGAAGAACCCGGTGTTCCTGCTGGACGAAGTGGACAAGATGGCGTCGGACTTCAGGGGCGACCCAGCCTCTGCGCTGCTTGAGGTTCTTGACCCGGAGCAGAACACCACATTCCAGGACCACTATCTGGATGTGGACTACGATCTTTCGCAGGTTCTGTTTGTGGCCACGGCCAACGTGATGCATACGATTCCGGCGGCGCTGCAAGACCGCATGGAAGTGTTGCGGCTGCAAGGCTACACCGAGCAGGAGAAGCTTGAGATCGCCAAGCAGTATCTGGTGAAGAAGCAGCGCGAGCAGACGGGATTGAGCGAGAAGAACATCATCTTCAAGGACGATGCGATTCTGGAGATCATCCGCTACTACACGCGCGAAGCCGGCGTGCGCAACCTGGAGCGCGAGATTGGCAACGTGTGCCGCAAGGTAGCGCGCAAGGTGGTAAAGAGCGGCGCCAAGCACAAGGAAGAGCTGACCGCAGAAAACATTCACGAGTTTCTGGGCGTGGCGCGGTACCGCGACTCCGAAGTGCACGAGAAGAGCGAAGTGGGTCTGGTTACCGGCCTCGCTTGGACCGAAGTGGGCGGCAGCATTTTGACGACGGAAGTGCAGGTGCTGGACGGCAAGGGCAAGCTCACCATCACCGGGCAGTTGGGCGACGTGATGCAGGAGTCGGCTCAGGCGGCGCTGAGCTACATTCGCGGCAAGGCGCAGGCGCTGGGGTTGAGCCGCGAGTTTTATCGCAACGTGGATCTTCATCTGCATGTGCCAGAGGGCGCGATTCCCAAGGACGGGCCGTCGGCGGGCATCACGATGGCGACGGCGCTGGCGAGCGCGCTGGCCAAGATTCCTGTGCGGCGCGACATCGCCATGACCGGCGAGATCACGCTGCGCGGCAAGGTGCTGGCGATCGGCGGATTGAAGGAGAAGCTGCTGGCGGCGCTAAGGGCAGGCATCTTTGAGGTCATCTTGCCGCGCGCCAACGAGAAGGATATTGCCGAGTTGCCGGACAACATCAAGAAGTCAATGAAGATGCACTTTGTGGATCAGATGGACGAGGTTCTCGCGTTGGCCCTGGAAAGCCCGCTGCCGGGAATCGCGGTTGGCGAGAGCGAAGTGCTGGCTGCCGTACCGCAGGCGGAGATAGCGAGCGGACAAGTGGCGCCGCAGTAAGCACCGCAAGATAACTTGACTCACACCGATGGGAGCGGCTTGTGCAGCGCTCCCATCAGGTTTTTGCCCAACGCCACGGAGGCGCTGATGGCTCCGCCGTAGAGCGCGCCGACTACGCCGAGACTGGATACATCCTGACCGGTGAGGTAGAGGTTGGGGATGGGCGTGCGCGCGCCGAGTGAGCGCAACCGATAGCGCGCGGGCGTGGCAGCAATGCCGTAGATTTCACCCTGCCGATAGTTCATGAAATGCTGCGTGGTGACGGGGGTTGATAGCTCCACATGAGCAATGTGGCCGGCAACTTGCGGAACCTGGCGGATGAGCTCTTCTTGCAGGCGCGCGGCGAAGGTCTGCTTGAGCGCTTCGTATTCGACGCCGCGATTTCGCCAGCGGGAGCCGGACCAGCGCGCAAAGGCGTCATAGCCGATGGGGGCAATGATGTCGATGGTGCTGTGGCCGGGATGGCGGCGCGCGAAGTCTGGATCTTTTGCGGATGGGAATGAGATGTAGACGGCGGGAAAAGGCGATTCGGGATCGGCGGCGAAGCGATGCATATTTTCATCGTGATCAAGGCCGGGGTAGATCCAGAGATTGGTTCCGTTGAGGCCGAGCGCCTGGTCGGTTGCATCGAGGCCGACGTAGAGGCTGAGATGCGCTGAGGAAGTTGGAAGCTTGCGCAGATCCGCGCGCAACGGCTCGATGGCGGGAAGCTCTTGCGGGAGCAGGCGGTTGAAGGTATTGGCCGCGCCGGCATCGCTTAGGACCAGTGCGGAGCGGAAATCGCGGCCATCGGCCATGCGGACGCCTGCGGCCTGGTTGGCCTCGAGCAGAATTGCGTCTACCTCTGCGCCGGTGACGACGAGGCCACCATTGCGCTGGATGAGCGGCAGAGTGGCAGCAGCGATGGTGGAGGCGCCACCGACCGGATAGCTGGCGCCGGCGAAGTAATGGCCGGCGATGGTGGCGTGGATGGCAAAGCTGCTGGCGGCGGGGGGCAGGCCGTAGTCGCCCCATTGCGCGGTGAGTAGGCCGATGAGTTCGCGGTTGGCGGTGATGCCGGTGAGCACGTCGAGGGTGGTTTGGCGGGCCCAGCGCATGAAGGGCGCGCGCATCAGGCCGCCGAGAACGGCCGCGGCGGGCGCAGGGATGGCCTTCTCAGCATAGTAGAGACCGCTCATGCGGTTGGCGGACTGAACAGCGTGGATGTAACGATCGATGGCGCGCGCTTCGCTAGGGAAATAGCTCTTCATCTGCTCGCGGAAGCGCTCGACACCGGAGACAAAGTCGAAGGTTCGGTCGCCGACGCGGACGCGGTCATACACGTCGGGCATGGCCGCCCACTTCACTGCGCCACCGGTGAGATGATCGAAGGCGCGGCGGATTGGGGAACGCTCGTCCTGCACCTGGCCAATGTAATGCAGGCCCACATCCCAGTCGAAGCCGGGACGATGGAAGGAGTGGGTGAAGCCGCCGGCGACGTAGTGGCGCTCCAGCACCAGGACTCTCTTCCCTCCGTGAACACTGAGCAGCGCCGCAGCGGTGAGGCCGCCGATGCCCGAGCCGATGACGACAGCGTCCCATTTTTCGTCGAGTGCGGCCTGATTGTAGCTGATGGTTTTTGCTTCTGCGGTCATGGCATTCCTCCGGTCTTCACTTCCCTGCCTGCATTGCTGGATTTGCCGGGCGGCAGGATTGAGCGCTTATGTTGACGCTGACAACATCAGACTAGACAAATAATGTTGCGCTTGTCAACATGCGGTTGTTAAAATCTTTCATGCCTCGGACGAAGCCATACCACCACGAGAATCTACGCGAGACACTGCTGGAGGCCGCGGTGGCGCTGGTGGGCGAGGTGGGTCCGCGCGCCTTCACCTTGCGCGAGGTGGCGCGCCGGGCGGGTGTCTCGCACAATGCGCCTTATCGTCATTTCGCATCGAAGGACGAGTTGCTTCTGGCCGTGGCCAGCGAGGGCTTTGAACGGCTGGCGGCGACGATGCACCGGTCCCTCGCCAAGGGCCAAACGGCTACGGAGCGGCTGCACCTGTGCGGCTGCGGCTATGTGGAGTTCGCGCTGCGCTGGCCGCATCATTTTCTGGTGATGTTCGATCTGCCCAAGGAAGTGCACAAAGCCTGCGCGCACGAGCCGGTGGGGATGAACGCTTTCGGGGTGCTGCTGAGCTCGATTCAGGCGGCGCAGGGGGCCGGCGAGTTGCCCGCGGGCGATCCAATGCCGCAGGCGCTGACCGCGTGGTCGCTGGTGCATGGCATTGCCAAGCTGGGGGTGAGCGGCAACCTGCCGATGGGCCGCGCCGAGACGCTTGAATTCACGCAGAAGGCCGCCGAGGTGCTGAGCCGGGGAATGCGCGGGGCGGGCCCGCCCACCGAACAGGGCGCCGGTCCTGTATTCTGAAGGCCGGCAGGCGCGGATAGCCGCGCTACGGGTTGCCCCCTTTCTGACCCGCTCACATCCGGCCAAAGGCTCCTATGCGCTATACGACACAGTTTTTGCTTTCAGCGATGGACGCGGCGCAGTTTCCTGCGCCGGAGTTGCCGGAGATTGCCTTTCTGGGGCGCTCAAACGTGGGCAAATCGAGCCTGCTGAATGCGCTGGTGGGCGAGAAGGCGGCCAAGGTTTCGCAGACGCCGGGACGCACGCGGGCGATCAATTTTTTTGCTTTGCTGGACCCGGGACAGAGGCGGAAGCTCATGTTTGCCGATTTGCCGGGCTACGGCTACGCCAAGATTTCGAAGTCGATTTCAGCCGGATGGCCGGCCTTTATTGAGCCCTACCTTGCGATTCGCTCCACGCTGAAGTTGTGCGTGTGCCTTGTGGATTCAAACGTGCCTGCACAGGAGAGCGACCGGCAGTTGATTGACTGGCTGCGCGCCGCAGGACGGGAGTTTGCCGTGGTGGCGACCAAGATTGACCGTCTGAGCGGGAACGAGCGCACGCGCAACCTGAAGACGCTGAAGGAAGGGCTGGAGCTGGATGAGGTTTTGCCGGTTTCAGCCAAGACGGGCTACGGGGTGAACGCGCTTTGGGCGCGGATTGAGGCGGCTGGAGCGCAGCCTAGCTAACGAGTCCTATTCGGCTCCCTCTGCGCCTTTCGGCGAGAACCAGTCCGTTTGGGATTGGTCGCCACTGAATGTTTGGATCTCCACCGGGAGGCCGATCAGCCCCCGCGCTAGCTGTTCCCTTACCTGCTCGATGAATCGCGAGGCGCATTCGCGATTGCAACGCAGGAGCCGTAGATTCTGCGCCGAGCGGGCCAGGTAGCGAGGCGCCAGACGCAGCCAGCGGAGGGCTGAACCCGCGGCAGGGTCGAGGCACTCGCGCGCGATGACATCCAGTTTTGGCAGCCAGAGCGCCGGCTCGGCGGCCACCCGCCAGGCAAGAAGAACCTGGGATTCGGGTAGTAGAACAGGAACAACCTGGAGCGCGCCCTGGCGCATGAACACGGAGTGCGCAGCGGCATCCGATAGGTTGGACGGCAGCAGGTCAGGCAGGACGCCGATCTCTGCCATCTCGCGCTCCAGTTGCTCAGCGGGCTGGGCGACACAGACGGCCACGGTCTCGCGTTTGCGCACCTGATTCTTGAGAATGCGGAGCGCTTCGTCGAGCGTGGTTACGAGGAAGTCGACCATGCCCTCGCGGATGGCTTGCCGCTGCATGGCTTTGTCAGCGCAGGCAGCCAGGGATGCCGCGCCGGCGATGTTGGCCGCAATGACCAGGGCGGAGTTGGCGGCGTCGAGGTTGCCGGCATAAAGCAGTTTGCCGCCCAGGTCTGGATTGGGCCCCGTAGTGGGGATCAGACCGGTGTAGAACCGATCGATGGCGGCAATTCTGGAAAGGTCAGGCTCCATGGAAACCATCGGGCAGGTTGGGGGAAGCCGCGAAAGAATGGGGATTCCAGCGAATTGCCAACAAATGCAGGGAAGGGTCTGGGGCGCCCGCCTGCCGAGAATGGAAGCCGGACGCCCGCAGTGAGATGGCGAAGCAACGCGTTAGAGCTTGTTGTGGCTGCCGTCGCAGAGGACAGGGTTGGCGCTGTGCTTGCAGCCGCAGAAATAGACGGTCTTGGTTTCAGTGGCTTCAAATTTCACGGGGCGCAGGTCGCCGTTTTTGTGGCTGCCATCGCAAAAGGGCTGGTTGGCGCTGAGGCCGCAGGAACACCAAAAGTAGCTCTTGCCGGCTTCAACTTCGACTGGGTAGGGAGCCTTTTGGGCAATTACAGGTTCAGACATAGCATTCTCTCCGAGAAAGGGTTGTGGTGATTATCGTTGAAAGAGGGGGCAGGTGCATGCTGCGCAGGCCGGGTTCACCAGGTAGAGTAAGCCTGGCCGTCGGAGCCGGTGTCCTGGGAGCCGGAGTGGATGTCGGCGATGCCGGGGTCGGACTGATCGACAGAGCTGAGCGCATCGCTGGTGTCGGTAACCCAGGTGTCTTTGCTGTGGGTCATCGGATCTTCCGGGATGGATTTCAGGTAGCCGTCCTGAATGAGGTCGTCGAGCGAGCCAGGAGCTTTCTGCTTGTCGGCGGTGTAGGAATCGATGGCGGTACGCAGGACGTGCAAATCTTCCTTGAGCACGGCTTCGCGGGCCTGCTTGAGGGCGCCCACAAAACTGGGGATAGCCAGCGTGGCCAGCACGCCGATGATGGCCATGACGATCATCAGCTCAACCAGCGTGAACCCTGCGTCTTGTTTGCGCGTGCAACTCAATGTTCCCGTCCCTCAGGCGGAGCTAGCGGCGCTAGCCTCGCTTTGCTCGTGTTGGCCGCGCTGCGCGCGTTTTTGTGGGGCTAGAGCAGAATCACGATTCCTGTGCCCTGAAAAACTGTGTGCAGGGTGTTGATTTCTCAAGGAAATCAACACTTTGCTGTCGTGGCATTGGGTACACCTATCGTGGTTCTGCTGTAACTCCGCCGCATTTTGCTAACTCCGCTCTCTCAACGAACGCCGCTAGCTCCGCTTTCACCCTACCACTCCGAGTATTTCGTGCCGTCCATGGCCGTTCCTGTGGACTTTGAATACACATCAAAGACGCTGCCGCCGCTAAAGGAATCCGACTTCGGATCGTCCTCCATGGAACGCATTCCCCATTCTGCCTTGCCGGTCATGGGATCGACCGGGATGCGGCGCAGGAATCTGACCTTCTTGGTTTGGACTTCGACGCCAGTGACCAGCGTCTCCAGGTCGGGTGGATAGTTCTGGCTGTCGACTTTGGTTTGGAAGGCGCCGCGATCGGCGGCGTCTTTGTAGTGATCGATGGCGTCGCGCATCTCCCAGAGGTCGCGGCGGAGTTCGCGTTCCTTTTCCCGCTTGATCTTGAACCGCGCGATGGGCACCGCAGCCGAAGCGAGGATGGCCAGAATGGTTACGGTCACGATGAGCTCAACCAGCGTGAGTCCGCGCTCGTGCCTGCGGCGCATCCGGATTGGTTTGCTCTGGCTCATCGGCACAAGCCTCTACTGGACCACGATGCTGGCCTGCGACCCCTGGGCCGGCACCTGAATCTGGGAGCTGTTCAAGGCTCCGGGATGAGTGATAAGCAAGTTGCTCTGGCCCGCGGCCTTGGCCTGGAAACTGAGGACGCAGACCACGCCCGCGCCGCTGACACCTTTGGCGCCGGGCGGGCGCGAGGCATTGAGGGTAATCAGGCCCGGGCCGTCGTCGCGGTGAACCAGCGCCACAGCCTGACCGTCGCGGCTGAGCAGGTCTCCCGCCTCAACGCTGACCAGGGAGAGGTGGGCGGGGTCGTATTGGATCTGCACGGGTACGGCGGCAATATCGACGCCGCCGTTGAGCAGGAGCGGCACCTTGAATGTGGAGGCAGCCGCCACAGGCCCAGCGGGCGCGGTGAACTCGAGGGATACCCGGCCGGGGTCAGTTCTGGCCTGCGGCGGGAGAGGCGGCTGAACGTTTGCCGCTGCCGCATCGCTGCCGGTTTCAGCGGCCTTGCGCAACTGCGCCAGGGCTGCCGGCGCTGCGACCTGGGCGGTTTGTCCGGGCACCGTGCCAATGCTGGACTGTGGTGCGATGACCGAGCGTACTGGAGGAGCTGCCGGGGGCACTCCCGGGAGCGAGTTTGGCCCTT
>Ga0302320_10005322_pt1 | contig 28955 bp, 27 predicted proteins | sample Bog_T0_3_FD_202130 | JGI IMG/M metagenome (GOLD analysis project Ga0302320, IMG submission 202130) | Peat permafrost microbial communities from Stordalen Mire near Abisko, Sweden - Bog_T0_3 | ecosystem: Environmental > Terrestrial > Soil > Wetlands > Peat | place: Sweden: Abisko, Stordalen Mire...
ATCAGCGCCGGATTCAGGCCGAACAATTCACCGCCATTCTCGACGGTGCGCGTGACCAGAAAGAAAACCACCCCGAGCAGCACGCCGACCACCGTGCGCGTGCCCGCCCCTGTGGTGCGAAGCGGGCCGAAAACGAAGGGCAACGCCAGCAGAGTGACCACGATGACGGCGAACAATCTCGCAATTCGCGACCAGAAGCCGATCTCGTAAGAAGCGGTGCCCAAGTGGTTGCGGCGCAGGTGATCGATGTACGAGGCCAGCCCGCGCAAGGTCAGCAGGTCGGGGTCGGTTGCCGCCAATCCCAAGAAATCCGGGTTGACGGTGGATTTCATCGTGGTTTCGTTGACGATGGAGGCATCGATGTGATCGTTGCCGAAGCTCGAGGTCGCGACATTGTGCAGATGCCAGCGCCCGGGATCGGCGACCGAAACCGATTCGGCGCGCTGGATGGAGCGCAGGCGCGTCGCGCCATCCAGTTGAAACAGCGACAGGCCGCCGAACGACAGGCCAATCTCACCGGTCTGCACCCGGATGATGAGGCCGCCGTCCTTGACCCACGCACCGCTTTGTCCCGCAAAGCTCACATCCGCCAGCTTGTCCGAAGTCTTCTCGCGCTTCGCGAATTGCGCCAGCGGCGGAGCCACGAATTCGCCCAGCCCGTACATGGTCAGGGCGAGCGTGAAGCCGGCTAGGCCCACCGGCCAGGCGACCCGCCACACGGAGACCCCCGACGCCCGGGTCACCACCAATTCACTGCCGGATGCCAGATTCCCCAAGCCCATGAGGGCGCCCAGCATGGCGCCTATCGGCAGCAGTTCGAATGCCAGCTGCGGAAGGTTGAGCAGCGTGAACACCAGCGCAGCACCCGCGTTGTAATTGCCCACCCCGATCTCGCCCTGCTCGCTGATGAACAGGAACAATGCCCCCAGGACCAGAAGCACGCCCATCGCCATGGCGGCGTACAGCATGACGGTGCGGAACAGGTAGCGATCGAGCGTGTTCAGGCGATTCTCGATTCGCGATAGTACAGGTACAGCGCCAGGGACAAGGCGATGGCATGCACCCACCAGACGCCGATCTCAGGCGAGAGGTCGCCCTTCTCCAGCCATGCCTTGGCCGCGGACAGCAGGCTCGAATACCCGAAATAGACCAGGATGGCGAAGCCGACGCGCGCGTAGCGTCCCTGCCGCGGGCGCAGGCGGCTCAACGGCACCGCGATCAGCACCAACAGCATCGCCATGATGGGCGAGGACGCTCTGAACTCCAGTTGCGCGATGTCGGTGGCGGCATGCGATCCGATCAGCTCGCGGGTGGGCTTGGTGTCCGGATCCTTGGTGCCGAGAATGCTGGCCGGCGGCGCAATGGGAATGCCGTGCTCCCGGAATTCGATGACGCGAAAATCGGCGCGCCCCGGCACCCCTTCATAGCGCCGGCCGTTGAACAGCGTCACCAACCGCATGCCGTTGACCGTCGCTTTTGTATAGGTGGCGCTATCGGCGAGCGCCACTTCGATTCGGCCCGCCGCCTCGCGCTGCACGAACACATTGTGCAGGACGCCATCGGCATCGACCCGCTCGGCGTAGAACACGGCCTCGCCGCCGCTGAAGGAGCGGAACCGGCCGGCGTCCAAACGGCCGAATTGAGCCTCCTTGACGGCCGACTGGCGCAGCAGTTGCGCCTCGCGGTCGGCCAGGGGCACCTGGAAAAACGACAGCCAACCGAGCCCCAGCGCAATCACCGCGGCAAAGCACAATAGCGGGGCCAGCAGCCGCTGCGGTCCGAATCCGCAGGCTTGCAGCGCCGCCATCTCGCTGTCGTGGTACATGCGTCCGAGCGTCAGCACCACGGCCAGCAACAGACCGACCGGCACGATCACCGACAGATTCATCACGGCGCCTAGCGCAATCAGGTCGAAGACCAAGTGCCGGCCGTACTGATTGCCGGCCGCTTGGCCGAGAACCCGGGACAACTGATTGGAGACCAGAATGGCGACCAGGACACCGGTGACCGCCAGCCAGGTCTGCACCACCTCGCGCAGCACATAGCGTTGCACAGTCCATTTCATGGTGCCGAGCTTAGAGCCTTCGCAATAATCTAGTAAACTATTTGCAGACCCGATTAGTCACCCTTGCAGACAGGATGGATCAGCGAATGGAATTCAACGCCGTTATCGATGCCAAGGCGCGCAACGCAGCAGGCTGCGCCGTGCTCGGCATCTACGAAGAAGGCGACCTTGGCAGCGCCGCGCGCCATGTGGACGCGCAAATGGGCGGGTTCATCGCCAAGCTGCATTCCGGCGGCGATTTCACCGGCAAGCTGGGCGACACGCTGCTGCTGCCCGCGCCCACCGGCGCAATGGCCGCCCGGGTGTTGCTGGTCGGCTTGGGGCCGCGCAGCGGCTTTGCGCGCAAGCAATACCGCAAGTCGCTGCAATCGAGCGCCCAGGCGCTGGCGAAGACCGGCGTCAAGCAAGCGGTGGTGTACTTGTCGCTGGAGGACGTTGCGGATCTCGACGTCAATTACCGTGCGCGCGCCGTGGCCGAGATCTTCCGCGCGCAGTTCTACAAGATCCCGGATCGCAAGACCGGCGCTCGACCCAAGGCATCGCAGCTGGCGAACGTCGGTGTGGCCGTGGAGAATGCGCGTGCCTCGAAGGCGGCGGCGAAGGGCCTGATCGTCGGCAATGCAATCAGCAACGGCATGGCGCTGACCCGCGATCTGGCCAACCTGCCCCCCAACATCTGCACCCCGACCTATATCGGAACGCGCGCTCAAGGGTTGGCCAAGGAATGGCCGAGCATCAAGACCAAGGTGCTCGAGGAAAGCGCCATCCGGACGCTCAAGATGGGAGCTTTCCTGGCGGTCGCTCAAGGCTCAGACCAGCCGCCGCGGCTGATCGTGTGCGAATATCGCGGCGGCAAGAAGGACGCCGCGCCGATATGCCTGATCGGCAAGGGCATCACTTTCGATTCGGGCGGTATCTCCCTGAAGGACCCGCTGGCGATGGATGAGATGAAGTTCGACATGAGCGGCGCGGCGGCAGTCCTGGGAGCGCTGCGGGCGATCGCCGAGCTGGAGCTGCCCATCAACGTCGTGGTTGTAGTCCCGACCTGCGAGAATATGCCGAGCGGCAAGGCGGTGAAACCTTCGGACATCGTCGCGACCATGTCCGGCCAAACGGTCGAGATCCTCAATACCGATGCGGAAGGCCGCCTGATTCTGTGCGATGCCATCACTTACAGCCGCCGCTTCAATCCCGCCGCCGTGGTGGACGTGGCGACATTGACCGGCGCCTGCGTCATCGCGCTGGGCAATCACTACAGCGGCTTGATGAGCAACAACGAAGCGCTCGCCGACTCATTGGAGTCCGCAGGCATCCGCGCCGACGATCGAGCCTGGCGCATGCCCGTCGGCGAGGAGTATGCCGAGCAGCTGAAGAGCAATTTCGCGGACATTGCCAATATCGGCGGGCGCGAGGGCGGCGCCTGCACCGCGGCCTCCTATCTGTGGAAATTCGCGAAGGATCTGCGCTGGGCTCATCTGGACGTTGCGGGCACGGCGTGGCTGGGCGGCTCGCAAAAAGGCGGCACCGGCCGTCCCGTGCCGCTGCTGGTCGATTTTCTGATGCATCGCGCCCACGCGAAATGACCGAGCGCGTCGATTTCTACGTCCTAAAGAGCACCAATCCCAAAGACCGCCGGATGGTCGCCTGCCGCCTGACCGAGAAGGCCTACTTGCAGGAGCATCGCGTGCTGATTCTCAACGAGGACATGGCCGAAGCGCAGGCGCTGGACGAGCTGTTGTGGACATTCAATGAACGCGCGTTCATTCCTCATGAGCTGTGCGTGCGGCGCGGATCGGCCGATCTTCAGGCTGCTGTGCACCTGGTGCTCGATCTCGAGGCTGCGCCCGAGACGGATGTGCTGGTGAACATGAGCTCGCGCCTTCCCGGGCAGCTGCAGCGCTTTGCGCGCATCGTGGAAATCCTGGATGGCGATGAGCAGCGCCGCCGCCTCGGCCGCGAGCGCTTCAAGTCCTACCGCGATCTGCGCTTGAATCTGGAGACGCATCAGTTGGACGACGGCGGACTCGCCTGAATGGACATCCAAACACTCGACCCGCGCGATATTCCGGTGCTCACCGATGCGGTCGAACCGGGGCCCAAACTTGCGCCCCTCGACATCAAGGCGATCCACGCAGCGCTCGTGACCGAGACCCTGGAGTTGGCCGACACGCTGCTGCATCAGGCAATCAAGGACATCGAGGCCACCTTGTTCGAACGGGTGGTCGATCGCCTGCGCGCGCAGCTTCCGGAACTGGTGGATCGGGTATTGCGCGAGCACGCCGGGATACCGGCGCTCGAGGTGGAAAAGGGCGATGGATAAGGCCTTCTCGCCGGCCGACATCGAATCGCGGATCTACGCACGCTGGGAGGCCAATGGGTACTTCGCTCCCAGCGGTGAGGGGCCGCCCTATTCGATCGCAATTCCGCCGCCCAATGTCACCGGCACCTTGCACATGGGGCACGCGTTCCAAGACACCATCATGGACGCGCTCATCCGCTACAAGCGCATGCGCGGCTTCGATACGCTGTGGCAACCGGGCACCGATCACGCCGGCATCGCCACCCAGATGGTGGTGGAGCGGCAGCTGAATGCCGCGGGCAAGAGCCGCACGCAGCTTGGGCGCGAGGCCTTCATCGAGCGAGTCTGGCAGTGGAAGGAGGAATCCGGCGGCCTGATCGCGAAACAGCTGCGCCGGCTGGGAGCTTCGGTCGACTGGCAGCGCGACAAATTCACCATGGACCCCGAGCTGTCGCGCGCGGTGACCGAGGTGTTCGTTCGACTGTATGCGGAAGGATTGATCTATCGCGGCAAGCGCCTGGTGAATTGGGACCCGGTGCTGAAAACCGCGCTCTCCGACCTGGAAGTGGTCGCCGAGGAGGAGTCGGGCAGTCTGTGGCATCTGCGCTATCCGTTGAGCGACGGCAGCGGATTTCTGATCGTCGCGACCACGCGGCCGGAGACCTTGTTGGGCGACACCGCAGTGGCGGTGCATCCGGACGACGAACGCTACCGGCATCTGATCGGGCGCAGCGTGGCGCTGCCGCTCGCAGGGCGTGAGATACCCATCATCGGCGATGCCTACGTCGATCCCGCCTTCGGCACCGGCGTCGTCAAGATCACCCCGGCGCATGATTTCAACGACTACGAAGTCGCCCAGCGCCATGGCTTGCCGCTGATCAACATCATGACCCCGGACGCGTCGCTCAATGACAATGTGCCGGCCGCGTACCGGGGACTGGACCGGCGGGTCGCGCGCGACCGGGTCCTCGCGGACCTGAGGAAGCTCGAGCTCATCGAGCGAATCGAACCGCACAAGCTGGTGGTGCCGCGCGGCGATCGCAGCCAAGCGGTCCTGGAGCCGCTGCTCACCGACCAATGGTTCGTGAATATCCAGCCGCTGGCGGCGCCCGCCATTCACGCCGTCGAAGCCGGGCACATACGCTTCGTTCCCGAGAACTGGACCGGCGTGTACTTCGATTGGATGCACAAGATCAAGGACTGGTGCATCAGCCGCCAGCTGTGGTGGGGCCACCGCATTCCCGCCTGGTACGACCCCGAGGGCCGGTGGTACGTCGCGCGCAACGAGGCGGAAGCGCGCGCCGCGCACGCCATCCCGGGCGGCACGCCGCTGCGCCAGGACGAGGATGTGCTGGACACCTGGTTCTCCTCGGCGCTCTGGCCCTTCTCCACGCAGGGCTGGCCCGAGGACAGCCGCGCGCTGCGCACCTACTATCCGACCTCGGTGCTGGTGACGGGCTTCGACATCATTTTCTTCTGGGTCGCGCGCATGATCATGATGGGCCTGAAATTCACCGGCAAGGTGCCGTTCCACGAAGTCTATGTGCATGGGCTGATCCGCGATCACGACGGCCAGAAGATGTCCAAGTCGAAGGGCAACGTCATCGACCCCTTGGACATCGTCGACGGCATTGCGCTCGATGCGTTGCTGGCCAAGCGCACCACCGGCCTGATGCAGCCGCAGATGAAGCCGGCGATCGAGAAGGCCACCCGCAAGCAGTTTCCGCAGGGCATTCCGGCCTTCGGCACCGACGCGCTGCGCCTGTGCTTCGCCTCGATGGCGACGCAGAGCCGCGATCTGCGCTTCGACATGTCCAAGGTGGAGAACTGCCGCAACTTCTGCAACAAGCTCTGGAACGCAGCGCGCTACGTGCTCATGAACGTCGAGGGGCAGGAGCTGCGCGCCGAGGGCGCCGCCTTCAGCCTCGCGGATCGCTGGATTCGCTCGCGGCTGGCGGCTGCGCTCGAGCGCGCCGAGTCGGGATTTGCGCAATACCGGCTGGACGTCGCCGCGAGCGCGCTGTACGAGTTCACCTGGCACGAGTTCTGCGATTGGTATCTGGAATTGTCCAAGGCGGTGCTGCAGTCCGAAACGGCGGGCGAGGCGGAGAAGCGCGGCACCCGCTTCACCCTGATCGACACGCTCGAAACGCTGCTGCGCGCGCTGCACCCGCTGACGCCCTTCATCAGCGAGGAGATCTGGCAGCGGGTGCGCATCGGTGCGGGCTCCAGCGCCGACACCATCATGCGCAGCGCCTATCCCAGCGCGGACGGCCTGCGCGCGGACAGCCAAGCCGAGCCGGAGATGCGCTGGGTCATGGACTTCATTCTCGGTGTGCGGCAGATTCGCGGCGAGATGGATATCGCGCCCAGCCGCAAGCTCGAGGTGCTGCTGCAGAATGCGGGCGCCATCGACCTTGAGTACCTGGAGCGCAACCTGGACTGTCTGACGCGTCTCGCCGGCATCGCGCCGCCGGCCTGTGTGGCGGCGGGTTCCGCCGCGCCAATCTCCGCCGTCGCTCTATTGGGAGGCATGGAGATCCTGGTGCCGATGGCCGGGCTCATCGACCCGGCGGCCGAGCTCGATCGGCTCGCCAAGCGGCTGCGCAAGGCGCAGATCGACTTCGGCAAGATCGAGGCCAAGCTCGGCAACGCCGAATTCGCCGCCAACGCGCCGGCGGAGGTCGTGGCCAAGGACCGGCTGCGCCTCGAGGAGCTGCGCACGGAGATCGGCCAGTTGGTCGCGCAGCTCGCGCGGGTCGACAAGCTGCGGGCTCAATGAGCCAGCCGCGCCCTGAGATCGCGGCCGCGCTCGGCCAGCTCAACCAGGTGATTCTGGGCAAGGATTCCCAGATCCGCCTGTGCCTGGCCTGCATCCTGGCGCGCGGCCATCTATTGATCGAGGATATTCCGGGAGTCGGCAAGACCACCCTCGCGCACGCGCTCGCCAGGACCCTGGATCTGTCGTTCCAGCGCGTGCAGTTCACCAGCGACCTGTTGCCCGCCGACATCCTCGGGGTATCCATCTTCGAGCGCGAGACCGGCCGATTTCGCTTTCAGCGCGGGCCGATCTTTGCGCAGCTGGTGCTCGCCGACGAAATCAACCGGGCGTCGCCGAAATCGCAAAGCGCGCTGCTGGAAGCCATGGAGGAGCATCAGGTGACGCTCGACGGCCAATGCATGGCGCTGCCCGAGCCGTTCTTCGTGATTGCCACGCAAAATCCTCAAGACCAGGCCGGCACCTTCCCGCTGCCGGAGTCCCAGCTAGACCGGTTCTTGATGCGGGTGGACCTCGGATACCCCTCGCCCGCCGCCGAGCGCGAATTGCTGTGCGGAGTGGATCGCCACGAAATGGTCAAGACGCTCGGCGCCGCCATCACGGTGGGCACGCTGCACGAACTGCAGCAGCAGGTGCTCGCGGTGCACGTCGCGCCGGCCCTGCTCGACTATGTCCAAGCCCTGGTCGCCCACACGCGCAGCGCCCCCGGCCTGTCCATCGGCCTGTCGCCGCGCGCCGCCATTGGCCTGCTGCGCGCCGCGCGTGCGTGGGCATTGATCGACGGCCGCCACGCGGTGATTCCGGAACATGTGCAGGCCGTGTTTGCGTCCGTGGTCGAGCACCGCATCCGGCGGCGGGAGGACGGACTCGCGGCGGCCGCGCGCATGCTCGAGGCCGTTCCCATCCCTTGAGCTGGGCGGCCGAGCGATTGCGCGCCTGGTCCGCGCGGCGCCACGGGCGCGACACGCTCCCCATGGCGATTCACCGGCGGCGGATCTACATCCTGCCCACGCGCTTCGGGCTCATGCTGGCGGGGCTGTTGGTGGCCATGCTGATCGCCAGCCTGAATTACAGCAGCAATCTGGCCCTGGCGTTCGCATTCCTGCTGGTCGGCGTGGCGCTCGTCGCCATGCACCACTGCCATCGCAATCTGCTGGCGTTGAGCGTGGATGTTGGGGCCGAAACCGACGCCTTTGCCGGCGGCGAGGCCTGCTTCGAGTTCGTGCTGCGCAACGCATCGCGGGTCGAGCGCAGCGATCTTCAGGTGCGCATCGCAAAGGACGCGCAATCGCTCACCAGCGTACCCGGCAACACCTATGGCCGGGTCACCGTGTGCGTCCCTGTAGCAAGGCGCGGCGTGAGCCGTTTCAATCAGTTCGAGCTGCGCAGCGATCATCCCTTCGGTTGGTTTCGCGCCTGGACCTATGTGCAAGCATCGCTGACCGCCTATGTTGCGCCGGTTGCGCGCGGCGAGCGGGCGCTGCCGGCGGCCGCAAGCGCGGCCGGCCGGGCGCTGCGCGCGCAGACGCGCGGCGATGAGGAGTTCTCGGGCCTGCGTGCCTATCAGCCGGGCGTGTCGCTCAAGCACATGGCGTGGAAAGTGCTGGCGCGCGGCGGCGAACCCATGTTGCGCAGCTACAGTGGGCTGGCCGCTGACCCAGAGTGGCTGGATTGGTCGGCGCTCGAGGGCCTTGAAACCGAAGCGCGGCTCTCGCAACTTTGCCGCTGGGTGCTCGACAGCGATGCCGCACAACGGCCCTACGGCCTGCGAATTCCGGGCGCCGAGTTCGCGCCGGCCTGCGGCCTTGAGCATCGCTCCGCCTGTTTGCGGGCGCTCGCCGGCTACGCAATCGAGGCTTCGCAGTGACAGCACCGCGAGGCGCGGCGCAGCCGGTGGCGTTCGCGCGCCTGGCGTGGCTTTGCGCCTGCTTAGGTCTGGCCCTGATTCCGCACCTGCGGGCTCTGCCCGTATGGGTGCTCGCGACCGTTGCCGCCTGCGTGGCGCTGCGCCTGTTCCGGGCGGCCCATGGACGACCGGCGCCGCCCCGGCTCATCCGTGCCGCGGTCGCGGTGCTCGCCATTGGATTGCTGTTCTTGCAGTTCCGCACCTTCAACGGACTGGCCGCCGGCACGGCGCTGTTGAGCCTGGTGGCGGGCCTGAAGGTGCTGGAAACCCAGGCGCGCCGCGACATCCACATCCTCGCCCTGATCGTCTACTTTCTGAGTTTGGCGGCGCTGCTGCACGCCGACTCCTTCTGGCTGCTGGCATATCTGACCGCGCTCCTCTGGATCACCACCGCGACTCTGCTGCAACTCAGCGGCGCGGCGCGAACGGTGGATTGGCGCAAAGGCTGGCGCTATGCCGGGCGCATCCTGGCGCAGGCGGCGCCGCTGGCGCTGGTGCTGTGGCTGCTGTTTCCCCGCTTCGCCGAGCCGCTATGGCAGACCCCGAGCGACGGCCGCGCGGCGACCGGCCTGAGCGACAGCATGAGCCCCGGCGACATCGACGATCTGGCGCAGTCCGACGAAGTGGCGTTTCGGGTGCATTTTGTCAGCGCAGTGCCGCCGCCCAGAGAGCGCTACTGGCGCGGGCCGGTGCTGCATGAGTTTGACGGGCATACGTGGCGGCGCACGGACTCTGGGCCCGCGCGTGCCCCCCCACTGCTGCCTGAGGGGCCCGGCTACCAATACACGCTGAATATCGAGGCGAATCAGCACAACTGGATCTTCGTTCTGGACTGGCCCTCGAGCTGGGACCTGTCGCGCGCGATGCTGACCGGCGACTACATGCTGGTGCAGCCGAATCCGATTTCGCAGCCCATCGACATCGTCGCCACTTCGTATACTCACGTGCGGGCGGCGCTGCCGCTGAGCGCCGGCATGCGCTGGCGCGATACCCAGCTGCCGGCGGACCGCAATCCGCGCACGCTCGAACTCGCGCAGCAGCTGCGCCGCGCGCATCCGGACGATATGGGCTACGTGCAGGCGGTTCTCGACCTGTTCGCGCAGCAGGAATTCTTCTACACCCTGACCCCGCCGCGGCTCGCGCAGAACTCTGTCGATGAATTCCTGTTCGACACCAAGCGCGGATTCTGCGGCCATTACGCCTCGGCATTTGCCATGCTGATGCGCGCGGCCGGCATCCCCGCGCGGGTGGTCACCGGCTACCAAGGCGGCACCTACAATCGGTTTGCCGGCTACTGGATCGTGCGCCAGAGCAGCGCCCACGCCTGGGATGAGATCTGGATCGAGGGGCATGGATGGCTGCGCATCGACCCCACCACCGCCGTCGCCCCGCAGCGCATCGAGCCGGGCTTGAGCGACTTGAACTCGGCGGAGGATCACGTGAGCGGCTGGCGGCACCTGCCCTGGCTTGCCGACCTGCGGCTGCGCATGGACGCGCTGCGCCAGCTTTGGCGCGACCGCATTCTGAAATACGACGAGGGCGCGCAGCTCAAACTGCTGGGCTATTTGCGCATCCCGCAACCGGACGGCCAGAAGCTCGTCATGTTGATGGCCGGGGCGCTCAGCCTCGTCTTGGGCCTGCTAGCCTGGCAGATTCGGCGCGAATTGCTGCCGGCTCCCAGCGATCCGCTGGTGCGCAGTTTCAACCGTCTGTGCACCAAGCTGGCCTCGGCTGGGATGGCGCGCCTGCAGCATGAGGGCGCGGAGGCGTATGCGGCGCGGATCGCCGACGCCAGGCCGGATCTCGCCGCCGCCACCGAGCTGTGCCGGCGCTATAGTGAATTGCGCTATGGCGAGAGCCCGGCGGATGCCGCGCAGTTCGCGGCCGCGGTGCGCGCGTTCAAGCCGCAAGATTCTCGCGCGTCGTGAGAAATTCGATCTCGGGCCAGCGCTCCTCGGTGAGGCCCATGTTGATGCGCGTCGGCGCCAGGTAGACCAACTCTCCGGCGTGGTCCACGGCGAGGTTGTCGTAGCCCTTCAGGCGAAACTCGGCCAGCCGCTTCTCGTCCTTGAGCCTCACCCAGCGCGCCACCGCGACGTTGATGGGCTCGAACACGCACTGCACGCTGTATTCGTCCTGCAGCCGGAAGGCCACCACCTCGAATTGCAATTGACCGATGGCGCCGAGAATCAGCTCGTTATTGCGCAGCGGCTTGAATAGCTGCGTCGCGCCCTCCTCGCACAGCTGCGAAAGGCCCTTCTGCAGAGCCTTCATGCGCAACGGGTCCTTGAGAACGGCGCGGCGGAAAATCTCCGGCGCGAAATTCGGCACCCCGGTGAAGGTGAGATTCTCCCCTTCGCTGAAGGTGTCGCCGATATTGATGGTGCCGTGATTGTGCAAGCCGATGATATCCCCGGCGTACGCCTCCTGCGCCTGGCTGCGGTCGGCCGCCAGAAAGGTCAGGGCGTCGGCCACGCGGATCTCCTTGTTGAGCCGAACGTGGCGCATGCGCATGCCGCGCGCATAGCGCCCGGAGCACAGGCGCATGAAGGCGATGCGGTCGCGATGGCCGGGATCCATGTTCGCCTGAATCTTGAACACGAAACCGGTCAGCTTGGGCTCTTCGGCACTCACCTCGCGCTGCAGCGTCGGGCGCGGCAACGGCCCCGGCGCATGCTTCACGAAGGCGCTCAGCAATTCCTTCACGCCGAAATTGTTGACCGCGGAGCCGAAGAACACCGGCGTCTGCTGCGCGGCGCGGTAGCGCTGCAGATCGAATGCCGGGCTGGCCCCGCGCACCAGCTCCACCTCCTCCACGAACTGCGCGTACCGGCCGCCCAAGAATTCGCGCGCCGCATCGCCGTCGAGCCCGTCGATGGTTTCGTGACTGCCCACCCTGCCCTTTTCGGTGGGCACGTAAACGAAGATCTTGTCCTCGAGCAGGTGATAAACACCGAGCAGATCGCGCCCCATGCCGATCGGCCAGGTCAGCGGCGAGCATTGAATCTTCAGAACGCTCTCGATCTCATCGAGCAACTCGATCGGCGCGCGCCCGTCGCGATCCAATTTATTCACAAAGGTCATGATCGGCGTGTCGCGCAGGCGGCATACCTCCATGAGCTTGATGGTGCGCTCCTCCACGCCCCTGGCGCAGTCGATCACCATCAGAGCGGAGTCGACCGCCGTCAGTGTCCTGTAGGTGTCCTCGGAAAAGTCCTCATGTCCCGGGGTGTCGAGCAGGTTGACGATGCAATCCTCGTACGGGAACTGCATGACCGAGGAGGTCACCGAGATGCCGCGCTGCTGTTCCAGGCGCATCCAGTCGGAGGTTGCGTGGCGCGTGGCCTTGCGCCCTTTGACGGTCCCCGCCATCTGGATGGCGCCGCCGAACAGCAGCAGCTTTTCCGTGAGCGTGGTCTTGCCTGCGTCAGGGTGGGAGATTATAGCAAACGTGCGGCGTCGCTTGATTTCATTGGATATTTCTTCTGGCGTCAACTATCAATTCCTCAGGCGCGAGCGCCCTGCCTGCCCATGCCCCGCGAGCTATTTTGGTTCGGACAGCAAGACCCGCCGCAACACCGCGGCGTCCTCTCGTCCCACGGTCGCCTGGTAATAGCCGCGGCGCACTCCCACCTGTTCGAATCCCAGCGCATGGTACAGCCGGCTGGCGGCGGTGTTGGATGGCCTGACTTCAAGGTAGGCTTCGTGCATCCCCGCCGCCTTCGCCCGCTCCAGCAAATGCAGCAGCACGCTGCGCGCCAGCCCGCGGCAGCGATAGTCCTCGCGGATGCACACATTCAAGATGTGCGCCTCGCCGGCACCCACCGACATGATGCCGTATCCCGCCATGTCGCCGCCGACATCCACCGTGCGGCACACGTAGCCGACGCGCAGGCAGTCGCGGAATATTCCCTCGCTCCACGGAAACTGATAAGCCGTGCGTTCGATGTCCACCACCACCGGCACATCCAGCTCGTGCATGGGGCGGATATCGACCGCCGCACTCCCTAGCTCCTGCTTGACGCTAGACACGCGCGCATACCCCGCGGGCGAACTTCAGGTCTTCCCACGCCTTGCGCTTATCGGCCGGCGTGCGCAACAGGTATGCCGGGTGATAGGTCACCACCAAGGGCACGCCGGTTGCGCCGAAGGCATGCACCTGCTGGCGCAGGCGGCCCAGAGGCACCTCGGTGTGCAGCAGCGCCTGCGCGGCGATGCGCCCCACAGCCAACATGATTTTCGGCTTGATGAGCGCGATTTGCCGCTCCAGATACGGCAGGCACTCGGCAATCTCCTGTGGCGCCGGATCGCGATTTCCCGGCGGCCGGCATTTCAGCACATTGGCGATGAACACCTGCTCGCGCGCCAATCCGATGGCGCGCAACATGGAATTCAGCAGTTGCCCGGCGCGCCCCACGAATGGCTCACCCTGGCGGTCTTCCTCTGCGCCCGGCGCCTCACCCACGATGAGCCAGTCCGCGTGGGCGAAGCCGGCGCCGAACACCGTTTGCGTGCGCGTGGCGCTTAAAGTGCAGCGCGTGCAGCCGGCGATGCGTTCCTGCAATTGCAGCCAGTCCAGATTCGCCACGGGCTGGCACACGCCGGCACCCGGGGCAAGGGCTGCCGCAGGGGCGGCGCGTGGCGCGCGCGCCACCCAGGATTCCAGGTTCAGGGCCGCCAGATATTCGCTGCGCAGCGCCCTGTTCATGCGGGCGTCGAGGCGCCGCGCTTGCGCCTGCGCAGTTTGCGGAACACCCACGTCAGCGGCGCCGACAGTGCATAGCCGCCGAACAGCAGCAGCAGCACCACCTGCGGATAAAAGGCGAGCAGCACGAATGCCAGCGGCACGAAGATGATGTAGGTGAATCGCACCCGGCCGCCGGCATCGACCTGCTTGAAGCTATGGAAAGCAAAACGGCTGATCATCAGCGCCCCCGCGCAGGCGGTGACCAGGAAGGCCAGGATCAGTCCCTGCAATCCGATGTTGGTCTGATCGCTCGCAAGCCACACGAAGGCCGCGACGATCGCCGCCGCCGACGGGCTGGGAAGCCCCTCGAAATAGTGCTTATCCTGCGTCGCGGTGCGCGAGTTGAATCGCGCCAGGCGCAGCGCGGCCGCGGCCGCGTAGAAGAAACACACCAGCCAGCCGAGCCGGCGCCACAGCGGCCCGTACTCGGCTATGCGCGCGACCCCCCATTGATAGGTGACGATGGCCGGAGCCAGTCCGAAGGACACCATGTCCGACAGGCTGTCATACTCTTTGCCGAACGCGCTCTCGGTGTGGGTCCAGCGCGCGACCCGGCCGTCCAGTCCGTCGAATATCATGGCGACGAACACTGCGATGCCGGCGTGATCGAATCTCCAGTCGATGGCCGCCACGACCGCATAAAAACCGGCGAACAATGCCCCGGTGGTGAGCAGGTTCGGAAGCCAAAATATCCCCCGCCGGCGCGGATGTTGATCCTCGTCATCGTTCATGAGCCACCATGATACCAGGGGGCCTCATGTAAGATATGCGGTCATGCGCCTATCCCAATACCCTATTTCGACGCTCAAGGAAGTACCCTCCGACGCGGAGGTGGTCAGCCATCGATTGATGCTGCGCGCCGGCATGATTCGCCGGCTGGCGGCCGGGCTGTACACCTGGATGCCCCTGGGGTTGCGCACCCTGCAGAAGGTCGAGCGCATCGTGCGCGAGGAAATGAACCGGGCCGGCGCGTTCGAACTGTGCATGCCGACCGTCCAGCCGGCGGAATTGTGGAAAGAATCCGGCCGCTGGAGCAAGTACGGGCCGGAATTGCTGCGCTTCAAGGACCGGCATGAGCGCGAGTTCTGCTACGGCCCGACCCACGAGGAAGTGATCACCGACATCGCGCGGCGCGAGCTGCGCAGCTACAAGCAGTTGCCGGTGAATTTCTACCAGATCCAGTCGAAATTCCGCGACGAGATTCGCCCGCGCTTCGGCGTCATGCGCGCGCGCGAGTTCCTGATGAAGGACGCGTATTCCTTCCACGCGGACGAGGCGAGCTTGCGCGAAGGCTACCAGCGCATGTTCGACGCCTACACGCGCATTTTCACGCGCATCGGACTGAAATTTCGCGCCGTGCAGGCCGACAGCGGCAGCATCGGCGGCAACAGGTCGCAAGAATTCCACGTACTCGCCGAGTCGGGCGAGGACGCCATCGTATTCTCCGACGCCGATGATTACGCGGCGAATCTCGAGCTCGCCGCCGCGCTGCCGCCCGCCGGCACGCGCGCCGCGGCCACGCAGCCGTTGGCTAAAATCGCGACACCGGGCGCTAAAACCATTGCGCAGCTATCCGAGATGCTGAACGTTGGCCCTGAACGGCTGCTGAAAATGCTGCTGGTGGACGGCAGCGACGGCGCGACGGTCGCCCTGCTGATCCGCGGCGATCATGAGCTGAACGCGGTGAAGGCGCAGAAACTTCCCGGCGTTGCCAATCCCCTGCGCATGGCCAGCGCCGAGCGGATTCGCAGCTCCACGGGCAGCGAACCCGGATTCATCGGGCCCTTGGGTTTCAAGGGCAGGCTATACGCCGACCATGCCGCGGCCCAGATGTCGGATTTCGTCTGCGGCGGCAATGAAAAGGATGTGCACTTTACCGGGGTAAACTGGGGGCGCGACCTGGCAGAACCGGGCGCGGCGGACCTGCGCAATGTCCGCTCAGGCGATGCGAGCCCGAGCGGCAAGGGAACCCTGCAGATCGCCCGCGGAATCGAGGTCGGACACATCTTCCAGCTCGGCCAGCTGTACAGCGAGGCGCTCAAGGCAAGCGTTCTGGATGAGCAGGGCAAGGCCGTGGCCATGTACATGGGCTGCTACGGCATCGGTGTCACGCGCGTGGTCGCCGCGGCGATCGAACAGAATCACGATGAGAACGGAATTCTTTGGCCTGAGGCGATCGCGCCTTTTCAAGTCGTGCTGGTGCCGATCAATTATCAAAAATCGGCGCAGGTGCAGCAGACGGCCGACCGGCTGTATCGCGATTTCGAGGCCGCGGGCATCGATGTATTGCTCGACGATCGCGACGCGCGGCCGGGCGTGAAATTCGCGGACTCGGAGCTGATGGGCATACCGCACCGCATCGTCATCGGCGAGCGGGGCTTGAGCAGCGGAAAACTCGAGTATCGGCATCGGCGCCAACCTGAGTCGACGGAAATTTCCGCGGCGGACCCGCTGGCCTATATTCGTCACAGATTGAACGCCTGAGGAATCCTGGATGCGGCGGCGGCCCGTCGGAAGATTCTCGAGCGGCTTGGGCGCGCTGGCCCTGTGCTGTTGCGCGGCCGGCGCGGCGCAGGCCGATCAGCAGCGCGATCCGCAACTGAAGCAGCTGTTGCAGCAGATCATCGGCAGCAGCGCGGACTGCTTCACCGATAAATTCGAGTCCGAGGTTTGGCATAAGGCCATGGAGCCGCGGCTGCGGCAATTCGTCGCATCGCCCGAGCAGCGCATGGCCATTCTGGACCATGTGTACTGCGAGGCGAAGCGCGACCCGGCGCTGCAGCTTCCTCCCGACCTGGTGCTGGCGCTGATCGAGGTGGAGAGCCGCTTCGATCCATGGGCGGTCTCGCCGGCCGGCGCCGTGGGGCTCATGCAGGTGATGCCGTTCTGGCCGCGCCAGCTCGGGGTTCAGAATGAGCTGGTGCGGGTCGCGCCGAACATCCGCATGGGCTGCGAAATACTGCGCTATTACTTGCGCGCCGAGAATCACAACTGGTCGCGGGCATTGGCGCGCTACAACGGCAGCGTGGGCCGCAACACCTATCCGGCGCTGGTAATGCAACATTGGCAGCGGATTTGGCGCTTTTAAAGCGCCGGCGCTCAAGCGCTAGTGCGTCTCGAACACCGCCGCCACCTCAAGGTCCGCAGTGACGTTAAGCTCTGCCACCTCATCGACGCGCGCCAAGGGAGGGCCACGGCGCAGCCATTCGCGCAGCGCATCCAACGCGGGCGCAGCCCCCGCCGCGATCACCTCGACCGATCCATCCGGCAAATTGCGCGCCGCGCCGCGGATGCCGAGTCTCTCGGCCTCGAGCCGCGTACTGTGGCGAAACAACACGCCTTGAACCTTGCCGGTGATTCGATAGCGGCGGATGAGGTGGCCCAAGAACCAAGCTACTGTGGGGTGGCGGCCGGAGTCTCGATGTGCTGCGCGTCGGCGCGCTGCGCATTGGCCATTGCGACGACCGCATGCTTCTTGGCTTGCAGCGCCGCGTAACGTGCCCGTGCGAACTCCTGCGCCTGCAAGTGACTCTCGGCCCGCACGATGGCGGCCTGGGCCGCGTACAAATCCGGCGAAGCGATTTCGGTCACGCCCGCCTCGCGGGCGGCCGCGATCGCCTGGCGTGCATCGCTCATCTCTTGCACGGGCGCCCCGCGGCAGCCGATCAGGCAGAGGACACCGACGAAGATTGCTATCAGGCGCATCATGGCGGTTCGGACACTAACAATAGCGGCCAGACGCGTCAAACAAGCCGCCGAGATACAATGCGGCACGGATCCCGCAAATTCGTTGCGCCGGCGCAGCATGCGAGTGAAATCCTGGCGAATCGCCGTGAGACATACCGATGAATGAAATTCTGGTTCTGTATTATTCACGCCAAGGCAGTACCGCCGCGCTGGCGCGGCAAGTGTGCCGCGGCATCGAGGCGGTGGCCGGCATGCAGGCAAGATTGCGTACCGTGCCACCGGTTGCGGCAACCACCGAGCGGCTGGACCCGGCCGTGCCGGGCGAGGGTCCCCCGTATGCCTGCCACGATGACCTGGTGCAGTGCTGCGGACTGGTGCTCGGCAGTCCCACCCGCTTCGGCAACATGGCGGCGCCGCTCAAGTTCTTCCTGGATGGCACCGGCGCGCTATGGCTGTCTGGGGCGCTTTCCGGCAAGCCCGCGGCGGTGTTCACCTCCACCCAGACCCTGCACGGCGGCCAGGAATCGACCTTGCTGTCGATGATGATTCCGTTGCTTCATCACGGCATGTACTTGGTGGGCTTGCCGTATACCGAGCGCGGACTCAGCGAGACGCTCGGCGGCGGCACGCCGTATGGCGCAAGTCACGTGGCCGGGAGCGGCGGCCACGGCGCGCTGTCGGCGCATGAGCAGGAACTGGCGCGCGCGTTGGGCACGCGAGTGGCGGCGCTCGCTCATCGGCTGCGAAGCCGCGATTGAGCCTAAACTCCCAGGTGCGGCTGCTGACCGTGTCGCTGTGGGCTGCGGTGGCCTTCAGTCTGCTCGCCTGGATCGCGGCCGGCTATCCGTGGCCGCTATGCGCTCTGGCGGTACTGCCGCTGCTGGCGCCGCTGCGCGGCCTGATACGCGGTCAACGCTACACATATGCCTGGGCGACCCTGTTCGCCATTCCCTACCTGGTGTTTTCCCTGACCGAGTTGTTGGTCAACCGTCAAGCGCGCTGGGTGGCTGGATTAAGCTTGCTGCTGGTGTTCGCCTGGTTCTGCACTATGATTTTTTTTCTGCGTGTTTCTCCAGGGCGTCGCGAATGAAGGGAATGGTGAGCCGGCGTTGGGCGGCCAACGAGGCCTCGTCCAGTGCATCGAGGATTTCGAGCAGAGAACGCAAATCCCGCGGCTGCCGCTTCAGCAGGTACTGCGCCGTCTCCAGGGGGAGTTGCAGCCCGCGTTGAGCGGCGTGCCGCCTGAGGGCCTCGATGCGCCCGTCCTCATCCAGGTCGCGCAGTTGGTACACGACGCAGGCGGCCGCCCGCGATTGCCAATCCTTCAGGCGCCACGGCGGCTGGCGTGGCGGCACAGCCGCCGCAAAAATGAGCCGGGTATGCAACTCCGCCGCCGCATTGAACAGATCGAACAGCGCGGTCTCCCAGGACATGTCCCCCGCCACCGCATCGACGTCGTCCACGCACAGGGCGCGACAGGATTCGAAGCCGCGCAGCGCTTCGGGCGGCAGCGCCAGCGACCGATCCAGCGGGAAGTAGGCCGCCGCCTCGCCGGCGGCGGCGCAAACCGCCTGCAGCAGGTGCGTCTTGCCGCTGCCCTTGCCTCCCCAGATCCACAGCGGCCCGCAGCCCTGCTCATGCAGCGCGGAAATGATTTCGGTGTTGACGCCCGGCGCGAAACTTGCGAATACGGCATCGGCGCGCAGGCGGACGCCAAGCGCGAGCTGCCTCACGGGCCGGCCGCCGGGTGCAGTGCCCGCCGCGCGTAAGTCACCACATAATCGATGCCGCTCACCACCACCGTCAGGAACACCGTCGCGCCCAGCGCGCTGAGCACCCATGCCGGCGGCAGCTCATACCGCTGCCTGACGATGACGGCCAGGATGAATGCAACCTGCGCCAGTGTATTGAGCTTGCTGACGGTGGACGGATGCGCACGTATAGGCCCGATGCAGTACCGATAGGCGATTGCGCCGAACACGATGATCAGGTCGCGCGCCACGGCCGCGGCCATCAGCCACCAGGGAATGAGCCCAAGAATGCTCAGCGTCACGAACACGGTCGCGAGCAGCAGCTTGTCGGCGATCGGGTCGAGCAGCGCGCCGAGATCGCTTTGCCAGCCGAAACGCTTGGCGAGAAAGCCGTCGGCCGCGTCCGAAACCGCCGCAGCGCCGAACAACACAATGGTGGCATCGAAGCGCAGCTGCGCCAGCGCCCAGGCAATCGGCACCACCAGCACGATTCTGAGCCCGGTGATGAGATTCGGCAGCTGGCGCCGCGAGAACAGCACCTCAAGCTACCGGCGCAATTGAAAGCGCTGTATTCCGGCCTCCCCGGCGCCCATGGGCTGCAGCCGGCCGTGTAAAGCCAGCGCGTGCTGCAACGAGTCCACCCCACCGCGGGTCATCAAGTGGAACCTGACGGTATCGCCGCTCAAGGACTGCACACCGACGTGCGAGACGAAGGCGAGCGACTCGAGGTATGCCTGGACGCCGGCGTAGTCCTTGAGGTCATTGATGCCGCTCACCTCGATGTCGACAGGCACGATGCCGCCGCTGGCCGCGTACAGTCCAGCATAGGTATCGGCGGCGCGGTCCACGCCGTCCAACACCCCGGTGAAATCGTTGCTGCGATCCTGGAACAGAAACGTCCAATGCACCGTGGCCGCCGCCGTGGCATTGGAGGCCCGGCCGATCAGCGCCGCCTCCCCGCCGGAGTGGCGCCCGATTTCCAGCAACGCGGCCGGCGAGGTATTGTTCACCCCGGCAAAGTCGAGATTATTTTTTTGCAAGTCCGCGGCGCTCGGCCATATCAAGGCGATGCCGCGCGTGTCGGCCTGGGCGTCGATGCTGTGCTTCAATTCGGATACATCCGTCGAGGTGACGACCGTGCCTGCCTGCGGGCCCGTTTGCTCGGTCAGCCACACGAAGATCGGCGGCCGCTCCCGGCCCCAGACCGGTTGATTGTTCTGGGTCAGCCAACGCTCGAGGGCGGGCCCGTCGAAGGCCACCCACAACTGCTTGTCGGGAGCCGCTCGATACTGCTGCACGTAGCGGCGGGCACTGCCGATCAGGGGAGCGAGATCCGGGTCCTCATCGGCGCCAAGGCGCCCGGTGACCCGGATCAGCACCACTTTGAGCGCCATCTGAAACGCCGCGGTTTGCGCAGCCTCGGAGCGATCGGCGAGCGGAACGGTCACTTGATAAGTCTCGACAGCGCTCGCCGCGCGCCCGGCCTGGACGAAGCCGAGCGCCGCGCAGCCCAAGCATACAATCACCGCCAGGCGCAAATATCGCAGCAAATTGTCGCTCAAAATGGGTGCCATGGTGTTATCGCGGAAGCCTTCGGTTCCCTGATGTAAAATACCACAGCTTGCCGGCCTGACGGTCCGGCCCATCCGCGGAAGAAATCCTTATGAACGAGCGAGCGCCTCTATCCTATCGCGAGGCCGGCGTCGATATCGATGCCGGCGAGGAACTCGTCGAGCGCATCAAACCGCACGTGAAGCGCTCCATGCGCCGCGAGGTTCTGGGCGGCCTGGGCGGGTTCGGCGCTCTGGTCGAAGTGCCGCTGGACCGCTATCGCAAGCCGGTGCTGGTGTCGGGCACGGATGGAGTGGGGACCAAGCTGCGCCTGGCGATCGACACCGGCAGGCACGACTCGGTCGGCATCGATCTTGTTGCAATGTGTGTCAACGACGTGGTGGTGCAGGGAGCGGAACCGCTGTTCTTCCTCGATTACTTTGCCACCGGCAAGCTCGATGTGCGCGTCGCCGAACGCGTCATCGCCGGGATCGTCGACGGCTGCGTGCAAGCGGGCTGCGCGCTCGTGGGCGGCGAGACCGCCGAGATGCCCGGCATGTATCAGGGCGAGGACTACGATCTGGCCGGCTTCTGCGTCGGCGTGGTCGAGAAGGACGCCATCATCGACGGCTCGCGCACCCAGGCCGGCGACGTGGTGCTCGGCCTGCCCTCCTCGGGCCCTCATTCCAACGGATTTTCGCTGATCCGCAAAATACTCCAGGTCGCCGGCGGTGGTCTGAACGTGGATGTCGACGGCGTGCCGCTGGTCGAGCGCCTGATGGCGCCGACCCGCATCTACGTCAAGCCGCTGCTCGGCCTGATTCGCCAGCTCCCCGTGCACGGTCTGGCGCACATCACCGGAGGCGGCCTCATCGAGAACATCCCGCGCGTCATTCCGGACGGCTTGGAAGTCGTCCTGGAACGCAAGTCGTGGCGCAGCGAGCCGGTGTTCGAATGGCTTGCGCTGCAAGGCCAGGTGGACGCCGCGGAAATGTACCGCGTGTTCAACTGCGGCATCGGCATGACCGTTCAGGTCGCGGCATCGGATGCCGACCGGGCCCTCGCCATCCTGCGCGACGCCGGGCAGGAGGCGCTGCGCATCGGCGAAGTGCGGCGCGGCGCCCGCGGTGTCGTCATCGCTTGAGCGGCCGGCACTCAACGCCGTCGATCGTCATTCTGATTTCGGGTCGCGGCAGCAATATGCGCGCGCTCATCGAGGCCGGCCGCGAGCCCCCGGCCTACACGGTGAGCAACGTGATCTCCGATCAAGCTGCGGCGCCCGGCCTGCTCATCGCGCGCGATCTAGGGGTGCGCGCGCAAGCGCTGCCGGCGCAACGGCCCGAGGAACGCGCGGCCTACGACCGGCGCCTGGCGGCGGCGATTGCCGAGTTCTCGCCATGCTTGGTGGTGCTCGCCGGATTCATGCGGATTCTGTCGGCGGATTTCATCGCCGCCTTCGAAGGCCGGATCCTGAACATTCATCCCGCGCTGCTGCCGAAATATCCAGGCCTGCACACCCACCGGCGCGCGCTCCAGGCCGGGGACGCGGAGCATGGCGCGACGGTGCACTTCGTCACCGAACGGCTCGACGCTGGGCCACCGGTCATCCAGGCGCGCGTGGCGGTTCGGCCGGGCGACGACGAGGCCGCCCTGGCGGCGCGGGTGCTGGCGCAGGAGCAGCTGATTTATCCCCTGGCCGTGCATTGGTTTTGCGAGGGCAGATTGCGCTATGGTGACGGCAGGGCCTGGCTCGACGGCGGCGTGCTCGAGCGGCCCGTGACGTATCCGGTCATCGGGTAGGGGACGGCATGCGGGGTCGCGGATTCAATGCGCTCTGGCTGGCACTGTCGGCAGCTTCAGCAGTGCCGCTGGCGCAGGCCGCGGAGCCGCCCACGCCGGGCGGAGGCATGGCGCCGTTCAGCGCGAGTTACCAGGCGGATTGGAAAAGCATCAACGTCGGCAGCAGCACGCTGGTGCTCAAGGAAGACGCGCTGCCGGATCGATACGTCTACACCTGGACCACTTCCGCGCGCGGCGTGTTTCGCGTGCTCTACAACAGCGATCTTGTGTACCAGAGCTGGTTCAGCGTGAGCGGAGCCGTGGTCCGCCCGGAGAAATACCGCGGCACCGAGGGATCGGCCAGCGTCAATGTCGATTTCGACTGGGACCGGCGGCTCGCCACCGGCCTGTCGGAGGGCAAAGCCGTCGAAATAAAGCTGCAGCCGGGAACCCAGGACCTCGCCTCCATCCAGGTGCAGGTGATGCTGGATCTGCGCAACGGCAACCTGCCGAATATTTTTCACATCATCGACAAGGACGAATTGAAGGATTTCATCTACACCCGCGAGGCGGACGCGAGGATTCGCACGGCGCTCGGCGAATTGGACACCGTCGTGGTCGCGAGCTCGCGCACCGGCAACGACCGCGTGCTGCGCATGTGGTTTGCGCCGTCGCTGGACTACATTCCGGTGCAGGCTGAGCGCACGCGCGCCGGCAAGCTGGAATTTGCCATGCGCATCAAATCATTGAAGCGCTGAGGCCTGGAGCGTTGGTCTTGGGCCGCGTGACCTAGGCCTTGGGCAGCGTGACGCCGCGCTGCCCCTGGTACTTGCCGCCGCGGTCGCGGTAGGAGGTTTCGCACACCTCATCCGACTCGAAGAACAGCATCTGCGCCACGCCTTCGTTGGCGTAGATCTTGGCCGGCAGCGGCGTGGTGTTGGAGAACTCCAGGGTCACGTGCCCTTCCCACTCCGGCTCGAGCGGCGTCACATTGACGATGATGCCGCAACGCGCATAGGTCGAATTATGCACGATGAGATCATTTGCCACGAAGTTGTGCAGCGTCGGCACGGAGATGTCAAACACTTCTTCCTCGCCAGCCGGCTCAATGCTCTCGACGACATCCCACATCGGCCCGTCGATGAGAGGACTTACATGCATATCGCCGGTTGCCAGCGCGACTTTGCGTGCCGCGAACCACGACACCGACTGGCTTGGTTGCGTTTGAACATTGATCGAATTCAACGACACGCCGCCCACGCGCGCCGCCATGCCGAACATGGGCCACGCTTCGGTGGGCAAGGTGTCGAAGTTGCTTCGCCGCCGCGGCTGCGCTCGAATCATCGGGAGCACCTCAACATCAAGCCTGCGTTGCTTCGCAGACCCCGGGGTGAAGCCGATCTTCGCGGCGAAGCATCGGATCTGATCCTTGTCAGTTATTTGGATCTTGCAGGCGCGCGTTCCAATGGCGGTTATTTCCTCGCGAATCAGCGAGAACACGCCGAATCGAAGCAACAAGTGGTGCACATCCTCGATTAGTCTTCGGGATTTCGAGTAATACTCGATAAATGCTCCCGCGTTCGAACTGTAAACGCTGCCGTCACCGCTGAATAGCGCCTGAAGAAACAATCGAACCGAGCTTTCCGGCGCGGTGAATATGCACTGCGGAACAAACTTGTCCGCAGCCCCGACATTCAATGCGTATTTTTTCAGCCGGGCGTGCGCCCGATTGTCGCATTGACCTTCCGAGATCATCAATCCCAGCAAACTTGCTTCCGAATCGGGAATGGGCGTCTTGCCGAAAACCGGTATGTCGCGGGCGGCCGCGATCCGATCGCCTGGACGCAGGTCGCTGAGCGCCGCCCATCCCTTTAACATGAGGAAGGGGTGATTGGCGGTGGCACGAATGCGCATCCCGGCTCGAGTGCGCAGCTCAAAGACTGCTTTTTTCCCCTGTGGCATGAACGCCGAAACTTTTGCGGCTTTGAGCCGCCAAGAATCGAGCGCCAGCGTCGACTTACCCCAGCGCATTTCAGTAATCGGCACGTACGCGCCGCTATCGGCATCAACGACCCGGGTGTCGCCGGCAACGCATTTTCCCAAACACACGGTGAGCACGCTGCGCGGAATCCTGAAGAACTCCACCGTGCTCGCCAGCGCAAAAGAGTTCGGCGGAATGATGCACACCGGGCCCTTGAAATCGACGAAGGATTTCTCGTCGAAATTCTTCGGGTCGACGATGGTGGAATTGATATTGGTGAAGATCTTGAACTCATCCGCGCAACGCACATCGTAGCCATAGCTCGAGGTTCCGTAGGAGACGATCTTGTGGCCGTTCGCGACCCGCACCTGCTCGGGCGAGAACGGCTCGATCATCGACTGCGTTGCGGCCATGCGCCGAATCCAACGGTCGCTCTTGATGCTCATCAGGTTGCTTCCACCGTGATCTTGGGAAAGGCGCGGCTGTAATCCTTGTTCAGGGTGGATAAGCGCGCGGCGGTGCGCCGCGCCATGCTCAGGTATGCCAGCGCCCGTGCGCTGCCCGGCTCGGCAGCCACGGTGGGCAATCCGCCGTCCGCTTGCTCGCGGATGCGGATATCCAAGGGCAATTCTCCCAGCAATTGCACCCCGTACTGCTTGGCCATGCGCGCGCCGCCGCCGCTGCCGAAGATGTGCTCGGCATGGCCGCAGCGGCTGCATACGTGCACGCTCATGTTCTCCACGACGCCCAGCACCCGGACCTGCACTTTTTCGAACATTTTGAGCCCCTTGCGCGCATCCAGCAGGGCTATGTCCTGCGGCGTCGTGACGATCACCGCGCCGCTCACCGGCACGTGCTGCGCCAGGGTGAGCTGAATGTCGCCGGTGCCTGGCGGCATATCGACCACCAGATAATCCAACTCGCCCCACAGCGTGTCGCCGAGCAACTGCGTCAGCGCCTGGGTCACCATGGGCCCGCGCCAGGCCATCGGCTGTTCCGGGTCGATCAAGAATCCGATCGACATCACCTCGACTCCGTGCGCGCGCAGCGGGGTCAAATGCTTGCCGTCGGCGCTGCTCGGCTTCTGGCCGGCTAATCCCATCATCAGCGGCTGGCTGGGACCATAGATGTCGGCGTCCAGCAACCCCACTTTCGCCCCCTGCAAGGCCCAGGCGATGGCGAGGTTTGCGGCGGTGGTCGACTTGCCCACCCCGCCCTTGCCGGATGCGACCGCGATCACATTTTTCACATTGGCCAGGGGTTTTAGCGTGCGCTGCACGGCGTGCGCGGCGATCTTGGGCGTAAGGTGCACAGCCAATCGGGCGCCGTCCAGCACCAGCTTCGCGTGCGCCTCCAACGCAGGCTGCAATTCGGATGCATAATCCAAGCAGGGAAATCCAAATTCGAGTTCCACGCTCGCAACCCCGGCGCGCAGCTGCACGGCTCCGATCGCCTTTGCCTCCCCCAAGGGCTGGGCAAGGTAGGGATCGAGGTAAGTGCTCAAACTTGCGCGGATGGCGGTTTCCGCGGTGGCGGCTTGGTTCATGAGGGGCGCAATTGTACCGCAGGCGGACAAGATCGTGCGGTATGGCATAATTCGGTATCTAGTTATGCCTGCGGTTGCCATTAGCGTTCAGGAGAAACGGATGGCTGCCGTTTGTCTAAACCTTGAAGGCGCTGAATGAGTTTATTTTCCAATTACCGTGCGGATCGGCTTATCGCCGAGATCAAAGCCAGCGGTAATCCGAGCGGCCCAGAGACGCAAAAGGCAATTGACAAGCTGGTCTCGATCGGAGCCAGCGCCATCGACCCGCTGATCACGGCGCTTAGCAGCGCGGAAAAGCGCGAGACGGTGGTCTATGTGGAGGTATTGTCCCGGCTTATCGATACCAAATCCCTGCCGCAATTATTCAAGAGCATGGCCGAGGCCCACGGACGGGCGATGTCCGGCATCGCCTGGGCGCTGTCATCCAGCAAGAATTACCCGCCGAGCGCGTTGCTGGAAGCATTGGGCAAGCCGGGCATGCCGAAGCAGGCGATTCTGGACGTCATCGCCGCGCAGAAATCCCGCTTTACGGTGCGCGAGCTGCTGAACGCGGCCTATGCTCAGGAATCGAGCGAGCGCTCCGGGCTGTTCAAGATCATCGGTGAAATCGCCGACGAATCCTCGATCGACGATCTGATCGCCAGAATCGAGGGCAAGGATCCGATCGCGCGCCTGCACATCATCAACGTGCTCGGGCGCTTCAACACTCCGAAAGTACAGCAGGCCGTGCAGCGCCAGCTCAAGGACAACAGCAAGCTGATTCGATCCGCTGCGCTGACCGCGCTCGGCAACATGAACGGCCCGTTCGATATCGCCCTCATTTGCGGCATGCTGCGCGATCCGGAAATCGAGGTTCAGAACAAGGCGGTGGATGTCGTGGTGCGCGCCAACCATCCCGACACCATCAAGTACTTGGTCGACGTGCTCAAGGACGAGAACGAGTACGCGCGGCGCGCGGCGGTCGAAGTGCTGAATGTGGTCGGCACCTCCACATCGGTCAAATTCCTGCTGCAGGTGATCGCCGACAGCGATTGGTGGGTGCGTACCCGCGCAGCCGACGCCCTCGGCAAGATCGGCGGCCCGCGCGTCGTGGACGCCGTGCTCACACTCATCAAGGATGAGAATCAGGACATCCGCCGCGCCGCCATCGAGATCCTCAACCAGACCAAGGACGAGCGCGCCGTGGCGCAGCTGATCGAGGCCACCAAGGACAGCGACTGGTGGGTCAGCGAGCGCGCCGTGGATGCGCTCGCTGAGATCGGCAGCGTCAAGGCGTTGCCGCGCTTCCTGGAGATGCTCGGCATGAGCGAGGCGAAGTCGCTGCCGACCGTGATTCGCGCCGTCGGCAAGCTCGGCGATCAAAAGAGCATCGAGCACCTGTTGCCGTTGCTGCAGCGCGAGGAAAACGAGATCAAGGTCGAGGCGATCGCGGCGCTCACCAAGCTTGCGGACGAAAAGCGCGCCAGCACCATCCGGGTGCGGCTGCAAGCGGTCTCGGGCGAGGGCACCGTGAATGCCGCCGTCGACCGCGCGATGCAGGAGTTGGAGAACCGGTTCTCGACCCAGCAGATCGCCGCCAATCAACGCGCGGTCAAGATGCAGGAGCCGGCCAAGACGCTGCTCATCGACAACCAGGAACTCGCCAAGGTCGTCAGCGCTCACGAAGCGGAAACGGCGGCGCGCCTGGACATCAGCACATTGAAGCCCGGCGACATCATCGAGGGCCGCTACAAGTACATCGAAAAGATCGGCAAGGGCGCCTTTGGCACCGTGCTGTTGATGGAAGACACGGTGGTCGAAGAGCGCCTCATCCTGAAGTTCCTGAATCCCAACGTGGCCTCGGATGAGGAAATGATGAAGCGCTTCGTGCACGAACTGCGCTACAGCCGCAAGATCACGCACAAGAACGTCATCCGCATTTACGACTTCCTGTACATTCGCGGCAATTACGCCATCTCGATGGAGTATTTCCCGTCGCATACCCTGGGCGGCGAAATCGTCAACGAAAAGCCGGTGGCGCTGAAGCGTGCCATCAAGTTCGGCATCGATATCGCGACCGGCATGGCGGTGGCGCATCAGGCCGGCATCGTGCATCGCGATCTGAAACCGGCCAACGTCTTGATCGACAACGACAGCCTGCTGAAGATCGTGGACTTCGGCGTCGCCGCGGCGCAGACCCAGGGCGATACCCAGCTGACCAAGACCGGGTATGTGATCGGCTCGCCGAAGTACATGGCTCCGGAACAGATTCTCGGCAAGAAGGTCGACGAGCGCGCCGACATATACAGCCTCGGCGTCATCCTGTACGAGATGTTGAGCGGCATTCCTCCCTATTCTCGCGGTGATCACATGTCGGTCATGTACCAGCATGTGCAGGGCAAGGCGCGGCCTCCCATGGAAATCAACAAGGACTTGCCGGTCGAGCTGAATAATCTGATCATGAAGTGCATGTCGCTGGACAAGGCCAAGCGGTCGCAATCCATGGACGAACTGCGTTTGTCGCTCGAGAAATTCCTCTGACGGCTGGAAACCTAGACGCAGCTCACGAATATTCCCTTTACGGCGGCCAAATACTCGAAAATCCAAGCGCTTACGAGTAGCCTAAGCGCGTTATGGCAAGAATCGATTCATTCCTCAAGCTGGGAACGGCGCAGGGCTGCTCCGACCTGCATCTGGCGGTGGGCGTGCCGCCGATGCTGCGCATGCACGGCGACCTGGTGCCGATCAAGTTTCGCGATCTGGGCGATGCGGAACTGGAGAGCTACATCACCGAGGTGCTGACCAAGACCCAGATCGCGCGTCTGCGCGAAGGCCATGACCTCGATTTCTCCTACGTGTCGGCGGAGGGCGGCCGATTTCGGGTC